>Ga0214923_10002090_pt1 | contig 27221 bp, 19 predicted proteins | sample LL1510_MetaG_FD_177993 | JGI IMG/M metagenome (GOLD analysis project Ga0214923, IMG submission 177993) | Freshwater microbial communities from Lake Lanier, Atlanta, Georgia, United States - LL-1510 | ecosystem: Environmental > Aquatic > Freshwater > Lake | place: USA: Georgia | collected...
TGCCTTTGTCAATTACATTGAGTGTAGAATTACCTGGAACACTGATTGTACCAGCTAAGGGAAATGCTGTACCTCCAATAGCAGCAGCCGTATACCAACTTACTGATACATTGGCCGCAGTGGTTGTTGTATTTGCCACATTAAGTGTGTTAACCTTAAATGCCTTACTAGATGCAGCAGCATTACTTAAGATTGCGGTAGAAGCAGTTGATGTAAGATTAGTTGCTGTAGTTTTTCCATATATTGTGCTTACACTCATTAAATTAGGTGCTGCCATAATAATCTCCGATAATACCTATATTTAGCTGTTAATCTTTAACTAAAAGTAACTGTGCCAGTTCCTGCTGTAACAGAATATGTTTTATAACCTATCTGACTGGTTGATAAAGAAGTAGTCAAACCTGCAGAAAAGGTAGCAGTATATGCTGTGGGTATACGAATTATAACAATACCTGATCCACCTGCACCGCCAGTACCACCAGCGTTAGTTCCAGAAGCACCTCCTCCACCGCCTCCACCACCTCTATTAGTGGTTCCTGCACCACCTGCGGCAGTAGTTCCTGGAGATCCTGCTCCTCCAACACTTGATCCTCCCTGTCCGCCTGGCCCAGTGTTATAGGTGCCACCACCACCGCCTCCACTGTAAAAAGTTGCCGAACCAGATATGCTGATACTTAGTCCTATCCCACCTGTGCCACCAACTGAACCAGTTCCATCTCCGCCCACACCTCCGGCGCCGCCACCTCCCCCGCCTCCGTAATATGGACCATTTGCTCCGGAAGGGGCTCCTGCACCACCTGCATATCCTTGACTAGGTGAAGTAGATGGACTATTACCTGCGGCCCCTGGATTTGTGTGTCCACCACCGCCACCTGACCCACCCGTGATTCCTAGATTTGCAGTAACACCGGGTGATCCTGGATTAATTCCATTAGCGCCTCCTCCGCCACCTGCTGCCGTTACTGTGTTGAATACAGAGTTAGAACCTGAAGTTCCTCTAGCATTGGCATCACCAGCACTAGTATAAACTGCCCCTAAACCACCAGATCCACCTGCCCCTACACTAACATTGTATGGCGTTCCTGTAACTAAAGAATTACTTGTACCATATAATAAACCTCCTGCGCCACCTCCAGCAGCCCAGTTACCGCCTCCTCCTCCGCCTCCTGCTACCACTAGATAATCTACCATTAGTGTGGGGCTGGCAGTGAATGTAAAGTTTCCCGTGCCTGCTGTTATTTTTGTAATTTTGTAGCCGTTTCCGGGAACAATAGTTTCTGATGTTATACCTGTTCCGGCATTTAGGTAATATAATTCATTGTATTTTAGTACAACAATGCCAGAACCACCACTGCCACCTGTGATGTTGCTACCTGCACCCTGTCCAGCACCACCGCCACCGCCACCTCCGGTGTTCACCCCACCATTACCTCCATAATATCCATACGGAGATGTGGCATTATTAAGGCCTGTACCGGGTGTACCATATCTACTGCTTTCTGACCATCCTGCTCCTCCCCCACCCGAGCCACCGTTGCCGCCGTAGCCTCCGACTCCCGGTGATGTGCTGGAATAATAGGTCATACCGCCACCACCACCACCCCAATAATAGACAGTACCTAAAATATTATTCTGTACGCCTGCTCCGCCGTTTCCACCGGGAGAAGTATTTCCCGGAGGTGATGATCCGTTCCCGCCAGCGCCGGCTCCGCCTCCAGTGGGATATGCTACACCATTTTGGCCAGATCCACCAGTGTAACCGCCATATCGTGTAAAAGTATAAGAAACATTAGTTCCTGTAGCACCAGCATATCCGCTGGTTCTTGATCCACCACCTCCACCATTTGCCACTACAGATGTAGAAGGATTTGAACCAGTATAGTCCGAGCCCTTTCCACCACCACCCGGTTTGGCTGTTTCTCCGAACACAGAACTAGGAGAACCGTTGCCACCTATGTTATTTGATTGGACAGTGGCGTCTGCTCCTCCAGCACCAACTGTGACAGAATAGACTGTGTCTAGTTTAATTGTAGTGATTCCACTATGATACATAACTTCGCCACCGCCACCGCCACCTGCATATCCAGATCCAGATCCACCACCTGCTACCACTAAAGATTCTACAGTTATAGGTGGACTATTGCTCCAATTCACATTGCCTGTACCTGCGGTAAATGTACAAATTTTATAACCACCAGAAGTTACTTCACTATAGGTCAGTCCGCTATCTACAATAATATAGTATGAAACAGGATATTTAAGGATAACAATTCCAGAGCCTCCGCTACTACTATATCCAGAAGTTGCAACAGCATTATAATGGGCACCGCCACCCCCACCCCCTGTATTTGTTGTTCCATCGGCACCGTAAGAACTAGGACTTCCACCTGTACCAGATGAAGCCGGTGCTCCGGCACCGCCGCCACCTGTTCCTCCGGCACCGCCTGGATAACTATTATATTGAATATTTCCACCTCCCCCGCCAGCATAATAAACTGTAGCCCCGGTAATAGCCGATGCGGCACCCGGACCCCCTGCTCCGCCTGCGGTACTACTAGAACTGCCACCAATTCCTCCTGCGCCACCTCCTCCAGCAGCTGGATAGTTTGGGCCGTCGACAGATGAAGAGCCACCTGCATAACCTTGACTTGGAGTTGTGGCGGGTGTGTTTCCTGCTCCACCTGCTCCTGCTAATCTAGAACTTCCGCCCCCCGATCCACCAGCATTACCAGTTACCACAGAAGGAGCAGCAGCGCCACCGCCCCCGCCCCCCGCTGCTATTATAGTGCTAAAGGTTGATGTTGATCCGTTATTACCTACTCCGCCTGGAACGGAAGGGTATGTGCCAACAACACCGGATCCCCCTGCTCCTACTGTTACAGTATAATTTGTATTAGCTGATAAACTTGTAAGAGATCCTGCTAAAAAGCCGCCTGCTCCACCGCCTGCTCCAGAATGCTTACCTCCTCCACCGCCACCTGCAACTACAAGGTATTCTATAGCAAAATTTTGACTAGATGCTGCTGAGGTAACTCTCTCTACACTCATCCAAGTTTGAAATTGTGTATCATAATATTCTAGTCTATTTTGAGTAGAATTATATCTAGTGTATCCCGCCAATGGATTGCTTGGTCTTTGAGCAGTAGTTCCTATAGGAACACCCAAAAACCCAGTTTGACTGGTGCTGGTATTGTAGTAAACATTACCAGAAACGTTGCGTAGTGATTTGTAATTTTGGGGCATTAGATTCCCTGTGACTCAACCCAACTTGTAGTTGCTTCATCCCAATTATACATTTTACCATCTTGTGGCATAGGTGTAGGTGCTTGCCATAAACAAGACTGTTCGTTCAACACCCAACTAGCATATGGTTTAGGTGGTATAAAAGCGTCACGATCTGGGTCGTAGGTATAGCCTATGCCCGCATAGTTTTTACGATATGGTGTGCCACCACTGGTATGTTCTCCACCTCTGGTGTTATAACTGGTACGTTTACACAGTTGTCCACGGAATTGTCCGTAGTGTGCTTCCCAATCGTAGTTTGATTCGTCTTTGCCCACGATTACCTCTGTTACTACATAGTGTTCATCTAAAAAAGCATAATGTGCCATTGTTATTTTTCCTTTAACTAAATGTAACTGTGCCAGTTCCCGCTGTCACAGAATATGTTTTATAACCCGTTTGACTGGTTGATAATGAAGTAGTTAGTCCGGCTGAGAATGTAGCTGTGTACAAATTTGGTATACGTAGAATGACTACACCGGAGCCACCAGTGCCACCGGTATTTGGCCCCGGATAACCAATGCCACCACCTCCTCCGCCGGTATTAATTGTTCCTGTACCACCCAATCCACCTGCCCCAGCACTACCTGCACCGCCACCGCCTAAACCACCTGTACCACCGGGTCTAGATCCTCGAGTATCGCCGCACCCACCTCCGCCGCCGGCGTAAGAAATCGAAGTTCCTGTTATAGAAGAATTGGCGCCTAAGCCTCCATCACCACCTCTGCTTGATGAGGCATTCCCACCGACTGCTCCGGCTCCACCTCCGCCGCCACCTACCGCGTAGTTAACAGCATCAGTAAATGAAGAACCGCCTGTGTTTCCTTGTCCCAAGGTACCTGCTGCTCCAGGTCCAGTTCCTGCGGTGTACCCAGAACCACCGCCACTACCACCCGAATTCGCAGCGCCATTTGGCACTGTACCTCCACCGGCACCACCACCTATAGCTGTAAAATTGTTAAAGATAGAATTAGATCCGTTGCTTGCTTTTCCAGCACTTGTTGCACTAACTCCACCTGTACCACCGGCTCCAATTGTGACTGTATAAGTTGAATTAAGTTGTATGTTGCTTTGTGTTCCAGCTAATAGTCCACCAGCTCCTCCACCACCACCGTCGCTAGCACCTCCGCCTCCGCCACCAGCAACCACCAAGTAATCTACTGCCAGCGTTGGCATCGTGGTAAATGTTATATTACCTGTGCCTGCTGTAAATTTGGTATATTTTAGTCCACTACCTAACGACACTGTTTCTGCGGTCAATCCAGTTCCTACATTAATATAATAGGAATCACTATATTTTAATATTACAATTCCTGATCCTCCTGCTGCCCCTAGTCCCCCATTAGCACCTCCCGCACCACCGCCACCACCGGTATTAGAGGTTCCAGATGTTCCTGGGGCGCTAGGACCACCACCTGCTCCTCCACCACCAGTCCCTGCTGCTCCGCCAGATATCACAGGAGTTACCCATCCGCCACCACCGCCACCTCCAGCATAATAAATGGCTGTTCCTGTTAAGCTATTTTGTACACCTATTCCACCGGCACCAGCAGACCCACTTGATCCAGTATTAGCTAACCCTCCTACAGCACCTGCCCCTCCACCTCCTCCGCCATTGGCCTGAACACCTCCTACATGATACCCACCACCCCCGTTATTGCCCTGACTAGGAGTTGTATTAGGAGTATTACCTGATCCACCAGGAGCACTGCTATTTGTTGCACCATCTGATCCACCGCCACCCGAACCGCCATTTCGACCCACCGACGGTCCGGTGTTTTGATAGGGGCCCGATGAGTAACTGGTTCCTCCACCGCCACCTCCAGTGGTTGTTATATTAGCAAAAACACTATTACTACCGTCGCTGCCTTGTACGGCATTTGTTGAACTACCGGATCCTCCTGCACCGACGGTCACTGTATATGAAGCATTTTGAGATATTAGATTATTATTACCAGTTAAAAGCCCTCCAGCGCCGCCACCTCCGCCCCCACGTGCTCCGAATCCACCACCACCACCTCCGGCTACTACTAGATAATCTACTGAAATTGGTGGATATGCTGACCAAGATATACTGTCGGTTCCTGCTGTGAATGAGGTGATCTTAAATCCGCCTGAGGTAACTGTTGACGCTGTTAGTCCCGATCCTACGGTAATATAGTAAGTTGCTGGATATTTTAGAATAACAATACCAGAACCACCAGCTGCTCCTGGATAAAAGGTAGGAGAACTATATCCGCCTCCGCCTCCGCCTCCGCCTAGATTAGTTGTCCCAGCTGTATTGTTATAAGAATTATTAGATCCTCCACCAAAACCACCACCTCCAAAACCACCGGAACCACCTGCGGTATTAGGTGATCCATTATGGGATCCACCACCTCCACCACCTGCATAAGTAATAGAACTTCCTGTTATTGATGATATGTTTCCTATGCCACCAGCGCCAGAAACTCCCCCTGGAGTGGTTGCAGAAACTCCTGCTCCACCTGCACCTCCGCCCCCACCGCCTGCCGTCCAAGAACCAGGACTAATTTTTCCATCACCACCGTTATATCCTTGAGCTGGCGAAGTAGACGGAGTATTTCCTGCACCTCCTACTCCTGTAACAGACCCTTCGGCCATACCGCCCCCACCGCCAGATCCTCCGGCTCCTCCATCATTTATGGATACACTTGCAGAACCAGAATAACTTCCAGCGCCTCCACCTAATGCCGCACTTATAGAACTAAAAGTAGAGGTATTACCAGAAGAAGCCCTAGCAGAACTTGACGCCCCTGCTCCTCCTGCTCCAACCGTTACTGTATAATTTGTGTTTAGTCCTACAGATAATCCTGTTCCTGCCCTGAATCCGCCGGCACCGCCCCCACCTCCTACTCTACCACCTCCACCTCCACCAGCAACCACTAGATATTCTACACTAAATGAACTGGTATTGGCAAAGGCCTGGTTGCTCATCCAACTGCCATAGGTACTATCCCAATATTCAACTTGATAGATATCTGAATTATAGCGCATAGAACCAGAACTAAGATTACCATATGTTCTCTGTGCTGAAGTTCCCACTGGAATACTAAAATAACTTGTGGCAGCAGTGCTTGTGCCATAGTAGGCTGCTGAACTAGCGTTGCGTAATGATCTATAATTTTGAGGCACTATTATACCTCAACTAATTTCCAACCATAGGTCGAGTTGCTATAGACTAGACCAAAACTGGCCTGTGTTTCTGTAACCAACAGGTCATCTGCTACACCCTGTATCTTATGACCGTTTCTAGCCACAGTCATAGAATTAGTAGCAAAATTTCCAGCTAAATCATTAAACCTAATCTGTTGACCAACTGTGGCACTAGCAGGCAGTGTCATAGTAATAGGATAGCTAGAAGTATCTACAAAATAGCCATTCCAAACTGCACAGGTTGTGGCAGTGCTGACCACACTCCATACCACATAAGGGCCGCTGGGTCCACTTGGTCCGCTGGGGCCTTGTGGGCCACTAACTCCCTGGGGGCCCTGAGGACCTGTGGCACCTGTTACACTGGCACCGCTGGGGCCCTGGGGTCCAGTTGAACCTTGTGGTCCTTGTGGACCAGTTGGTCCCTGTGGTCCTGTTGGACCTGTATTACCAGTTGGTCCCTGTGGTCCCTGTGGACCAGTTGAACCTTGTGGTCCTTGTGGACCAGTTGGTCCCTGTGGGCCTGTAGCCCCTGTTACACTGGCACCGCTGGGTCCCTGTGGTCCAATTACGCCCTGTGGTCCCTGTGGACCAGTTGGTCCTGTAGATCCGTTTACTCCAATTGTACCGTTAGCACCGCTAGGACCAGTTGGTCCCTGTGGGCCTGTAGCACCTGTTACACTGGCACCGCTGGGACCTTGTGGTCCTTGAGGGCCTTGAGGTCCTGTTGCACCTGTCACACTGGGACCACTTGGTCCTTGGGGGCCTTGAGGGCCTACAACTGGTGTTGGTTCGGATGCCGGATCTACAGTATTTTGTAAGGTAATAAAACCAGCAGTGCTCACACCCAGTGCATAATCGCCAATATAGATAGTGGATGTGCCCACATATAGACTGCGCCATTGGCTACTAGTAGAACCTAGATCATAGGTCAATGTTGCCGAGGGCAACATATGTGCGGATATGGCATTGAGTGTGATTTGAGGACCTTGGGGTCCCTGTGGTCCAGTTGGTCCTGACGGAAGATATGACGATATTAGATTACGAACTGAAGTAGGCATTTACTGTCCATTAGGCATTATTATCCTAATATTTAGCGTCAAAATAACTTATTTAGAGAACTGTTGCTATGAATGCTGTGTGTTTTAGTTGAACATACTATGTTACCAAGTTATTGAGCCTGAACCTGTAAAAGTATATATGTGATACCCGCCCGAATTGGTATACGTAGGACTACCCGTTTTTGATGACGCAGTAGTATAACTATCAGGATATCTAATTACAACTATACCAGAACCGCCTGAGGCGCCGGCGCCACCTGCTGTTCCTGCACCACCGCCACCACCTGTGTTAGTGCCACCTGCGCCACCTGCGTTGCCACTACCGCTAGTTCCGCTGTTTATTGCTGATCCACCACCGCTACCTGCAGTAGTTGTTCTGGAACCACCACCACCCCCACCGCCGATACCACCGGCGCCACCGCCGTTGGTCCAACTAGAGCCGCCGCCGCCGCCTGCAAAATAGTAAGTAGTACCTAATATACTGGAAGATGCACCTGCACCGCCGGCGCCGCCAGGTTGATTTCGATTACCATTGCCACCAGCGGCTGATGCGCCACCGCCCCCGCCACCACCGCCGCCTGGTCCGCCGCCGCCTGGTGAATTTGCTAAACCACCCTCATAACCTTGAGCCGGACCAGTAGAAGGTGTGTTGCCTGCGCCTCCGACGCCACCGCTACCACTAGTACTTGCTCCGCCGCCTGATCCGCCTGCAAGACCATCTTGTAATCCGGAATCCGTGCCACCTCCGCCTCCGCCTGCACTAGTGATACTAGAAAATACAGAATTACTACCAGATGTGCCTCGATTGGTTCCCACTGCACCACCTGCTCCACCGCCACCCACAGTCACTGTATACGTGGTTCCGGCTGATATTGATAATCCCGTTGCTGTTCTATAACCACCTGCTCCACCGCCTCCGTTGCCGTCATATAAAGGATTACCACTTGCGCCACCTGCACCGCCTGCGACAACTAGATATTCTACTGTAGGAGGTACGCTAATTATAACACCAACCCATGATGTTCCATCATACCACTCAGGCATAGTGTTAGTAGAGTTAAATCTCATCATACCGACCGATGGACTACTTGGTCTTTGTGCCGTGGTCCCTACAGGAAGATTCATGTATCCGGTATCATTTACTGTGGTATTTTTTAGTGTAGCCATATGATTATTTATACCCCAAATCTAGACTTCATTGCTTGGTAATTTTGGTATATATTGCTTCTACTAGTGGCACTGTTATACACCTGACAGTTATATATAGTTCCACCGTTCTGTTCAGAACCTGAAGTATTGGTTCCCATTCGGAATGCAACGTTTCCACCTACACTTGATGACGATGACCCTGTTATTGCTAAATTACCATTAATATATATTTGGGTAACTGTACCGCTTCTAGTAGCCGCAAATTGAACTATGCTTGATGAGTACCACAATGATGCATCTGCATATGCTGAACTGTTACCCAACCACATGCCTATATAAGCAGTACTATAAAATAACTGAAGATTGCCTGCAGGGTAGTTACCAAACAAGGTTTGGGCACCTCCTGTACCATCACCTTTTACCCACATTATTACTGTAAAATCAGTCGATGTTATTAATCCAGTGGGCAGTGACACATAATTGTTACTTTTATTAAAAGAAAATCCACCACCGTATGTAGAAGAATAAGTCGGGCTGTTTAATAGGGTACTGTTATTACCATTACCGCTTATATCATTCCAGCTTGTGCCACTTCCTGAATATGAAGACGGTTCAGCCGCGTCATATCTTGCTATCATATTGGAAGTATATATATTAGGTAAGTAATACCAAAGATTGTTACTACCTGTATACCACTCAACTGTCTTTAGTGTCGAGTTATAACGAGTCTGGCCAGCTGATGGGGTAGAAGGACGTTGTGAAGTAGTACCTACAGGGAGCTGTATATATCCAGTATCGTTAATATTTGTATTTTTAAGTTGGGCCATTTAAGCCCCTCTTGAGTTTTTAAGCTCGGCTATTTCCTCTTTGAGCAATTTCACTGCCTCTAGTAGATATACACTTAATTTAGTATAGCTAATTCCCATAGGTTTACCATATTGATCGTAATTTACAATATTTGGTAATACCTTATCTACTTCTTCTGCGATTAAGCCCGGTTCATTTTTTCTAGAACCATCTTTACGATCATAGGTGTATGCTTGCAGATTACTCACAATGTTCATTACATCGGTTATGGGCATGATATTTTCTTTAAGATCTAGACTACTAGTTTCTACAATCCATGTAGCAGTCATAGTGCCACCTATAAAGATACCACCACCAATGCCAACGCCACCTGCTACCTGTAGGGCACCTGTGTTTGTACTAGTGACTGCTGTAGTATTTGTTATAGTAAAGATAGTAGCTAACGGACTACCAGGGCCTTGAGGTCCCTGTGGTCCTGTTGCGCCTTGAGGTCCCTGTGGTCCTGTTGCACCTTGAGGCCCCTGTGGTCCTTGAGGTCCTGTGGCTCCTTGCGGACCCTGTGGTCCACTGACACCCTGCGGACCCTGTGGTCCCTGCGGACCTGCTACTCCCTGCGACCCCTGTGGTCCCTGTGGTCCCTGTGGTCCTACGACTCCCTGCGGGCCCTGTGGCCCAGTGTCACCTTTGTCTCCTGTGCGTGCAAAAGTTACCACAGTATTGAGATTATTGGTCAAGGTTGTTGTACCGCTGAGATAACTTATAGGCACACGGAAGTAATTGGCATATTCAGTGTGTGTGCCTATGATAGAAAACAGCACATAGGTATTGGGATTGTTCTTGTCTGCCACACTGAAATGACCCTTGATATTACTGCTTGAATCATCAATGGTCTGTAAAAATGATGTTACATCAACTGCGTCATTGTCTGCGAGATTAATAAACAGCAGGGTAGCAGTGGTGAGGGCCAGTGAATTAAACGCAATCTTACCACTGCCGGGGTTTTGGTTACTGGTACTGGTAGTGGAGTAGAGATAACGAAAAGCAGCTCCACCAAATGTGCCTTCTGGTCCGGAAGGACCTTGTGGTCCTTGTGGTCCAGCTAGTCCCTGTGATCCCTGGGGACCTTGTGGACCTTGGGGTCCCGTACTGCCCTGGGGACCTTGTGGACCTTGGGGACCTTGCGGTCCAGTAACTCCCTGAGGTCCTTGAGGTCCAGTTGAGCCCTGGGGACCTTGTGGGCCAGTTGATCCATTGACTCCTATTGTGCCGTTAGCACCGCTGGGTCCTTGAGGTCCTTGAGGTCCTGTTGCACCTGTTACACTGGGACCACTTGGTCCTTGGGGGCCTTGAGGGCCTACAACTGGTGTTGGTTCGGATGCCGGATCTACAGTATTTTGTAAGGTAATAAAACCAGCAGTGCTCACACCCAGTGCATAATCGCCAATATAGATAGTAGATGTGCCCACATACAAACTGCGCCATTGGTAAGTAGGACTACCTAAATCATAGGTCAATGTAGCAGATGGTAATATACTCTCACCAATGGCACTTAGTGTAGGCAATGGACCGCTGGGACCACGTGGACCGACTGTAGAAGTAATTTGCCAAGTTGATCCGTCAAAAATAAATTCAAATGTAGCACCTGTTATGTCAAGAGATATGTTATCGCTGATACCTTCTATGGTAGATCCGTTACGCACCACAACTAGATTATTGACTGCAAACTGCCCACCGTCTGTAATGATCACATAGTAACCAGTTTGTGGACTAGCAGGTAAAGTTACATTAAATGAACCTAATGTAGTATCACAGATTAGGCGATCGTTGTTGAACGCTGTATAGTTACCAGTTTTTCTCTGCCAGGGTATAGCCTGCTCTATGCTTACCCTAGTCCAGCTATTTGTAGCCGTGCTGTAGGTATAGGTAATTCCTGCTACGGTTACTTGTTGATTATCGGTGGGTGAGGTAGGAAAAGCCATATTAGTACCTTAGTAATTTAAATATTTACCAAGATAGCAGACTATTTCCGTTAACTAAAAGTGATCAATGCTGCTAGCACTAGAAGCAATCCGCTCCATATGCCCAATGCTGAATAATAGGTGGTTAATGGTGTCCCAAAATATCTATTACCAACCATAACACATTTATGAGTGGGGCTTAAAAGATATCCTACATAGTCTACCACAAAAAACCATAGGAAATACTCTTTACCAAACACAGTGCTCATTAGTACAGCCAATGCTATAAATTTACCACTGGATCCCATTAAAAAACTGGCCACTAGACCTATTACCGAGATTAAGGCTAGGCCCGATAAGGTCTTTATATCTACTCCTAATCCTCTTATATAATCATTTATAACAGATTCTTGACTCTTAAAATAATTACCCAACATGATAACTATGGCCACGGTTATTAACACTTCCCAATTGATATAACTTAGCAGTTTCTTTACGTTCCATGTCTGAGTGAGAAATATATAGTATAGAGCCAACGAACCAAAAATAGCAAATACATGCCGGTCTCCCCCTACATAGATATAAGTTCCTATAGCGATAAAAAAGGGCATGACATTACGTATCACAGCACTAATCTTAAATTCACTAGTTTCAATATTAATTTCTTCTTCTTTAACTCGATAAAAAATATAATAAAATATAAATGCTGCTGTAACTGCCAGCAATGGCCATATCATGCCTAACCATGCTGTGTAGGTTAGACCAAATGTGGCCATGGGAATAATCACAGTCTTTTCAAGTGGGCTCCACAGATAGTAATGATGAGTTGATAGGTAGTCTACCACACCCATTTTTTGTCTGCCATGATCGTGGCCGCAGCCTCGATGCGTAATTGTGTCTAACACACCAGCACTGACAGTGACTCTACCTTCAATAGGTAAAACACCACTAATAGCACTGATTAGAAATAGAACAATTCTGTTGCTTTTAAAACTGGTTTTTATATAGGAATAAACTGGCATGAATAGGTTGCGTTCTTTGGCAATGCCAGCAACCAGCATAATAAAGAATACCAGCCAGAGATATTCTAATCCTTTTGTAAATTTTAATATTTCCATGTTTGCTATTTAAAATTAATACCTATACTTATACGTGTTTGATCACTGTGATTTAATTCTACCCTATGAACCATCCAAGCAGGCCATAACATTAATCTACCTTGAATCGGTGGATAATATATACATTCTTCATCCATGCCATCTGCTGGCCAGTTACCAAAAAACATATATGGGTTAGGGTTTTGAAATCTTAATTTACCATCTTGGTTAGTGGTTCTATAGTAATATACACCTGCTACTTTTACACCTGGGTGATTATGATCATAGTAGAAGCCGTCCTTTTCAAAAAAATTAAACCAGGATCCATCTAGTGATAAAAATGGACCTTTATACTTAATTGAATAAGCAAAGGCATGAACAGCCTCGGTGAATATATTTTTTATGTGATCTAATTTAAATTTAATGATGTCACTGACGTATTGATCATCATTAAACCTAAATGTACTATCTACCTGCCCTGCATCCGTTGATTTTTTTCTATATGTCTCGATTTCAGGTAAGGCAATATCTATTTCATCTTGAATTTTATTTAATGTATCACCTTTGAAATCGTGAATAAAAATTGGTGTAGGAAATAATGAATCAATCACGTTTGTGTCTTTCATAGGATTCTTTAATTTTGTTTCTATTTAATATGAAACTAAAGAAGTTTAAAAATTTCCTTTTTTGAAGCCATTTAGAATCTGAATCGGTTTGATCTCTCACAATGTGGGCGTAATTTTTTTCTGTAATTGGAATTACCTGAGCCAACGGCGTTCCTGCCTTAATAACGCGGGGTCCTGTGCCAGTATCATTCCAGTAGCCCTGTACATTTAATTCAGAACTTACCCCCGGATCAAGTATGCCTATACAACTCTGAAATTGGAAATCATCTGGATAAGGCAAAGGTATGATTAAAAACTTTACACCTTTGGGTGCCAGTATATGCCATGGGGTATTAATTTTTAATATACTCTTAACGGCCCAAGGAGGTTTTGGAATAAATTTGACTATATTAGCATTCCATGTTTGTTCTTGTAGAGTTTCCTTTTCCAATAATTCATTTAGTTGTTTATCTGGTATTGTGAGCCTAAATTTTGATCCATCCGTTTCTAATTCAATGTCATGCCAAGCAGATATTATATAACCAGACCCAAATGTATCAAAGATACCGGGGCACTTATAGATGTGCATTTCCTTTTTATCTTTATTTTTAATATAATCCTGTCTGGCCACATAGGCCCATTTTGGTACAACCTCTTTGGCAGGGCGAATGGGAAAGGTTTCTGCCAGTCCTAAAACTGACGAAAAGAAAATAATTTTATCCATTAATATTCCAGTTCTTCAATGCTCATAGGTGCTTGAAATCTAATGTTCATAGCAATATTGACCCTATGATGATCTGAAAAATTGTGTTCAACTTCATGAGGTAACCAAGCTGGCCATATCAATAGGTCACCATTTTTTGGACTAAAGGTTATAGGACTCACAAACGGAGCGTAGGGATTACAACCTTCTGTAAGGTTCATAGGATTATACCAAACAATGTCGCCAGTGCCTGCAGCATCTATATAATACACGGCCACATAATGCCATAACTTGTGATCATGTAGAGCATTTTTACCACCGGGTTTATTGATATTTGTCCAATACTTTATTTCGCTCCCGGTAAAGGATGCTGCCTTTTTAGGATATATAGGATCTAATTTTTGATAATGATGTCCTGCTTGATTAACACTATCTCTAACCTCATCCATTAACCATGATATATTTTTATACTGAAAATAACTGCGCCAGCAGCCACGATTAGTCCAAGCTAGGGTTTCTTTATTACTGTGATACTCGTTCCATGCTTGATCTGACAAATCTTTGCGTTTAACTTCTGAACCAACATTAGGTTTATAAAAAATATCTGCGTGTACAACTGGTAATATCTTAGCCATTATTCACCACAACTATATATAACCCATTCCACCATTGATCGGGACTTTCAACTTGATTGAGCATCATTTTACTATATATAGGAATAAGTCCAGATTCTGCTATGCCTTGGTTCGCTCCTGTTACTACTCCATCCCAATTTGCGTCATCAAATATTAGAATCGCGGATTTAGCCAGACAATCTTTATAGTATAACACAGCCTGCCTAACAGATTCTTGGTCATGTGGACCATCATAGAAAAACAAATCAACAGCATGAATTTGTGATTTATCTGCTTGTAGAAAATCGCTGTCAATGATAATAGCATCAGGTCGACGTATATTATCTAAAAACAAATCCTTATCTCCACTGGGCATTTCAAAGAGTCCAGTTTCGGGTTGAAGCGTTTCACTCCAATTGTCCACAAAATGAACTTGAATATTGGGATTCATAGCCACTGCTGCTGCGGTAGCTCCTAGAGCACATCCCACTTCTAAATAACTCTTACAATGATTGGATAAAGAATTTAATAACTGCTGTACTCTACTACTGGTCAATCCTATAGTGGTTATTTCTAAGGGCAGGTTCACACTGTCTACCAGTTCCTTGGTCACTGCCAACACTAATGGGTTAGTTTTAATCTGTGATTTAGCTTCATATATCTTGTCACAGAAATTGCAATCCCAGCAGTCAAACTTACAATTTTTAATCTTCTTACGCCACGCATGTATTGGTTTATCTACTAGATTAGTATCATCTAAGTATTCATTAAATGTATCAAATAATATTTCTTTATCATTGGCAAAGTTCTGGATAATGCTGATAGTTTCAAATAATTTAGTAGAACTTTCTCTGCCATGCATTTTTATTACATCTACATACTGTAATAGTTCAATCCAGTCTTCTCTCCATGGTGTGAAGTTGGCAGTTTTTAGAGGTGTACTAGGATCTTCTTTATCCCATTTAGGACAACTTACTCTGCTAATAGGATCATTAAAATATTGCGGTGCTGTGCCAAATCTAGAATTATTAAAATGGAAGTGCTCGTCCATTACGGGGCAGGCGCCTAGACAACCTTCATTGGCCAATAAACTTAATTTTATTCCATACTTCTGTTTTACTCGTAGCATTTTTTCCAGTAGGTCTCTATCTCGCATGAGATCTCTATCTAGATTTACATAATGATATCCTGCTTTTGCTAGATTTGCTACTTCGTTGGCAGTATTAGGATTCCTTAAAATAGTATTTTTAATAAACAATTCTGGAAATTCTGTCTGTATCTGTTTGGTCATCAGCCAATGTGTATGCGGTATGGTAGCAGATCTTATACCGGCAGCATAAAGTTGCCTAAAATTGTGTATGAACAGATCTAGATTGCGTTGATCAGGTCTTACAAGAGTATTATTAAAAGTAGCACTGATAGGTATGCCTAGTTTTTCTTGTATTTCTACAGCCATTTCAATGGCGCCTATTTCTCCCTGTACAAATACATCGCCCATTGCGTCTTGAACGAATGGGGGCATTCTACTAGTAAAGTATAGATCATAGATCCAATCTTTGTAATCTTCTAAGAAGGCTATAAAAAGATTAAATTGTAAAGGCGGTAATTTTGGGTTTATTGGTACGCTAAAAATTTTCATTACAAGTCATAGGTGCTTGAAGTGGTTATTCCTAGATCCTGTTGTTGTTTAGCAGGCATGTTATAACCAAATCTATTATGTATGACAATATTTAATGCTTGAATATCTGCACATGATTTAATTTCGGTTTCAATCATCTGCTTTCTGGCTAATAGAGTGGCAACTTCTTGATTGTAATTCGTAATAGCAGTAAGCACACGAGTTACCATCTCTGATAAGGTTATTCCTCTACTTTGTGCTAGACTTGACAATAAAGGTGTGGGTGCTGTGTTATCTGCAGAATAGGCTTCTGCTTCTGAACGCTGCTGAGCCCAACTCACTTCTTCTAACTTTGAAACAGATAAGTTGATTTGTGCGAATCTCTTATCATATACATCGTCTAATATTTTCCTTAACAGTGCCTTCATAAAAGCTGCACCATTAGCCTTGTCCTGATCCGTAAGATAATATTTAACTTTAACTGATTCAGGTTCGTCACTACTTATGATAAAATTTAACTGTTCATTTGCTGCTGTGTTTGATCTTACACTGAGATAGCCACTATAATTACTAGCAAATTTCCAGCCCATGGCCGTTTCTTCATCTAACACCGTGGCGTTAAGATGTTCAAATTTAGCAATATCCTTCACACTATCATCTAGATATCCAACTACATAATCTGTATATTGACCTGCTCTTTTGATCAATCCTAATTCTTGATCACTTACTGATTTGAATAGTAGGTACATGTTTATCCCCTTCATTTTGTAGATACAACTGCCTAGAAAGCTCTGTTACCGGAGCTGTTGCTCCTAATTTTTGAATGTTTTCATTTATATTACTTAATAGACTATTTGTACGCATTTCATTCCTTACAAAATAATCACAGGCTATCTGCATCACTTCATACTGTTGATCTGTTTCTAACATACTGACCGCTTCCATATTACCAACACCCGCTCTACCATAAGCAATCATATCTAAAGCAGTTTGTTTAGCTAAACGTAGGGTCCAATAATGTCTTTCTAACTTTTCCGCTTCTTCTGGTATATCAATTAGATCCATTAATCTACGTCCATCTTCTGTATAGGCTTCGGGAGTATTATTAAATTCTTCAATTAATTTTAAGTACATATCTCTTTCTATATAGGAGTCACGTAATCTAACAATACTTTTACGTTGAACTCTTTCTAGTTTAACAATTTCTAAATCGTGAAGTTTTTTCTGTGCTGGACTTGATGTTTCTGCTTTAAGTTCCTGCTGTATTTCAATTTCAAATGCAATTTTTTGAACTTCATATTCCATTGCCTCTACGGCGCTTTCTCTCGTGTTAAGTTCTAATAGATATTGTTTTATCTTAGCATATGGCGTAATTTGAGCATTACCGATAAAATTTTTAACCTTGAACTCAGGTATTACCCATTTCTGATTTAATGATTGTGCTATTAATTGGCGTTGTTCTTCTGTTAAAAATGCTGTATTGGTTGTAAGGGCATTAGCCGAATAATTAAATTTATCGGAAGGTATACTAACCTTTCCACACACAATGTCCCGAGCTGCCTCCTGGAACACCTGTTCTGACTGAACCTGCTCCGATTTCATATCCGGTTTCTGAAACATAACTAAATCTCCATCCTCTGTTGTTTTGTCCGTTAGTACAATCATATAACCCCATGGCATATTGATGAAACTGTCCCATGTCGAAGTTTTCCTCTCCGCTATCACCAATAGGTTTTCCAGTTGTGCCTAGGTTGGTTTCTGTGGTTAGATCCCATCTACGAAGGTTGTAACCCTGACAATAAGTTCCTTCATTACCACAATATCCTCTATTATGTTTTGAATTTATACCTTTTTGTTGGCTACCGCTACCATTTACGGACCCAGATGTATTCACTGTCATTGTACTACCGCTTGCGAAACTATATTTATGAGTGGCATCACCCCAGGCAAATGCTTTTAGTTCGTCGCTTATTGTGGCCACACCGCTTTGCATACTATCCCCACTCATGCTAGTTTGTCCTGTAGCGCTCATTGTTTCTGTTGTACCATTGAAAAAATCTATACCCGAATTGCCACCACCTACCAGCCAAGCGTAGGATGTTTCTTTAAAAAATGTACCTACGTCGTTTCTACTCACAGTCATATTCCAATTTGCATTGGTTCCTGCTGTAGTTTCTGTGGCAAGATTAAATGCGCTAGTTGTCACACTGGTCCCAGGCCAGCTATTGTCAGTTGACCACAAAAAGCCTTTTGTGGTTGTACAAAATCCACTGGTATAGGCACCGGCGTATGACAGTAAATCTCCAAGATTAGTCATAACATCTGTAGCATGTACCATACGATTAACGTTTTTCCATGGGCTTGAATCTTTATATCCACCCATAACGTATCCGGAGGTAATAACCTGTCTATATAAAAAGGGATTAGGGGTTTGAGTATTATCTATAGGTTTCCAAAGTCCATCAACATAAATCTCCATAACCCCAGAAGTGCTGTTGTATATAACCTGCCCATTAACAGGGCTAGCTGGTCTAGTTGTACTGGTAAATGTAGGAACATTTATACCATTGTAGTCGGCATACTTTGTGCTGTTATAATAAAAAGCCATGTCTATCAACCTTTCCAGACACAGGCACCCGAACTACCCCCCGGTACTCCAGTTCTAACCGATCCTGCTCCGAGCTCAACACCACTGTCTGTGGCGTAGGTAAATTTCCAACCTCTATTGTTTTGAGCTCCATCATAACAGCCGTGCATGTATTGACGATCTTGTCCCATGTCAAAATTCTCTTCGCCGCAGTTACCCACAGGCTTATTTACATCTGCTCCTGCAGAAGTTTCTGTAGTCAAATTCCATCTTCTTAGTGTGTACCCGCCACTCCAACTGCCGTTACCGCCTCCATATCCCTTGCCTACCTTAGAACTAATTCCTTTTTGTTGACCATGAACTCCTCTTACTCCAGAAGTTCCGTTATCTGTTATAGCAGAACCTGTTCCTGTGGCAAACGTAAACTTATTACCAGTGCTGTCATTCCAAGCAAATGCTTTTAATTCGTCACTAAAAGAACCTAGTCCGTTTGTACCGCCGCTGCCCGTATCGTTAATTGTGCTGTTCACCCCAGAGGCGCTCATTACTTCTGTGGTCATATTGAAAACATCCATGGCATTGGACCCGCCAGAACCTCCTACAGTCCAAGCATAGTAAAATTCTTTCCAGATGTTAGCCATATCACCTCTAGCCACAGTCATGTTCCAGTTCGTATTCAAACCTGCGGTAGTTTCTGTGGCCAAGTGAAAGGCACTGGTTGTCACACTTGCCCCCGGCCAGCTGTTGTCAGTTGACCACAAGAAACCTTTGACAAGATTACAGCAACCTTTGGTATAGGCGCCAGCATAGGACAGTAAATCTCCCAAGTTTGTACATACATCTGTGCTATGATTTAGTCTATTCACATTGCGCCATGGGCTACTATCTTTGTAACCACCCATAACATAGCCATGGGTAATAATTTGTCTATATAAGAAGGGCCTACCCTGTCCAGTTTCTGTATCAGTTACCAGTTTCCACAGACCACTGTCATATATTTCCAAACGATTTAGTGTGGTATTATAGATGACCTGCCCATCTACTGGACTTGATGGTCTGGTAGCAGTGGTAAGCACAGGTACTCGCAGCCCATTTAAATCACCAATTGATGTGTTATTAACATAAAATGTCATAAAATTATTTCCATACACAATGACCCGAACTACCGCCAGGGACTCCTGTCCTTGTTGACCCTGCTCCTAACTCACTGCCCGACTCAGTGGCATAGGTGAATCGCCAGGTTCTATTATTCTGAGCCCCGTCATAACAACCTAGCATATATTGTTTTGTCTGTCCCATGTCAAAATTTTCTTCTCCGGTGTTTCCTATGGGCTTAGACACGGTTCCTAAACTTAAATCTGTTGTAAAATTAATTCTTCTTAGATTATAACCAGCATTATAACTGCCTTCATTACCCATCCATCCTCTTCCTATTTTACTATTAATCCCTTTTTGTTGAGCATGGGTTGTTAAATCACCACCTCCTTTTTCGGGTGTCTGCAGTCTAATAAAATGTCCAGCTGCTGGAGGATTGTTGGTTGGTCTCCAATCAAAAGTTCCATATGCAGCCTGATACATCACACCTGTGGCGAAAATTACTTTTACAGAACCGTTACTCCCATAGGCATAACCATGTTCTTCACCGGATAAGGTAGCTGTGCCTGTAGTGTCATAATATCCAAGACTAGAAGTAAAGTTAAAAGAAGTAGGGCTTACCTGTTGCTGCATAACCTCTGTGGTCATATTAAACTGATCTATAGAAGTTTTGCTTGCTCCTCCAATAATAAAAGCCCATTCTAATTGATTAAAAATTGTTCCACGATCTTCACCGCCTTCTTTACAATTCCAATTTGTATTAGTTCCGGCTGTAGTTTCGGTTGAAAGATTAAACGCACTTGTTTGAGCGCTACTTCCGGGAAAGCTATTGTCAGTTGACCACAAAAAACCTTTACTTAAATTAGCAACTCCACTGGTATAGGCACCGGCGTATGACAGTAAATCTCCAAGATTAGTCATAACATCTGTAGCATGTACCATACGATTTACATTACGCCATGGACTTCCACTCTGGTATCCACCCATCACATAACCTGTAGTTATGGTCTGCCTAGTTAGAAATTGACTGCGTCTTACATCTTCAGCACTTTTCCAAACCGCAGCATCACTGTCATAGATTTCCATTCTACGATTTGTTGTATTATAAACAATCTGTCCTTTGACAGGACTTGCAGGTAGGCTAGCAGTAGCAAGAGTGGGTATGGCGACGGTGTTGGTATCAAAAATACTAGTGTTATTATCTTTGAAAGCCATTACTTACTCCCTACTTGTTTTTTCAGCTCGTCAATTTCCCGTTGTTGTTCTTTAATTGCTGCTATCAATAGAGGAACTAGACGTTCATATTGAACAGTATCGTAATTAATATCTACAGGACTAGGCTGCACTACTTCAGGTAACACTGTCTTTACACTTTGAGCACTAACGCCAATTTTAACTTTATCATCTTGACCTAGATCTTTAGCCATTTGATTTGGTTTATAATAAAAAGCATCTATTAGCTTGATTTTTTCAACAGCGTTTTCTATAGGACCTATCACGTCTTTTAGGCGTAGATCAGAGTAATTAGTGACCACATCACCGGCACAATAGAAATGACTGCGCTGCCATACTCTACCATCATATAACTGCATGGCCCAATCTGTTCTACCATTGCCCACAAATACTAATTCATTGGGGTTTGTTGAGTTACTGAAAATATTACCCGGACCACCAGTTCCGTTAGTTCCATAGGCAGCACTTTGATTACCTGCCCAAAAAACTCCCCATCCGTTGGCACTACCTGGTGAGCCTGCAAATAGATCTGCCCAACCGCTGTAGTCTGCCTGCATTTGTACTTGTACATTGCTGTCACCACTACCGCTTTGAGTAACTGTGCCTACAAACTTTGTAGCAAAGATAGGACCAGCCACTGTTACATTAGTTCCATTCCAGTTTCCAAAACCTCCAGTAGTGCCTGCATTGTTATAAAGAATTTGCCCTGATGTTCCACCTATAGGCCCAGTTGGTCCTTGTGGTCCTTGGGGGCCCTGAGAACCTTGTGGTCCAGTCGCTCCTGTGGCACCCTGAGGACCTTGTGGACCTTGTGGTCCTTGGTTGCCCTGTGGTCCTTGTGGTCCTGTGTTACCTTGGTTGCCCTGTGGTCCTTGTGGTCCTTGTGGTCCTTGTGGACCTTGGTTGCCCTGTGGTCCCTGGGGGCCTTGAGGTCCCTGTGGTCCCTGTGGTCCCGTATTACCTTGTGGACCCTGCGGACCCTGCGGTCCAGTCTCTCCTGTGGCGCCTTGGGGTCCTTCTGGGCCAGTGGCACCTTGAGGTCCTGTAGGTCCCTGTGGCCCTGTTACGCTGGCTCCGCTGGGTCCCTGTGGACCCATTGGTCCCTGCGGCCCAATATTTCCCTGCACACCCTGAGGTCCTCTAGGTCCCTGTGGACCAGTGACGCCTAGGGCTCCCTGTGGGCCCTGTGGGCCCTGTGGTCCAGTTACCCCCTGGGGTCCCTGTGGTCCAGTGGCGCCTGTGGCTCCCTGTGGACCCTGTAGCGTACCTGCATCAAACCACGAAGAACCACTCCAAACCCATAAATGTCCGTCGGCGGTCAGATAGCCGTCACCCACGGCACCTCCATATGAATTAGGATAGCCAGGTAAACTCACATAGGTAGTGGCAGTGCCAACAAGAGTCACACTGGTACCGTCTGCTCCACGCGGTCCCTGGGGGCCTTGTGGACCAAATACGCCCTGTGGTCCCTGTGGTCCGGTCACGCTGGGTCCAGATGGTCCCTGGGGACCCTGGGGCCCAGAATCACCTCTATTGCCATTTGTGGCAAAGGTGATGACCACAACCTCACCATTGCTAAAATTATTAACGGTACCGGAAAGATAGCCCACAGGTAGGTTAAAATAACTGATGTTATTGGTACTGTCAGCGGTAACTGAAAGGAAAATAAAATTGGTTGTGGTTGTAGCTCCGGCTATTTTGGCATAACCATTAATAGTGCTCTCACTGCCGTCTAATGTACCTATAAAATTACTGATATCATTACCGTCTCCATCAAATTTATTGATATAAAGAGTGGTAATATTGGCCACGGTACTGGTGTTAAATTTTATAAATCCCGATCCAGGATTGCTAGCAACAGTACTGGTACTGAATGTATAGTAAAAACTAGCACCACCGAAGGCTCCTGTTTCACCTTGAGACCCTGAAGGTCCAGTGGGACCGGTGGCTCCTGTAGCTCCTGGACCTCCAGATGTACCCTGCGGTCCTTGAGGACCTGTCTGACCCTGCGCTCCGCTGGGCCCCTGGGGTCCCTGGGGGCCTCTAGGCCCGGTGGCTCCTGTAGATCCCTGGGGACCTTGACCACCTTGTGGTCCCTGTGGTCCCTGTGGTCCCAATAGTCCTTGAACTCCCTGGGGGCCCTGTGGTCCCTGTGGTCCCTGTGGCCCGGTTGATCCATTTACGCCTATAGGGCCATTAGCCCCACTGGGTCCCTGAGGTCCCTGTGGTCCCAATAGTCCTTGAACTCCCTGGGGGCCTTGTGGTCCCTGTGGCCCGGTTGATCCATTTACGCCTATAGTGCCATTAGCCCCACTGGGTCCCTGAGGTCCCTGAGGTCCAGTAGAACTGGCCCAAGTAAAACTAGTGCCATCCCATTGCAGATAAACTGTTGGTGTTATTGGAGCCGAAATAAAATTGGTATTTCCTGCGGACTGTTGATATAGGATCTGGTTAGCAAGTCCGCCCGCTATGTTAGTTGATGTACTAACTCCACTGGCTGAAATACCCACTACAGTTAATTTGTCTGTTGTTACGGCGCCCGATGCGATGTTTAAGGTCTGAATCTTTGTTGCCATTTTATCCTCCGAACAACACGTTATAACCAAATATCTTAGATCTTGTTATCAACGGCGATCCACTTGATTCTACTGATCCTGGTATTTGCAACGTCGTTCCTGTCCAAGTTCCAAAACCTCCTACAGCACCTGCATTATTATACAATACCTGTTGATTAGTCCCACCAATTGGCCCAGTAGGTCCAATAACACCCTGAGGGCCTTGTGGTCCTGTTGGTCCGGTATTTCCTTGTGGTCCTGTTGGTCCGGTATTTCCTTGTGGTCCCTGGGGACCTTGTGGTCCCTGAGGTCCTTGTGGTCCCTGAGGTCCTTGTGGTCCCGTGGCCCCTGTTACTGATGCTCCGCTTGGTCCCTGGGGACCTTGTGGACCTATAACTGTGCTTGGTTGACTTGCAGGATCTAGTGTATTCTGTATAGTTATCAATCCAGAAGTTGTAACACCTAGAGCGAAATCACCAATATAAATTGTTGTTGTACTTACATAAAGACTCTTCCAGCGCTTTGTGTCACTCCCCAAATTATATGTAATATCTGTACCAGGCAATAGGTCCCCATTTACAGTGGCCGTATTAGCAGAAGTTATTGAGATTAAACTAGTAAACCCAGTTTGCCCAGGAGCAGTTTGATAGGGTATTTGCCCTGCAGTCCCAGCATAGAGGTTATTGGCCTGCGATAGAGTTATACTTTGAATATCTACCCAATAATTGCTAGTACCATCGTTGATGTATTCATATAAGCGATTATTTGTAGTATTATACCACTTATCACCGGGTACAGGATTAGCATGTGGCACAGTACTGGCTGTAAATGTTATACCAGTAGCAGGCAATGCAGACCATGTTGCTGTGGTGCCGTTTGTGGTTAGAAATGTTCCGCTGTTTCCTGTTTGGCTGGGCAGTGCATTTACTGTGGCCCAGGTAGCTGTGGTACCGTTTGTGGTAAGATATTGACCATTATGACCTGCCTGATCGGGCAAAGCAATTATTGTAATACTATCGCCTAAGGCCACAGTTGTGCTATTAATAGTTACGCTGGCATTTGCAAGTTGACTGTTGGCTATGGTCGCGGTCCAATAAGGAGTTGTTCCATTACTAGATAGTATAGACCCATTAGCACCTATGCTCAAAAATGTACTGGCATTTTCACCGCTTTGATACACTAAACTACCTGCTGCTCCACCTACTAGGTTAGTGGCAGTGTTGGCTATCATTTCTTGATAGATATTGGCCAGATATCTAATTTGGTAGACAGCACCTGCTAGAGGCAGTTCTGTGAGTGTAATTGTAGATCCAGACACTGTATAATCCGTAAATGGAACCTGCATTACACCATTTTCATATACCAGTATGTTTTCTTCGTTATAGCCTGTTTCAATGGTATAGCTTGCTGTAATACCTGTGGCTGTAAAGATTGTTGTAGAATATGTTTTGGATTCTAGGCCTAAAATTGCCCCTAGATCTTGAGGTATCCATAAACTTGCTGTTTGACTATAGGCCAATACCTTGCCACCAGATACTGCATAATTTGCGGTGTTTACGTCGGTAAGATCATTGAGGCTAGCTACTAATGTTCCTGTACTCACAGGATGTCCATTTACAAAAATGTTCGTAGCTGTAATTGTACTTAAGTTTAGGTTAGATGTAAAAGAAGGTGCAGAGCTACCATTACTAATCAAAACCTGCCCAGAATATCCTCCAACGAAGGCTGTTTGAGAACCAGAACTTTGATATAAAATTTGACCAGCTGATCCACCAGACACACTAGTAGAAGTGCTAGCAATGTTACCACCCCAGCTGGCATTGCCATACGAATCGATAGTTAGTATTTGTCCAGAAGAACCTGCGGTTCTAGGTAAAGTCCAAACTCCGGCAATTTTAACTTTACCTGTACCATTAGGATTTAAGGCAAGATCGGTATTAGGTGTTGTAATGTTGATACTATTGCCATCAAGCTGGATATTATCAACATTTAAAAGTTTTTGCTTTTTATATGGCATTGTGAGTTCTCAAGATAATAATATTTAACTAAAATTATAGTTGTTTCTTATTACCAAAAACAACTGGAATCTCCTAATCATACCACCACTGTCCAGACATGGTTAATATAGACCATTAGATGTTGTTGTCCATCGCCCCCAGCATTCCATCCTAAACCATCACAAATGGCCACTGTGCCTGTAGCAGTAGATATAGCAGGAGTTGATGATGTAACTGGTAAAGTCATTAGACCAGGTAATTTGAGTATACCATCTGAACCAAACAGCCAACGATTCCCATAGTTTAGATCATCTGGTATTGTGTCGTTGGTACCAATAATCATGTCACCATTAGGACTGGTTCTTATATACTGTTGATCATTACCAAGGAAGATGCTTGTAGTGCTCAATGCGCCGCTACTTAAATGCAGATGATTGCCTTCATTTATAGTGGGATATATGACCAAACGTTGATTTTCATGTGATCCCCCTGCCGGAGTAATAATCACAGCAGATCCTACACCTGTAGGGCTATTACCTTCAGTGATAATACTACCCTGAGGTAACGACATAGTTCCAGTGGTGTAAAAAGTCCAGGTATTAAAATTATCTACCCCAATCACTGCTGTCCCATCGCGGCTAAGTTTAAAGTATTTTACATCATCGCCCACATATAGATCGTAGGCACTATTATTTGTAGTATCAAAGTGTAGATGTTCTGGTACATCACCTCCTCTAATCCTAAAATATTGACTGGTACTAACAAAGTCTGTACCTGGGCTGAGACCTAATTCATAGCCGGTACCCACAACCACATTAGTGGAAAATGTAACATCTGCTGTTGAAGTTGGTCCCTGTGGTCCTTCTGGTCCCTGTGGTCCTTCTGGTCCCTGTGGTCCTTCTGGGCCTTGTGGTCCTTCTGGGCCTTGTGGTCCCTGTGGTCCTTCTGGGCCTGTAGATCCTTGTGGTCCTTGTGGTCCTGGATCTCCCTGTGGTCCCTGTGGTCCTTCTGGTCCCTGTGGTCCTGGATCTCCCTGTGGTCCCTGTGGTCCTTCTGGTCCCTGTGGTCCTGGATCTCCCTGTGGTCCCTGTGGTCCTTCTGGGCCTTGTGGTCCTTCTGGGCCTTGTGGTCCTTCTGGGCCTTGTGGTCCTGGATCTCCCTGTGGTCCCTGTGGTCCTTCTGGGCCTTGTGGTCCTGGATCTCCCTGTGGTCCCTGTGGTCCACCGCTGGGTCCTGTGGGTCCAGTTAAACCGATTGGTCCGCTGGGTCCCTGTGGTCCTTCTGGTCCCTGTGGTCCTGCAACTCCGCTGGGTCCCTGTGGTCCTTCTGGTCCCTGTGGTCCTGCAACTCCGCTGGGTCCTTGTGGTCCTGCAACTCCGCTGGGTCCTTGTGGTCCTTCTGGTCCCTGTGGTCCTGCAACTCCGCTGGGTCCTTGTGGACCAACTGAACCTTGTGGTCCTGCAACTCCGCTGGGTCCTTGTGGACCAACTGAACCTTGTGGTCCTGCAACTCCGCTGGGTCCCTGAGGTCCAGTTGCTCCTTGTGGTCCCTGGGGTCCCTGGGGTCCCGCTACATTACTAACGCCACTAGGACCCTGGGGACCTTGCGGTCCTGTTACTCCCTGTGGTCCTGTAGCCCCCGAAGTCCCTTGAAGTCCACCATATGTTAATGAATTCCATGCTGTAGACC
>Ga0214923_10002091_pt1 | contig 27221 bp, 23 predicted proteins | sample LL1510_MetaG_FD_177993 | JGI IMG/M metagenome (GOLD analysis project Ga0214923, IMG submission 177993) | Freshwater microbial communities from Lake Lanier, Atlanta, Georgia, United States - LL-1510 | ecosystem: Environmental > Aquatic > Freshwater > Lake | place: USA: Georgia | collected...
AAATGATAATTACAAAGGTTTTGTATATATTTACACTGATAGTATGTATGTAATTAATTGTATAGTGTCATATTGTAAGAAATGGGAAAAGCAAGGATGGAAGAAAGAAGATAAATCTGAAATCGAAAATTTAGAATTAATTCAAGAATTATATAAAATGACTCGCGAAATGAAAGTAATTTATAAACATTGTCGTGCTCATCAAGATGAACCAGCTAAAAAAGATTCAGAAGAATATAAAATATGGTATGGAAATAATATGGCTGACATGTTGGCTACTGCTGCTTCTAAAGGGGCGATGCCCAAGAAGACAAAATAAAAGTTTATTTTATAATAAATTATATAATAATAGAATTTTTATTTTATAAAAAATTGAAAATATATATTATATAAGATCTCTTTAAAGATATTAAATCAGTCTCAAATGGAGAACACTACTTCAACCAAGAAGACTGCTCCGGCGGAGATCGTTGCGGAGATCGGGGGCGGCGCAGTGGAGCTCGGCGGCGCAGTGGAGCTCGCGGGCGGCGCGGCAGAGCTCGGTGGCGAACGCGAGTCGCACCGGGAAAGCATCGCTAACGAGGTTCCCATCTGCTGCAAATGCAAGACGGAAAGGGCGTGGAGCGGCATTTGCGTCGGTTGCTACATGAAAGAATACAAAAAGAATCGCCCCACAGACCCTATTTACAGATTTCGTGATGCGGGCCTAAGTTACAATGTTAGCCAAGGCTACTGGCTAGAGGAGCAGCACTACGCACACATGCATCGTAAGCAGGCAGAGCGTGCAGCAGCAGGAACTGACTGATTACCAAGAAGATTAGATTGACAACCAAAATAAAAATAAATATTTTATTTTTATTTTGAATAATTGTTCAGCTTTTACGTTCTTTTCAGGAACTATATTCTAGCATATTTCCTCTACTCGTTTCTTTATACCCAGTTATTGTTAGTTGTCCATTGTGTAATTTGTCATGACAGGAATCACACAATGGCACCAAATTTGATTTATGATTCATACTAATATGTTTTTTATCTGCTGGAATTGTATTATTTTTATAATCTTTTTGTGGAATTATATGATGTGTCTCTAATGATATTTCATTTTGTTCCGGAATGTGTTCGCATATTGCGCATTTATCCATTGTAAGTGATTTATTATATCTACTCTTAGTCTTCTTATGATCTATATCTTTCTTGATTTCATTTGCCAGGGTTATAAAATTTTCATCGTTTATTAAACATTTTGCTACATTCAATCCATAATATGTATCACCTTGTCCTTCTCTTAGTTCTCTGTCATATGTTATTGTATTAGTTTTTTCATCATAAGTAATATGAATATGATAGGCTTTTACGTTAGCAAGATCTTTTATTCTATCAACCTTCAATAACTTATGTAAGTGTGATGCTGTAATAAAACTTGTTCCAGATTTTGATAACATCTCTATCATTGTCGCTACAATAATTAAAGCACTTGATGATTCGGTTCCTTTACATACTTCATCAGCTATAATAAGTGTATTCTTTCCACTTCTTTTTAATATACCTGATAACTCAACTATCTCTAAAGCAAATGATGATAATCCTTTAAATAAATTATCATTTCCAGATATCCGTGTTAAGAGTGAGGTATATGGTTTATATTCAAAACTTTCAGCACTAGTATAATATCCAATCTGTGCTAAGATTAAATTTATTCCTACAGACTTTTGTAAGGTGCTTTTACCAGCGCTGTTTAATCCATATAATAATATTCCATCTACATCATTAATTCCTACTGTTATATCCATTGTTTTATATTCATAAGTTGATATTCTCTCCACAATTGGATGTCTGATTTTAGTAGTTTTAATAAATGATTTATCAGGAGTGTCATTAATAACCGGACGATTGTAATAATATTTTTTAGCACATTTAGCTCCACTCTTTATAAAATCAACCATTGATATATAATATGATACATCATTCATTATATATCTATAAGAGTTATAAAATTCTTCTAAATAATCTTGATAATATAAACGACATTTCTTCTTCATCGTTTGAAGATGTATAATTAATTCATCTGATTTCTTTATTACATCAGGAATAAAGATCTTTGTATTGGATGCTTTAGGATTATCTCTGAATTCAAATGTGCTTGTCTTAATCTTTTCATTCATTTGATTTGAATCAATTATAAGCTCTTTAATATTTAATAATTCTTTCTTTAATACATCAGCTCTCTTCTTAGTTAATATTAAATAAAATCCATCTCTTTCATTACTTTCAACTTTAACCACATCTTCTACCTTTATTTTATCATACATAATATCATTTATCTTATTCTTTATAATCTCTATTAAATTATGACATAGTTCAATCTTGTTTTGCAAAGAATCTAATTCAGGAACTTCTCCTTTCTTGAAAATATTTGTATCCATCTCATTAATAGTATATGATTGTAGAATATCAGTGCGAAGTTTATTATTAATACTTTTAATTGTAGTATTTAATTCATTTTGGTCATAAGAAACTTTTAATAAATATTGTTTTTCATCAACATATTCTCTTAATGCTATAACATTATTCATTGAATTAATCCACTTAAATAAATCCATCGGATCAATCGTCTTTAAAGCAATCTTTCTTTGAAATCTTTCAATATCATATATATTATTTAAATATTTTTCTATTTCTTCATATCCTTTAGTTGTCATTTCATTAATCATTTCATAACGTCCATTGATTTTAATTGAATCTAATAAGGGATTAATTAATGCCTCTTTTAAAAATCTCTTACCTAATGGTGTTGAACACATATTAATAATATCATATAAAGAACTATTTTTTCCATTATAATCTCCATTGGAATCAATAATATTTAATTGTTGTAAGGCATTATTTCCAAGATATAAATATTTTTCTTTAGCTATAAATTCAGGTTCTTTTAATTTACTGATCATAAATTCATTATGATCCTCTATAAATTTAACAAGTGATACTAAAGAGTATCTCACAAATGTGTATTTGTTTAATTCTAATTCTTCAAACATATCATCAAAATCATCTTTATAGATTTTTTTAAGAATATCTTTTTGAACAGATCCTTTATTATATTCTTTATTATAAGGTTTCTGATGACAGTTGCGATTAGTTAATTCTAAATATTGAATTAATTCTTTCTCTGTTATACTCTTCAAATTATTTGTATATAATAAGATCTCACTTGGATCATATGAATTAATTAATTTAACTGTATCATCAAGAGAATATTTATCGTCATTCTTTGTGCTAAAAAATTCGTTTATATAAACTTTGCCAGTTGATAAATCAACTAAAGTAATTCCAGCACACATAATTTGATGTTTATATTTATAATCTTCATTTTCTTCAATATAAATTGACATCATATAATTGGCATCACTCTTTAGGTCATCAATATATGTCCCCTTGGAATAAATTGCTGCTAATTTTCTTGTCTTCTTATTTGTGTCGGGTAAATCAAATTGATCAAAAACAATTACATTATAATCCTCATCTATTAATAACTTAATATACTTTTTTAATACGAAACTTGGGAAACCTAACATATAAGGAGATTTACGTGTTGCTTCAGCCACACTCTTATTCTTCTTTGTTCTGATAATTCCGGTTATATCAGAAATTTTGTCTAAATCTGGCCCCTCACTATCGGTCTGATACGCTTCATGAAAATGCCCAACTTGCATTAATAAAATAGAATTAGAACCATATAATTTATTATATTTGTGGTGATTTAAAAAATAATCACACATATCATCATTAGACATTTTAAAATAACTAATATATTATATTAAGAAATCTTTAAATGAAAAAATTGAGTTTAAAACAAAGTTTTAAACCTAATTTTTATTGAAAAATATTAATATACTAATTTCAATTTAAAATAGATTATTAACGCCTCACGCAAAAACAACAATGGCTGCGTGTGGAATGTCCGAAGATGGATACATAAAAATGAGGGGAATTACACCCAAAGTTGAGACAGCTCTTGGGGAAGTTGGTGATGTTAAGGTAGGGCCGGAAGATCCCGTCGCTCTTTCAGCAGCAATTGACAAGATTTTTAAGGAGTATATTGTTAGGCTAAGGACTCTTGACTGGATGGAGAAGGTTTATTTTACGGAACGAATTCGGGATCCGTTTGTTCGTCATTTTTCTTGGGCGATTCCATACTCAAAAACACTTGCCGCACTTGCTCTTCGCTTGAAGGAATATTCGCGCATTCTGGAAGTTGGTGCCGGAACTGGCCTTTGGGCACACCTTCTGAAGGAGCTTCACGAGATTCCGGTTGTAGCAACTGATCAGTCAGATGGAAACTACAGACAGGGGTGGGTGCAGCACAGACAGCACAGATACTGCTCAGTTGAGGTCATTGATGCCGTGTCAGCGATTGAGAAGTATAACCCAGAGGTATTGATTCTGATTTGGGCGCCATTTTCACACCCCGATTCTCCCTATCAGGAACCGCCTATGGCAACTAATTCCCTGAAGGCATTCAAGGGAAATATTTTGGTTTGGATTGGCGAGCCACCTGGTGGCTGTACTGCGGATGATTTTTTTTTCGAAGAGCTTCACTCTAATTGGGAAAGGATTGACGATATTGGAATTCCCAGTTGGTACCAAATTGACGACAGCTGCTCAATTTGGAAAAGAAATGAGAGTGCGAGCACTGATGTAGCAGGTGGGGGAGGCGCAACAGCAGTAGCAGAGGTCGCAGAGGCAGCTGTAGCAGAGGCAGCTGTAGCAGAGGCAGCTGTAGCAGAGGCAGCTGTAGCAGAGGCAGCTGTAGCAGAGGCAGCTGTAGCAGAGGCAGCTGTAGCAGAAGAAACCACCTAAAGATTCATTTATTTTTCAATTAAAAATTTTCTTAATTGAAAAATATGAGATGAGGTGGGGTGGTCTAAGGAGGGGAGGAGGAGGGAAATTTTATTTTGTAAAATAAAATAAAAATACATTATATGACAGAAAATAATAACTTTATTTTTCTTTATAATAATGAAGAATATAGAAAAAAGATATTAAAGAAATATGAATATTTTACAAATTTTGATTTAATACAGAAGCCAATTACAGAAGTAAGCAGTATATTTTCAATTATAAATATAATTAATTTTACCAAAGACGAAACAGATTTTAAAATGATATTAAAAAGACCAAATAATAAACAGCAAAAAAAAGAAAATTTATTTTATGAATTTTTTATAGGTGATGCTTTAAATAAAATTAAAAACTATTATCCTAATTTTGCTTATACAGCTAATTATATAATACTTAAGACTCCATATAATGAAAATCCAGATTTAAAAAATAATATTGAACTAATAAATGAATCAAATGATACATTATTTAATATGGATAATGTCAGAAATGGATGTATTAATCAACATAAAAATTGTATATTATCTCAATATATTGAATCAATTAATTTCAAAGAATTAATTAATATTCCAGAATTTAATAATCCTGAAAAAATAAATTATAATGTATTTGTTATATTATTTCAAATTTATGCTACTCTTCATGGATTAAAAGATAATTATTGTCATAATGATTTAAATTTAGGAAATGTAAGAATAATTAATCTTAATAATAAAATTAAAATAACTTATATAATAGATGGAAAAAAATATAATTTAATAACTAAATATGTTCCAATCATAATAGATTATGCGAAAAATGTAATTAAATTTTCAGGATATGATTCAAATAACTTTATTAATACTGCTTGTAAGACAAGTTGTAATACACATGAAGCTAAGGAATTATTATTAGATTATAAAGGAATCTGTCCTGAATTGATAGATAAAAGAAGACCTTATATATTAGAATCAAAAGATGATAACAAGCAAATTTATCCAAAAGATAAATGCTTTACGAATAGTTTTTCATTAAATTCTTTATCGCATACAAAAATAGATAAATATGGATCTACTTTTAGAGAAATTAATGAAGCAAATGATTTACATTTTATAATAAAAGTAATGTATTCCAATTTTGATTATAATAATCCTTTTCCTAATATAGGCGAATATGATTTAAAAAGTAAATTTAAAGAAATATTTAATCAATATACAGAACCAAAATGGTTTGGATTTAATGATAAACCATCTAATTTAGCTTCGTTTGTAGATTATAATAAAAATGATATATTAATTGAAATAAATCCTAAATATAAAGAATTTTATTGTCAGAATGAATCAAAGATAGCAATTAAAACAATAAGTGACTTATTATTAAAATTTTTGATTCCTTATTATGATAATAATAATTTTAAAGATAAAGTAATTTCTGATTATGATGAATTATTAATAAATTGTGATACTTTTGAAAAATATAAATATTCTACAGTTACTCAGAGATTAAAGGATACTCTTAAAGTTAGACCACATGATGGGAAATTAGGAGGATACTATAAAAAATATTTAAAATATAAAACCAAATATTTAAGCCTTAAAGAAAAAAATTTAAATAGTAAAATTGGAGGAGCATTTTTCATAAATAAAAAATATTACGATAAAGTTAATATAGTTATTTTTTGTAATAATGATTTATTATTATTTAAAAATTTTGGTAATATTAGTTTTCCAGCTGGAAAGTGTAATTTTAAAGATATATCAATTGAAGAAATTATTTATGAAGAATTATTTAAGAAATCAGCAAAATCAATAATAATTTCAATAAAATTAATACTAAATATGACTGAAAATAATCAATTTATTGATATCGAATCAATTGATCCTATATATAATCTTCCGATATATACAAGATATTATTATTGTAAAATTGCGACTATTTCGAATATTAATTCAAATAGAGATGAAAATTTAATTAAAGTTCCAATTGATAGACTAGATAGATATTTAAGAGAACCAATAGATAGAAATCTACTAATATATGGTAAAATCACACTACAAACAGATATTTATAATGTATATGAAAAAATTAGGAATAGAACAAATAACTTACAGAATATTGTGACTTTAAGTAATATTCGTCTAAATTTAAAGAATGGTAAAACTATTATTATATATCACACTGGTGAAAGAGAAAGTCCAACTATCTGGTGGAATCAAATAGATAAACCAATAAATAGTGGAAATAATAATTCTTCAAAATGTAGAATCGAAATTAGTACAAGATTACAAGCTAATCCCCGCATGAAAGATGGCGCAAAAAATCTAATAATAAAATTATTTAATATATTAAAATCATTGCTTAAATTAATAAGTAGTAATGGATGTAATATAACAGATGAATATATTATTTTAAAAATTAAAAATAATATGATTAAAGGCTCTCCAGGAGCATTTAATTTTGAAGAAAAATATTTTATAGAATATCAAAATTTAAATGAATTAAATTTTAGAGAATTAATGGAATTATTTTATTGTTGTATTAATTGTAATAATTATCAAAACACTAGTAGATCTATATTTTTAGATTTATTATTAAAAGCAGAAAATATATTTAAATTAAAAGTTGATGATTTATATTCAAATGAAAATTTACTACAAATCGAAGAAAAAGATAAAGAATTATATTTATTTTTTAGAAAATATAAAAGATTAAATGAAAGATTAGACAAAATAAATATTATTAATATCTTTTGTAATAAATTAAATGTATGTAGCAATGTTTATTTTAATAAAGTTTATAAACTTTTAGAAGAAGAACAAGTACCATTAACAATAGATCATAATCAAATTAATAGACTAGGCTTTCCACTATCAATCAGAGAAAAAAGTTTTATTCATGGTAATGAAACGCCATACGTCGAACCAAATTTATATGATAATATAGGATGGAAATCTGGAATATCAACAGATTATTTACATTCTGGAAAAATTATAGATTTAGCTAATAAACATGGATATGATTTAGCCACAGGTATATCTGGATCTTTATGGAGAAGTTTAATAATATTTCACTTACTTGGTCTAAATTTAAATATCTATTTTATGTTATCAACTATATTTTTAAATGGATGTTTTCATCATTCAGCATTTGAATGTTTATTATCTGTTTTACATTTTAAAAAATTCTTAGAAGAAAAAGACTTAAATAAATTTTTTAAATTTTATATAGATGAACGTATTTTAGATTATGAAACTATTACAGAACAATTAGAAGATTTAATGATTGATAATGAATTTAGTATTTAGATCATTCTGATGTTAAATTTCTTTTTTTTCTTTCAAAAAAGTAGTAAAGTCATTAATTGTTCTTTGTTTTTGATGATTTAGTATTTTATCAATATTTTTTGTTAAAATATCTCTATTAATTTCAATATAAGAATTTATTTCAATATATAAATCATCTATATCTTTTTTATAAATACTATCATCATACAGTTTTATATTTGAATTAAATAAAGAAGAAATTTCTAAATTATTCTTTTGTGAATAAAATAAAACATCACTCAATTTAGTATATAATTCCGAATTAATACCTAAAAATCCGATTGAATTAATTCTTATTGTCATCCTGCCAATTTTATTTGAAAGAAAATAAATATACACATTTTTAAAGATATTATTTAATAATATTAAAAAGTCATTTATAAAAGTATTACTATTTTCAATAACTATAACAAACACTCCATTTGGCTCTAATACATGTCTTAATAATAAAGTCTGAAATATTAAATTATTATATTGATTACTAAAATCTGGATACTTTAGAATTGATTTTGCTGTAAATTTAGAATATTTTTTACTATATTTTTCAGCTATTTCCAATGTATCTTTATATGAAGTAATATCTAAATTGATAAAATCACTATTAATGTACTTATTTTTTTTCTTTATAACATTTATTGAATCATTATTAATTGTTAATTTTGTAAATTGTTTTTGATCCATATAAAAATATTCTCTTGTTATAAGATTAAAAACAGCATAATGATTTAATGAACTTGAAATTTCTTCATACAAAATATCATATTGAATTTTTGGTAATTTTAAACTCTTTAATTTTTTTAATAATATATTTTTTATATTATCGAGTGATGAATATTTATATAATATATATTCAAGATTCAGTTTTTTAAAAATTGAATTTTCTTGTACTTTTTTTTCTTCATACTCAGAATATAATGGTTTTAATTCTGGTAATTCTTTTGAATTTACAAGTGTATTAGATAACATTTTTTTAGTAATTACCCAATATTTATCTATAATAAAATTAAAATCATTTATAACTTTAATAATTTCTTTAGCATCTTTCTGATATTTTTGTAATAAAATTTGATTCCCAACATATAAAATTTCTAGTGTATCTTTATAAATTGAAATTATTGAGTCAATACTATCTTTTATTGAAAAAGCATCAAGACGAATATAATTATTAAAAAGAAGATATCCATGAACACTTAATAATTCAATTGCTAATACAGAATAGTATAATATTTCTTTATTGTATACTTGTGAATTAATTATAATAAAATCAAAATAAAGATTTTTACTCATGAATTTTTTTAAGACATTAACCGGATCTCTTTTTATTAAACTGATATTGGTTTTATATTTTTTTAATTTTAATAAATTATTATTAGCTTGTTTTTCTATTTCCTTTGATTTTATTCCATATGTATTCCACTCATCAATACCATAATATTTTGATTTATTATTATTTGTAATAAATAAATCTACTATTTTTTTCATACTTTCTCCATTTCCAATACCAATTTCTAATATATTTATTGGATGAGACGTTAAATATATTATATATTTTTCCCATTCTTTCCATTCTTTGAAGACAGACATATAATTATATATATAATAATTTTAAATATTTTGTTTATTACCAATATAATTTATTATATGTTTAATATAATTTAAAATATGATCTGTTTTTAATTCTCTCATTTTATTTCGAATCAAATCAGCTTTTTGCTCTTCATCCTCTTTTAATGATCTTTTTATTTGTTTATCTATAATTGGTTTTAAATTATTAATTATATCAGGTGATAATGGCTTATCATAATTATTCGCTATTTCTATTCCTTCTATATCATTAATATCTTCATAAAATTGAATCCATGTTTTTTCATTCCATCTAGGATTATATTGAATTATTCTTAGTGATACAGAACCACTTAATCCTATATATGCTGAACGAACAGACCAAGGTCTAGCTCCTGGTATATCATATGCTATCTTATATTTCATTAAATTGGTAACAGGTTGAACAATTGGATTATTTAAAGTAATATTATTTGGATATAATTTTTGTAAAAGGTCTCGTATATTTGATCTATTTGAGGTAGAATCTTGTCCATAAAAATATGGTTCGTTTGAACGATTAGAAAAAGGAATAAAATTATCATCAAATTTTTTTACTGTTGATTCCCAATTATCAAACGCTAAATATGGAAATAATAATCCTGGTTTATTGAAAGGTTTTGACCATACAAATGAAAAATTTTTAGAATTCCATTCATATGAATCATACATATTAATTGGAATACGACAATCTTGTAAATCAGTTAAATCTAACTTATTAAATATCTTTTCAATAAATTTTTGTCTCGGTTCAAAAATATTAAATTTATCATGATATAATTTATCATATTTTATTTTTCCATCTTTAATATTGACAATTAAATGTTTATCATTTTTTATTATAGTATCGTAATCATTGTATTGGCTTAAATCATCATTAGCTCTTGTTATTAAAAACTTATTCCAATCCATTTATTATTATATTATAATAAATTATTTCAAATTAATTTTATAAACAAATATATGGATTTATTAATATTAAATTTATGGGAATCTATAATTAAATATGGATATAGAACACGAATAAGTAATTTAAATGGTTTAAAAAGATGGAATCTAGTTAAAGAAATATTTCCTGACTACAGTATTGAATGGAAAAATAATACATATAAAATATATAATGATTTTATTAAATTAGGTGTAGTTTCAACAGAAACTTCTGATAATTCTGGATTATCTCATACTGAATGGGAAAGACATCATTTTTTATTACAACATGGAAAAATTATACATAAAAATACAGAAGGATCGTTAATAAGATTATTACAAATTGGGTTTAATATTGGACAATTTAAAGCAGAAAATGAAAGAAAACCATATAATGATAAATTATTAAAATATTATAATGATAATAACTTGGACAATATTAGCACTTATATCAATATTAAAATCGATAAAACATCAGATAAAACTGTGAAGAATATAAATAATGATAAATTAGATTTTCGTATAATAGCTATGACTAATTTAGGTCAATTGGATATGTTAAAAAATATGTTAAGATCAGCTGATGATAATGGAATAGATATGAAATTATTTGACGTTTATATGACACCTCCTGATAAATTAAATGAAGCAACGGGTTTTGATAATTCTAATTTTACACCAATTACAATGCTAAAATTACAAGTTATTATTAAAGCAATTGAGGATCATGATATGATATTATGGGTAGATAATGATATTGTATTTTTAAAGAATCCCATAAATGATTTATTATCACGTATGGTGGTTCCATTTTTAATACAAGATGATCAATGGTCAGCATGTACTGGATTTTTTTTAATAAGAAGATCTGAATTAGTATTAAAGATTTTAAAAGATGCTTTAAAACTGATGAAAGAAAATAAAGCAAGAGAAGATCAGACAGCAATAAATAAAGCTTTTGAGATGAATAGATATAGTCCAACATTATTAGAGGAATATTTATATCCAAATGGAAATATATATTTTAATAAAAAAATTCAATCTAAAGAAGCAACTATAATTCATTTTAATTATCAAAAAACATCAGCAGAAAAAATAGAAAGAATGAAGCAAAACAAATTTTGGAATCCAACTGATATAGGATATAAAAAAGTTAATGTAATACAAATGTAGAATAATTAATTAAATTAAAAAATATATTTTTTAATTTAATCTCTTTACTGACGTTAGCGAAGCTTAGTTAGCAGTAAGGGAACGCCGTCGACTTTCAAGTTCAACATTTTCCTAAGAGTGTGGTCTCGGTCAGAAGCAGAACTACCAATCCCATAGGCAAGGGAGCCATCCGGAATAACCATTTCCATAGTGTTATGCAGCTTTTCAAATGTTGGGCCAAGAACACGTAGATATTTGTCACTGAGAAAATCTGGAACAGTACATACGCCGGGAAAGTTAGCAGACGGTACCTTAATTCCCCTAATACCAAAGTAGACATTTTGGTATTTACCGAATTCAGAACCCCACATAGGCAAGACATGTGAAACCTTCTGATATCCAGCTAACTTGTAAACTTGAAGGACACTGCTATGAGAAAATCCCCACACAATTGGCACTTTTAAAAGAGGAACACCCTCGTCATCAGTCTTGCCGATCAAGGTAGAATCAACAAGTTTCAAAGGAGAAGCGTTTTCCACCTGAATTTCAAGCACGGTATCAGGGTGCACACGCAAAAAGGCACAAAGCTCCTCAACCGTCTTAATTTTAGTAGTGGTGTCTGTGAGATTGCTCTTGCCACAGCGGGCGGCAAAGCCACCACCACCACCGCCTCCGCTTGCGCTTTTTTTCATTTTTTCAAAAGCAGAAAGAGATGAAATCTTTTTCTCGGTAAGAACTACAACGCTCGGAAGAGTCGCAACCTTCTCATGCGTCATCATACGGTGCTCAAAATCACCCAAAATATTCATTGTCTGATCAATCTGTTTATCTGAGATCTCCTTGACCCGCCGCAAATACTTGGTCGGGTCAAGGCGCTCGGCGAGTTGCGTAATCATTCCTTTCTCAGACTTTGCGGTTTGCATTAAATCAACCACATTGTTATTTGCCTGATGGAATGAGGTGCAGGTTGTTCCATGAAAATCAAGTGTGAGGCGTCCCTTAAAAAGCAACTGTCCAAGAAGCGTAAATTTCTCAATGGGAGAAATCTGATCCAAAGACCTTCCACCAAATCTGGTCTTCAAAACAGTTAAAAATTCTAGCAACCAGTTCACGGTTCCCAAGAAAGTATCACCGTAAGGCGCTTTCTTGCAGCACGCGTCCATTAAACTAAGCGAAGCAATTGCTCCGTCAATGCCTCCCTCTTGGGTCAACAGATTGCTGATTAAACGTTCAAGCATCGGATCCTTAATATAGCGATCAATTGCGGCTTGGTAAAACGGCATATTCCTCCCATTGAGTGAAGTTACTGATGTGAGGTTTGGAGACCAGTGATTAAATCCTCCAGAAGTTTTTGACCCAATCATGGCAGGAGTAACAATTTCCAAATTAACAATCGGACACTTAACCGCTTCTTTGGTGATTTCAATCATATCCTTGTAAAACGAAAAAGACGGATCACCCTCAGCAATAAATTTCAAAAGCTCTTCAGTAAAAAACAAAGGACTGCCGTCTAGGGTGCTGTACTGAATCAAAGTTGACGCAGCATTCGCGCACATTCGGCATTTAACGTAGGCAAGAACAATCTCCCTCATCCTCTGCGTCAAATCACTTGGAATCTCACGAACAAAAACACACTTAATCCCACCAAAAATTAAAGAAAGAACCTCCTTCTCGTTGTAAGCAGCACAAAGGCGCAAATAGGTGCGTTCTTCATCCGAAACAGGTGCGGAAGAAGGAGCTGGGGCCAAAGCAGGTGCCAAGGCAATAGCTGATGCGGAAGACATGTTGCGTGTAATAGAAACATTTTAACGGTTTTAGTATAAATAAATATTTCAATTTTTATTAATTTTATATTATTAATTATATATAGAATATATAATGAGTAATAGAGTTGAACCAGTATTAAATACAGTATTACCTGAATTACCTAAAACAAATGAAATTATACCATTAAATATTAAATCAAAATCATTTGATTCTTTTCCACCAATGGCTACACCTAAATTACAACCATTGAAAATAGAAGTAATCACATATCCTTCATTAAGAGGTTTATCTAAAAAAGATATAATAAAAGAAAAACCAATTGTTGTAAAAGAAGCTAAAGTAATTAAAAAGAAATCTACAGCTAATAACAATACAAGATTAATAATAATGACAATATTTGTTGGTGTTCTTACTTATATATTATTAAGTTATTTGTTTAAAAAATAAATTAAATTATACTATTATAAAAATTATATATATTAAAAGCTAATTTTTTTACGGCTTCTACGACTAGTTCATCTTTAAAATCTTTTTCAATATATCCGTTAATAATATTAATTTTTTGCTCAGGAATAGAATCCTTATTATCATGTAAACATGATTCTACGATAGAACTTACTTTATCAAAAATCTTTTTTAAAGCAGTATCCTTACAAGTTGTAATCCATTTATTATTTTCTTTTATTTTACAAAATTTATTATTTAAATTATCAATTTTAATAGTTTGATTTTCAGGATGAACCTCATTTAAGTATATTTCATTTGATAATTGTAAAAATATACTCTCACCAAAATTGTTATTAATTAGTTTAGTTAAAAAGTTATCGTTTAAATATTCTATATTTTCATTTCCAAAATTATTAAAATTATAATTTATTGTATTATTTGTAATATTTGTAGGTGTATTTTGTGTATTTAATAATATAATTTTAGTATCGACAGATATATTATTATTTAATATTTCTGTAATATTTTCATCGGTTAAATTAACATTAATTATTTTAATTAATTTTATTTTTGATTCTATTTTCATATCAGAATTTATTATTTCTAATAATGCTAATTCATTTTTATTATTTACAGTTTTACTAGAATCAATATGTTTAAGACAATTCGTAGTTTCATTATGTTTAGTGAGATTTTTCTTTTGAGCAAAGTATTTACCACATTTTTCACATTTAAATTTTGTTACTATATTACATTCTTTTTTTTTATTTTGGTGTCTTTCTAATATTTGTTTATTCGAAAATGATAAACTACATTTATTACATTTAAATGATTCCATTTTATATATATAATCTATAATATATTTCTCTTTAAATTAGCAATTTACGACATCATATTACAAATAATTACACGACTTATTAATTTTTATACTTAATATTTATCATCTAATAAGATATATTTCTAAAATGTTTAGTAAAATCGAAAGTTATCTTTCGAAATTACTGTTAAAAATATAGTAATTTCGAAGTTAAAACGAAAGGATGATATAACATCTTATATTGATATATTTTTTTGATAAAAATTTGTAATCTCGTATATACTATGCTGTGAGATATTTTCCAAATTGCTAAATAAAAAAGAAATATATTTTTGATATAAGTTTATACTAAATTAAGTTATTTTTAAAAAAAAGATCACCTTAACTTTCGAAATTACTTGAATAGTTAAAACGAAATTCATTTTATAGAAAAAAAAAGTTGTAAAAAATAAAAAATCAAAAAATAAAATTCAAGAAAAAAATAAAAATTTTTTATTTTTTTTATTTTTTTTCTATAGAACAAATTTCGTTTTAACTATTTTTATATTAATTTGAAAATATATATCAAATATGATGATGTAATAATAAATTTTTTTTTGTATCATTGAATCATGATTTCTAAATTACTTAGTAATTTGGAAAAATTATATTAATTTATATAAATTTATAAATAATAAATTTATTTTAGATTATAAATATATATAGTATAATATATTAAGATGGAATCCACACAAATAATTAAAGCAGAGGGTAAATGTAATACATTAAAAATTCAAGAAAACTGTAAGTGTAATATTGAAAATTTTGACCAAGGAGGAACTAATAAAGAAAATGAAAAAAAAGATGATAATATATGTATTAGTTTATTAAAGAAGCTACCTATATCTATATCTGATTTAAGATTAATAATGTGGGGTGTAATTGGTATGATTGTAATGTATTTTATATATCATATGTTATATAATCGCAATAAATAAAATAATTAATTAAATTATTTTAGTTATCAAATCTAGTGATAGATTATTCTAAGATCATGTCTTTAAGACGTTGTTCTAATTTTTTTATTAAATATAATTCAATATCATCAGCATATGAATTTAAATTCCACCAATTTATTCCTTTTTGTTCGGCATAATAATATAATTCATTGAAGACATCTTTTTTTGTCATTATATAATCAGCTAAGTAGTTTATTTTTTCTTCAAATTCATCTTCTTTTGTTTTATTATTTTTGACTTCATTTGCTGATTTAACTAAAGACACATCTTTTTCATATAACTTTACGTAATCTAATAATCTAGAATATAATTCTGGAACCCATTTATTGTATAAACGAGAAAAGAATTTACCAGTAACTTTCTTTTGTAAATCTTTGTCAGAATTTACATCTAAATAAGATACATTGCTAAATACAGGTCTAGGATAATAATAAGGATCAGATGAAATATATAAACTAGTTGGTAAGAAATAATTAGTTACAGGAAGAGATGCTACTTCAATAATTTCACTCTTTACGGGCTTGGTTTCAACTGATACAACTACATCGCTAGTTACGAATGTAGGAGAAGCAATATAACTTGAATATGGAGAAGAACTTACAATATAAGACATACTATATTATATAGTATTTAAAATAATTTTATGATAATTTAAATTATTTTTCTCTTTTAAATATAATTTAATGTTATCATTGTAAATTGTTTCAAATTTTTCAAAAGATATCTGTTTATTATATATTTTTTTAATTATTTGTATATAAAAATTTATAAATGTATTTTTATTTATAATAATTTCATCTATAAATACATACCAACCATATTCCAATAATCTATCATATATGTATATACTTTCTTCTTTTTTTTGTATATCATTTGTTATAAAACTCATAAAATCATTTAAATTTTTGATATTATAGATATCTTTTAAAAACGATAAATAATTAAAATCTAAGGTCATTATTTCAATTTTATCTATACTTTTTTTATTCATATATATTATATAATGAAATATAATTTACATAATCCAACCTTAATGTTATTTCACGCAGATTGGTGCGGACACTGTGTGAGATTAATGCCAACATTTGATAAATTTTCTAGTGCTGTTAATAAAGAAAAAATAAATATTGTTAAATTAAATGCTGATAATAACGCCAGTGCTGTAAAATCATTTAATGTTGAAGGATTTCCTACTATACTCTTATCCGAACCTAAATCAAGAAAATTTATTACCTATAATGGTAATAGAACATTAACAGATTTAATTAAGTTTGTCAATGATAATACAAATATTGATATTACTAAATAAATTTATAACTATTATTATAATACTCTGTAAATAATTAAACATGATGTTTCAGCATATTTAATATCTATTAGTTCGATTTTATTAATGTTTTCTGATATAAATTCATTAATAATATCCTCAAATGTTTGTGTAGATTTTTCATCGGGACATTTTAAAATTTTAACTTTTTTTCCATCTTTCTTATGTGATGGTATTTTTGTTGTCATATACGATGGTTCCTCAAATGATGAAGAAATAAGCTCTGAAGTTCTATACTTGTAATTAGACATTGTTATAGTATATAATATGATAACTATATTTTTTTATAAAATTTAATTTATAAAAAAATATAATTACATAATCGCATATTTTTGAGCATACTCTTTAATCTTATTATTATATTCATCTTTCTTATTCGTATATAATTGAGCTGCTTCACCATTTAAGGGGCTTGCTGGATTAGGATCAGTTAATAAAGATATAATTGAAAGAACTAATTTTGCTACTGACAAAGCTGGACTCCAATTACTTTTTAATACATCTAAGCAGATTCTGCCACTCATATCAATATTTGGATGATACATCTTTGTAATAAATTGACATTTAGGTGGTTCAAATGGATATTTATCTACAAATTCTACCTTTAATTTAAATAATCCTCCTTCATAACATGTTTCTGATGGACCAAAAAATATAATTGTCCAATTAGTCATGTTGTCTTCATTCATGTGTGCTGACATACCATAATCATTGTGATTAATATCCTTATATTCGTCCATTATACGCTTAACTGCCATTTTATTTGCTGTCATTTTACTCTATTTATAAAACCTATATAGTAGATATTAAATATAAATAAAAATCAATTTTTTATTAATCTTATTACGACTAATTAAAGTTACTTTAAAAATTGTCGAACCTTACGTAAATAACTAATTTTATTTTCTCTTAATTCTTTAGCAGCATCAATATTTGCTGGAGATTCTAAATTAGGTTCTTGTAAAATTAACATCATACTTAAAATAATTGATTGAATAGTATTCGCAGGATTCCATTTTTCATCTGCTTTATCATAAAAATTATCAGTTCTTTGATCATGTAATGTAGACATACAGAGGAAACCATCTGTTCCGACATTTGGATTATATACCTTACTAGTAAATTGTATTTTTGGTGGATCTATTGGAAATGTATGAGGAAATATAATTACTCCATATATTACACTTCCCTCAAAAGGAGTATTATGCATTCCAAGTAAAGTAAAATCCCATTTAAAGGGATCTTCGCGTGGGGAACAAAAAAACCCATCAAGTGGATCCTTATTATAATTTTTATATTGAGCCATTACAAATCTTAATGCTTGAGCCATTTTATTCTGTTATAATAATAAAAGCATTAGAATAGATAATATAAATATCAATTTTTTTAATTAAATATATGCTAATAAAATATAAATTGGTAAAATATTTGTTAGAATTAAAAATTGATAAATATAAGTATTAATATAGATAAATAAGAATAATATATATTAATAACTAGAAATGCCGCAAATATCTCTTAAATATATAATTGATTTCTTTAAAGATAAATCAATTATTGCTACAAAATCTCGCTCAAATATTTTAGAATTATTTCAATTATCTGATGAGAAATGTGGGCAATCATTTAATGATTTTATAGATTTATTAATGTTTGTAATTGATAGTAACTATGATGTAAATACATTATCTAATAAAAAGAATTATATATATACTGTGGTAGATGATATAATTAATTACATTCAAGATACTCAATTAATAATAAACAAGCCGAAAATAATAAGTAGTATAAAAAATAATGAACTAACTCCGGATATTATATTAATATTATCATTTATTTTTGATATAAATATATTAATCCATGAAAATAATATATTAAAAGCATATTATTTTTCAGAAAAATATAATAAATATAGAAATACAATTATATTTAAAGTTGAATCTGATCCAGCGACAGGTGTTGAATATTATAAATTATTAATAAATCAAGATAAATTAATATTTAATTATTTTGATAAAAATTTAGAGGAATTATTAATTAAAGAATATATAATTCCAATTGGATTTATTCCTAATAAAACTTTTAGTTATAATAATGATAAAAATCGTTTAATAAATGATAGAATAATTACAGAAATATTTATTATAAAAAATATATTAGAAGTTAAAGATGTTCAACAATCTAAAATTAATGATAATCTTAATGAGAATAAAAAAATTGAGCCTAAAAAAGTTGAGTCTAAAAAGGTTGAACCGATGAAGGTTGAAAATGAAGATTTAACTCATAATAGTGATAGTGAAAAGGATAATAAAATTAGTGAGAATTTAATAGATTATACAAATATGAATTATGTCGATGAATTAGAATCTGATGAAGATTAATTTAATAAGTATAAATTATAATCTTAATATATAAATTAATATATTAAGATATTAAAAGATGATTTTAAATATAGTATATAATTTTTTTTATAATAAGGATGAAAAAGAGATATTAGTAGTGGTATTAAACAATACTAAAATTTATTTAATTAGTATGAGTTTTTATATAATATTATATTTATTAATTAATTTATTTGAAAATAAATTGTATAAAAATATATTATATATAGTATTTATTACCGATTTACTAGCATTAATTATAAATATAATTAGCAATGTTGTTCCTTCTAAATATTTATTATCAAGATCAATTCGTAAATATATTAAAAAAATGAGACATTAATTTAAGAAAAAATTTAAAATAAGTTTATATAAGAAATAAATATTATAATATAGTATTATAAAATCATGACTTTTGAAGATCCTGTCTTAATTCGCAAGTATATTGCTGAAATTTCTAAATTTACTGAATTAGATTATTATAAAGATTTAAAATTAGAAGATAAATTACAATATGAATTTTCATTAAGAGATATATTTCCAGAATTCGCATCTGATCATCCTTTTTTATTTAGAAAAATTATAATGGGTGATGATTTAACATTTTTATATAAAATGTTAGATAATATTCAGAAAATTAATGATGGAGAATTAACTCAAAAAGAGGTTGAAATGAATCTTGGTGGTGAATTAGCAAATGTCTATGTATATCCAGCAATGAATGCTGCTGCTGCAAACCCTCAACCTAAAGAACAATCTGCTAATGTAAATCCAAATGTATTTTCAGTTCCATTATCTGATTTAACAAATCCAGATCTTGAATAAATTAATTATTAAACTAATAAATTGAACATTTCAATCATATTTTTATTATTCTCTTTAATTGTATTAACAATTAAAGTATTTAATGTTTCGTGTGATTTTTTATAATCTTTAGAATCTTTAGAATAAAATGTATTAATCCAATATTCTGAATTTTTCTTTTGATTTTCTAGTGATAAATGATAAACATCTCCAAAATAATTTGATTTTTTAATATAATCAACTAAAATATTAATCATTTTATGTTCATGATTACCTAATTCAATATTCATATATTTAATAACAAATACAAAATCATTTGATATTTCATGATTATAATATATATCATTTATCTTTTCAGTTTTAATAACTTTAAGAATTTCATTTAATTTTTTTGAATGTTTAAAATTCTGTTTATGTTTTAAACCAATTATATACTTAGTTGAATCACGTCCATGAGTTATATATGGTTTATAAATATATGTTTCTTCAAACATTTCAGATAATAATTTAAGTAATTTAATACTTACTTCGGTGTAAGTATCATATATTCTAATAATACAGCTGCCTCCTTTATTTAATCCTTCCGATATTTCAATAATAGATTCAATTATATTTGTAAAATGTTCGGGTTCTAGATATTTAATATCAATTTTAATTTCATTAATATTTATATAAATATCTGATTTATTAAAATTATCTAATGCCTTATATTTTAATCCAGATTTATTATAAAATGTCTTTATAATATCATCATAATCTTCATCATTTATATATAAGTTACCTGTTAAACTAAACATAGATAATATTTCCCATAATTCTAAATAACGAGCACTTACTGAATTACCAAGATATTTTTTATTAATATTTGAAATACTTTCTTCCCAATTTGGTATATTATCATCAAAATTTTCAACAATATTATAAAATGTTTTTCCTTTTAAATCCGGATTATTCAAAATTATTAATTTATCTTTTGTTTGATTCATAAAATAGTGAAATCCATATTTAAATAATGGATGAGCATAATTTTTTGATGTTGAATATTCAATATCCGAAACTGATATAAATTCACTTTTTGAAGATGGTAATTGAAATATAAATGGCTTATACATTATTATATATTATATATTAATTATTTTTTATATAAATATATTATATTTCAATTTTATATGGAGTTATTAATAACAGCAGATGAACAAATTATACTTGATAATTTAAATAATAATAATGAAATAGAATCGACAATTAGTGAAAAAATTAAATTATTGTATAAATTAACAGACCTAATTAATCAAAATAAATCAATTAATTCTAATATTAAATTACATGAGTTACTAAAAGATAATATAAATTTGGATTTTCCAGAAAATATTAAAATTGATTTAAACATTATAAGTCCAAATCATAGTTATTATGGTGGAGTGAGTAGTGATATATACATTCCAATAAATAAATTTTGGAAACATAATAAAAATAAATTAGTAATTGTTAATCCTAAAAATGAAATATTAATGACATTTAATACAGAATCAGCAGAGATTTCAAATATACCATTATTAGCTAGTGGATCATATACCGCGGTTTATGAAATTAATAAATTTGATAATATTACAAAAACAGTTAAAAAAAATGTTAAATATATATTAAGATGCTATACTGCTCAAAAAGATTTTATTCACATGTACGATAAACCAAAAATAATTAAAGAATATGAAAAATTTAAAGAATATTTAATAAAAATTTATTATTATGGAAATATGAAATTAGATAATAAAATTTATGATATAAACAAACCATGGGATTATATTATTACAAAAAAATATAATACTAATTATAGGGTATTATCTAATAAACAAAAATTTAAATATCTAAAAAATATAGTTAAGATATTATACATATTTGTATTAGAAAATTTATATTGGTCTGATCTAAAGATAGCAAATGTTGGATGGGAATATAATAATGAAATGAGTCCAATTATAATAGATTATGATACATATACTATTTTAAATGTAAATCAAAAAATTGATTCTATGTCAACATATAAACCAAGTTATAAATTATCAGGTGATTTAGAAAAAAATAATTATGATAAATTTTCAATCGGCGGACTATGGGACATCATATCTAACTTAGATATAAAATTTAACAAGAAAGAATTTACATACAAAGATACTACAATTTTTCCAAATTTAAATATTAAAATTAATACAAGATCTACTTATAATTTTTTAAAATCTTTAAAAATAAAAGGCTATCTACACGATGATCCTCCAAAAGAAAGCGAATATTTGAACTATGATGATATTCCAACTTATGAATTAATATTAAAAATATTAAATTCATTAGAAAGTAATGACATTATTTCAGATTAATAAATTAAGGAATTTTACATTAGATTAATCATTTAGATCTGAAAAAATTAAATTTCCAGTATCATCATAATATTCACATCGTATTGCTTCTCCATTATTAAATTGTCCAGTCATTTGAATATTACCATTTGGATGATACTTCATTCCGGATCCATTATATGTAAAATTAGCAAATTCACCTTCATATATTAGAATATTATTTATATAATGTTTTCCATTTTTGAATGATATTTTAATAATTTGATTTTCTAATTGGCCAACCAAATTAATCTTAATATCGCCAATATAAGTATTTTGTGAATCTAACCTAAAATAAGTTTGAGAATTTGTTTCAAACTGAATTATCCCATTCTTTAAAATAATAGCACATTTTATTACTGCTTCACATCCATTATACTTAAATTTATAGTCAGATATATTAGATATACCATTATTAAATATACTTTCAAATTTATTACCACTTTTAAATTCAATTACACCATTTCCATTTGGGACAAAATTCTTAAATTCTCCTTTATATCTTCCATTCATAAAGTTATATGTTCCACTTACTAAATTACCATTTTCAAAGTGTCCTATATAAGTATTACCCATTAAATCATAATAACATCCACTATCATCATGAAATTCCATATTTGTATTAAATTTTCCAATATATTTAATAATATTATTTTGTTTATATACAATTTTATGATCATCATCATAGATATCATTTGTATATAAAATTGTATTCTTGTAATTATAAAAGTTATCCCGATTTACCTTATCTATATCTATTATAACTTCTAAATTAGTTTGTGGGCTATATAATAATGAACCATCTAAATAACATACTAAAAACTTGCCATCTTTTTTTCCTGTTGTCATATTTCCAATATATACACGATTATTTTCATATAACTTTCCAAAACCATTATATTCATCATTAAATATAAATCCTTCATACACTTTTTGTTTTACTCCATTAACTGTTTTATATATAGTTTCATATGTAGGCAAACATGATTTACCATCTTTATACATACCTTTATTAATTAAAGTACATTTTTCATCATAAGAAATACTTTCACCATTTAAATTACCATTCTGATAAAAACCAAGAACATATCCTTTACCCCTAGTGTATGAAATTGCTTCTCCACTTAATTTATCTTCACGATAATATCCTTCGTTATAATTTTGATTTTCTTGTGTATGACCAAATCCATGTTTTAATCCATTCATAAAATATCCTTGATATGATGTGCCATCATTATTATAGATTTTTCCATAATATTTGGTATCTGGAATAGGCTCTTCGCCTAAGTAAATAGAATCAACGCTTCTTTTGATGTGTATTTTGCTCATTGTTAATTATTAGTATTATATTAGAATATAATATCAATATATCAATTTTTTTAACTAATTGACGAATCTATCTCTTTTGAAATACATATAATTTATTTAATCTTGATAATTCAAATGACGCTTTATTTATTTCATCGTTTAAATTATAAAATTTAGCAACTTTACCAAAATATTCACGGGTATTTAAGTTTTCTTCAAATTTAGATGTACCCATTAAAAATGGTTTAAATGTATTATAAATATTTTCAAAATTTTCAGATTCTACTAGTTCTAAATTACATTTCTTCTTAAATTGTTCAGTTATGAATTTCTTACTAATCAAATATTCCACCATTGAATTACCCTCCTCCTGAAAACATGAATTGTAAAAATCAATCGCTATACCAGTTTTATTAATATTAGATTTTAAATCATAGCGGGCTTGAACATGAAAGAATTTCTTTTTTGTTCCCTCCTTATTAGTATAATATGATTCTATTAATCCATTCTTCTTTTCTAATTCTTTATGAACTAGATCACCATCCATGGTTGTTATTACAAAATAACCATTTGGCTTTAATAATTTATTTACATTTTCACATAGGTTGTTAAATGTATTGTCATCTTTAAATAAGTAATGTAGCGCAAATTGTGATGATATAATATCAAATTTCATAGATTTGTCTTTCTCAGTCTCTCCAAAAATTGTATTAATATATTGCTTATTTTTATCATCCATCGCATTAGCTACTTTAGACTGATCATTTAAATTTAATTTAATACCAGCATCAGCAACCATAAATGTCATCTTTGTAAATCCAGGAAATTTTCTTTTCATATTATTATATCTGCTATATGCTCCATCTGTTGCCGAATTTATTCCATTATTATCTGGATCAATACCCACTAATTCACCAACTTTCGCACTATAGTATTTCATAATATCTCCACCTCTACCAATACCTATATCTAGCACAATTTGTTTTTCATTATTTATATCTTTTGAACAATAATTGTATATTAATACTGACTTAATCCAATTGTGAAAATCTCTTTGAGGGGATGCTAAATCAGTCTTTAATTGATAATATACATCTTCACTTCTAGATGTTTCAATTAATCTTACATCAATCTTTCCTCTCATTGTTACTAAATGATTTTCATAAGTTTTGGGATTACCTAATATTTGTAAATCACTGATATCAATAGGCATTAATATAGATCTCCAAACTTTTTCAGCAATCTCATCGTTATTTCCATACTTCTTCTTATATTTATTAACCATCTCAGTTTTATCAAAACGGGTTCTTAATGGTATCCAACGATCTGCTTCATTGACTAATGGATCATTATTATACGCAAATTCTACTACAGTTTTATCCTGTATTATATTACCCTCTATATCTCTAGGCTCCTTATCAGTTATATATATGTGTGCTAAATAACCCATCTTATCTTTGTGAAAAAGGACAGGATATTCAACACCATTTTTTATTTTACCAACAAATAAATTAGCAATTCTATATACTTTACCACTAATTTTACTATTTTTTGTAGTTGTTAATTCTTTTTCTACAGTATCTAAAGTCTCTTCTTTCTCTCCTTTAGCTCCAATATCATCAAATACATCTAATATTTCATTTTGAGCATTTTTTTCATATTCTAGATAAAAATCAATGGAATTCATCTCTTTTGGCTTCCATTTTAAATTCTTAAATTTTTGCTCTCTCACATTCTTAGTATATTTTTGCTCTAATGGAGTCATAATCATTCCATCTAATGTATATGGACAATCTAATTCTTTTGTGATTAACTCCCATAATCTATTTGAATAATTAAATATTTCACATCCATTGCCTCCTAATGGAAAAGCAAAAAACTTATACTTAATTATAAAAATAGACTTGTCACTCTTTAAACTCTTATTTAAATCATCCATATATACTTTAACTTGTTTCGCATAATATTCGCTAACTTTTGTTACATCAAACTCGCCAGTATATGGCTTATTTTCTAACTTGGAACCAAATATTGTTTGAACATTCTCTGATAATAAATTATATCTTTCTAATAATTTTATTTTGTCACGAACATCTACGCCTTTATCAAATAATATGTCAAATGCTAAAAATACATACTTCTTATATTTTCCAATATATAATAATTCACCATCAATTAATGTATTATTATATTTGGTAGCTACTTTATGATCTGTTTTAATAACTGCTAAATTATTTGATATCAAATATACAATTTCATCTACTATAAATAAGAAATATCTCACTCCATCAGCCTTATCAGTTACACTATATTTATTTGGTAGTATATCTACTAAATGTTTAATTTCTAATGATGCTACCTGCATACCAGCTAAATCGCGACTTGTATTCTCTTTATCATTAAATACTAACTCCTTATATTTATTTATTATCTCCCTTTGCTCATCAGCCTTAATTAATACATTTGATCCAATAATATTTTTATATATTTTTTCTACATATGTATTCATTGTTTCAACAACCTTTTTTAAATCAACTTTTCCAAATGTAGATAAATCCATTTCTAATTCATATCTATCTAATGATTTCATTATATCATTCAAATTACCAGATTGTTTAATTTGAGTCAAATCAATCTTGAGTTCATGCTTTTCATCACTACTTAATACTACAGAAATTCTTTGCTTAAATCTGAAAAATATATTATGTCTCTCATTCTCATCTATTGTTAATAATGTTTCTAATTCTTGTTTTGATACATCACTTTCATCAGATAAACGGATTCTCATATCATATTCATTAATATCTACCATATCTTTTTCTAATTTAGTCTTTTTCATGATAGTTATATCTTTGTAATTATTGATAATATTATTAACCAATAATGAAAAAATTACATGATTCTTTCTAAGTTTTACATTATTAATAATACTGTTAATGTTATCTATATTAGCAATTGTAATACGGTAATTGATTATATCCTTATTAGTAATACTCGTCATACCAACATCTAGAGTAGTTTCTTTAATTAATTTATATTTATTAGTACTACTTAATACTGTTAAATATTTTAATACATCTATAAATTTATTAATCGT
>Ga0214923_10002092_pt1 | contig 27201 bp, 25 predicted proteins | sample LL1510_MetaG_FD_177993 | JGI IMG/M metagenome (GOLD analysis project Ga0214923, IMG submission 177993) | Freshwater microbial communities from Lake Lanier, Atlanta, Georgia, United States - LL-1510 | ecosystem: Environmental > Aquatic > Freshwater > Lake | place: USA: Georgia | collected...
CCAATGGAAGAAATGTACAAAAATTGAATTTGACTGCATCTGAAATAAATGCAGTTGTAGCCTTTATGAAGACATTAGCTGGTACTAATATTTATGTAGATAAAAAATGGAGTGATCCATTTGTAAACAATTAGGAAATGTTGACATCTTTTTAAAATTTCATTTTTTAGACCACCCTTTATTTTAGATTACCCATTTGCCTATAAATGATAACGATTTCGTAAATAAACAAGACGATTTAAGTGGTTTATTTAACAATATGAATGAACTTAGAGTGAGAAAAGTCAAAGGCCCCTCGTTTGACTTCGAAAAATTGACAGATCATTTTCATATTATTTCTAATTTTTAATTCATTCACTCATGGAGCATTCCAAAATCGCTTTACCAATTGGTATTACGCTGGATAGATTTATTAAAAATATTGATAATTTACATCCTAACACCATTGGGGAACTTTCTCAATTACTTAGAGATATTGCATTAGCATCTAAAGTGGTTAATAGAGAAATGAATAAAGCAGGGCTGGTAGATATCATTGGAAATTATGGCAATCAAAATAGTACAGGGGAAGAACAGCAAAAATTAGATGTACTTGCAAATATTCGATTTACTAGAGCGCTATCGAAAGGTAAAGAGGCATGTGGAGTAATATCAGAAGAGACAGAAGATTTTATTGATTTTAATAATAAAGGAAGTTACGTAGTAGCTATTGATCCATTAGATGGATCCAGTAATATTGATGTCAATGTTTCGGTGGGGTCTATATTTTCAATTTATAAAAGAATCACACCCATTGGTACTCCATTAACAAAGAATGATTTTTTACAAAAAGGAATTCATCAAGTTGCAGCGGGATATATACTCTATGGAACTTCTACCATGTTAGTGCTTACTTTAGGCGATGGCGTATGTGGATTTACGTATGAATCTACTTTGGGAGAGTATGTATTATCACACAAAGACATTGAAATACCTACTGCTGGAAACATCTATTCCATGAATGATGGACTCAATAATTTTATTGTTAATAAATCGGTCATTCATTTTATTGATAATTGTAGAAAACAGAAATATAGTGCAAGATATATAGGGTCCTTAGTGGCCGATTTTCATCGAAATTTATTAAAAGGTGGTATTTATTTGTATCCTGAAACTATTCAAAGCCCCGAAGGAAAATTGAGATTATTATTCGAGTGTAATGCTCTTGCTTTCATTGTAGAACAAGCGGGAGGGAAGGCCACCAATGGGAAAGATAGAATCATGGAAATAGAGCCTTTTGATTTTCATCAAAAATCTAGTTTATACATAGGCTCCGCCGAAATGGTGAATCAGATAAATTAATTATTTTTTATTTGTTGTTTATTTATTAAATTTTTCTGAGATTCTGTATTGTTTAATACTTCTATGTAATTAGATCTATTTTGTTCATCATACATCACCTGTTCTATTAGCCTGAACGTATTGTTGGTTTATGAAATATGGAATAATTGTTGACATAATTTAATAATATTTTTTTCTTTTTAGAATTGCTATCATCTTTGCAAATGATATAACAAGCAAATTCAACTTGTTTATTAAAGTAATACTATGAAGAAACATGTAGACCAATTAAAGGAACAAATTCAAGATGCTAGAATACAACTTTTAGCCCATCCTGTTTATGCGCAGATCAATGATTTAAAGGGATTACAAAATTTCGCTCAATTTCATGTATTTGCTGTTTGGGATTTTATGAGTTTGTTGAAATCCTTACAAATAGGTTTAACTTCTGTAGCATTACCCTGGATGCCTGTGGGTTCGGCAAACACCCGATTTTTAATTAACGAAATTGTTTTAGGAGAGGAGTCTGATGTAGATGAAGAAGGTCAAAGAATTAGTCATTTTGAGTTATATATCAAGGCAATGCAACAAATGGGTGCTTCTACTCAATTGATGGATGAGCTTTTGCTATGTATTCAAAGCGGGAAATCTATAAACGACGCCATTGAATTATCCAATTTGCCTATTCAAGTAAAGCAATTTTTACAATTCACTTTTGATATTGCACAACATGCACCCTTGCATGTGAAAGCTGCTGTTTTCACTTTTGGCAGAGAGGATTTGATACCAGATATGTTTACTCAAATTTTAAATGAGATATACAAAGAGCATCCCAATAAGGTTTCTATTTTTAAATATTATATTGAAAGACATATTGAAGTAGATGGGGGACATCATAGTCATTTAGCATTAGAAATGGTTTCCGAATTATGTGGAGAGGATAACCAAAAATGGGATGAAGCTACCTTGGCTTCCGTTAAATCCTTACAAATGCGCGCTCAATTATGGGATGCGATTTTACAATCAAAAGGATAATCATTTCTGTAGTTTACAGATTTAATTCAAAAATGAATATTTAATTCAAGTTTAGCATCAAGACCAATTTCAACGAGTCTTCGTAAATTAGATAGACGTATTTCTTTAATATCGTTTTCGATTTTTGAAATATAGGACTTTGTAGTGCCTAATTTTATGGCAAGCGCTTCTTGAGTCAGTCCTTTCCTCATTCTAGCTTCTTGAAGCATGGCGCCAAGCTTAAAGTTTTCATATCCCTTTTCGAATGAAGCTCTTTTTTTAGTTCCAACGGTGCCATATTGCTTTTCAATAAATTGATCCAGGGAAATGGTATTATTTTTCGTTTTCATAATCTAATTTTATTTGAATTGCCTTGATGATTTCATTTTTAGGCGTCTTTTGAGTTTTCTTTTGAAATCCATGACCAATAACTATTATATGCGCTTTATCAAAAAAACAAAATATCCTAAAAATATCAGAACCAGTTTGAATTCTTATTTCATATATACCATTTGTTCCTGATATACTCTTTAAATAAATTGAAGGAACAACTTCAACATCTTCAATTAATCGAATTGTCCAAAGTATCTTTTCCTTTACTCTATTATTTTGTAGTATAAAAAATATTTCAAAATAATTTTTGTAAAAGAAAGCTTTTCTAAATTTCTTATTTGTGTTCAATTTCAAAGCTAGTTTAAGTTGCCCAAAGGGGCAACTATTTTATTAATATTATTTACAGCGTCTATATTAATAAATTTTAAGGCTTGAATTTTAAGTATAAATACGCTCAGGCAGGCTTTCGACATTGTCTTGAAACAAAAAAGCCTCCCCGATTGCTCGGGAAGGCTTTGTAGCCTCAATAGGAGCCAGTTTGGAGGAATTTGCTGGGGATGTTAGGGCGATTTTAGATGCCAAGCTTAAGCACCTGTAAAAACAAAAACCGACCCATTTGGGTCGGTTTTATATTATTTTCTAAAACTATTATTATTTTAGAAAATAACACTTTGTAGCCACCATAGGATCCAGTTTGGATGAATTTGCTGAAGATTTCAGGGCAATTTTAGATGCCAAGCTTAAGAACCTGTAAAAACTAAGCCCAATCATTTTGATGAGTTTTTTTATTTTTAAAATAATTATTATTTTAAAAATATCATTTCGTTGCCTCTATAGTAGCTATTTTTAAGGTATATGCTAATATTAATGCTTGAATAGCAAACTTTTTTAATTGCGTATTATATAATCATTAATTATTCTAGAATTCGATTATTTTAATTGCATGTTTAATTTTGTCTTAACAATTTTGACTATTTTGCCTCAGTAAATGGATTCATCTAAGAACTATTTTTATTCAGCATGAAAAAAATTTGGCACCTACTATTTTCTTTATTTTTCATAAATATTGGATTTGCGCAAAAAGCAATTTTTATCATAGCGGATGGAATTCCTGCTGATGTCATTGAAAACACAAATTTACCTAACATTACTAAAATAATAAAAGAGGGTAGTTATTTTAGAGCACATGTAGGGGGAGATAAAGGGAGTTATAACCAAACACCAACTATATCTGCGGTAGGGTATAATAGTTTATTAACAGGAACATGGGCGAATAAACATAACGTTTGGGATAATGACATTAAAGATCAAAATTATGCCTATCCAAGTATTTTTAAATTATTTAAAGAGCAATATCCGAATAAAAAAATTGGTATTTATAGTACTTGGTTAGACAACAGAACAAAACTTGTGGGTGATGGATTAACTCAAACAAACCATTTAAAATTTGATTATAGTTCAGATGGCTATGAGCTTGATACTGTATCATTTCCTCATGATAAATTTTCAAATTACATTCATTTAATTGATGAAAAGGTGACTAATGATGCTGTTCAAAGTATTAAGTTGAATGCACCTGATTTATCATGGGTTTATCTTGAATTTACCGATGACATGGGACACAAGTATGGCGATAGTCCTGCATTTATCGATGCATTAAAAAAATTAGATATTCAAATAGGAAAAATATATGACGCTATTTCATATCGTAAACAAAATTTCAAAGAAGATTGGATGATAATTATGACGACCGATCATGGAAGAAGTGAAAAGGATGGCAAAGGTCATGGCGGACAAAGTTTCAGACAGCGTTCTACCTGGATGTTATCTAATAAAAAATTCAATAATTATGCTAGTCTAAGTTATCCTGGGATTGTTGATATTATGCCCACGTTGGCTAACTATTTATCGATTAATATTCCCACGCAAGTAAAAAATGAGATAGATGGTGTTTCTTTAATGGGGAAAATATCCCTTGCCCATCCTGAGATTAATATTTATCAAAATAAGTTAGATGTTTCCTGGCAAAATTACAATGAGGAGGGTACTGTTAAGGTTTGGCTATGCGCAAGTAATAATTATACCAAATATGGTTCTGATCAATATATTTTATTAACTGAAGTTCCTGTAAAACAAAAAAATACAGTTATTGATATTGCTAAATATGAATCTAGCTTTTATAAGATATTGTTAGAAGGAAAGTATAATTCAGTAAATAAATGGTATATCAAGGGGGATTGATTTAGTCTAATCATATCTTAATGGGTATTCCATTGGAGGGTTAAATTAATCGCTCTACCCATACCATAAACTCCAGATCCATGCGTTTTGTATTGCACATTTGAAATGTTAATTAAACTTGTATTTAGACTTAAGTTTTTAAATTGCCATCCTGCATCAACATTAAATATATTCCATCCCGGAGTTCCTAGTTTACCTATTCTATTATCGTCCTTATCTCCTTGAGCAAGCCTATCTTGTTTTCCAGCAAATTGATGTGTAATAGCCAATGTCTTATTTTTTTTAACAAAGGATATTTTATTTTGACCGAATAGGGGAGGTATTCTCCTCATCGGCTCATTTTTGGTTACATTTTGTCCGTAGGTATAAGTTGCATTGGTATACCAAGTTAAAAATTTACTTAATAAATAGGTGTAATTGACTTCTGCACCATTGATATAGGAGGATTCTATATTTTTTTTATTATAAACATTATACCCATTTATCACTTTCCCATCCACCAGAACCCTTGCAATAATATCCTTTAACTTCATTTTAAATGCTGCAATTGAAAAATCAATTTTATTTGAGCGGAATTTATAACCTATTTCTGTATTTAATGATTTTTCTGGTCTTAAATCATAACTTGGAATTTCATACCTAAAATCAACAATACGCAAGCTACCTAAATCATCAATATTGGGTGCCCTATATCCGGTTGTAATAGAACCAAATAAAAAACTGGGTTGGTTAAGCTGGTAATTAAAGCCGAAATTGGATACTAAAGCCGAGGGTTTTATAGCTATATTACCTAGTGTAAGTTCATTCATTTGAATATGTAAAAAATTATAACGCAGCCCTGCAACTATATTCAATTTATTAAAATTTAAATTATGTATATTAAAGATGGAGCTATTTTTATAAATCGCTCTATTGGGATATAATCCTCTTTTGAATACTTGGGTATTTAAATCACTACTTGTTTCAAGGGCTTCGCTAAAAATTTCATCTTTGTAATAATCAAAACCAGTATTCATGCTCCAGTTTTTATATGGCATTGATACTATTTCTGCAGTTAGACCAATATTTTTAACAGTATCGGCTTCATTCCTAAATATACTAGAATTGTTTTTTTGGATAGATCGCTGTTCTATTGATCTTTGTGTGGAAGCGTTTAACCATTTGAAATAAATTTGCTCGTATTATTTAAGCTTATTTTATTCAAATCCTTCGATGCGTTTTCTTTGGTTTTTACATGTATTACACCACCCATTGCGTCAGATCCATATTCTACCGAACCGAAACCTTTTAATACATCAATTTTATCAACGGTAAACATATCGATAGTATTCAGGTATTGGTTTGGCCCATATCTATAAATTGCGTTATTAAGCCTTATTCCATCTAATACGATAAGTGTTTGATTCCCTGTAAGGCCTCTTATAAAAGCGGAGCCGCCGCCATGGTTTGTTTTCTGAATAAAAACACCAGATACGCCCTGTAAGGCTTCTGGAGTTGTTCTAGCGCCCTTTTCAACTATTTGTTGATTTGTAATTGAACTTATTACAAAAGGATTTTTAGTATCCAAAATTTTAATGGACCTGCTTGTAACTATAACAGAGTCAAGTAATTTGTAACTTGTGTCTGCCTTTTGTCCGCTTCCTATATTTGAAATAAATATTAGTATTATGAAAAAATGCTTCATAAATATTTTCAATATTTTAATTTTCAATAATTGTTCCTGAAGTTTTATTGTGTTCTGTTCTTTGTTCCTTTTCATCGTCCATTTGGGGGCCTTGTTTTATTTTTCTCCAATCAATGGGTTGATTATATCTTTTCATGGCTTTATCCCAATCAAATACCTCTTGACTTGGAAATTCAAAATGATAGGGTGTTAAATCAGGTTTGTTTGTAAAAAAGTCTGTTAATAGTGATGCTGTAATGTCATATTGATTCACATAAGGCACGCCTAAAATATTATACATTACTTTAAGTATGGATCCAAAATTAGCATGTGTTTTAGAAACATAATTCTTTTTCACATAAGGGCCTGCCATCATTAATATACTTCTATGTGCATCTATGTGATCAACTCCACCTTGTGGATCATCTTCCGTAACGATGACCAACATATCTTTCCAATAAGGGGTTCTACTTAAAAAATGCAATGTTCTACCAAGCGCTAAATCATTGTCTGCCACATAAGATGCGCTAAATGGATAACCATCTTCTGGTCTTGGTCCTGCTGTGTGGTCATTGGGCAACATCATTGTAACTAATTGCGGCATGCTGTCATTGCCATTCAACCATTTTTTTGTAAATTCTTCTTCAAATTGTTTCATTCTAAACTGATCAGGAATATTCGTATTGTAGCCTGCAAAATTATGGGATGTTCTTTCCCATACCCCTTTTTGCATCGGTACCATTACTATATGTCCTGCACCCGTAGCTGTATCATTCCAATCTTCTCTCACGTGAGCTGTTTCGTTGGCTTGCCCAAAATTATAATAACTTATCTTTTTTCTATCCAGTGCTTCCCATAAGCCACCAATCTCACCGTAATCTTCAGGATCCATACTTCCGGTGGAACCAGGAAATCTACGTCCTGGTGCGGTTGAAAAGTAATCTGCCGACTTTGCAGTACTTGAGTTGGCTTCCACCCACTCATTAGGGATAACGCCCATCATCCAATGGTGTCCATGAATCGATGCGTCACTATCACAATAGAAATTATCACTCAATGAAAACTGTTTTGCAATTTTATGGTGATTAGGTGTCACATTCACATTCTTAACACTTTCTTTTCTTCCATACACATTTACATCTAAGCCAAACCTTGCTAGACCGCTTTCCCCATTTACATTTTTCATTTGTCCAAAAACTTCGTCAAATGTTCTGTTCTCTTTTGTAATAAACACAATATGTTTAATGGGGCTTACTTTGCTTCCTGGTAATACAGGCATGGGCAAACTATCTGCTTGTGATCGGGTAACAAAAGTATTATCAATCACTACTTTAGTATAAGATATTAATTTTTCCGTTGAAGGATTTTCAATTTTTTGAAATCCCCCTAATTGAATATCTCCAATATAGCTACCTTGTACCGGTATTTTAAAATTTTTGCCACCATTTGGACCAGCACCCAAACCCCTGCATGAAGTTGCATAGATGGTTTTGTCGTCAGCAGATAATTTAACGCGTGTAGTTCCCCAACCTGTAGGAATAAGCCCTAAGGTTTTGTCATTACTCAAATCTATTTTCGCCACAGCATTAAAACCTAAAAGTGCCACAAATAAATATTTTTCATCTTTGGTTAAATCAATACCAAATGGAAGTAGCCCCCTTAATTTATCAATCCTTTGATCCACGGTAATCGGGATATGCTTAACAATACGTCCTTTTTTATAGTCAATAACTGCAATATTATCATTAGTTGCATTGGTTACGTATGCAAATTTATTCCCCACCACTATTGAATTTGGGCTTGCACCACCTATTACTTCTGCGTCTTCAACGAGTTCTCCCAACAGCATGCCTGTTTTCAATTTCGCTTTCACCTTATTGGTAGACAAGTCAATGACATAAACGCTCATCGATTCATCAGCATTAGGGCTTCCTAAGCCTGGAATTTCTTTGCCATCTATCTCGGTTCCCTCAATGGATTCCTTGGTATTATTTCCGTAGGGATGCCAATTGATATATTGTGATTGTAAGTTTTCTTTTGTGGTACCTGCCACTAATGGGTAAGCATACATACCAACATTCGCTACCAACACTATTTTTTGATCAGGCGACATGGCTAAACCAAAAGGTTGTCTTCCAGTAGGTATCGAGGCGATAATTTTTTTCTGATCAATACTATATCTCACTAATCTGAAATTACCTCTATCTAATATAAACAATTCATTTTTTTGCGCACTGTAAATTAAATCGCTGGTAAAACTGCCTTGGTATTTTACACCTGCAAATATGCCGTCTAATAAAATGGAATCCACCTTTTTAAATTGTACATAATCATATACAATCACCGATCCTTCATCACCCCCACTTAAATAAGCAATATTTTTATTGGCATGAAATGCAACGCCCAAAAAGGAGCCATTTTTCAAAGGGTTTTCTTTTGGTTTTAAATAGTCTGGTATTCGTTTTTGTTGCATGGTTTGCAAATCAATTAGGGTAATTGCATTTTCATGCATAGTTATCGCCACTTTTTGATCTGGTGAAATAGCTAATCCAAATGGGTCATGGGTAATGCGAATGGATTGTCCTACTGGCTGCACATATCGGCCACTTGGTAAAATCGAATAACCACCTGTATCAATTTTTGATAGCTCATTATATCCAGGCACAGATAAATATTTTACGATTTGAGTGTTACCAGAAATAACAAATAACAAGAATAACGTTATCGAAATAAATTTATTTTTTTTCATATATAATAAGTTCTATTAATTTAGGCAAACCTATCATTTTAAAAATTTATTTTTCAATTTGTATCAAATTAAATTATTGTTACCAAAAATTAGAATTCATATTCCGGTAATAATTTGATATCAGCTAGTTAATATTGAAATTGAGATATGTTAAAATTTTGACAATAGATTTGTGCTTCAAAATTTTAAATATGATTTCAAAACAACTAAGATTAAAGTGGATAATGACGCCACTAATGTTATTGGGCTTGAGTATTGTCTCATTTGCACAAAACATTCAATTAAAAGGAAAAGTAATTGATGCTGATACAAAAATAGCACTTGAGGCTGCTACTGTATTGGTTAAAGGCCAAAATCAATCTGCACGTACAAATGCGAATGGTCAATTTTCAATTAGTAATGTTTCCCCTAATGCTTCAATTGTAGTTAGCTACGTAGGTTATGCTACAAAAACAGTTGGTGTAAGTGCTGGCGAGTTAGTAATTACATTGGTTAAAGAAGATGTATCCTTAAATGAAGTTGTTGTAACAGCATTGGGTATTAAAAAAGAAAAAAAGAAATTAGGCTACGCTACACAAGATGTAAAAGGAGCTGAATTAGTGAAAGCAAGAGAAGTGAATCCAATCAATAACTTAGTGGGTAAGGTTGCTGGTTTAACAGTAGGTATGAACCAAGAGATGTTAAGATTACCAAATCTAGTTTTAAGAGGTGGTCGTGTTAACTTAATCGTAGTGGATGGTATTCCTATTAACTCTGATACTTGGAATATTAGCCCTGATGATATTGAGTCCTATAACGTTTTAAAAGGACCTGTGGCTTCTGCATTATATGGTTACAGAGGTCAAAATGGTGCAATCATCATTAACACAAAAAAAGGAACAAAAGATAAAAGAGGCTTTGCTGTAGAATTAAATTCAAGCACTACTGTTCAAAACGGTTTTATAGCATTGCCAAGAACCCAAGATGAATACGGTCCTGGTGATCACGGTACCTATGCGTTTGTGGATGGTTTAGGTGCTGGTACGAATGATGCCGATTATGATGTATGGGGGCCAAAATTTGAAGGGCAGTTAATTCCGCAATATGATAGTCCAGTAGATCCTATCACAGGAAAAAGATCAAGTACACCATGGTTAGCGCGTGGTAAAGACAACTTAAAGCGTTTCATTCAATCAGGTATTTTAAATACTACTAATATTTCAGTTGCTTCTTCTACTGAAAAAGCAGATTTAAGATTTTCATTAGGTAATAATTATAATAAAGGATTATTACCTAATACAAGTTTGAATATTACGAATTTAAATTTAGCGACTACTTTAAGGTTTAATTCTAAATTAACTTTAGATGCGAATATTAATTACAGCAGACAATATTCTGATAATTTTCCAGATGTGAACTACGGACCAAATTCAATTATTTACAATATAACTATTTGGGGTGGTGCCGATTGGAATATTGATGATATGAAAAATTATTGGCAGCCAGGTAAGGAAGGTGTTCAAAGTATTTATGCGGAGTATCAAAGATACCACAATCCTTATTTTATGGCTTATGAGTGGACAAGAGGTCATTACAAAAATGATATATATGCTTATACAAGTTTAACTTATAAATTGAATAAGTATGTTGATTTGTTTGCAAGAACTTCTGCTACTACTTATGATTTAATGAGAAATGAAAAAATGCCTTTTTCTGCACATCCTTATGGTAGAGAAGAAGGTAAAGGTGATTATAGAGAAGACAAAAGAGGTTTATTTGAAATGAACAATGAATTCCGTGCAAATTTCAGAACACCTGAAATTGCAAAATTCTTTAACATTTCTGGTTTTGCAGGTGGAAACTTAAGACAGTTTAATTATAACTCTAGTTTCACATCAACCAACTATTTAAACGTACCTAACGTTTACAATTTTGCTAACAGTAGAAACCCTGTATTGGCTTATAATTTTGCTTCTGAGATGAGAGTAAGATCATTGTTGTACTCAGTAGATATTGAGGCAAACAAATATGCTAACTTGAATATCACTGGACGAAATGACCAACTTTCTGCATTAAATAAGAATAATAATTCATTCTTTTATCCTTCCTTTAACTTAAGCACTGTTTTGAGTGATTATATGACCTTACCTAAGCAAATTAACTTGTTAAAGTTAAGAGCTTCCTATGCAAAAGTAAGAGGAGGCGGTAGTTTTGTAAATGATTATATCGGATCAACTCCAAATAATAGTTTTCCTATTGGATATGGCGAACAATACCAATCAACCTATGGTGGTCCAAGTTACACTTATGCGAATGTGTATTCAACTGGTACTGGTTATAACAATACCACACAGGCTTCTTTCACCAATACATTATTGGATAGTGATGTGCAACCTGATGACAGAACTAACTTAGAATTTGGTGTTGAATCAAGATTACTTAATAATAGACTTGGAATTGAAGCAACTTATTTTAGTTATTTAGATGGACCTCAAATTTTCTCAAAATCAATTTCTCAAGCTTCAGGATTTGCTTCTTATGTTGTGAATGGTACAAAAACAAAAAGAACTGGTTATGACTTTACAGTGAATGGGTCAATTCTTAAAAAAGCAAATGGTATTAATTGGGATGTGACTTTGAATGTTGGAGCGTTTAAAAATATTTTAGAAGAATTACCTGCAGGTGTGAATGCGTTAAATACTTTCTATACTAAAGGGATGAGAACAGATGCTATTTATATTAGAAAATTCGCAAGAACACAGGATGGTCAAATAATCAATGACGCAGGTGGTCGTCCGGTAATTTTACCAGTGGCACAATTTGCTGGATACTCGAATCCTGATTATGTATGGGGTGTAAACAACAAGGTTAGTTATAAGGCTTTCACTTTAAACTTCCAATTAGATGGCCGTGTAGGTGGTATGATGGAAGATTATGTTAGAAAGAAAACATTCCAAGGTGGTCGTCATATTGAAACTATCGAAGGTGCTATGGGATTAGCAAGATACCAAGATTACAAAGGAATTAAGTCATATGTAGGTGAGGGTGTTCAAGTAGGAACTGGCACAATTGCTTATGATGCAGTAACTGGTTTAATTACTAATTATGGTTCATTAACATTTGCTCCAAATGCAACTAAGACTTATTTACAAGATTATATCAGCCGTGTTCATGGTATTCCAGAACCAAACATGATGAGCAAAACTTACCTTAAATTAAGAGAGGTTGTTGTGACTTATGAATTACCAGCTGGACTTGTTAAAAAGTCGCCTTTCAAAAAAGCAACAGTTTCATTAGTGGGTAGAAACTTAATGTACTGGATGCCAGATTCGAAATTTAAAGATGTAGATATTGATCAGTATCCAGGTGAGTCATCTATTGGCTTACAAACACCTACAACAAGATCATACGGATTCAATTTAAATTTCATTTTTTAAATAAAGAAAAACAATAAAATATGAAAAAGATATTTCAAATAGTAACCTTAGTCCTTGTAATAGGTTCAATGTCGGCTTGTAAAAAATCTTTTGATTCATTGGAAGCAGATCCGAATAGAGCCACAAGTGTACCAGCTAACTTAATACTGAATAATGTATTATTAAATTTCACAAATGGCGCATTTAATAGCAAGCAAATAGCTAACCAATACTATGTATGTAATTATGCTTATTATGGTAATAATGAGTACAATTGGACAGGCTATTCATTTGGAGGGTACAATACGTTAAAAAATATTATACAAATGGAAACGGAGGCTTCGAAATCAGTAGCAAGTCCAAATCCATATACTGCAATTGGCAAGTTTTTAAAAGCGTATTTTTTGTATGATTTAACTATGAACATGGGTGATATCCCTGTTTCTGATGCCTTAAAAGGTTTAACTAATGTTACACCAAAGTATGACACACAAAAGCAAGTATTCCAACAAATATTAACCTATTTAGAGCAAGCAAATACTGAAATGGGTACATTAAAAACAACCAATTACGTATTAGCGAGTGATTTTTATTATGGTAATGATTTGTCAAAATGGCAAAAAGCGGTAAACGCTTTCAAGCTTAGAGTTTTAGTTCAATTGTCAAATAAAGAAGCTGATGCGGATTTAGCTATTAAAACAAAGTTTGCAGAAACAATTAGCAATCCTAGTAAATATCCTGTTTTTGCTAGTGATGCAGATAATTTAACTTTTGTATACAATAACCAGTATAATAAGTACTCAACTAATCCTGATAATTTTGGATTCGATGCAACTCGTTATAATATGTCATCTACTTATTTAGGAAACTTAGTTAGTTTGAAAGATCCAAGAACTTTCTTTGTAGCTGAACCAGCGGCAGCTTTAGTTGCTTCAGGTAAGTTACCAAATTCCTATGATGCTTTTGTAGGTGCAGGTTCTGGCGAAGATTTAGCAACCATGAGTGCAAATGCGAATTTAGGTAAATATTCATTTATTAACCGTAAGCGCTACTATCAAACATATACTGCAGAAACAACTACACAAGTAGGTTATCAAGAATTGTGTTTTAACATTGCTGAAGCAGCACACAGAGGTTGGATTACAGGTCAAAGTGCGGAAACTTGGTATCAAAATGGTATCAAAGCTTCACAAGCTTTTTATGGTATTAAAGAAGGTGCTAACACCGTTACTTTCCAAAAACCAAGTGGTACTTTAGCTGAATCAGTAACCTATTCAGTAGATTATAAATATGCAGATTATTATGCTCAAGCAACCGTAAAATATGCTGGTGCAGGTACTACAGGTTTAAATCAAATTTTGTTACAAAAATATTTGGCAATGTATCAAAATAGTGGTTCTGAAGGTTACTATAATTGGAGAAGAACAGGCGTACCTACCTTCCATACAGGTCCTGGTAGTGGAAATAGCCAAAGAGTTGCTTTAAGGTATCAATACCCTTCAACTGAAAGAGCGGTAAACAAAGCTAATGTAGAAGCAGCAATTGCTTCACAATATGGTGGTACGGATGATATTAATGCTAAAATGTGGATCATTAAATAATATCATTTAAAAAAACTGGGGTTTATTTAGTTTTATAGCAATCAATCGTAAATTAGAGTCTCGAGCAATCGGGACTCTTTTTTTTGTAATCATTATTGCATCATTTAGGGTGTTATAACTATTCATCACCTAAATTTTGTTTGAAGGTTTTAGTAATATTTTACAATATTTCACATTTATCTATTATTAATAAATCATTAATAATCTATCTTTATTTCAGAACTAATTTACAATTTCATACATTTAAACAATATAAAAAATCTGTGTCAAAATTTGCAAGTTTTGTTGATTGTAATCAAAAGTTTTCAATCAATTCCCAACCATTACCAGTTTTAAAAGAGGGGGAAGTTTTAGTAAAAAATCTATGTACAAGCCTCTGCCGAAGTGATATTCATACATATCAAGGTAAAAGGGTTGAAAAATCGCCCACTATTTTGGGACATGAGATAGTTGGACTTATTGAAGAATTAGGGCCACAAGCGCCGTTGAGAGATGTAAGAGGCAATGAATTAAAAATTGGAGATAAGGTTACCTGGGCCATTTTTGCAAGTTCCCCAGATGATCCGCTTTCAAAAGAAGGTATTCCTCAAAAAGCAAAGGATTTATTTAAATATGGGCACGAGCAAATAACGGAAAATAATCACTTTCATGGAGGTTTAAGTGAGTATACTATTTTGAGAAAGAATACACCTTTGGCGATTCTTAAAAATGAATTACCCAATGAAATCGCCTCTCTTATTAATTGTAGTTTTGCTACTGTGGCTGGTGCAATAAGATTGGCTGGCATTTTACATGGAAAGTCAGTAATGGTAAATGGTGCAGGAATGTTAGGGATCATTGCTTGCGCAATGGCTACTAAAATGGGCGCTGCAAAAATAATAGCAATTGACCAAAACAAGGAAAGGCTAGAAATTTCAAGAAAATTTGGCACAACAGAAATACACCTGCCCAATGAGTTTTTGCAAGACAAAGTTGATATTGTTTTTGAATTTAGCGGTGCCATAGATGCAATGGAAAATTCAATTCGGCTTTTAAATATTGGGGGTGCCGCAATATGGATTGGCGCTGTTTTTGCGCAACCTGCGGTTCAAATCAATGCGGAATATATTATTCGAAACTTAATCACCATTAAAGGGTTGCATAATTATAATAATGAAGATTTTATTAATGCAGTCAGTTTTATGGAAATGAATCATAAAAATTTCGAATTTGAACAACTGATAAAAAAAGGCTTCAAATTAGCGGAGGTTGACGCTGCTTTTGAATATGCAGTAAACCATAACCCATTCCGAGTATCCATAGATTTAACCTAGATGCAATTGTTAAAAAAAAATAGTGAATTATCGTTAATTATAAAAGCAGCTTCTGCAGTTTTTATTACCTATTTAAGTATGTATGCTTTTAGGAAACCCTTTACTGCAGCACAGTATAATAATATCAGGTTATGGGGGTTGGATTATAAAATTTTATTAATTATTACCCAATTAATTGGGTATACCATTTCTAAATATTTTGGCATAAAAATTATTTCTGAATTGTCGGCCAACAAAAGAACCATTACCTTAATCACTTTAATGGCTGTATCATGGGTTTCATTATTATTTTTTGCCATTGTGCCTGCGCCCTATAATTTGCCATTTATATTTTTGAATGGTTTACCCTTAGGCATGATTTGGGGGGTTGTTTTTAGTTATATTGAAGGCCGAAGACACACGGAGTTACTTGGGGTTGCGATGGCTTCAAGTTTTATCATTTCATCGGGTATTGTAAAAGGAGTAGGCAGCTACTTGTTACTAAATTTACACGTACCTGAAATGTGGATGCCTTTTTTTACTGGTTTAATATTTTTACCTGTTTTATTTTTAGGGGTGTACTTGCTGCATTCACTGAGCGCGCCAAATGAGGAAGATATTAATGCAAGAACCGAAAGAAAGCCAATGGATGTTCACGAAAGAAAGGCCTTTTTTAAACAATTTGCCCCCGGCATTATTTTTTCTGTCCTTATTTATGTATGCTTAACTGTGTTTAGAGATATAAGAGACAATTTTGCTGTGGAATTTTGGAATAGTATTGGGATGAAGAATATCCCAACGATGTTAGTTGTTTCAGAAGTACCAATAGCCATTTTGGTCATCATTATTATCGGCTCCATGATTTTTATCAAGAATAATAAAAATGCATTTTTTATCAATTTCTTAATTGTATTTGTTGGCGGATTATTATTGTTTTTATCAACCTTACTATTTTACAACCAACTTATCACAGCTACATTATGGATGATCATCGTAGGTTTTTCAATGTATTTGCCCTATATCGCTTTTCATGCATTATTTTTTGAAAGATGGATTGCCTATTTTAAAATTAAAAGCAATATTGGCTTTTTAATGTATGTGGCAGATGCTGCGGGTTATTTGGGAAGCACCTTGGTTTTATTATTTAAAAATTTCAATAATACCAATTACAGTTGGGTTTCATTTTTTACATTCAGCGCAATGATAACTTCGGTCATTATTATTATTTTATCCATTGCCAATTATATATATTTTAAAAGATTAGATAAATTACAAATAGCATGAGTAATCAAACAGCCATCGTAGTAGGTGCAGGCATATTAGGGCTAGCCACAGCAAGAGCTTTAGCACAAAAAGGATATGAAGTAACAGTAATTGAAAAAAGTCAGTTTTCATTAGGTGCAAGTGTGCGTAATTTTGGTATGCTTTGGCCAGTAGGGCAACCGGATGGAAAATTGTATGATAGAGCTGTAAGAACCAGAGAGATTTGGTTAGATTATTTAAGTACTTCCAAAATACCGTACAATTCTTGTGGTAGTTTACATTTGGCTTATTCTCAGGAAGAAATGAATGTAGTGGAAGAGATAGGTAGTTTTTTTAAATCTAAAAACAGGCCTGTTTCAGTTATTTCAAATAAAACGGTATTAGAAAACTATCATGGAATCAATGAAGAAGGTTTATTAGGTGCACTAAGAAGTGAGGATGAAACAATTATTGATCCAAGACAAGGGATCAAACATTTACCGCAATATTTGACTACGCATTATCAAGTCAAATTTATTTGGGGTACTGCAATAACAAGTGTTACAAGTAATACGGCATTTGCTGGCAAGGTTAAATACAGTGCAGATATTATATGTGTATGCTCAGGTGCTGATTTTGAAACATTATATCCAGATCAATTTAAACAACAACCAATCATTAAGACTAAGTTGCAAATGATGCGTTTTAAACACAAAGATCCCAATTATAAAATTGGCGCTTCGGTTTGTGGTGGGTTGTCATTATTGCACTATAAAAGTTTTACCGCGTCTTCTTCTCTGACCAAATTAAGAATGAAAATTGAGGCTGAAATCCCGGAATATTTGAAATACGGTATTCATGTGATGGTTTCTCAAAATAGTGATGGTGAATTGACGGTTGGTGATTCGCATGAATATGCATTGGATTTTGAACCCTTTGATAAAATTGAAATCAATACCATGATTTTGGAGTATCTAAAAAAATTAATGCATATCGACCAATGGGAAATGACCCAATCATGGAATGGCATATACCCAATCATGACCAATGGGGCAACAGATTTATTTTTAAATCCAGAAGCAGGCGTATATATATTAAATGGCATTGGTGGTCATGGAATGACAATGTCATTTGGTTATGCAGAAGAAATGATTAATCATATTTAAAATTATAATTTATGTTACATCCAGTTACACAACAAATTTTGTCCCTTTTTGAAAAACATGGTTCTTCCATGTATGGGGGAGAAGCGGTTACGCAATTAGAACATGCTTTGCAATGTGCCGAATTAGCCAGACAACATAATGCTACAGATGAATTAATAACAGCCTCTTTATTACATGATATTGGACACTTACTACATGACCTACCTGATGACGCAAGTGATAAAGGGATTGATGATATGCATGAATTATTGGGAGAATCATATCTAACCGAACATTTCAAGTTGGCTGCTGTGGAACCAGTTAAATTGCATGTACAAGCAAAAAGATATTTGTGTGCTACCGCGCCTGGGTATCTTGAAACATTGTCGGAACCATCCAAAATAAGTTTAGAATTTCAGGGTGGGGTTATGAGTGCTGGAAGTAGCCGCTTTCGAGAAAAATGAATTTTACCAAGATGCCGTTGTTTTAAGAAGATGGGATGATTTAGCAAAAGATCCAAATTTAGTCAGCCCAATTATTGAAATATTTACGAATGCAATTGAATCATCTTTAAAATAATTACAATGAAAATAGCAATGGTTGTTTTTGATATGGCTGGAACTACAGTGGATGAAGGAAATGTAGTGTACCGTACTTTGCATAAAGCAATTGAAAAAGTATGTCCTAGTGTAAGTTTTGAAGATGTTTTAAAGTTGGGTGCTGGAAAAGAAAAACTACAAGCGATTAGGGAAACTTTAAGTGGAAGTAATATATCTTTGAATGAGGTAACTATCCAGGAAATATTTAATGACTTTTTAGGCTTATTGGACATAGCGTATACAAATTTGATTGTTGTTCCTACGAATAATACGGAAAGATTATTTAATGAGCTAAGGACAAAGGATATCAAAGTAGTTTTAAATACAGGCTACAACACAGTGACCGCTATATCCTTATTAAACAAATTAAATTGGGTAAAAGGGGTGCAGTACGATTTATTGGTAACTTCCTCGGATGTTAGTAATAATAGACCCATGCCGGATATGATTTTGTATGCTATGGACAAATTAGATATTACTGACGCGTCAACGGTTATTAAGGTGGGAGATTCAACTATTGATATTGAAGAAGGTAGAAATGCTGGTTGTAATTATAATATTGGTGTTACTACAGGAGCGCATACGAAAGCACAATTAGAAAAAGCGAATCCTGATTATATTTTTGATAATATATATGACGTAGTATCGGTTTTATAATAGAACGTAATTTTTTTTGGATTGCCGGCTCATTTCATTCGCCGTCATCCCAAATGGGCTCCTTACCCAATGCCAAGATTGCCGGCTCATTTCATTCGCCGTCATCCCAAATGGGCTCCTTACCCAATGCCAAGATTGCCGGCTCATTTCATTCGCCGTCATCCTAAGTGGGCTCCTTACCCAAAACTTGTCCCGATTACTCGGGAGCCTTTCAAACAAACGCGAAGCGTTTGTTTGGCTTTTTTGCTCCTCGTCTGTTTACGAAAGCGAGCTTTCTTCACAGCCTCGAAACAAAAAAGCCTCCCCGATTGCTCGGGAAGGCTTTGTAGCCTTTTTAGGAAATAGTTTGGAGGACTTTGCTTCTGATATTAACTCTTTGATGGAGATTAGAATTAAGATTTACTAATATCATTTCAAGCAATTTATTAATTTGTATCCAATAGGACTTATGTTTAATTAGTTGAACGCTTTTTATTATTATAATAAGTATAAACGTTGTAACCTACAATTACAATACCTGCAAAAATTGCTATTTTCCAAAGCCCACCACTTTTTAATGATTTGTTAGGTGCAGTTACTGTAGTTATTTGTTGACTTTCTATTTGAGATTTAAAGGCATCCAATATAGCTTTATTTTCTAACGCTATTTTAATAAGTTCTGGGTTCATTGTTTTACTATTTTAATATTATATGTATTAGGGTCAATTAATAGGTAACCACCTTCAAAAATTGCCACAATTTTTTTCTCAGTAGTGGGATATGTTTGCTTTGCCATTTTTAATGAAAAGCCCATTAAGCAAAATTCCTCCCAAGTCATTTCAGTTTTTCCATGATCTACTAATTCTTTAAAACTGCTACAAATTTGCTGTTGTTGCTTCTCAATTTTCGACTCTTGCCTTCTTTCGGGTGTCCAATAAAGGCTTTTGCAGTCCATAGTTCTACCATCTAAAAACACGCGTTTTTCGCAGAATTCACGTGATTTATTGGTATGGTCTGGAAAAGGAGTCATACAGTATTTACACTTTCTTCCATCAAAATAGGTATAGGGCAACATTTCACCCATTTCCTGATAATAAGGCTTGTCTGGGATATCTATTTTTAGCTTAATCATAATGTAAAGTTAGTAAAATTTTATTAAATTCAATAAAAAGTCATAAATTGTGACATGATATTAAATGATACAATAAAACACTTTAATTTAGAAGAGGTACAAAAGTCTTATGCTAAAGGTGATTTTATGGAATATGCCCCTTTAATGGCTTCCTTGGTTACTAGAAATATGCCACTCAAAAGCACGTGTTTAGACAGGAGACTTGTACATTATTGGGAAAGCAGAAAACTATTTAATGAAGTTGTTGATAATGGGTATTTAAGTTTTTTTGATGTTTGTTGGTTGAATCTATTACAGGAATTAAAATCGTTAGGGGTTGTTCCTAAAACTATGCAAGATGTACATAAATTCTTCTTTGCGGATGATAGCTTTCTTGAAACACTATTTTCGAGAGAAAGAGTCGAGAAAGGAGTTCTTCCTTCGAAAATTATGGAAGAATTTCCGAAAAATGTCGATTTATTGCAAAAGCTAAAACATGATGATTGGAATAATTTTTCAATATTTATGCTTACAATACTTCTAACGCGAAAAAACACGTGTTTGTACGTGAGTGCTGGTGGTAAAGTGGCAGCATTTGAGGTGGCAGCATTGATGGGACATATAGATTCAAATGTCAAATTAAATGATTTATTTAATGGGTCGTTTATTTCCATTAGCTTATATAATATCATTTACAAGGTCATTAATGATAATGAATTATTCTCCTTAAATGAAGGTGTTTTGGAAATAAAGGAATCTTCAATTAACATAATTAAGAAATTGTTTAATGATGATAAAATACAGAAGATCACTTTTAGATTAAATGATAAAAGGACACCAATCATGGAAGTCACGAAGCGACTTGATTTTACGGAATTTTACAACAAAATTCATTATTTACAGAAAAAGGGAACATTCTTGGATATGCAAATAAAAACAAGGGATGGGAATGTTCAACTTTTTGAAGTAACTGAATTAATAAAGCCAAAATAGTGCTGAAGTTCTCGGCCATATTATACAAAGCGTACCCTAAACTAAGTGCTAGTTATGGTATGATTTTCATTAATTTAAATGAGCAATCATTATGTAAACAAAACAACTGAGGGTAAATTAGAAGTTGCTGATGCAGCTTTAAGTAACAGTATTAAAATTATAGCAGAGATTATCGCTAATCAAATTATCAAAAAATTACTTCAAGATGAACAATTTGGAATTACAGCTTCAGCAGATGACAGCGAAATATGCGAAAAAAGCAAAGCCGCCTAAATGGAGGGAGGGGAATAAAATGGTTAACTACACAAGAGTTTCCGACCCCTCCCAATTTGACAACACCTCTTTAGAGACGCAAAGAAAGGATGCTATTGCTTTTGCATCCAAAAGGTCCTTAGAAATCAAAGCCTTTTTTGGAGGTGAGGCGGAGTCTGCCAAAACAGATGAGCGAAAGGAATTCAAATTGATGCTCAAGTATGTAAAGAAAAACAAGGACATAGGAGCTATATTAGTTTACTCTTTTGAGCGATTTTCAAGAAGTGAACATGCTCAGGAACTTATTTTAGATTTAAGTAAAATTGGAGTTAAAGTAATAAGCGTGCTTCAAGATATTGATGTCACTTCCCCTGCGGGAGAATTACAGCAACAAATATTTTTTGCTTTTGGTAAGTATGATAATGATTTGAGACGGACTAAAACGATGCGTGGTACTTCTGAATTAATAGAGCAGGGTTACTTTATTGGTCACTGTCCCTATGGTTATACTAACCTTAGGCGAAAAGAGAAAGCAAAATATCATGAATATGTAATCAATGACCAGGGCAAGTTCATGAAAATGGGTTTTAAATGGAAAGCGGAAGGTAAATGGAGCAACAAGGAAATTGTAGAGCGTCTGCGTAAATTAGGGGCTAACATTGAATACAAAAGTTTCTATCGTCAAATTGGGAACCCATTTTATTGTGGGTATTATATGAATGCATATTTCCCGGGTAAATTAATCAAAGGACATCACCCAGCTTTAGTTTCTATGGAGCTTTTTATGAAAGCAAATGCAGTAGCTTTAACTAATCCGCATAAAGGGATTGCTAGAAAGTTTAAGGACCCTGATATGCCTTTAAAGTCGTTTTTAAGAAGTGAGCTCACAAACACTCCATTTACTGGCTATAAGCAAAAAGGGCATATTTATTATAAGACTAGAGGTCACATTGAGCCAGTCAACGAAAAAGCATCGACCATTAATAAGTTGTTTATGGAGGAGCTGGATAAGTATAAAATTGAAGCTGCTCACAAATCAGCTATTGAAACTCAAGTAAGAGAAATTGTGTCGCAGAAATTTACCGACAAGTTACAGGAGGATGTATCCAGAAAAAGGAAGATTACTGAGTTGAATGATAAAATGGAATCACTTGAAGAAAGGTTTATCAATCAAGAATTAACCAAGGAGCTTTACGACAAATACCGACTTAAATACCTAGACGAAAAGAAGCAATTAGAGGAGGAAAATGTCAAAGGTGATTTTAAGAGTTCGAACTTAGAAAAAGCAGTAAAAAATGGTTTGGAAATTTTGCTAGACCCCTTACAGTTGTGGGTTTCCTGCGACTATGATGATAAGCAACGATTACAATATTTGCTATTCCCAGAGGGAATAAGGTATGATAAGGAAAATAAGCGAGTTCGAACTCCAAGAGTGAATAGCGTGGTCTCTCTAATCTCAATCTTAGCAAGGGTTTCGGAGGAAAATGAGAAAGGCTACCTCGTTAAAAGTAGCCTTGATTCTCGTTTCGTAGCCGGTACGGGAGTCGAACCCGTCTTTGCCCCGTGAAAGGGGGCTGTCCTAGCCGATAGACGAACCGGCCATCTTCTAAAAGACGTTTGTGTCAATCGGGTCGCAAAAATAGGATTCATAGGCTTTACTGCCAAAAGATTTTTGACCTTTTTTACCTGAAAATCAATATTTCAAGAAATCAGCCAAATGCCTTAAGTAACCCACTTTAATATCCAATACGACCATTCGTTTGTTAAAAACCCTTGATTCTGTTGATTTAAAGTTTGTTTTTTTGGTTCTTTTTACGCCAATATTTTTAAAATCATTGTAACTTCGCATCTCTATTTAAAAAATAATTTAATATCATGAGTACAGTTAAAGTTGCTATTAATGGTTTTGGACGCATTGGACGCTTAGTTTTTCGCCAAATCTATAATATGGAAGGAATTGAAGTAGTGGCTATCAATGACCTTACTTCGCCTAAAGTTTTAGCACACTTATTAAAGTATGATAGTGCACAAGGTCGTTTTGATGCAGAAGTGAAGGCAACCGAAGATGCTATTCTGGTAAATGGACATGAAGTTAAAATATATGCACAACGTGATCCAGCTCAAATTCCTTGGGGAGCACATGGGGTAGATGTAGTTATTGAATCTACAGGATTCTTTACCGATAAAGAAAAAGCTGAATTACATATTAAAGCAGGAGCAAAGCGTGTGGTTATTTCAGCGCCAGCTACTGGAGATATGAAGACAGTTGTATTTAATACCAACCACGAAATTTTAGAGGGTACTGAAACAGTAATTTCTGGTGCTTCTTGTACCACAAACTGTTTAGCACCTATGGCTAAAGTATTAGAAGATAATTTTGGAATTGTTACAGGTTTAATGTTAACCGTACATGCTTATACCAACGATCAAAATACATTAGACGGACCTCATCCAAAAGGTGATTTACGTCGCGCGCGCGCAGCAGCAGGTAATATTGTACCTAATAGCACTGGTGCCGCTAAAGCCATTGGCTTGGTATTACCTTCTTTAAAAGGAAAGTTAGATGGATCTGCTCAACGCGTTCCAACTATTACAGGTTCATTAACTGAATTGACTACTATTTTATCTAAAAAAGTAACCGTAGAAGAAATCAATGCAGCGATGAAAGCAGCTGCAAACGAATCATTTGGTTATACAGAAGATGAAATTGTAAGTTCTGATATAATTGGCATTACTTATGGTTCTTTATTTGATGCCACTCAAACTAAAGTGATGACACAAGGTGATGTGCAATTAGTTAAAACAGTAAGCTGGTATGATAATGAAATGAGTTATGTAAGCCAGTTAGTAAGAACGGTGAAGTATTTTGCAGGTAAAATAAAATAAAAAATAATTGATATACAATGCCTTCCCTCGGGAGGGCATTTTTATTATTTCCCCACAAAAGTTTAAATTCTTTAGTATGAGTTCCTTTCATGATTTTTCATTTGCTGGTAAAAAAGCTTTAATTCGTGTCGATTTTAATGTCCCCTTAAATGAGCAATTTGAAATCACCGATGATAATCGTATTCGTGCTACATTACCTACGATTCAAAAAATTTTAAAAGACGGTGGTTCTGTTATTTTAATGAGTCATTTAGGTCGTCCTAAAGAGGGGCCTACTCCCCAATATTCTTTGCAACATTTGGTAAAACATTTATCTACTTTATTAGGCGGTATACCTGTTCAATTTGCAAATGATTGTATTGGTGCCGAAGCGGTAGATAAAGCAGCAGCTTTAAAAGCGGGGGAAGTCTTATTGTTAGAAAACTTACGTTTTTATAAAGAAGAAGAAAAAGGTGATGTAGCATTTGCTGAAAAATTATCCAAGTTAGGTGATGTATATGTGAATGATGCTTTTGGAACTGCACATCGTGCGCATGCATCTACTGCAATTATTGCACAATTTTTTACGCCACAAAATAGAACCTTTGGTTTAGTGATGGAAGGAGAAGTAGTGAGTGCCGAAAAAGTTTTGCATGAAGCACAAAAACCTTTTACAGCAATTATTGGAGGTGCTAAAGTGAGTGATAAAATTTTAATCATTGAAAATTTATTAGACCGTGCCACCGATATTATTATTGGAGGAGGTATGGCGTATACTTTTTTCAAAGCACAAGGAGGCAAGATTGGAAATTCAATTCATGAAGATGATCGTATGCCCTTGGCTTTAGAAATTTTAGCAAAAGCAAAAGAGAAAGGGGTGAATATTCATTTGCCAGTAGATAATATTATTGCAGATAAATTTAGCAATGATGCCCACACTCAAAACTGTCTTAGTGGTGAAATTCCTGACGGATGGGAAGGGTTAGATGCGGGTGAAAAATCGAGAGCTCAGTTTGCAAAAGTAATTTTAGCCAGCAAGACTATTTTATGGAATGGTCCTATGGGCGTTTTTGAAATGCCTAATTTCCAGGCTGGAACCAAAGCCATTGCGGAAGCAGTAGCGGAAGCGACACAAAAAGGAGCTTTTAGTTTAGTGGGAGGTGGCGACAGTGTGTCAGCCGTGAATCAATTTGGCTTTAACGACAAGGTAAGTTACGTGAGTACAGGCGGTGGCGCGATGTTGGAATATTTTGAAGGTAAAACTCTTCCAGGAATAGCTGCTATTCAGGGAGAAGGGAAATAAATAATGATAAAAGGCGCTTTTCTTCAGCGCTGGATACCTAATAACTTGTTAAAATATACCTCTAGTGCATACTAGGGGTATATTTTTGTCATGTAATTCCGTCATACGACAAGTTTGGCACTTGCTTTGCTCTATCTTTATAAACAAATTCAAAACTATGTTACGTAAAAATTTAGGTTTAATCATTTTTTCAGCAGTGATTGTAATTTTATTTGGCTGGGGTTGTAATGGTTACAACGGCTTGGTTAATCAAGACGAAAATGTAAACCAAGCTTGGAATAATGTTCAAAGCGATTATCAACGTCGTGCCGATTTAATCCCCAATTTAGTAGCTTCCGTTAAAGGAGAAGCTAACTTCGAAAAATCAACTTTAGAAAATGTAATAGCAGCTCGTGCAAGTGCTACGCAAATGAAAGTAGATGCCAAGGATTTGACACCCGAAAAATTACAACAGTTTCAAGCCAACCAAGGACAACTGTCTCAAGCTTTGGGACGTTTAATGGTGGTGACTGAAAACTATCCAAACTTAAAAGCGAATGAAGCTTTCCGTGGATTGCAAGCGCAATTGGAAGGAACTGAAAACAGAATCAAAGTATCAAGAAATGATTTTAATGCTGCAGTTGCAGAATATAATAAAAAAGCAAGATCATTCCCTGTGAATTTATTAGCAGGTTCATTTGGTTTCAAAACTAAAGAAGGATTTAAGGCAGAAGAAAGTGCAGCAAAAGCACCTGAAGTTAAATTCTAATTTAGTTTAATCAACCCTTATGTGGAATCCATTTTCCCTTTTTAAGAGATCAACATTATTGAGTGCCTCGGACAAGCAATTGCTTGTCCAGGCGATTCAAACTGCCGAAAAAACAACCAGCGGAGAAATTCGAGTGTTTGTAGAAAGTCATTTAAATAAAGTGGATGCACTTACTAGAGCCCAACAAATTTTTATTAAAAACAAAATGCATCAAACAGAACAACGCAATGGTGTTCTGCTTTATGTAGCGTTGGAAGATAAAAAATTGGCTGTTTTTGGGGATCAAGGAATTCATGAAAAAGTAGGGGATGCCTATTGGAATCAGCAAGTGCAAATCATGCTATCTCATTTTAAATCAGAAAACTATGTGACTGGTTTGACCGAAGTCATATTAGCTATTGGCGAAGCACTTACAAGTCATTTTCCTTATGATCGTAGCAATGATGTGAATGAATTATCGGATGAAATAATGGTAGGCAAATAATCCTGCAAATGCAATCAATCAACATGAGGTTATTCAAATTTTTTATAGGATGCTTTTTAATACTATTTAGTTTTCATTCTGTGAAAGCTCAAAATGTATTGCCTAAGCCAAGTACGCCCGTATTGGTCACAGATCAGGCAGGAGTATTAAGCCCTGAGCAATTACAAGCCCTTGAAAATAAATTAGTAGCTATTGATGATAGTAGTTCTAATCAA
>Ga0214923_10002093_pt1 | contig 27199 bp, 26 predicted proteins | sample LL1510_MetaG_FD_177993 | JGI IMG/M metagenome (GOLD analysis project Ga0214923, IMG submission 177993) | Freshwater microbial communities from Lake Lanier, Atlanta, Georgia, United States - LL-1510 | ecosystem: Environmental > Aquatic > Freshwater > Lake | place: USA: Georgia | collected...
GCCAACGCCGATGAGTGTGAGGCCTAACAGAACGAGAATCGGCAGCAGAACCCGTCGGCCTGCGCGCGGCATCTCCCTCTCATCAACCCATTCACTCATTCTCTTCCCCGCAAGGACGAATAGCTGACCTTTTGACCACGTTTGAGTCGCATCACATAACCGATGATCTCGGCGACTGGCTTATACAAATCAAGCGGAATATGGACCATTAGCTTCCTGGAAAATACCAACTCCGGATGGCTCTTTGGCACCTTATCTAGAGTTTTCATTTTTAGAGCCTTGGTAAATGTGGTAAATAATTCGTTAATAAAAGAATCGGGCTTGCCTCGATCCGGCCTTTGTCCCTGCCTATTTATTCATTCAAAGGTATCGCTCAGGTCGAGGTCATCAAGAAGAAGGTCTGGTGGATGAATTCGCTATTCGGGATCGCGCTCCCGCAACCCTATGTCTATGTTCTGGCTTTGGCCGGAATATTGGCCCTCCTTGCCGTGTTCGCCTATCTTCTTCGTCGTCTCGTCCAATCATCAGGCGGTTTCGACGGCAGCGGTCGTGGACGACAACCAAGGCTCGGTGTTGTTGATACATTCAGTGTCGACCGTCAGCGTCAGCTCATGATTGTCCGGCGCGATTCAGTCGAACATCTCATCTTAATCGGCGGTAATTCAGATCTAGTGATCGAGACAAACATCACACGCTCCAATGCCGCACCCCAAAGAGACGCGGCAAATGCTGTAAGATTGGCACCAACTGTAAACACAGCTCCGACTGTCACTGCCGACATACAATCAGGAAATGCCACCTTACCAAAAATGCCAAATCCTCCTTTTTCATTCGCACCGAAACAGAGCGTGCGCCCGCGAAACGATGAAACAGCTATTCGACCTGCCGACTTTGCAGAAATCGCTCGCCAATTCGAAAGACGCGCCGAACAAAGAGAGCCTGATGTCACAAGTCCCGAAATATCTGTATATCATTTACCAAAGGTCAGCGAACTTGATGTGCCCCCTGAAAACCTAAAACCACGGACGGAGACGCATGAAGTCTATTCGCAAGAAAGCGCGGATCAATATCAAGATCAAAAGCCCGTAACGCCCGACGCAGATCCTTTGTCGGCACCTATTATTCCTATGAGGGCTGAGATGACGCCCACGGAGGGCTTACGTCGTCTCTTGGGTCGGAACAACGAAACATCTTAATTCAGAAGATTAACTCACCTCAAAGTCCCGATAAGATTGTCATTCGCATTCCTGACGCGTGGCTGAAACAATTGTTTGATTTGCGCAGGACATAGACAACAATATAAAAAAGGCTGTCCATTTTGGCTTTCACAATTTTACCGTGATTGCATTTAAAAACTCCTTCACATCTTCAATAAAAAGCAACTTATTGTTTTTTCAAATTATTTTGAATTCGTTCTGCAAAAATCATTTCGAAAATCTCTTCGCGTGCGGTGAATAGATTGCCAATACCCTTCAAACAAATGACACCCATTCGTGGCTTTTAAAGTCCAATTGATTTTGAGAGAGCATGGCATGGTCTAATTTCCTGATTCTGGAACGCAGCCTTCCATAGGCGCGGGAAAGATAACGGTTACTTTGAGCATCGAATGACTTATATTCTCGTCTCATGGTGCTTTCGGCATGATGACGCTCAAAAGAAAGATTTGACTGGTTATAACCAATCCGCCTGATCCTGTTGATCTCGAGAAGCGCTTCCGCAATACCACAAGCAAGTCCCAGAAATTTAGGGTCTCCCCGATCTCCCAGAATTTTCAGGGCCAATGATTTCAAGAGGGTTTCGTAATTGGCGTTATGCTCCAATGAACTCGAGAGGCCGTGGCGAAGTGCATTTTTAGAAGAGTGACTCTTGCCCTTTATGGTTTTAGGTCCTGATTTCATTTGATGACCTCCGTGGAAAACCGGCTCTCATGCTTCGACGAGCGAAATGGCTTCAGAGGGCGCTATAAGTTCTTTCGGCTGCGCTTCTGCAAGGCGACGAAGGCGCTCTGCAACAATGAGACGACGCTTTTCATAACTTTGAACGAGACGTTCGAATTGGTCGCGCTTGGCCTCGATCGACTGCTCCAGAATAATGATGTCTTTGCCAACCGCTTGACGGGCATGTGTATCAACATCAAATTGGTTCAGATCAAATTCTTGAAGTTTATCCTTGAGGTCTTTTATGGCCTCAGGATCGCGACGTCTGAATGATGATACCAATTCAGCAAGATTTTCACAGCGGCCATTCAAGAGCGCGATGACGCCCTCCTCTTTCGCATTCGATGTCAAACTTTCAATGCGGTGTCTGGTCTCGTAGATCTGCCACAGAAGATGGCTCATTTCCTCGACAAATATAGTTTCGATAAAATCTTGAGGATCGACAGCCTCCAAGATTTTTTCACGCAATACTTTGAATTTTTTCTTTTCCTCCTTCCCCAATCCTGGAGGAAGAAAAAAAAGACTTACGTTCATCTCATTAAGGGACGTTGAAAGTGGTAATTTACGGGATGGCAAGGGCATTATTTCATCCTTTTTGAAACAGCGAGACGTATGAAAAAATTTTCGTAATCACTCATCTTTCAGAAAACTATAATCAAACTCGCCATCCTTAAGGTGTGATCGCCTTTTCAAAACGGGTGCAGGTTTCAATTTCTCTATAATTTCGATTTCAGAGCGATCGAGCCATGTAGCATGGCCATCATCATATGCCCGCTCGAAATCATCTGGGGAACCCCAGCCCACCAGCTTAAAACAACCTTCGCAATAAATACTAATATGATCAACGAAATTTAATTCGCTTTCGATCCACAATGTATTCTTATTTTTACAATCGCATTTCCATCCATCGGGCGTCCACCTTGCTGGGTGAATATGGGAGCGATACCGATACCGATACCGATCCCGATCGTTCTCTCTTTCTTCGCCTCGTCTTTGATATTTGACCCCTTGAAAAATATCGTAAATTTCTTGAATGGCACGAGGAAGAATATTTCGCCTTCCAGAATTAATAAAATCGACACCACTCATATGGCAAAGCATCATCAGATAAATATTGATATTTAACCCAAGAATATGATCGTCCCCACTTATTTGACTTTCTTTCAATCGTTCTTCCCAAGCCTTATCTTGTTCAAATATATATTTTTTCACCTCGATGCGTAACGCTGCCACTTCCTTTTTTAAGCCGTTGTTGTGTTTGTCCAATTTCGTTGACCGCATATTCCTTCGCAGATCCTCGATTGCATTAAACAGATCAAAGCGTTCAACGGCCTTGCCTAAATTCTCAAGTTGATCGCCCATTTTTGCTGCTTCTTGGGCAGTGATTTCTCCTGACGCAGCTGCCGTGAGGATATTGCGTTGCGCTTCCATAAAATCTTGAGGTGTCTTCAGTTCCCCAACATTCACGACAAGACCAGATTTTGCGTGATCTCGCGATTGAACGAGTTGGGCGGCTTTCAAGTCCCCGCGCGCGGCGCGCAGATCAATAAGCACATCAAGAGCACTGCTCGCCATTAACGAGCCTCCTATCAACTGAACCCTCTCCACGGCCTCAAAACCGCGCTTTGCGGTTACTGTGACCGATCCGATAGAAACATAAGTAGATGCAGGCGCATAGTCAATAGAAAAAACGTATGGACGTTTAAGCTTCTCTCAGCAATGCTGGATTAGGATTTTCGTCCGCGTTTGACGGTCGGCGCTTTAAGCGCAAGGCGGGCGGCCTCTGTGGCGAGTTGGCTTAGCCGAACAACGCCCGTCGGGTGGAAATTCATATAAGACCCCATATACCTTTCCAAAGCTCGCCAGGGGCCGATCAGCATGGGGCCAGTCGTCAATAACATGCCCGATTTCGTAATATTCACCATGAAATCGATATATAGGCCTGAAATTGAAACCTTTCGACCGTCGGCAGCTATCACCTCAAGAAGGGCGCCCTCACCGCTCTGTGCCTCAAAAAAGGCTCTACGGTAGCATTGTCGGAGGGCTTCGTGATCGTGGGTCATAATGCTGACAACGTGACGAAAAGCGAGACCATCGGACACGAGCTTCATTGCCAAGACACAATCCATAAGCTCATTGAAGCCATATAAAAAATCAGATCCCGCGCGGCCGCTCTGCCCAATTCTTGCAAAATCGGGGACTTTCTTGAGCCTAAACTTCTTTAGAACAGAATCGAGAGAGGCCCGACTGAGCCAGGTCACGATATTCATGGTGTCGATCACCCACAAAACCTGACCGTGGCTGATCGCTATGTCATAGGGATTGAAATCTTGGGTGCCCGCCATCACGTGAAAGACTATCCAAAAAGATCTACTAAATCAATCTGATCTTTCGCCTCACCACGCTTCCATCCATTTTGCGCTTCCAGGGAGAGTGGCGACTGCCGGGGATTGGGCGGGTTGAAGGAGCGCGTGCGCCGAGATGGCGGGCTTTTAGACGCTTGGTTTTGGCAATGCGTGGAACGTCGGATTTGGTTGTCTTTGCGCGGTGGCAGGGCCTGCAGAGGATCTGAAGGTTCTCAGGTGCATTTGAGCCGCCAAGTGCAAGGGGAAGGATGTGATCAATCTCCCAAACCTTTCCCGCTTCAATCTTTTGGGCGCAGGCTGCGCATGTGCCTTTCCTTTTTAAGAATAGGCTCAGCCTGAACGAGGTTGAGAAGGTTGGGCGTCGAACGGTTCGCGTTGTAGTTTCGTCAGTCTGTTCAGCCGACGCTTTGCCTTTCAATGTCCGCCTACTACTCATCGCAATCCTCCTCGTTCGTTGAGGAGCAGGGCATGTATTTTACGAGGTCGAGTTTGCGGCGGGCATTAAGCTCGGCGAGAGATAATCCCTTTCGAGGGCGAATGGAGAAGCGACGCCTGCGGTGAGGGCTTAGAGGCTCTTTTCCGATTCGGCCCGTGACATTCTCAAGTAACTCGTCTTGGCACTCTTCTAATTCCTCCTCGAGTTCGCTCTGTTCGTTTTTGCTTTTGTCTATTTCAGAGCCTCCAATAGAGGGGTCTTGGGCCACAGAGGTGTCAGAGGATCCCGAGATTGTTTTAAATGTATCTTCCGTTGCCCTGATCCGCTTCTCGTGTCTAAGGAAGATCCGTCCAGCTTCTTGAAGCCCTGCGCTATCAAGACGATCAATCCGCTCTGTAAATTCTTCGCGGATCTCCTCCAGGGTCTCCGCGTCTTGGGCGCAGGCGAGCGCGCTGTCGAAGAGCTCAAGTGTGTCAGATGCGCTTTGATAACGAGCCGCCTCTTCGCTTCTGGTCAGATCAGGAAGATCTTCTTTCTTCTCCAAACCCTCAATTGAAGTCGTCGGTTGGTGCTCATGTCTAGAGGGAGCTTCAAGGTTAACCTCAACCTCTCTTGGCGGCGGCGGCGCGCGCCGACGGGAGTGTTCGATGGTGCTTGATCTATCGAGTTTATGATCTCTTCCGTCTCCAGCTTGATAGGGATGCCAGGGGCGTGCGCGGTCACTATTATCTGATGTCCGGCGATCTCTGTCAGAACTGCCCGCTGTTGAGATCGTATTTATTTCGCTCTTTTCCGCTCCAGTTTGAGCACTTGGTGTATCATCCCAAACAGATCGGATCTTGTCCTGATTGATCGCATTCTGATCCCAATCAGATTGCATTTTGTCTTGATGATTTATTGAACCCTGATTATTCGATCCCTCAAACTCTTCTCTGATGTAGAGACCCATAAGAACGTCCGGGAAGGCGTCTCTGAGGGCAAAGGCTCTTGCTCTCATCATCAGCATGCGGTCAGGGTAATCGGTCCAGGGCCCTGGCTTTTGCCAAAGGCCTGCGCGCTTGGCGTCTTCAACGGAGAAGGATCTGATGATCGGTTCAGATCGTCCTGATCTTAAAACCTGACAGATGGCTGTTCTTGTTCCGGTATTTAGTCGATCATCGGATTGATCCGGTTTCTGATGACCAGTCTGAGAGGACTTGCCGTCATGTGGCCAATTAGAGGATTGATGACCTGTTTGGACTTCTAAGATCTCAATCCCCTCTTCAATTTTAATGAGAAGCCCACTGGCTTTAACGAGGGCAAGGGCTGCATCTCCCCAGATTGTAGGACGGCCATCGATGATCGCCATGCGTTGAAGGGCGGCAATCGGGGAGAGGCCCACCTCCATACCGTAGAGGATCCCCACTAGGCAGGCTTCTTGGTTCTCAAAGCCTTTCGGGACGAGCTTTGACTTTGAGAGAAGGGAAGCGAGCTGCAGCGCTTCTTTGAGCGATCTCGGGAGCAGCGGTTTCGGACCCCTTGCTGGTAAAAGTGATTGGACTCGTCTTGGTGGCTTTGAGAGGGGAAGAGGCGCTTCACGGCATCGCTCATGCTCACGATCTGTCTTGAGAGAATGATGATCATTTAGTCTTTGAGGCTGTTCATGTTCGTAAATTGGCAAAGCGCTGCCATTGGCTCCGACCATGGTCGTCTCCTTGTTCCTGTTCAGTGATGATGATGGGAACGAGTTCTAGCGGGGTGTTAGATCGTCAGGAGCGTGAGTAAGGATTTAGTCTCACGCCGCTGTAAGCTCTTCGATGAGGGTGGCTCCCGGAATGGGCTTATGGGCTGTCAGATCAATCTCGGCGAGTTTGGCGATTACATCTTGAAGTGATTTATCTGCCCAAAGCCTCGGATCGGCTTTGTAATGATTATGAACATCTTCATTTGAAGTGATCTTCAGGATCATTCTGGATTTCAAACCTATTCGTCTTCCCATGGTTCCGGCTCTTGGAGGCTCTCCATCAACCCCAAGATCCTTTTGCCGTTTAAGTTCCCCGATCAGATAGGGCTCAAGTACCTTCTTCATCCTCACTTTGCCGTCAGTGGCCTTGGATATGACCGGCTTCCATTTGGCATCGATGGAACGACCAAGATCGAGAACAGGTTTTTTCTCAAATGTTCTTGCTTCCTCGGCCCTATTTTCGAGATTACTAAAACGCTCGGCATAATTGGCAGCCTTATCAGCTTCTGCTTGCGATGAAGGAGATTGAACTACTTCCAGCCATTCATTGGCCGACTGCCAAAGCATCTCGATCTCCTCCATAAACCCTTCAGCCTCACTCACCCCCGCAGTGTTATGGCCGAGGGTAGGAAGGCAAGAGGATGGATTCGGAGAAGAGGCTGTAGAATGGGTAGCAGCGGCAGATGAAGAAGCAGAAACGAGAGAAGTAGACTCATCGACACGAGCTGCTGTTTGCGCAAGTGAAGGCGAGATCTGGAATGGATCTGAGTTCGAGACAGATCTAGCCTTATTCAGATCCGGCAAATCCTCGGGCCAAGCCTCACCCCGCTCTGCGACCGCCACATAGGTCTCGTAAGTTACCGGATAGCGGCATACCCATGTCCAGACCTCAAATGGATCCCGCTCAATTCCATCAACCAGGCAAACAAGCTTTCCCGAATCCGAAATTGCGCTATTCTGATCCCCACCAGTTGCCTCCCTCCAGATGGCAACAGGTATCCACGGGCCTCCCCGGCCCCGTCTCATCCGGTAATACCCACACTGAGGATCATTCTCATGAACAGGACCAAAGACCCCCTTCAGGGCAGAACGGTAGTAGGTGTAGTTGAATTGTAACATGGAAAATTCTCCAATAAGTTTTATTTTGGTAATTTGAAATATATATGGTGCATTTTGCACTGTCAAGGGTGCATAATATGATATCTAGCCCTCAACTTAGAGCTGCACGGGCGATGCTGAATTGGTCAGCTACTGAGCTCGCTGAGAGAGCGGGAACGTCACGAAATACTATTCAACGGCTTGAACAGTCAGAAGGTGTTCCTGCAAGTCGGACGCAAACATTAATCGACATTCAACGAGTGTTTGAAGCTGCCGGCATCGAATTCATTGGTACGTCCGAAAATGGGCCTGGAGTGCGCCTAAATTTAAAAAGCCCGACAACTCCTAGGCGACCAAACTTTCTTTAATTATTGCACCATGGCTTTCAAGAATTGGAAGTAGAACAAAAAATGAAGCTACTGAAACTTTTCGAAAGTTAGATGATTATGGTTATAAAATCATTTTCCCGAAGACTGCATGCGTTTAAGAGCGCTTTTTATATGTTCTTTGATTGTGGCTTCAGCCGCTACAGGATCACGTTTGTGAATGGCTAAAAAAATTTTTTCATGCTCTAATAAAGTTCTTTTATGAACACCAGAGTCACTTTTCGACCGAGCATAACGTATGCTTGAATAAATGACACTTCCGAGATGGGCCATTAATTCCGTAAAATACTTATTCTGAGTTGCATCTGCAATTGCAAGATGAAATTTTAAATCATTAAGTTCAATTTCATGATCATCGCAATTTTTCATAGCGTTACAAAAAAATTCAATTTTTTCAAGATCATGATCAGTTCTTCGAAGCGCTGCTAAAGTTGCAGAAGATATTTCAATTGGAAGCCTTAATTCGAAAAGCTTAATGACAGCTGATGGATCTTTAATCACGACAGAATCTATCTTAAACGATTGCCGATTTGATAAAGGCGCCACAAATGATCCGCTACCGCGCCGGGAAATAGTCAATCCATCCGACTTCATACGAGATATTGCTTCACGTACAACTGGACGACTAACAGAGAAGTGGTCGGCGAGCGCTTGTTCAGATGGCAATCTAGCACCCTCCGGAAAATTTCCGCTACGTATATTGAGAGACAAAAGCGCTGCAATATCCTGAGGTGTTGCAGAATGAAGTCGGCCCGTGATTTTCAACTTTTTCATACGAAAAAAACATCTCGAAAACTGTAAATGTCAAAGTTGTAATACAAATATTGCGCTTTTGGCAAATTGTAATATCATGGAACATGCCGTGTCATGAAACCTTGAAATTTAACAATATTAGATACGGAAAAAACGGAGGAAAATCATGAAGTTAATCAAAACCGGACTGGCATTTGTGGGGGTACTAGGCTCACTAATGCTAGGTCCCGCGTATGCTGCGGGTAAGATCGTAATAGGATATTCCGCCCCCGCATTGTTGGGCGGTCAAGGTCAAATTCAAGCTGGTCTTGTGAATGGCGCCAAGGCTAAAGGTTGGGATGTCTTAACCGTCACGTCGGGTGGAGATGCTCAAAAACAATTAAACGATATCAACGATTTCATCGCCCAAAAGGTAAATGCAATTGTTGCAGTGCCAGATGACAGTGCTGGTATATGTCAAGCTGTAAAGGCGGCAAAAGCAGCCAAGATCCCTTTCTTCACTATCGATCGATCTCCATCGGGTTGTGAAATCGATATGGTCGTGCTTTCGGATAATTATCTTGCAGGCAAGCAAGCTGGCGAGGCAATGGTTGCTTTTCTAACGCAGAAATATGGTTCAGCGAAGGGTACTGTACTCGAAATCACCGGTAATCTTGCACAAAACGTTGCGCAATTACGTGGATCTGGCTTTAATGATGTAATTAAAAAGAATCCGGCGATAAAAGTGATTACAAAGGTTGGTGATTGGGATGCGCCAAAAGGTGTAGATATCGTCCGCGACGTTGCTTCCGCAGAGGCTAATCTTGACGGAATCTATATGCATTCCGATTGCGTCTATTCCGAGGGAACTGTTCAAACTCTTAAAGAATTAGGTAAGGGCGCTCTGTCTGGAGACAAAGGTCATATTTTCTTAGCTAGTGTAGATGCATGTCTATCGGCGCTTGAATTGATGCGGGCAAAGAAATTTGATCACGCATCAAATCAGCCGATACCTGACTTTGGGGTACTTGCCGCCGATTTCATCGAAAAGAGAATAAAAGGCGAAGCAATTACACCAGGAGAGATCAAAAAGGATGGAACTCTCTGGTCTCCAGCTCGAATAGAAAAAGCAGATGTCGGCATGCAACTTTTTCTTTCAACAACTGCTATCAATTCTTCAAATATGAATGACGAGCGCCTATGGGGCAATATTGAAAAGAAGAACGGCGGCTAATAAATGCCAATAAAATAAATAGTAAAAAGCCAACATACGCGACAGCGATAATATCTATGTCGCGTATGTATTTAAAAACAGGGTGGCGTTTTGCGGAAAGAAATTAAATGGGACAAAAATTTGAAACGCCTGTTGTTGAAATGTCGGATATTGTCAAAACATTTCCCGGGGTCAAGGCGCTTGACTCGGTTTCTTTCTCAGTAAATTATGGACAAATTCACGCACTTCTCGGAAAGAATGGTGCCGGTAAGTCAACACTCATGCACGTGCTAACAGGTCTTTACACACCTGATTCCGGAATTATAAAAATACGCGGAAAGCACTATGAAAATCTTACAACAGCTAAGGCCAAAGAGGCTGGAATCTCATTAGTTTCGCAACATGCGAAGTTTGTTCCTGGATTAAGTATTGCGGAAAATGTTTACTGCGGAAATCTGCCAATAAGCCGCTTTGGATTTATTGATTGGAAAAAAATATATAATGAGGCAAGCGAAAAATTGAACCGATTTGAGCTGGACATAGACGTTAAGCGTAAAATGGAAGATACAACCGTTGCTGAACGGCAAATGATTGAAATAGCTCGAGCATTGTTTACCGATTCAAGTGTTATTATTCTCGACGAACCAACTGCACCATTACCAAAACATGATGTAACCAAGCTCTTTAACTTTATCAGGCGTCAAAGAGAAAAGGGTGCATCTTTTATTTATATATCTCACTATTTGGAAGAAATCTTTGAAGTTGCAGACCATGTAACCGTGATGAGAAACGGAATTGTTGCAGGCTCATCTAATGTAGAAAATATTTCACAACCTGAACTGATCCGGATGATTAGTGGCGTAAATGTTGAGCGCTACCGACGCTCTGGTGGAATAAAAGGCAAGCCCATCCTCTCACTAAAAGGCCTTACAAGGTTTCGGGCATACACTGACATTGAATTAACGTTTCATTCAGGTGAGGTTGTAGGACTTACAGGGCTAGAAGGAAGCGGACCTGGTGAATTAGCGCGAGGTCTATTTGGGATAGAGCCGCTTGGAGACGGTAAAGTTGAACTTGCCGGTAAGGACTATAAAGCAGGAAGTCCAATCAAAGCTATTAAACAGGGTCTTGCTTATTTGCCACGCGATCGTCATGGTCTCGGAATTATCGGCATTCGTAGTGTAAAAGATAACATTTCCCTTTCCATACTGAAACGTATTGAACCTTTTTTAGGTCTCATAAATTCGAAAAAGGAAAATAAGATTGTCTCAGAATATATAAATATTCTTGGAATCAAAACTCCAAATCACGATACACCAGTTGAAAATCTTAGCGGTGGAAATCAACAAAAAGTCGTTGTAGCGAAATTATCAGCGACCGAACCAAAAATGCTTATCTTAGACGAACCGACCCAAGGGGTTGATGTTCAAGCAAAGGTTGAACTGCTTCGTATCGTTGATGATCTTAGTAAACGCGGGGTCGCAATTGCGGTAGTTTCCGACGAATTAAGTGAACTTATTGATATATGTGATCGTATCGTCGTATTTTATCGCGGAAAAATTATCAGACAATTCCAAAAGAGTGTTGGAAATTTCACCACAGCAGATCTCTTATCGGCTATTGAAGGTGAAGCGGGAGGAATAAGTAATGAAATCTTCTAAATATATACCTACCATCCTAGATAATCTTATCTGGATTATTCTTCTCGGTGTTTTTCTTTTCTTCTCTATTCAGTCGCCAGTATTTCTTACATCCATAAATATAACGAACATTCTCTCTGCCGCAGCGGTTTTAGGAATTCTAGTAGTTGGACAAACCTATGTGTTAATTACCGGAAATTTTGATCTTTCCTCAGAATCGACATTGGGTCTAGCAGCCCTAATCGGAATGTTTCTAATTGTTCCAGCAACACCGCCTTATTGGGGCGGCGGAATAATGTTAAATCCTTTTATAGCCATTATCACAATTCTCCTTCTAGGCTCGTTGATAGGCTATCTTGTTGGTATTCTTATAACTTTTGGTAAGATGAACAACTTCATTGTAACACTCGCGATGCTATTAATATTAAGAGGTCTAATGATGGCCTTTACAGAGGGAAAACCAATCAGCGGACTGAACTTTCCACCTGCCGAAATATATTTTTGGCTCGGTCATGAGGCGCTTTTCGAAATCCCCGATTTAGTCAAATTACCGGTTGCCGTTGGTGCCACTGCACTAGTGTTTGGTATAAGCCATATCGTTTTAAACCACAGAAGATTTGGGCGCGAATTATACGCTATCGGAGGCAATAAAGCAGCTGCCATTGCCTCAGGCATTGATGCAGATAGACGGATCAGAGAGGTATATGTTCTCAGCGGCTTTCTTGCAGCTCTTGCTGGGTGGATGCTTTCAGGTCGAGTTGGATCAATACAAGTTAATCTCGGAGAGGGATACATTTTTACGGTAATGGCCGCTGCAGTAATTGGGGGTATAAGCCTTCAGGGTGGTCGCGGGACAATGTTGGGAGCGTTGGGCGGCGTGCTTCTTCTTTCTACGATCGACCGAGGACTTAACCTAATGAGAGTGTCAGTATTCTGGGTCAAGGTGATTCAGGGCTTTATAATCATGTTAGCTATGTTTATTGATGCTCAAAGAGTACGTTACCGGTCAACAAGCGTTGACAAAAATTGATCTTTTTGTGTGATTTTCTAAATTCTCGGCTTTATTTTGTTTCCACTAATTGCTGATTCATAAGCAGCCTCAACAAGCGCGTATGTTTTAAGATTGTCTTCTCCAGATGTTTCGGCAACTTTTCCATCTCGGAAAGAATTCAGCATATGACGATTTGTATGTAACACGGCCTCTTGAGATCCATGCCATGGTCTACTTGTCCAAGATAGCAATGGGCTACCAATTTTTTCTTCGAAAAAAATTCCTTGTGTCGTTACCTGCATTGCTTCTCCTCGAGTTACGACAATTGCGCCTTCCGAGCCCTCAATTTCCAAAAGAGTCTCCGGAAAAGCGTCTGGGATTTTTCTTGAAGAATATGTAGACTCGACAATTGAAACAGCCCCTGAACAATGTCGCAACAAAATTGTGGCGGTATCTTCTCCATCAATTTTTGGAAGACGCGTTTGTATCTCGCAGGATAAATGATTTACTTCACCTAAAAAAAATCGTGCAAGATCTAAGACGTGAATACCTACGTCGAGAATGACTAAGCGCTTCTCATTAGCTAGATAGGGTTGATTTTTAAAAACATCATAACCCGTTCTAAAACTAAAACGCCCCCAAGTTGGAACCCCAATTGCGCCAGAGTCGATAACAGCCCTGATGCGTCGCATTCCTGAGCCAAACCGGAAATTCTCGTGAACGGCCAACCACGTTCCATGCAATTTAGCCTTTTCGACTATTTCAACCGATTCCCTAAAACTCGGTGCAAAAGGCTTTTGAACGATCGCGCCAACACCGTGCTCCGCCGCCAGAGCCGCCAGAATTTTATGACTGTTCATCTGGGTCGTGATATCAACAAGATCAATCTTCTCATTTTCGAACATCACTTTCGCTTCTGTATATGGTTTTGCTCCAAACGCTCGTGCCGCCTGTTGTACTTTTACAGGATCTTGATCACATACCGCCACGAGCTCAGCGCCCTCAGGATGTAAATCTTTCCAAGCATTCAAATGATTTTGTGCGTAAAATCCGCAGCCTATTAATCCTATCCGGATTTTCTTCCCGCTCATCACTTGGCCCTTTCAATTATTTAACTATATTATTATGTATTAGAATGTCTGAAAACAAAAATCGTAGAAGATTACCATATGTCGAACAATTATGAAAATCAGAATGTGTTATTGGTGACAGGTGCAAGCAGTGGCATTGGACATGCCGTTGTTAAGCGTGGCGCGGAAGAAGGTTATTCGATAGCGGTTCATTATAACCGTCATCGTGAGGAGGCTGAAGCAGTCGTTCATTCGTTAATATCCTCTGGGTGCAGAGCAATAGCACTTGGCGCCGACATATCAGAGGAAGAGGATGTAATTTCAATGTTCGAAAAAATAGATAAAGAATTAGGCCCGATTTCAGCTCTTGTGAATAATGCTGGAGGGATCATCGATATATCTTCTATAGCGGATATTCGATTTGAAAGCCTCAAAAAAACTTTGATGGTAAATCTTGCAGGCCCAATAATCTGTTCACGTGAAGCGATCAAACGAATGTCCACAAAGTGCGGTGGCAAAGGCGGTTCAATTGTAAACATATCATCGATGGCCGCTGTTCTGGGTGGACTGCCTAACGAAGTTCATTACGCAGCGAGCAAGGGCGGGGTAGATTCTTTTACTATCGGGCTTGCCAGAGAAGTTGCAACTGAAGGAATTCGTGTGAATGCAGTGCGTCCTGGTGTAATTGATACTCCAATCCATGTTTCCCATGGTGGTAAGGAATTTTTAAAAAATTTTTCTGTCAACTTGCCAATGAAGCGACCTGGTCTTCCAAGTGAAGTTGCAGAGTCCGTTATTTGGCTACTTTCACACTATGCGTCTTATGTTACCGGCTCTATTCTTAACGTCTCAGGGGGGCGGTAATTTTTTATATTATTAAAATTTACTTTCTGAAATCTCTTTAGATAAAATATCTTTCAAAAGTGATATATCGGTTCCCAGGCACAACATTTGGAAGCCCCTTTCTTGCCATTGTTTTGCGATTTTGGCATTGCCTGCAAGAAAGCCGGCAGGCTTTTTATGTTTTTTACATGCAGAAACCAAACGATTTACTGCATCAAGAAATTGCGGATGTTCAAATTGTGTTGGAATACCCATACTATCTGTCAAATCAAAATGACCTAACCAACCGACATCTATGCCCGGAACTGCTATAATTGATTCAACATTTTCAATCCCCTTTGCCGTCTCAATAAGAGCGATTATCATGACACGGTCATTTGCAGCTTTCATCTTTTCAATAACGTTACCACTCTCATAATCATCATGTGCCATTGAGAAAGCTAGGCCACGAATACCTTCAGGCCGATAACGCGACCAAGAAGAAATTTGACGGGCCTGATCTTCCGTTTCAACCATCGGGACCATGATCCCCATTGCACCTGCATCAAGAATCGTCGAAATTAAATGATATTGGCCTGCTGGTACACGAACCATAGGAACAATGTCCAAACCTCGCGCGAAGGAAATCTGAGCTTTAATAGTGTCAATGCCAATTCCACTATGTTCCATATCCAATATAACAAAACTTGCACCAGCAACATGTAATATTTGACACAATCCCGGCGTAAAAAATTCAAAGACCATTGTTCCAAAGACTGTATTTCCATTCGCAAGTTCAGATTTTACAGAATTAATTTTCATCTTTGATACCTTAAAATATTGTTTAATTTCTTATTTAACACCATAATATATACATTCAAAAAAATATTATTCATATTATTAATAACTTGTATCTTTATATTACGAAATTATTTTTATTGTTTCATATGCATCAAGCTCACAAATATTCGATAACATTGTTTGAGTTTTTTCAAAATACAAAGTATCTCGTGCGGCATGTTCAAAATGTTCAGCATTAAGTCTTATAAGTTTTGCTTCGCTAAAAGCATTACCAAGATCAATCTTTTGTATTGAACCTGTTAGATTGGCAATAAGCGTTACTTGACCATGAAAAGTTTCAGCAGAAATCCCCATTATATCTCGGGGTCTTGATGACTTTAGTATTCGCAGTTTAGCGCCTTTCATTTCAGCAATTGCCTTGCGAATATGATAAACAGGATAAACACCCCCCTCCTCATCATAAAATGGTTGTCTCCACATTGTTTTTGTCGGAAGCACGCCGAAGGGTCCTACAAAGCCTCCAAGAGCAATGGCCTTTGCACCACCATAAGCCATATGTGAAAAATAACCGACATCAAAAGCAGCAGCGATCAAACCTCTCTGGCGTGGATCATTACGATTCATCGCTTGACGTATATCATGAGGATTTTTTGCTACTTCAGCGCCGTATGGATTATCTCGCATCCCTATTGCACTTGGTCCGACAACCCACGGACGCATCCCAGAAATTGCCGTAACACTTCTCGCAATATGCGGCATCGCTTCAAGGCTTTCTGTAACAGAACGGTCATCGCCCGCATGCACCAATGCCGAAGTCGTGAAGCTCACAAGATCAATATAATCAACAGGAGGCCGCTTACGGTTAAGCTCCGTAAAATAGCTGAACATACCGCCCGCTAACTTTACGCTGCCAAATGTCTTTCGAGCATGAATAAATAACGCGTCAGCGGGGGGACAAGGTGGCCACACAGAACCGGGCAAGGTACATTTCATATCCGAAGCCGGAGACAACATGATAACTGAAAAAGGCCGGCCAAGCGCCGCGACATCTACGCCAAGCGAAGTAACTTCATCTTCCCAACCATCAACTCTTGTAATTATGGCCTCTAACCATACTTCTTTACCCAATGAACGAGCTAATTCAACTTGCCGTTCAAGAGTTGAAAGGTTATGGCCGCGGCGTGTATCATAATGACAAATGACATAATCAATGCCTATCCCCTTTAATTCAGCATGGTGCGCTTCGGCCATATCGAGATCATCAGGATCTAATGCAGTACCTAATGGGGGAACGCTTGATGTCGCCTCCCCGATTTCAAGCTTAATGATAGAAGACGAGCCGACACCGTTCTGCTTATTCAAAGCACCAGACACACTAAGAGACACAGCCTGAACGAGAGTTTCACCCTTCGGGATCGTATAAGGCCAGGGCAAAGCCAGAGGTCTCACATAGGTTTTATAAGATGCATCGGTCCAATTGCGTTGGTCTTCCATTTCAAAAGTATCACCCTCCATGAGACATCTCACCGAGAGTCCTTTTGAAAATTCATGCGTAAGCGCACGCAAATTCATCATCGGTTGGATGGGGTCGATCAAAGCGGGGAAATCCGTATCAACAATACGACCATCAACATGTTCGACGCGCGCAGGTGCGCCGGCAACACCTTCAATAGGATGGAGTACCACGAAGCCGGTACGATTGGTCAAGAAATCCGTAACTGAAGTGCCAGTTCCTTCAAACCGCAAGGTACCTTGAGAATTCCCTGTAATAACTGCGGAATAACGAAAAATTTGTGACTGATCTCCTGCCTCTGCTTCGAAAGTTACACGAAACTCTTCGGTATTCTCTTCAATCTTTAGATTCGACAATTTCGGATTATATGTTCCCCAATTCTTATCGCGCACGATGTAAGAAATCGCGCGGATCATTTCGATGCCATGGAATTTGATGTAGCGCAGATTTCCAGCTTCAAATTCTGCTGTTAGCGGGCCCACTTTGAGCACGCGCGGCACTTCAACCGCTTCATCGGTTCCAAAGAGTTTAATCGCACGAGAAGGCTCGGTTACCATAATTAATCACTCCAAAAATGAAGCACGTGAAAATCCGGTTGGACCAAATAGGTCCATAAAACGTCTATAAAGCGCGACCAGTTGCGGGATCAAAAAACAGCGCATTCAACCGATTAAATGATAAGTCCAACACATCACCGACATTTCCACGCGAGGTTGACTCAATTTCAGCTACAAGATCGCGGCCGCCCAACTTAACCGTGATATAAGTGCGCGAACCCGTCGGTTGAATGAGATCAATAATGCGTGAAAAACGAACATCATCGGGACTCCTAGATTCTGATGCCAGACCCAAATACTGAGGTCGAATGCCAAGAATTATATTTTTAGGCCATGTCGATGCAATTGCGGGTAAAGAGATTGTCTCACCGTCAACGAGACGCAAGACTTGTTCTGAACCGCTAATTAGAACTTCGCCATGAACAAAATTTATTTTTGGACTCCCCAAGAAACCAGCGACAAAATGCGTGGCGGGGCGTTCATAGAGATCGAGAGGGGCGCCAACTTGTTCAATTCGTCCCTCGCGCATCAAGACAATCCGATCCGCCAATGTCATGGCTTCAATCTGATCGTGGGTCACATAGATCATTGTAACGTCGATGGTTTGATGGAGCTTCTTGATTTCGCCTCGCATTTCGTCACGCAATTGCGCATCAAGATTCGAAAGGGGTTCATCGAACAAAAAGAGCTGCGCTTTACGAACGATAGCACGACCAATCGCGACACGTTGTCGTTGTCCTCCAGACAATTGGCGTGGAAAGCGTTCAAGCAGACCGGTAATTCCGAGCATCTCGGCGGCGGAAGTTACTCGTTCTTTGATTTCAGACTCGGGCATTTTTCGTGCCCGCAACCCAAAGGCAATGTTTTCAAAAACGTTCAGATAGGGATAGAGTGCATAATTTTGAAACACCATCGCAATATTGCGATCGCGGGGCCGAACGTCATTCATTCTTTGACCAGAAATTGCAATCTCGCCTTGCTCGACTTCTTCCAAACCCGCAATTGTCCGCAAGAGTGTTGATTTCCCACAGCCTGAGGGGCCAACAAGAACAGTGAATTCACCAGTAGGTATTTCGAGATCGATCCCTTTCAGAACATGGACCGCCCCAAAATGTTTATGGAGGCCAGATATTTTTACGTCCGACATTTTTGCCCCCTATCCCTTAACCGCACCCATAGAAATTCCCCGCACAAGAAAGCGCTGCAAAGTCGCTACCGTAATAAAAACGGGTACAGTGCCCAATACTGACATAGCAGCAATTTTGGCCCAGAAATTTGATTGACCACCAAAATAATGTGTGACTTGTACTGTGTAGGTAGTTACTTCCGTACGTGAGAGAACCAGCGCGAAGATAAACTCGTTCCACGCAAAGACGAATGTAAATACGGCTGTTGCAAAGAGACCCGCACGCGCCATCGGAAAAACAACTTTCCATAAAACAGCCCAGCGGGAACAACCATCAACCAAGGCGCTCTCTTCTAATTCAATCGGTATATCTTCTATATAACCACGCATCATCCAGATAACGTAGGGAAGATTAAAGGCAGTATAAAGAAGAATGAGGCCACCATAAGAATCAACCCAACCGAAAAACACATAAAGAAGAAAAATCGGAAAGATGATGGCGATCGGCGGCATTAATCTTTGTGAAATAATCCAAACTGCAAAATTCTCCCCGCCAGTCTTAAACCGAACGAGACTATAGGCACAAATAGTTCCGAGAATCATCGCAATTATAGTGCTTGAACCCGCCAAGATAAAACTATTCCAAACGCTTGTCGCATCTCCGTCTTTGAACAAGACCCAATAATTAGCAAATTGGATTTTCTGGGGATACCAAACCGGAGGAAAATGAAATATTTCCTCAGGCGTTTTAAATGAAATGGCAAAGAGCCAATAGATCGGGAAAACGAAAAAGATCAAAACAGACAAAGCTAATAAGTAACGACCCAATATTACCATTGATCTCCTTTGATTGAACGAATTCGTGCTCATTTCGCCAACCCCATTCGACGAATGGCCCAAGTCACAACGAAACTCATAAGTGCAACAATTAGAAACGCTATCGCGGCCGTATAACTTGTCTCAAATTGCCTGAACCCTTGAACATATGTGTAAATCGAGATGGTTTCCGTATATGTGCCTGGTCCGCCGCCAGTAAGCGCCCAAACCATGTCAAAAATTCTAAAAAGATCCACACCACGGATTAAAATAGCAATCGCCATAACTGGCCAAATAGCTGGCAATTCAATTTTGAGGAAGATTCTCCAAAAACCTGCACCATCAAGTTCAGCTGCTTCTGTCAAAGATTTATCGACACTGGACAAAGCCGCAAGAAGAATAAGAAACATGAAGGGGGTCCATTGCCAGATTTCACAAATTAGGATCGCTGGATAAACAAGGATGGGCTCAATCGTCCAGAGCATAACGACCTCACGACCTGCAATCCAACTAAGAACTTGATTAATCGGACCGTAGCGTTGATCAAAGAGCAAGCGCCAAGTCGCCCCTGAAACGATTGGTGAAATTACAGTTGGCAAAACAATCAAAGAAATAAAGATCTGCTTACCGTACATTTTTTCGAGAAATAGATAAGCGAGCGCGAGACCCAATATCAATTCGACAGGCAAGGCAATAACGGTAATTACAATTGTATGGAGAATAGACTCCCATAATCTTTGATCAGAAAAAAGTGCCTGGTAGTTAACTAAACCCGCAAAGGACGTGTCGTAATCCGTCATTGTGATCTGCTGAAAGCTCACAACAAAGGCGTAGATCAAAGGGAACAGACCAATCAAAAGAAGAAGGAAAACTGACGGCGCGATGATCCAATAACGGAAATTATGATCAGGCATTTGCGGCGACCGGCGCACAGCAGAAGACACCGATGCGAAAGATTGAGCCATAATGCCTGCTCCTTCGTCTGTTACGAAATCTGCCCCGACAAAATGTCGGGGCAGATCAACACGTTCCTTAAATTATTGTGGATAGGCGCCCGATTTGGAAGCCCAATTAGCATAGACGGCTTTCTGCTTATCAACACCAATCTTTTTTGTAATGGCGTCCCATTCACCCGCGGCCGCATCAAGTATCTTTTTGGGATCTTCACCGGCCCACAATTTGCCAATCGCTTGGCGGAGAACTTCTTCATATTTGTCTGTCTGCAAGAGTGACAAATCGAGAAGGCCTGACTTTGAGCCAGCTTGCAACGCAGCAAGGTAGTCCTTTGCATCTGGCCAAAGCGCAAGATATCCCGGATCCGTAAAATGAGAGTCACGGAATGGATCACGCAAAGCGGTTGGCAATTTTACGCGTTGCAAAGAAATATCTTCGCTATTTAACCATTGGATAAATAGATATGCTGCATCCTTATTCTTAGACGTTGAAGCAACAGAGAGAGCAAAACCTGCCGCCAATTCCGGATGTCCTCCGGGCGGCATAGCATAGCCCACTTTTCCAGCAACAGTCGATTTCGGAACCCAACTTAAAGCTTTCTCGTCCGTCCCATAACCCGCTGCCCAGCGGCCATAAGGTGGCCAAGATATCGTCATTGCGGTCTGACCTGCCATAAACGCAGCTAGATTTTCAACAAAGCCCCATTGTTCAACGCCTGGTGGCATAAATTTGTTTTCATTGCGCATCTCGGTGAGCACTTTTACGCCAACATCACTATTAATCGTTGCTTTCATTGACTCGGCGTCAAAGAATTTGCCACCCTCATTTCTGAAACGCTCTTGGAACATGAACATTGTATAGGGTGGTTGACGGAAGAACGCAGCACCGTACATGTTTTGAGGCTTCAAGATTTCAGTGAGTGCTGCTCCGGTTTCACCAAAATCTTTCCAATTTTTCGGAACAGCTAGATCGCGGCCTGTTTTAGCTTTAAATGCTTCTTGAACTTTTGCGTCGCCAAAAACATCCTTGCGATAATACATCACGAAGACGTCGCCATCATCAGGAAAGCCAAAAATCTTTCCGTCAACTTTCATTTGATTATCGCGATAGGTAGCAGCAATCTTTTGAAGTTCATCGCCATACCCATATTTTTGTACATAGGGATCAAGCACTTCGAGTGCGCCGGCGTTTGCAAGGTCAGGCATCCATGCTGGGATCACGTTCAACGCGTCATACGCCCCAGTTCCGGCGCGATATTCCTGCATGATTTTCGTGAACATTTCAGCTGTCTGAACTTCCACAACCTTTACTTTGATTCCTGTCAGCTTTTCCCAAAGTGGGCCTGAAAAGTTTAAAGGATCAAGTGACTGCAAACCAGCCTCCCACACGATCGTAATCGTCTGGCCTTTATATTTCTGGGCTTCTTTAACAGCTCGTTCGGCTGCGCTCTCCGCCCACGCTGCTGACGTCAGTCCGGCCGTTACAATGGCAGCGGATGCAGTCAGAGCGATCTTTTTGAGAAGACTCATTCTACCCTCCCGTTTCCCTGAAGACATCGCCACCATGACGATGTCCTTACTTTTGCGAGACTATTTTTCCCGCTTCTCGTTTTACGGAACGCTTTGTCTATCCAAACCGTTCCGCATAATCAGCAAGCTTTGATTTAAAAACTGCTGATTCCAAAACCGAACGGTTTACAACACCGCGCGGTTCAAGCCCTTTTAAGATATCAAGCGCTGCGCGCACGTCTGCCGCGCCATTGCCTGCAAAACATTGATCAGTCCAACACAAGGCATGAGGCGCAAGTATTGCATTAGTGAGTTTCAAAATCGGATCATCGGTAGGCACCGGCTCGACTTCAAAAACATCAAGTCCAGCGCCGGCAATGCGACCCTCCTGCAAATGTTTTGTCAGCGCTTTCTGATCAACAATTGGCCCGCGTGCCGTATTAATGAAGTAAGACGTTGGCTTCATCAAAGCCAAACGTTCCGCATTCACGATATGCCGCGTCGATACTGTGAGGGGGCAATTAACGGTGAGAATATCCGCACGGAGAAATAGATCTTCGAGACCTACGAGTTCAACACCAAGGTCTTGCGCCACTTTGGGATCGGCGTAGGGATCATGAGCGATATAATTCATTTCCAGAGGTTTGCAAATGCGAAACATTTCTGCGCCGATATTGCCAATACCGAGTGAGCCTAACGTTTTGCCAATGAGGCCCACACCCATATGCTGTCCACGTGAGTTAAATCCATCTGGCCCCTCTCTCGTGATGCGATCCTTAACAATCATCTTGCCCGTCAGGGCGAGAATAAAAGTCAGAATCGAAACAGCCACTGGACGCCGGACACCATCAGGCGTGATCACAAGGGGAATATTCGCCGCCGTACATGCCGGTACATCGACACTATCATAACCAACACCAAAACGGGCCACTGCTGCCAGACGTCCATTAGGGTGAATGCTGCTCGCATCAAATTTCGGTGTAAGTAAAATCAATACATCAATGTCAGCGACCTGCTCTGCGCGAATGGCAGGCCCCGGTTCAAGATATACCACCTCCACATGTGGCGCCTTTTGAAGCGGCGTCACATCAAAGTCCGGAAATGTAGGTGACCCATCAGCTTTTTTGAAATCACCCGAAAGCGCGACACGAAATTTGTTTTGCATCAACATGCTTTCTATTTCTGAGCGACACAAACTTTTCGCAATTGATCAATGCCGCTTGATAATGCGCTCTGCAAAAGCCACGCATCACCAGAATAACAAATAAAATCAAAGCCCCATTTATTATACTCAATGCCGGTCTCTACATTAGGCACAAGGCGACCTAAAGCTTTCCCATGTCTGCGCGTGGCTTTCACGACTTTATCGATCGCACTCGTGAATTTCTTATGACCGAATTCACCAGGAATTCCGAGCGAACAGGATAAATCAAAGTGACCGACCCAAAGGCAGTCCACACCATCGAGTGCGGCCATTGCATCGGCATTTTCAACACCTTCAGCCGTTTCAATCTGGCAGAACAAAGACGTGCGCTTATTGGCGGCCTTTAAACGATCTGCAACAACGCCCATTCTTGTATAATTGTCATGTGCTACACCCAAAGCAACGCCGCGTTTTCCGTCAGGAATATATTTCAAGCAGTCCAAAATCTGACGCGCTTCAGTGGCATTATTTACCATCGGAAGCATGATGCCCTCAGCACCCATATCTGCGATGCGAGCGATCTGGTCATAATCTTTTGAAGGAACGCGCGCGATCATCGCGACGCCGGCCGCTTCAAAATAGCGTACAGCTTGTTTGGCCGTCTCAAAGCCAAAGCCGGAATGTTCCATATCATAGAGAACAAATTCACACCCCGAAGCTTTGACAAGATGGCCAATTCCAGGCGTCGAAAACTCGACGATGAAAGTACCAAATTTGGGCTTTTTCGAGCGCGCGAGCGATCGGAGTGTCGGTGTTGCCATGAATTCGTCCCCTTCTTTATTAGCGAGTTGTGTGCTTTTTTTCTCGCATTAGGCCACCCCTTGTATGCGAGCGTGATCAAGATTACGAAACACTTGTCGTAAATGCTCGTCCATGGCCGTCCATGCGGATGACGCATCATGTGCCGAAACCGCATTAAAAATGGCCTTGTGACTTTCAAAGGCTTCTTCAGCCACACCCGGCAATTTCAAGGAAATGAATCTTTGAAGCGAGAGCCAATCGACGAGTGCCGTATGAAGTGCTAAAAATATCGGATTGCCGCCAATCTTTGTAAGCTCGACGTGAAACCGAATATCGGTTTTTTCGAATTCGGCCATATTGCCCAATGCAAGCCGATTGGCCTCAAGAGCTTTTTCAAGCACCCCAATTTCTTCATCGGTCGCTATTAAAGCTGCATTATAAGCAATTCCCGATTCAAACACGCGGCGCGCGTCCTTGAAAGCGGCCTCTCCTTGAGGCGTTGCCATAAAATGACGCGCCGCCCCCGAGAGTTGTTCAACTAAACCGTGAATGGTCGGCTTTGTGACCCGCGCCCTTTCACCCGGCGACAAATGAACAAGACCCATCCTTTCAAGGTTAAGAAGTGCCTCGCGAATTGCCGGCCGCCCAACGCCAAACCGATCCATCAAGTCTCGCTCAGACGGGAGTTGGTCGCCGATTTCAAAATGACCCGATGCAATCGCTGCCTCGATCTGATCGGCAACTTCTTCATGAATCTTACGTCGACGAACGACCCTAAACACCATTTTTCGTTACCTAAATGGCCGGAATTTTCACGCAACAAAGCCTTCGCCGAGTCGGCGTGTTTCCTCCCCCTTTTTGACCTTATGTCTCGTTATTCAACTTTAGGCTTATGAAGCCTAGACACGAAAAATCAACTTGGCAAGTAGCCTAGGTACCGTTTTACCCTGTCATACCAACTCTAGAAAAACACACTGCCGGTAAAGCAAATTCTGTCGTTATTCGCCTTTCTTCTTAAAGGGGTAACGCCACCGAATATTTAATTTGATCGAGTGCAAAACTGGATTCAATGGACGCGACACCCTCAAGCCGCGTTAATTTTTGCCGTAAAAATTGCTCATAAGCCATGTGGTCAGGCGCAACCACGCGCATCAGATAATCGCGCGGACCAGTCATTAAATAACACTCAACCACCTCTGGCCATTTGGCAATCGTCTTAGCAAAAAGCTCCAATTCCCGCTCTTTCTGTCGTTCAAGTTTAATCGAAACAAAAACCGAAACTGGCAGTCCGACGGCTTTTTGATTCACCATTGCGGAATAGCGTGTAATGATTCCATCCCGCTCAAGACGCGCGATACGACGATGGCAGGGCGAGGCGGTCAGCCCAACTCGTTCGGCTATGTCATATAAAGTCAAACGGCTGTCAGTTTGCAGAAGGGCGATGATTTTCCGGTCTATGGCGTCAAGCTTCATAGCAATATCATCCTAAATTAAATGGATAAATTGGTATAATATTCCAATTATTTTATTTAAATTGCAACATTTGGTGCATTTTTCCTTTCCACCTACAGTAAACTTTTTGAAAGAGGCATCCAACCCAACAGATAGAAACTCTTCCTCTAACGAGCAGATTCGCACCACAGACGCAGAGGAGATGGGGAACATGCCGGATCCTGCAGACCGCTCGAATATAAGGATTTTGGAGGCGCTCGAGCGCCAGGTTCTCTGGCTCTCGACCTATATGATCCATCACGCCAATCACATTCGGCCAAATGAGGATGGGTTAAAGATTGGCGGTCATCAAGCCTCCTCCGCTTCGCTCGCAACAATCATGACCGCATTGTGGTTTCATGTTTTGAAGCCGACGGATCGCGTCGCGGTTAAACCCCATTCAGGCCCAGTCTATCATGCGATCCACTATCTCCTCGGCAATCGCACACGGGACTCGCTTGAAAACTATCGAGGCTTTGGCGGCATCCAATCCTATCCCTCACGTACGAAAGACGGCGACGATGTTGATTTTTCAACGGGCTCGGTGGGCTTGAGCGTTGCGCAAACCATTTTCGCATCTCTCGTTCAAGACTATGTTTGTCTCAAAGGGCGCATGAAAAATCGTCCCGAGGGACGCGTCATTGCATTCGCGGGAGATGCCGAACTTGACGAAGGAAATATCTACGAAGCTTTAATCGAAGGATGGAAGCAAGGCTTACGCAATTGCTGGTGGATCATTGATTATAATCGGCAAAGTCTTGATGCGGTTATTCGCGAAGGCCTTTGGGAAAAGATCGAAACAATTTTTGGAAATTTCGGATGGGATGTGATCATCCTCAAATATGGAACGCTTATGGAAGCGGCTTTTGCGGAGCCCGGTGGCGATCGCTTACGCGCATGGATCGACACATGCCCCAATCAACTTTATTCCGCGTTATGCTTTCAAGGGGGCGCTGCCTTCCGGAGAAAATTGCTTGATGATCTTGGTGATCAAGGCCCAGTCACCAAGCTAATTGAAAAGCGAAGCGATGCTGAATTGCTGCGGCTTATGTCCAATCTCGGTGGCCATGACTTGCCCCTCATTCTTGAGACTTTCGAAAAAGCCGAAGGTGATCGACCGAAATGTTTCATCGCCTATACGATCAAAGGCTATGGCCTTCCCTTCCAAGGCCATAAGGATAATCATGCCGGCTTGATGACACCATCGCAGATTGACGCCTTTCAGAATGCACTCGGCATCCGAAAAGCCCATGAATGGGAGCCGTTCGAAGCCATCAAAGAAATACGTGAAGAAGTCAAAAATTTTGTCGCTGCGCGCTCGAATGTTCTCAAATCTGAAAAGCGTCTTCATGCGGAAACGGTTGTTGTTCCGTCAAAGCTTGAATACCGCACAGAAAAAAAGCTCTCAACGCAACAAGGTTTCGGCCTTATACTGCAAGACTTGGCACGCTCGGAGCATAGGCTCGCCGACCACATCGTCACTTGTTCGCCCGATGTGACGGTTTCAACAAATCTCGGCGCATGGGTTAATCGTCGGGGGCTCTTCGCGCATGACGCCGTAGCAGATTTATTCAAAAAGGAAAAAATACCCTCTACTTTCGCATGGGATTTTTTACCACAAGGTCAGCATTTTGAACTGGGCATTGCTGAAAACAATCTCTGTCTGATGCTCGCCGCTTTGGGCCTCTCCCATAGTATGAATGGTGAAAGACTGATCCCCATCGGCACACTTTATGATCCCTTCGTCGCACGCTGCCTCGATTCTCTTAATCATGCGTGTTATCAAGATGCGCGTTTCATTCTTGTCGGCACGCCATCAGGTGTGACCCTTGCGCCTGAAGGTGGAGTACATCAATCCATCGGCACACCGCTGATTGGCATGGCACAGGATGGGCTTGCCTCATTCGAGCCTGCTTTTGTCGATGAACTTGAAGTGATATTGCGGTGGTCCTTCGCTTATCTTCAAAAATCTCCTCAAAAAAGCAAAAAACCATCATGGGTGCGCGAAGAAAGTGGCGGCTCTGTTTATTTGCGTTTGACAACAAGGCCGGTGGAACAAATCACACGCACCCTC
>Ga0214923_10002094_pt1 | contig 27197 bp, 45 predicted proteins | sample LL1510_MetaG_FD_177993 | JGI IMG/M metagenome (GOLD analysis project Ga0214923, IMG submission 177993) | Freshwater microbial communities from Lake Lanier, Atlanta, Georgia, United States - LL-1510 | ecosystem: Environmental > Aquatic > Freshwater > Lake | place: USA: Georgia | collected...
CTAAACCTAAGTTCGAACATACAATCAATGGTCAAAAAGTTAAACCTGAAGGTTTTGTCATAGTACGAGATGGTAGACCAACCAAATTAGTAGATCGTGCAGAATTTAGTCGTGCTAATTTTTTGGCTAGACCTAGATAATTCTAATAGCGATAAAGTATTGGCTTCCATAGATTGGGAAGAAATCACATGATTCGGTTCAAGCTATATCTTGAAAACTTTATGGATGGTCGCAATCCTAAAGATAAAGGCGACATGGCCAGACATGGCCTGAAAGGCAAAACGATTGCCCAGTTAAAAAAAATAAGATCATCCGATACTGCATCTCCTCGTCAAAAACAGCTTGCCCATTGGCGAATTAATATGGTTACCGGCAAGAAAAGAAAAGATAAATAATTGTTATGAAAACATTTCTAGAATCTACAGAAAAAACTGCTGTCTATACCTTTGGAAGAAATAATCCTCCAACGGTTGGACACGAAAAGCTTTTTAACAAAACTGTGGAAGTAGCTAAAAAACATAATACGGTTGCGCATATCTATACGTCTCATTCCCAAGACGCTAAAAAGAACCCGTTAACAGCCGAACATAAAGTAGAGTTAATTAAACATGCATACCCTGAAGCACATGTTGCATCTTCTTCTAAAGAGATGCCGTCGATGCTTCATATTGCACAGCACCTGCATAAACAGGGTCATCAGCATTTAGTCATGGTGGCAGGATCAGATCGTGTTAAAGAATATCAAGAGAAGTTACATCAGTATAATGGAACACACCCCGGTGCTATGTATAACTTCAAAAGCATCCAGGTGGTATCGGCAGGACAACGAGACCCGGACGCCGAGGGAGCCGCTGGAATGTCTGGTACTAAATTACGAGGTCATGCTATTGCTGGTGAAAAAGAAAAATTTAAATCCGGGCTCCTATCCGGGCTAAGTGATGAGCATAAAGAGAAAGTATATCATGCAGTTAGAAAGTCACTCAAAGTTTCCGAAGTATACGATCCGCATTTAAAAATATCTAAATATCAATGGGGTGAGAAAGAAGGTACCGATCATATGAAAAACATGACTCCAGGTCAAAATAACCAGTCTATGAAGAAAATTAAAGAACAGCAAATTCCTTATCTTCTTATGTCACCTAGCCAAAAACATCAATTGCAGGAAGATAATATGCAGTTGGAATTTGATGGTATTCAAACCAGAAGCTTAGATGCATGCCCTGTAGCCTATAAAATGTTTAAAAAACATATTGAGGATATTAGAGCCGGTAAGCATCTAGGGGAACCAACCGGGCATGAAGCTCAACTTTCAAAAACAACACCAACATCTGATACCCAGCGTAAAGTTGTTGCAGGTATAGCTATGAAACCTCAAATCATGAAACACATGCAGTTTAAACAATATACGGGGCTGTAATGATTGCTGATATTTTAAGACGACTAATTTCAGAAGCTTATGTTTTATATTTTAAAGCTCATACATTTCACTGGAATGTAGAAGGGCCAGATTTTGTTCAATACCATGAATTTCTTAATAAGTTTTATGATGAAGTGTTCGAATCTATAGATAACTATGCAGAATTAATTAGAACTACCGGTCAGTACGCGCCTATCTCGTTAAGCAGACTAATAGAAATGTCTAGCATTGAAGAATCTTCATCTATACCTGATGCCGTTAGTATGTTAAAAATTATTGAGCGAGATAACACGGTATTTATTGCCTCATTATTGGAAGCATATGTTGAGGCAGAGAAAGCTTCCGAGTTTGGTATTTCAAACTATATTCAGGATAGAATACAAGCACACGAAAAACACGGATGGATGTTGAGGGCATTAACTAGATGATTACCGATCGCAACTTACAGCACGAATTACTTAAGACAGCGTTAGAAGCTACTGATAGCTACCTTACGGTAGAAAAAAAGGCCTTAGCGGCAGGTAAAGCTAATGACGATATGATTCATGACTTCTCTTTTCACATGTCAGCGGCTCATGATGCTCTTCAATCTTTGGGTGTATTGGACCAGCATCAGGATTACATGAAGAATCATGTTGATACAATGCTTAAGCTTTTAGGACGCAAAGATTCAACCATTGGTGAATTACCTTATGCGCATGTTCCTAAAGCAGATATAGAGGATGTATCTGAAGCAGTCTGGGATAAACCAAGCCCGGTAAAAAAGCATGAAAAACTTTCTCCAGATACTAAAGCCAAAGCAAAAGCTAGAGCCAAAGCAGCCGGGCGTCCGTACCCTAACATGGTAGATAATATTTGGGCAGCCAGGCAACAGGAAGGCACCGTAGCTTCTTTTGCTAACTTTATTAAAGAAGAAGATGAGACTATTTCTGAAGAAGACATAGAAAAAATGGTTGAATCTTTAACCTGGGAAGATATTATAGATCTTTATCCGGAAAATGAGTTAGTTGAGGATGATACTTTAGATGAAGCATTGTCAGCTCAAGCACGTCTAAAGAAAAGACAAGCTTTTGCAAGAAATAGAAGCAGACGAAATATAGCTAAAGGTCTTAAACTTCGTCGTTCATCTTCACCGGATGTTCTTAAGAAACGAGCTGTGGCAGCAGCACGCCGTGCTATGTACAAACGTTTATTGAGAGGAAGAGACCGCTCTACATTATCCGCTTCAGAAAAGAATAGAATTGAAATGCAAGTGAAAAAAATGAAATCTATTCAGCAAACAATAGTAAACAAAATGCTACCTAAAATTAGGGGTATTGAGCAAAGTAGATTAGCTCACTACAGAGGTCAGAAGTGAAGACATTTAAACAGATCAGAGAACAGTCTTGTTGTCAAGAATGTTTAGAAGAAATTATAGAAGAGCAATTCACCTCCGATGGGCGTGAGCTGTATGAAGATTGGGGTGAATTAGATGAAGAAGATAATGAAGGTAAAAAGTTAAACAAACCGTTTCTTACTCCAGGTGGTCCTAAAAAACGAGCAGTCTATGTAAGAAATGAGAAGGGAAATGTAGTCAAAGTTAATTTTGGTGATCCTAATTTATCTATAAAACGGGATGACCCTGAAAGGAGGCGCAGCTTCAGAGCTCGCCATAATTGTGATAACGCAGGACCAAAAACTAAAGCACGATACTGGAGCTGCAAGTACTGGTCCTCAACTCCAGTATCTAAATTAGACTAAGGAAAAAATATGAAGAATTTAGAACGAGATGTTCTTTTAGTTTTACTCGAGCAAGAGCTTGACAGTCTTGAAGAAGCTAAAGCTATGAAAAACATGACGGATGAAGAACTTAAATCACAACATGATGAAATTAATAAAAAAATAAAAGAAAAAGGTGGTGTGAGTGCAAATCACCCATTATCTCAAAAAGCAAGAACTATAAGAACGGTACTTGCTATGAGAAAAACTGGTAAAAAGATGAACGAAGCTCTGCACCCCAATCAGCAAAAAATTGACGTAGTGGATGACGACAAGATTGATGGTAAAGATTTTGCCAAGCTTCGCGCTATGAAAAACAAAAAGACCGGTAAGATTCATAATTGCGCCGTTCATGTAGAGCATAGCGATTATGGTATCGGTCAATGTATTTCTGAAGCGCATGCCGATCCAGATGAAGACGGCAACATTGAATGGTACACAGCAAAGTTTGAAGAGGGTACTTTTGTTGTATTCACTAATGACATAAAAGTACTTGAAGAAAAATCGCATATGCATGAAGCTATGGATAAAAATATGGCTTATGCTACTGGTACTAAAAAAGCTATGCAGATGACCGGCGATAAACCTCCTCTTGAAAAAGCTACCATCAAAAAAGGTCATGAAATTGCCAAGGCCATGCTTAGGAAAGAAGATGCTGAGGAAACCAATGAAGCACAGACCAGTGCTGCAGCAAGATATGTTAAAGCCAAAATGAGTTCGCAAGCTAAAACAACTATGAAACACGTTGCCAATCCTACTGCCGGGGAAATGCAAGCTGCAAAGGATATCAAACCTGGTATTGCTGGGTATCGGGATCGTATTGCCGTGCTTCAAAGTGCTAAAACTCGTGGTTCTTTAAAGAATGAAGAAGCAGAACATTTTGAAGATTATGATGAGGTGGTAGAAGGTAAGCCATTAGAGTTTGACTTACAAGATAGTTATAACTTTGGTGATTACCTAACTACAGCTAAAAAACTAGTAGGTGGAGATCAAGCTATTGAACTAGCTAACATCAGTTTTAATAAGCAAGATACTTCTCTGTTTGTAGAAGAAATGACCCGTGATGAAGTAGAATCAAGAGTAAAGACACATATGAATGCAGGTCACGAAGTTTCTACGCCTAAATATAGTACAAGGGATGGCAAATTCCACGCTGAATTTGTAGTTAAAGACAAAGAATCTGGAGTTCGCCGTAAATATATTTACCACGGAAATACCCGTAAGATGGAAAATATGGGTACTCCAGGCAAAAGAGACTAGGGAGATAAAACATGTCTTCATGGGGTAATTTAGATAATGTAAAAATAAAAGGTACTGTTACTGTATACACTACTAATACTACAGTAACAGGTTCTTCTACAGAATTTGTGACTAATGTTAGAGTAGGTGATTACATTACTATTGTAGGAAGTAAGTATCAGGTAGGAACTATTACATCTAATACCGTTCTAACACTTACCTCAACACCTTCCGCTAATAATTCTGGTAATGTAGCGTTTATTCAGCAAGGTCCAAAATATATTAAGAATGTGTCTTCTAACGAAAACGTTTATACTATTCAAAAGGTTTACGGTATTGACGCTACTGAAGTTGTATTGGCTAATAATAGAATTTATGGTAACGTTAGTCACCCGGGGTGGAGTCATATTGTTACATATACAGATGCCTACGGTGCTCGTAGAATTAAGTCGGAAGTATTGGTCGCTATGTCTAAAAACTTTAATGAAAATGATGCCGGTACACTACTAGAAGATTATATACCTGACAATACATACGCTGCTAACGTTTAAATATGGCTGATTCAAAACTAAGTGAACTTACCTCAGCTACTTCTGTAGGAGTAGCTGATTTACTATATGTGGTGCAAAACAATACTAGTAAAAAAGTAACTGCAGCGGTATTGTTCGAAAATATGTCTAATGTTACCTTAAAAGGCAATATTAATTATGATTCTTCTGTTCAAACGGTAACATTTCCTGCAACTATAGATCTAAAAAAACAAATAACACATTTATCTTCCAATGCCAACGGTGGTAATGTTACCATTCCTGCTGGTACAGCTAGTCAACAAAAAATTATTACTATGATTGCTACACAAGGTGGTAGCTTTTTTATCAATTCAAACATTGCCGGTAGTGGTAATGTAGTGTTTGATAGAGTAGGTGATACGGCAACTTTATTGTATACGAATAGTAAGTGGTTTGTAATCGGGGGTACCGCTAACGTAACTTACTGATATGTTTGAACTGAACGAACAAAATTTTATAATGTACGCTATCAAGCATTATGACAACCCCGCATGTAAGGGGATCAATGAATTTTATGATGATATCAAAAGGTTCAAATATTTAAAAAGATTATTTAAAAAATATAAGCCAGGACTAGGTCAAAAAGAAAGACTGATACTTAATCATATAGTGATAATTTATAATTTGTTTGGAATGGAAGCAGCAACCAGACTGCTTTTTTTTAAACTAGAACCTAAGTATTGGTCGCAGTTAAAAACATTTTTAGTTTATTTAAATGTTATGCCTATAGGTCCTATACCAGTAGGTAATTTTTTCATTGAAAGGTATGAAATACCTATAGATGAGACAGTTTCAGAAGCATTAGGAAAACTTTAATGGGTCGTTTTGTAGATTCTATCATCGCCTACAGAATTTTAAGAATGCTTACTACCCCTTTTAATGAAACAGACGCATACCGTTTAGGTATTATTGATGATACGGGTAAAGAACTTAAAAAAATGGGTTCGTTAAATTCTGTGAATGAGCGTGATGCCTATTCCATTTTGCATAGAATGGTTTTTAGGATTAAACGAATTATAGAAAAAGTTCCTGTGGAAAACAAAAAATTAGTGTCCTTTGCAGCAGCATTGTCTTTAATTAAAGAACAATATAATTTAAAACACGAGCCAATCAACTTAGAAGAATTATACCTTAATAAATTAAATACTGATTTGTCAGAAGATGTTAATTACATTAAAAAAACTATAGAAAAAAATTTTTTAACATTTAGTCAATTTTGTGAAGAAGCTCCTGCTAATAATGCTGCTGCAACTCCTGGAATGGCAGGCTTCACCCCAGAAACTTTAGGTGTTATAGTCAAACCCAAATTATTAAGAAGAAAGAAATTAAATGCTGAAATTCCTAAATAGATTGTTTGGTATACCTGAATCAAAACCCGAGCCTAAAACAGTAAATATTACTGTTGAATCACCACCTGTTACCGTGCAACCGGAAACAGTAACTATAGAAGTTGTCAAGCAAGAAGAGCCAGTAAAAGCTGTTAAAAGACATAGCAGAAATACCTCCAAGGCTCCTGTTAAGTCCCATGCTTCTAAAACTAATTTAAACAATAAACCAGCTAATAAGCCGCGCGGTAGGGCTAAAAAATAATGTATGGACAACAATCAAGATTCTAGGCTTTCAGTATTAGAAAATCAGGTTAATTCTGTAACCATTCATGTTGAAAAATTAGAAGCTAAAGTGGAGTCAAACTATGCTACTCTACATCATAGAATAAGTGATCTGAGAGATGATTTCCATCATAACTTAGACACTAAAACTAATAAGTTAATGGAAAAAATGGACGATCAGTCCAAGCAGGCATCTATCCAACATCAAGCAATTGCAGATAAAATTTCTAGTATGGAGAGGTGGAAGTGGATGATAATAGGTGGGTCACTGGTAGTTGGTTACTTTCTAGCCCATATTAAACTAGAAAAACTGTTCTAGTAGCTTATTAATAGGTTTTCTACTATAATAAAGCCTCTTTATGGGGCTTTTTATGTCTATATTCTTAGATACTAAGTATTTACTGTTAATAAGTAACCGTCTTCCGCTATTTAAAAAGAAAAAAGATACAGCCTATAACTGTCGATGTATTTTCTGTGGCGATTCTCAAAAAAATATTCGTAAAGCCAGGGGATACTTCTTTCACCACAAAAATGATATTCGTTACAAATGTCACAACTGCGATGTATCCATAAGTTTTGGTGGGTTTCTAAAGCAAGTTGATACTGTATTATATTCCCAGTATGCGTTAGAGCGATACAGTGAAGGGCATCAACAACCCGTTAAGAACATTTCTGAATTCGCTTTTACCCCACCTGTATTTAAAAATGAACAAGAACGTTTGCTAGATAAAATTCTTCTTTGTTTATCTAATCTACCACCAGAACATGAAGCTGTCAAGTATTGCCGTGAACGAGATATACCGGAAATAAAATTTAAACACATTTATTATATTGATAATATTAAAAACATAGTTCAGCTTAATGAAGAATATAAGCAAAGTATTTTAGGGGAAGAACCTAGATTAGTTTTCCCTTTTTACGATACTAATGGTCAATTAAGCGGTGTTACCTGTAGAGCTATTAGAGGTGAGGCGCTTAGGTATATTACGATTAAAACTAAAGAAAACACCCCATTAATCTATGGTTTGGCGGGGATAGATAAAACTAAGCCTATCTATGTGGTAGAAGGTCCTATTGATAGCCTATTCGTGGATAACTGCATTGCTGTTGCCGGCACATCTTTTGATAAGGTAGAGTCTGTTTTAGATATAAATAGTTTAGTATTCATTTTTGATAATCAGCCTCGAAATAAAGAGGTATGTAAAATTATGGAAAAACATATTCGTAAGAATATGAAGATGGTTATCTGGCCACAACAAGTTCAAGAGAAAGATATTAATGATATGGTGAAAGCAGGAAGAAAGGTCTCTCAGATGATTAAACAAAATACTTACCAAGGGTTGCAAGCTATGGTGAAATTTACATCCTGGAAAAGAGTATGAAGGTAAGATTAGTTAGTTATTCCGAACCGTCTAGCGAGGTGTTTGATGATTTCAAAAGCACTCCCAATATCCAGGACCTGGTTGCCTACTGCGCCCGAGTCTCGAACCCAAAAAATCAATCCAATACTGAAACCACGGACAGATTACTCAGATACCTTATATAGAAAAAATTCAAATGCATCGGTTATCTTGAAGTTGAAACAACAAGAATTTATAAAAATGTAAGAGGGCACATGAAAGTTGAATTAATAAGTTATTCTACACTATCAGAAAATTTAGTAAATAAAATCGATAAAAACTTAAATTTACAAGAATTAGTTGCTTATTGCGCTAGAATAAGCAATCCCAGCAATCAATTAAATACTAGTACATCAGATAAACTACTGAAGTATTTGATTAACAATAAACATTGGTCACCGTTTGAGATGGTAAGTGTTTGTCTAAGTATAGAAACCACACGAGACATCGCTAGACAAATCCTGCGACACAGAAGTTTTAGTTTTCAGGAATTCAGCCAACGATATGCTGACCCTACTAAAGAACTGTCATTTGTTCTTAGAGAAGCAAGGCTGCAAGACCCCACTAACAGACAAAATTCTGTCAAAATTGGATTGACTCAAGGCGACTTAAATTTAATCGAAGAGTGGAATGATAAGCAACAAAAAATTATTGCAGCTGCAAAAGAAGCTTATACCTGGGCAATTTCAAAGGGCATAGCTAAAGAACAGGCGCGAGCGGTATTACCAGAAGGATTGGTAAAGTCTAGGTTATACATGAACGGGACCTTGAGGTCCTGGATCCACTATATAGAGTTAAGAGCAAGCAAGGGTACACAGCTGGAGCATATCGAAGTTGCAAAAGCATGTGCGCAAGTAATATCAAAAATAGCACCTACTATACAAGAGTTAACACAGTATGAATGATCTCATAATTCTTATTAGTTTATTACCAGGAATCATACTCCACTTATTGTGGTTAAGTTCTATACTGGTAATCCTAGCTTCTGTATTTATTAAACGGTTTCCACTATTAAATAAATACTCGTTTCCAATTCGCGTGGGTGGGTTTGTTTTTCTTCTTTTCATGACGTACATAGAAGGTGCGTATTATGTAAATTTAAAATGGGAAGAAAAAGGTAAGGAGATGCAAGAAAAGGTAGCCCAGGCTGAGGCTAAAGCTGCTGAAGAGAATGTAAGAATAGAAGAAAAGATTGTAGAAAAAACTAAAGTGATAAAAGAAAAGGGGGATGTAGTAGTTCAGTATGTTGATAGATTAGTAAAAGGTGATACTCGAGTTATAGAAAAAAATTTATCGGAGTCTGAACGTGAAGCATTCAAGATAAAAATTGAGGAGTTGGAGAAGAGCCGCAAAGACTGCCCTACAGTACCGCAATTACTAATAGAAGCTCATAATCAAGCTGCTAAAGTAGGTGCTAAAGGAGATAAAAAATGAGAACTATTTTAGCTGGATTATTGGTTGCTTTTATTTTATTATTAGAAGGTTGTACTATGTTTGTACCGGTTAAGCCTCCTAAATGGCCAGACGTACCTCAAGAGCTAGTTAAACAGTGTGAAGAGTTAAAAACCATTTGGGGCAATCAAGTGTCACTGGTTGATTTAATGAAAACCGTAGTTAGTAACTATACATTATACTACGAATGTTCCAATAAGGTAGACGGTTGGAACGACTGGTATAATAAGCAAAAAGAAATATACGAAAAAGTTAGGAAATAGTATGAGAATATTTACCATCGCATGTTCCTTCATAACCTTACTACTAACTGGTTGTGCAACACCTAAAGAGCAAATGTACTATGATGCAGCAAAAGCCATTAGCAAAGATAATACCGTAGCACAAACGGCATGCTGGGCAGCTATTACTGAAATTGCTAAGGGTGGTGATAGTGGCGCTAAGGTAGGGGCAGTAGCATTAGCAGATAAATGTAAAAACGAAACCATGAAAATAGAACCGCCCAAGAGAAATTGGATCGGTTTGTGATCTAAAAAAAAACAACGGAGTAAAAATGCCTTTAACTAATATGCTTGGCATAGCGATAGACTATTCTCGCGATTCTTTGTTTGATGAGCTCGGCATCAAACGTTTAAAAGAATCCTACATGAAAGAAAGCGAAACGTCACCACAAGAAAGACTTGCCTATGTGTCCAAATCGTTTGGAAGCAATCCAGAACATGTCCAGCGCCTCTATGATTACAGTTCTAAGCATTGGCTTAGTTACAGCACACCAATACTATCATTTGGACGGTCTAACCGCGGTCTACCTATCAGCTGCTTTCTACCTTATTTGGACGATAGTGCTGAAGGTCTGGTCAATACTTTATCAGAAGTTAATTGGTTGTCAATGTTAGGAGGCGGAGTTGGAATCGGAATTGGTATTCGTAGTGCTGATGATAAGTCTGTTGGTGTTATGCCTCATCTACGGACTTACGATGCATCTTCTCTCGCATACAGACAAGGTCGTACTCGTCGTGGTAGCTATGCTGCTTATCTTGACATCAGTCATCCAGACATTCTTCTTTTCTTAGATATGCGTAAGCCTACTGGTGATCCTAACATGCGGGCACTGAACCTGCATCATGGAATTAATATCACGGATGACTTCATGCATATTATTGAAAAGTGTATGATCGACCCTAATGTAGATGATACTTGGGAATTAAAAGATCCTCATAACGGGCAGGTTAGAGAAAAAATGTCGGCTAGAGAACTATGGCAGCGTATATTAGAACTTAGAATGCAGACCGGGGAACCCTATTTGCATTTTATCGATACTAGTAATCGAGCTATGCCGGAGTTTCAAAAAAAACTAGGGTTAAAAATAAGACAGAGTAACTTATGTAGTGAAATTATCCTATCTACTGATGAATCCCGCACAGCTGTTTGTTGTTTGTCATCAGTTAACTTGGAGTATTATGATGATTGGAAAAATGATAAACTTTTTCTCAGGGACGTTGCAGAGATGCTTGATAACGTACTTCAGTATTTTATTGATAATGCTCCTGATTCTGTCTCCAGGGCAAAATATTCTGCTTCTAGGGAACGTAGCATTGGTGTGGGCGCTCTCGGCTTCCATGCTTACTTACAACGCTCAGGTATACCATTTGAGACAGCTTTAGCGGTAAGCAAAAATAGACAAATGTTTAAACATATTCGTGAGAAGTTAGATAAAGCAAATCTCGAATTAGGTAAAGAAAGAGGCGAAGCACCGGATGCTGAAGGAACCGGACGCAGATTTAGTCATATGTCTGCAATAGCACCAAATGCTTCTAGCAGCATTATTATGGGTAACACAAGCCCTTCTATCGAGCCTTATCGAGCTAATGCTTATCGTCAAGATACCTTATCAGGTTCCCATTTAAATAAGAACAAATGTTTAGACAAAATTATTAAGGAGAAATGTGATGGCAATGTTAAGTTGGACTACAACGAAATCTGGTCAAGTATTATCGCAAACGATGGAAGTGTTCAACATCTCGATTTCCTCGATGACTGGACCAAAGAAGTGTTTAAGACGTCAATGGAGATTGACCAAAGATGGGTTATACAGCACGCCGCTATTCGCCAACCCCATATTGACCAAGCGCAAAGTGTTAATCTCTTTTTCAGGCCTGACTCAAACATCAAGTACATCCATGCAGTACACTTCCTGGCATGGAAAAATGGCTTGAAAACACTTTACTACTGCCGCAGCGAGAAGATTTCGAAAGCTGATAAAGTCTCTAAAAAAGTAGAACGTAAAGTCATTGAAGAAATAGATCTTAAAGCTATAGTAACAGAAGACACGTGTTTAGCGTGCGAAGGGTAATAAATGGTAAAGAAAAAGTTAAGGCTAACAGAAGAACGTAATTACTATAAACCTTTTACCTATCCGTGGGCGTATGATGCCTGGCTAAAGCATGAACAAGCCCATTGGCTTCATACAGAAGTTCCTATGATAGAAGATGTCAAGGATTGGAAAAATAAACTATCTGATCATGAGAAAGGTTTTTTAACGAACATCTTTAGGTTTTTTACACAAGGTGATATAGACGTTGCTGGAGGATATGTAAAGAATTATCTTCCCTATTTCCCTCAGCCAGAGGTTCGTATGATGTTGTGTGGATTTGCAGCTCGTGAGGCATTACATATTGCTGCATATAGTCATTTGATAGAGTCTTTGGGTATGCCAGAAACAACTTATAATGAGTTTCTAGAATATTCTGAAATGAAAGAGAAGCATGATTATCTTTTGGATATCAGCTCTAAAAATGGGACTAAACAATCCACAGCAACACATATTGCTGCGTTCTCAGCGTTTACAGAAGGCATGCAGTTGTTTAGTAGTTTTATTATGCTTCTTAATTTTCCTCGTCATGGAAAAATGAAGGGAATGGGTCAGATTGTCACGTGGTCTATTGTAGATGAGACAATACACGCTGAGTCAATGATTAAGTTATTCAGGACATACATAGAAGAGAACAGAGAGATATGGAATGACGATCTTAAATCTCAAATTTATACGATTGCAACTAAGATGGTTGATTTGGAAGATAAGTTTATTGATTTGGCATTTGGCATGGTACCTATGGCTGACCTGGACGCTCGTGACGTTAAACAGTATATCCGCTATATTGCTGATCGTCGTCTTATCAGTATGGGTCTTAAAGGAATCATGAAAGTTAAAAAGAACCCACTACCTTGGGTGGAAGAACAAATTAACGCACCTATACATACTAATTTCTTTGAGAATAGAGCAACTGATTATGCAAAAGGAGCTCTGACAGGAAGTTGGGATGATGTGTGGGCAAAAGCAGCTTGAAGAAAAAATTTATAGATGCTCATATGAGCGTAGCAGAAACATATGCAACGCTATCTAGCGCCAATAGACTTAAGGTTGGCGCTATTGTTGTCAAAGATAATCGCGTCATAAGTATAGGTTATAATGGTACCCCTTCTGGTTGGGATAATAATTGCGAAGATTGGGTACAGCTTACTGAGGTTCACTTTGAATGGAAAACAAAACCAGAAGTAATACATGCAGAAGCTAACGCTATTGCAAAGCTAGCGAGAACGCATGAATCAGGGATAAATGCAGATATGTTTATTACCCATGCGCCATGTGTAGAGTGTGCAAAATTAATTTACGGTGCAGGTATTAAAAAAATATATTACAAGCACCAATACCGAGATCAATCGGGTATTGAATTTCTCAATAAGTGTAATATCGGGGTAGAGCAGGTTGAATAAACACTACATATGCGATAGTTGTGACGCAGAATTTAATATAAAACATATTTTAGATGAACATTATTATGAGGTAATGTTCTGTCCATTTTGCGGGTCAGATATAGAGGAAGAGGAAGAAGATGAAGTAGATGATTACGAATAATTGGTTATATAATGAGGAGCCGTATCTTGAACCTGGAGAATTTTATGGATTCGTTTATTGCATCACAAACTTGTTATCTGGTAAGCAGTACATAGGCAAAAAGTTTTTCTGGTCAACAAAAAGAAAACAAGTCAACAAAGTTAGAAAACGTTACAAAGTTGAGTCTGACTGGAAAGAATATTGGTCTTCATCTGACGAGCTTAAGGAAGACGTGCGTACTATTGGAACGGAGAATTTCAAGCGAGAAATAATTCATTTATGTAAGAACAAAGGTATGACTAACTATTTGGAAGCCAAAGAGCAATTCTTACGTGAAGTGTTAGAGCATCGAGATCAATGGTATAACAGCTGGATTCAGGTAAAGGTCCACAGAAGTCACGTAAAGTTTTGATTGGTTTTCTAACCATTTGATAATATAATGTATATATGAACACACTATATCAAACATTAAAAGAAGAAGAACGTCAGGAATTTAAAGCCTGGCTTCAAAGCCATCTAGCATTTGGACCGATTACCGTAACGTTTATTAAGCGCGATGGTACTGAGCGTAAAATGTTATGTACAACTAATACTGAGTTAGTAGAAGTATATGAAAAGAAAACTGATCGTAAAATTAGCGAGGATACATGCTTTATATACGATTTAGACAATAAAGCATGGAGATCGTTTCGCTACGACAGCGTAACTACTGTTCAGTTTACAGTATGAGCAAAGTTATCTCACCCTACGGGGATGAACCTAAAGGTATTACGCAGGAAGGTAATTACAATACTAAACTAGCTGTAGCTTTTAACTGGTACAATCAAGAAAAGGAAAAGAAAGACGCCAGATTATACTTGCGTCAATATGTTACGGCTAAACAAAAGCATTCCGTTAAAATTTTTGATGAAGTGTCTGATCAAAAAATAATTAACACGTTTGGTTGGATAGCACGACTAATTAATACTGGTTCCACTTTATCAACCGAACATATGGATAGGTTAGATCAATATTTAACCGGGTTGTTAAGCAGCACTCACAAACAAGTTGCTGTAACAGTTCAGGGGGTTAGAAAACCTTCGGTGCGTGATAATATGGAAGAAAAGGTTAGAGAGTATTTAGGGGAACTAGAAGGTGCGTTAGATGCTGGGGAAGAATTTAATCTCCATGCTAGTCTTCAATCTAAAAATATTCCCGGTCCTTACATGCCTTTTATTCAGCAATTTATTAGTAAGAAAGCTGGAGAATTTATAACCGTTTACGAATCTGATAACCCTATGGTTAAGGAAGGGTATTCTAATTTCGGTAAACGTAAGTTAACCTTCTTAATTAAGATGCTAGGGCAGTGGAACGACGATGTTAATCGTTACACTCAGCATAAAAAAGCAAACCGTAAACCGAGAACTAAAAAAACTAAACCACCCGTAGAGCAGGTGAGTAAACTTAAGTATTTAAAAGAAGATAAAAGTTTAAATATTACATCTGTTAATCCAGTGGAAATAGTAGGTGCCTCGCAAGCATGGATATACAATGTTAAATACAAGCGTCTGTCAGTATACCGCACCGACTCCTCTCAGGGCCTACAGGTGAAAAACTCCTCTCTTCAAAACTATGATCCTGAGCAATGTGAGCAAAGATCGCTACGTAAACCGGCTGAAACTCTTAGCAAAGTCCTAGGTGCAAGTAAGGTTCAATTGCGTAAGTTAATATCAGAACTAAGCACTAAAGAAGTGCCTGTTAAAGGCAGAATCAACGAGGAGTGTTTAATAGTTAGAGTTTTGAAATGATAATTATTGATTACAGCCAGGTAGTTATTTCTACACTCATGGCAGAAATAGGAAGTAGAACTGATGTAGAGATTGAAGTAGATCTTCTACGTCATATGGTTATTAACAACATTCGAAGTCACAAAGTAAAATTTCATCGTGAATTCGGTGATATCGTTATAGCTTGCGACAGTAAAAAATACTGGAGAAAACAGGCATTTCCATATTATAAAGCCAATCGTAAAAAAGCTAGGGAAGATTCAGGCTTTAACTGGCCGTTTATTTTCGATGCTATTAATTTAATTAAAGAAGAACTTAAAACTTTTTTTCCCTATAAAGTTATTGAAGTGGAAGGAGCAGAAGCTGATGATGTAATCGCTTCTATAGTGAAGTGGTCAGTTGAACATGATGTGAAAGAGCATGCGCTGTTTCAGGAGCCGAACCCTACGATTATAATATCGGGCGATAACGATTTTATTCAATTGCAAAAATACAAACATGTTAAACAATTCTCTCCGGTTCAAAAAAAATTCATTAAATCAGATTCAACGCCGGAGAGAGATGTATTGGAACATATTATCAAAGGAGATAAGGGAGACGGAGTACCAAACGTCCTTACAGCAGACGATGCAATTGTTAGAGGAGAGAGGCAGCGTTCGATTTCATCGAAAAAGCTAGAAGAATGGGTAACTGACCCCGGTTCTATGCCTAAGGATGAGTCGTTTATTCGAAACTATCATAGAAATCGAATGCTGGTAGATCTAACTTATATACCTAGCGAAATTACAGAAAATATTATAAATACCTTTACCACTTATCCTAAAAGAGAAAAAAGTCTTTTGCTTGATTACTTTATTAAACATAAAATGAAGCAGATGATTGAACATATTGAGGAACTCTAATGACGTACACTATTCCTGAAATTTTAGAAATGATTGAAAAGGCAAAAACAAAAGAAGAAAAAGTAAACTTGTTTTTGCAATATCAATCTGATCCTCTTATTGTATTAATGAGATTAAATTTTGACCCTATGTTATGGATGGACTTGCCAGAAGGGGACCCACCGTTTAAAAAAGAAACCGATGTACCGGTTGGGCATTCTCCATCTAATATTTACAAAGAGTTTAGACGGTTCTATCTATGGCTTAGCCCTCAAAATATTTCAAAGGCTAAAAAAGAAACTTTATTTATTGAGCTACTTGAATCGATTCATTATACCGAAGCTGAAGTTTTGTTACTATGTAAAGATAGGAAGTTAGAGACTAAGTTTAAAACTATAACGGAAGATATAGTTAGACAAGCCTTCCCTAATGCATTAACATCTAAAGAAAACCTTCCAAAACAGAAGAAGGAAAAAGCTAAAGCCCCTTTAGCTTAAAATCTCTTTGGAAACGTTTTTTTCATAAACCAGTACCCACACCTTGGTTAGGTACTTCATCTGCACCAGAACCAGAGAGATTTTACAACCCTAACCTGGTTGCACCCAAACGTAAACGTTGAAATAGATTAATTTGCCTCTATAATGAATAGAGGAGGATATTATGTCATTAATTTATACTAGTACTAAATCTCAAGTTAAACCTAAACAAAAGACCAAAGCCGAGCGCGCTGAGTATGAAGTGTGGTGTGCTAAGTATGGTATTAACCCTTATGGAAAGACTAAAGTGAAACCTTCAACTGTCCGTGGTAAAAATCCTGTGGTTGTTACCGGAGTATATCGACGTGAGACTCCTAATAATCCTAGTAAAGATTCGGGTATGACTGGTGCAGTAGCTTGGAATACTTCTCGTAAAGTCTATACAGGTGATAAGATAATTGGTATTGCTACCATGCATAAGTCTAACTTAGTACCTATTTTTCAACAAGATGCTGCAAAAGAAGTTTCTCAAATGAGACGTGGTTAATTATTTTATGGAGAAAATATGAGTTTACCCCCCGACCCTAAGGCAAAAAAAGCAATTAAAGACTGTATGCAACAAATTTCTCATGCTATGACCCGTATTGAAGGAGAGCGTTCTTACATTAAGGAAGCTATTACGGAAATATGTGAAGAGTATCAGCTTAGTAAAAAGACATTTAGAAGGTTAGCTAAGACATATCACAAACAAAATTTTTCTATTGAAGTAGCCGAACATCAAGAGTTTGAACAGATGTATGAAGAGATTACTAATGAAACAACCTTAGAAACGTTGAAGACGTAATGAAGACCGTTTATAATTTTGAATATAAGATTGTTGACAAGCTAGGAAGGCAGAAAAGTACTCATCATGTAGGTGTATATGAAACTTTAGATCAAGTCTTTCAAGTACAACAACAAATATTATCCGAACAACCATCAGCGGTTTTTGAAATTTTTACTTGTGAACATCTTTTTTCTTAATTCCGACCCTATACATTGCGCTCAAGAGCATGTAGATAAACATGTAGTAAAAATGACGCTGGAGTACGGTCAGCTCATGTCGACTGCTCATCGGGTGTTAGATGGTACCCCATATTACGGTAAAACCGTTAATAATAGAAACATACTTCGGTTTTTACTACCAGATGAACGAGAACCAATAATTTGGAAAGCATCACACTATAACCACCCTTCCGGTATTTGGGTCAGGCAATCCAGCTCACATTATTACTGGTTGTTTAGTTTGTGGATAGCTATGCTATCGGAGTATACTTTTAGATATGGTAAACAACATAAGGCAGAACGAATGAAAGACTGGTTTGTAAAACTACCAAGCAATATACCAAAAATAGGCTGGTTATCTGACCCTCCTCCTGCTATGCCTGATAAATACAAGGTCAGTAGCTCTATTGACAGTTATAAAAATTATTACCGAGGCAACAAACAAACGTTTGCCAATTGGAAGAATAGACCTAAACCTCAATGGTATTAAATGCCTACGTATACTTTTCATAATACAGAGACTGGTGAATATTTTGACAAGTTAATGTCATGGAATGATCGCCAACAATATTTGTTAAATAATCCTATTCTAGAATCAGTTATGGGTAACCCAGCCATGGGAGACTCAGTTAGATTAGGTTTAAGAAAACCAGATGACGGATTTAAGGAGGTGCTTTCAAAAATTAGTCAAGCTAATTATAAAAGTAACTTGAGCAATAAATTATCTAGACGATGATAATAAAATCAAACAACAAAAGTAAGCTACCGGGTAACCTGTAGCTTTTTTTATTTCGAGGTAATATGTCTACAAAACGTGTAAGTAAAATTTCTGTCATCCACGGTGACCAGGAAAAACCAATTTCTAATTCTCTAAAAATTAAAATTGATCACCTTAAAACGTTTCAACCCCTCACAGATAATCAAAAGAAATTTTTCGATGCATATAATCAGGGTGATTATTTTATAGCGTTACATGGTGTAGCGGGAACTGGTAAAACCTTTATTGCTTTGTATAAAGCATTAGAAGAAGTATTAGATAAGTCTAACCCATTTAATAAAATAATTATAGTGAGGTCAGCAGTACAAACAAGAGAAATGGGTCATTTACCTGGCGGGGTAGATGATAAATTAGAAATTTACGAACAGCCCTACCATCAAATATGTCATACATTATTTGATAGAAGAGATGCATATGACCGTTTAGTAGAGCAAGGATATATAGAATTTATTTCTACATCATTTATTAGAGGTATGTCATTTGATGATGCTATCATTATCGTAGATGAAATGCAGAATATGAATTTTGAAGAGATAGATACAGTTATGACACGGGTCGGTCATAGATCTAAAATAATTTGGTGTGGGGATTACAGACAAACTGACCTTAGGAAAGCTAACGATAAATCGGGTATACTAAAGTTTTTTGATATAGCCTATCATATGTCAGCATTTACGCGTGTTGAATTTACCACTGAAGATATAGTAAGAAGTAGCTTAGTAAAGGACTATATATTAGCAAGAATGCAGTATGAAGATTCACTAGATAAATAATTATGTGAAACTAAAATTTATTATTAAAATATAGAAGAGAGCGAGTTGTTAACCCATGATACAAATTACCGATAAAGCTTTTAACCAAATAAAATCAGTAATGATAGAAGAGAATACTTCTGATGCACTTAGAATATTTGTACAGGGAGGTGGGTGTTCGGGGTTTACATATGGGTTTACATTTGATGACAAGCAAGCGGAAGATGATTACGTGTTTCATCAAAACGATGTTAGAGTGTTAGTAGATGCCATGTCTATGACCTATTTAGAAGGAGCCGAAATAGATTATAAAAAAGATTTAGCATCTGCTCAGTTTGTCATAAAAAACCCTAATGCTAATACCACGTGCGGTTGCGGGTCCAGTTTTTCTGCATAAAAATGGCTTACTCACCTCAAGTACTCGATCATTATGAAAATCCTCGTAATATAGGATCTTTTGCTAAAGAAGTTAAAAGAGTTGGAACAGGTATGGTTGGAGCACCCGCCTGTGGTGATGTCATGAAGCTGCAAATACAGGTAGACGAGAATGGAATTATAACCGATGCGAAATTTAAAACCTATGGGTGTCTTACCAGTAATATGCCTATTGACACTCCAACTCATAGGAAAAAGATGTCTTCTTTGAAAATAGGTGATGAAGTATTAGCGTGGGACGGAAATACAGTTCACCCCCAAAGGATACGGGACATTATTAAACACTCAGTGGATATCGATGAATTATTAGCTGTCACTTTTCAGCGTGAGACTAGTCGCAAAAACATAAATCCGGGAACATTTACATTACTTTGTACAAAAGAGCACATATTCTGGAACGCCGACAATCGTCCAATTGAAGCTCAACAGTTGATTCTTGGACAAGAATTGTATGAAATTACAGAACATGAACTACGAGTTTTGACCAATGTTAGACATAGAAAAGAAATAAAATCAGCTAATAGCAAAAGAATGGTTGAGTTTAATAAAACGTTTGATAAATCTGTATTACCTCAAAATCAACCTGGATTCCGATGTAAAGATCCAGAATCCAAAAAAAGGAAAGCAAGTATTGCAAGTAAAAAAAACTGGAGTAATCCCGAATACATCTCTAAATGGCGTGAGGGTATGGAAAATAGAGATTGGTCAGTCCCAACAAGCATAGAAAAACAGTTTATTGAGCTGTTTGAACAAAATAATATTGCTGCTAAATGGTCTTCGGGAAAGATTTGGATTCAAACTGCATCTGGACCAGCTAGCCCAGACTTTATTATCCCGGGAAAGAAAAAGTGTATAGAAGTCTACACTAAAAAAATGCCAAAATTTATGCAGGATAGGTCCGATGAATCTAATTATGTAGAGCAACGCAGAAATAAGTTAGCAACAGCCGGTTATGATTCTTTGTTCCTTGCGATCGAAGACCTACATCGATCATTGCCAATTGTGCAAAATTTTATACATAACGGAATAAAAGTTGTCAAAATCTCTCCTATAACTCATAAAAATATGCTGCGTGGATGCGAGCGGGATGGTAACAAGGTAGTGGTTTATGATCTTAAACTAGAAGATGGAGCACATGTATTTTTCTCCAATAGAGTAGGATCACATAATTGCGGTTCAGCTATTGCCTCATCTTCATTGGTTACAGAGTGGGTCAAAGGTAAGACGTTGGATGAGGCGGGATTTATTAAGAATACTCAAATCGCCGAACATCTTGCACTCCCCCCAGTTAAAATACATTGCTCGATTCTTGCTGAAGACGCGATCAAGGCTGCAATAAAAGATTTTAAGGAGAAGCATAATGTCGTTTGAATTCGACTTTAATGTAGAGCAAGTTAGACAACTAGTACCCCGAGCATTGGGTGGTCCTGAGTGGTGGTATAATGAAATGCAGGAAGCCTTTCCAAAATATGAAATCGTAACGGTTGCCCGCGTAGCATCTTTTATTGCACAATGCGCTCATGAGAGCGGGGGGTTTTCTATGCTAGAAGAAAATCTTAACTACCGAGCTGATACTCTTACAAAATTATGGCCTCAGCGCTACCCTCCAGGTATTGCTGAACAATACGCCGGCAAACCTGAATTGATTGCCAATAAGTCTTACGGTGGTAGAATGGGTAACGGCCCTGAAGCATCAGGTGATGGGTGGAAGTTTAGAGGTCGTGGTCTGATTCAATTGACCGGTCGTAGTAATTATACAGCCTGCTCTCGTGCTATGTTTGGTGACGATACATTGTTAGAAAACCCCGATGTTCTTTTTGACCCGTATTATGCTATTCATTCAGCTTGCTGGTTTTGGGATAAAATGAAACTTAACCAATATGCTGATTCCGGGGATATGGTTACCATGACAAAAAAAATTAACGGTGGTACGATTGGCTTAGCTGATCGTCAAAAACATTACAAACATGCCATGGAGATCCTATCCGGGCATCATTAATATGCATTTCCATCATGTAGCTCTTGATCAAGAAGCACCAACACTTAAACAAGTTAACGACCAAGGAACGCGGTACTATGTTACACCTCAAGGTAACAAGTACCCTTCCATTACTACGGTATTGTCGGAATATAATAAAAAAGCCATATATGAGTGGAGACAACGGGTAGGTGAGGAAGAAGCCAATCGCGTATCAAGACAAGCATCTTCCCGTGGTACACGCATTCACAAGCTGTGTGAGGATTATTTAAACAACGAAACACCGCAATTTAAGACCCCGTTTGATACGGACATGTTTCAAACTCTTGTACCCGAGCTTCAAAAAATTAATAACATTCATGCTCAAGAATTACGTATGTATTCTGATCACTTAAGAATTGCAGGTACGGTGGATTGTATAGCTGAGTACGAAGGTAAACTATCTGCTATTGACTTTAAGACGTCTAAACGTCATAAGAATAAAGAAGACATAGCAAATTACTTCATGCAGGCTTCTGCATATGCTATTATGTTTGAAGAGTTATTTAATATTCCAGTATCGAGAACAGTAGTTATGATAGCTGTAGATGAAGAGAACCCACAGGTTTTTGTTGAAAAACGAGATAATTTTGTAGAATCTTTATTATACTATCGGGATTTATATGAAAAGAAAAGTGGCCTATATATTAGATAGTTATTATAATAAAGATATAGTTGTATGAAGCAAGCAGAAAATTGTTTCGGACGGCGGTTCGATTCCGCCCAGGTCCACCAAAAGCATGGCAGCGAAAGACGCCTAACCAGCGACCCCACCTACAGGGGGAGGACACGGTGAATCAAGATTGTTGTGGTGACAATACACATATTCACACCGCAGTAGGATGCTTCTGATGGGCCTGTACTGGTTTCGACGGGGCAAATAGTAGGTAAGTGGACAACTCGATAGGCGAAGGACGTAATCCTAGCAAAGCAATAAACGCAAACGACGAAAAGTTCGCATTAGCAGCCTAAACGCTGCTTAGGGTTCGGTGGGTTCCTCGTAACAGAATACCCACCATTTTACTCACACACACAAAGGAGATTAATATGAGTAATATGACACCATTTGAAATTCGTTTAGAATTATTGAAGTTATCTAAAGACATACTTAGCGAAGATTATTTTGCTAGGCGTTCAGTATCCGAAAACAATTGGCAAACTTCTTGCGAGAATGCAAGACAACGCGGTGAACCCTTACCGTCACAACCAGACTTGCCAGCATATCCCTCAGAAGCAGAAATCATTGCAAAAGCACAAAACTTAAATTGTTTCGTGTCGCAAATTCCTCAATCTGTAGAAAAGCCAACTAAGAAGTAAGGTAGGAGGGGGGCAACCCCCTCTTTAAGGAGTAAACATGAACTATGCTATAACCTGGATAGTTAGAATATTAGCTATCTATTTTGTACTGCAAGGTTTAATTTACGTAATTAATACAAAAACAGAATATCTTAAATCTAAAGAAACTAATGCTAAGTACATAACTATGGCTGAGCGTGATAAGCATTTGCAGTGCTTGGCTAAAAATATTTACTTTGAAGCTGCTCGCGAACCTTTCGAGGGTAAAGTAGCAGTAGCTCAGGTAACTATTAACCGGTCTAATTCAGGTAAGTTTCCCGAAGATATTTGTGATGTAGTTTTTCAGAAAACAAAATTCACTGATAAAGTCGTATGTCAATTTACCTGGTATTGTGAACGCGGACCGAAGATACTAAATAAAGATGCCCACTACGAGGAATCTTTAGAAGTTGCTAAAAAAGTGTTATTAGAAAATTTTAGACTTCCATCATTAACCCATGCTATGTATTATCATGCTGATTATGTTAATCCTAACTGGAAGCTACCGCGCATTACAAAAATAGGACGACATATTTTTTATGGAGAAAAAGTATGATGATAGACCCTAAAATTAAAGAATTATTTTTTAATATTCGGGAAAAATTTATAACTTTCTTCCTTAGTCTTAACAAACCAACTGCTGATACGTTTGCTTGGTTAAGTATGGTAGTTTTAAATTGTGCTACGATCCCAAGCTTCCTCGCTGTCAAATCGGGATTATCAGATAAAATGCCTCCCTTAGATCTCGTTATCTTATTATGGATTGGGCTATTGCTTTATTTTATTAGATCAGCTATACTTAAAGATATAATTATGGTGGTTACTTTAGGTGTGGGGTTTGCGCTCCAATCTATTTCTCTAGGAATTATTTTCTTTTCATGAACGATGAAACTCTAAACGACTCTTTAGTAATTACTAAACGATTTCGCTCACCTAACGAATTTAGTATTTACATTGACGAGCTAGTTAATAAATTTAAAGTATCCTACATGGATGCTGTAATTAAATATTGCCAAGAAAAAGAAATCGATATTGAAAGTATCGGTCCGTTGATTAATAAAAAGTTAAAAGATAAAATACAGTTAGAAGCTGAACAACAACATATGATGAAACCTCTTGGACAACTTCCTTTATGAACGTGGATGCTTATAAAGTTTACCGTTACTATCTAGCCTTGCGTCTTCATTTTACCACTGATCAATATGATGTAGTAAAACAATCCGGTAGAGTAAAGGCTAGTAAGCAGGCGTTTTACAAACGTAAAGACTTGCTAGCTATTCGCAAAGTAGCTGAAACTTACTCAGATCATGAGGTAGTAAATTTTTTAGTAGCTAATTTTGTATCAGGGGACCGGTGGGGTGGTGTATTCGATACTGGCGCTAAACTAAGATATACGCAATGGAAGAAACGACTAGAGTCTATAACCTACACGTTTCAACAAGAACTAGACCAGTTGATAGTAACTATAGAAGAGCATAAAATAAGTTGGAATGAAGCATTTAACGGTCAACATGGTCACCCGCTAATATTAAAATTGTTTTTACGAAACAAATTATCTATTGAAACATTAGTAATACTAAATAACCTAGTTAAGTATACTGACACTTTAGATAGTACCTTAAAAGATGATTTTATTTGGCCGGATGTATCTAGAATGATTAAAAAATACACCCCGTTTTTGACATACAATCAAGAAAGAATACATGGATATTTTAGAAGAAAAATTGGATTTTACCACCAATAAAATTAAACAGCTAGAAGAAGATATTGCCATGTTAGATACTAATATGCAGACCTTGCATGAACAGATTAAAGAATTGCAAAAGTTTATTGTTAAACTTGTTCATAATCAAACTGAATTAACAAAACGTGTTTCTGCTTGGCCTTACATAGCAGTTTCAGAAAAATAGGAGAGTAAAGGTTTTATATGACGTACAAGAAGAATATGGATTGGGACCGAGAGAAAAAAATACATAAAGTTATTAAGGGCAGTAAAGTGGATAAGCATCGAAAGTTTATATATAATACGTTGTCTAATAAAAGTTTAGATAACGACCATAGTGATGATAGTTATGGTTATCATGGAAATAATAATTATACTAAACGTCGCTAATATATCGTTCATACATCGTTTATATGGAGAAAATACATGGCTCTAGATTTTGCAGCTCTCAAGAAGAATCGTGGCTCGTTTACAGACCTAATGAAAGAGGTCGAAAAAATTGCACAGCCCCAAGCACAAGAACAGAAAAAAGACGACCGTTTTTGGCAACCGGAAGTAGATAAAGCTGGTAACGGATCAGCTATCATTCGTTTCCTCCCCCCCGTAAAAGGCGAAGACCTACCCTGGGTACGTATTTGGAATCATGGTTTCCAAGGACCTACAGGTAAATGGTACATCGAGAACTCGCTAACTACCCATGGTAAACCAGACCCGGTTTCCGAGCTCAACACCAAGCTCTGGAATACTGGTCTAGAATTAGATAAAGAACAGGCACGTAAACAAAAGCGTCGCCTTACCTATATCTCTAATATCTATGTGGTTAAAGACCCTACACATCCAGAAAATGAAGGTAAGATCTTTCTGTATAAGTATGGTAAGAAAATCTTTGATAAAATTAAAGATGTTATGCAACCTCAGTTTGAAGATGAAGAACCTATTAACCCTTTTGATTTCTGGAAAGGTGCTAACTTTAAACTTAAGATTCGTAACGTAGAAGGGTATCGTAATTACGACAAGTCATCGTTTGATAATCCAGCTCCTCTTCTAGACGATGACCAAGAACTCGAGCTTCTTTGGAATAAAGAGTATTCTTTAAATGAGTTTCTTGACCTTAAATATTTTAAGTCTTATGAAGAGTTGAAAGAGAAACTTGAATCTGTGTTAAATGCATCAGAATCTACACCTCGTGCAGAAAAAGTGGCACTAGAAGAAGAACGTCCAAAGCTTGCTGCAGCTAAACCTGCACCTAAGAAGAAGGATGTAGATTTTGATGATGACGACGAGTCATTGTCTTATTTTGCTAAGCTAGCCAATGACGAATAGAATTAGGTAGTCTGTGCCTCATCCCAAGTACTCGTTATAAACTTAATTCAGGCTTGGGAACGGTGACGAGCTAATAATCGTAGTATTTTTTAACTCTTTGGAGAATTTTATGAAAACAATTTTCGCAACTTTTATCGCTGCTCTTTTTTCTGTAACTGCTTTTGCTGCTGATGCCCCTAAAGCTGACGCTAAGAAAGATGCTCCTAAAGCTGACACTAAGAAAGAGGAGAAAAAAGATGCAAAAAAGTAAAAAAGCCTTGTAAGCCAGAACAAAATCCTAAAAAGGATGATTGTCACGAAGTTCACAAGGCTGATAAAGCTAAGAAGTAAGGAAAAGGGCCTAGTGCCCTTTTTTTAATAAACTGCAATTCTATTAGTATAACGGTCCAAGGCCGACCCTGAATATTCGGGTCTAGGTAAAGGTTTAGAAGGAACGTATTTAGTAGTATGGTTGCTACTAACATTATTGGAAATAATAGGCGTTGAAATAGACGGAGTTGTAGCTGCTTGTCTGGTCATATCAGCATTTTCGGTCGATGTTTTAGCTACTTCCATTCCAATAGATTTTACCGGTGCTGGACTCACCGGGGCTGGACTCACCGGGGCTGGATTTACTGGGGCTGGACTTACAGAAGTAGCTGGACTTACTGGTACTGGTGTTACAGAAGTAGCTGGACTTACAGAAGTAGCTGGACTTACTGGTACTGGTGTTACAGAAGTAGCTGGACTTACTGGTGCTGGTGTTACTGGTACTGGTGTTACAGAAGTAGCTGGACTTACTGGTACTGGTGTTACTGGTACTGGTGTTACAGAAGTAGCTGGACTTACTGGTACTGGTGTTACAGAAGTAGCTGGACTTACCGGGGCTAGATTTACTGGGGCTGGTGCTGGTACTGGTATTGCAGAAGTAGCTGGACTTACCGGGGCTAGATTTACTGGGGCTGGTGCTGGTACTGGTATTGCAGAAGTAGCTGGACTTGAAGGTGCTGGATTTACTGGTGCTGGTATTGCAGAAGTAGCTGGACTTGAAGGTGCTGGATTTACTGGTGCTGGTATTGCAGAAGTAGCTGGACTTGAAGGTGCTGGTATTACAGTTTGCTGGGGTTTGGAGTCTAGGTTTAATGCCTCTTTCTTTATAGCTTCATACTCTTCTTTTTTAACCGGTGCACCATTAATAAAATATTTACCTTCGATAACGGTACCCTCAATCTTCTGTCCGTTTTTATAAACCTCAAAACTACCAGTTTGTGGTGCTTTTTCAGCCGCTTTGGCATCTTCCATTCCAAAAAAGCTTTTTATGCCTGCCACACCCTTTCCTATCGCACCT
>Ga0214923_10002097_pt1 | contig 27179 bp, 23 predicted proteins | sample LL1510_MetaG_FD_177993 | JGI IMG/M metagenome (GOLD analysis project Ga0214923, IMG submission 177993) | Freshwater microbial communities from Lake Lanier, Atlanta, Georgia, United States - LL-1510 | ecosystem: Environmental > Aquatic > Freshwater > Lake | place: USA: Georgia | collected...
TACGGCTTTAAGCGATTTGTAGCTGGTATCATCCTGATCGAATGACAGATCATCACAAAATAAAATAGAGCGGCGTTCAAGGCGCGCTAATTGGTCAATCAGATCAGGCAGGCTATGAATATCCTCGCGGTGAACCTCGATTAGGGCAATTTTGTTAGACGTTTTTTGATTGACGCGGGCGTGCACCGCTTTGATGAGAGAGCTTTTACCCATGCCGCGTGCGCCCCATAATAGCGCATTATTTGCGGGGAATCCGTTAGCAAACTGGGTGGTATTTTGGAGTAGCACATCGCGGATATGCTCAATCCCTTTCAGCAACGATAATTCGGTACGGGACACTGCCGCAACAGGCCTTAGGCTTTGGGATTCGCTCTGCCATACAAACGCATCCGCAGCGTGAATATCGAAGACAGGGCGGACTGCCGGAGCAATACGTTCCAGCGCTTCAGCGATACGAATTAGGGTTTCGTTTTCCATAGATCTCTCTATAAGTTGGCTTTATGACTAGCAAAATCCATTCGGGCAGGGAACCGCTTTCTTTGGTGTGGCTACGACGCGATCTGCGTTTGCATGATCATGCGGCGCTGGCGCAGGCACTTGAGAGCCATGGCGCTGTTCAGCCTGTTTTTGTGTTTGATACGGCTATTTTGAAATCCTTCGCTAATCCTCAGGATAAGCGCGTGACGTTTATCGTACAAACGCTGAGCGCATTGCATCAGCAGCTCAAGCCGTACGGAGGCGGAGTGTTATGCTTGCTGGGCGATGCACGTGACGCGATTCCGGCTGCGGCGCAGGCGCTGTGGGCGGACCGCGTGGTATGCGAAGAAGATTATGAGCCTGAAACGATTAAGCGCGATGTCGCAGTTAAGCAGGCATTGAGTGCAGGTTGCGCGTTTGAACAGGTGGTCGACCATGTGGTGATGCGTCCGTCTGAAGTGGTAAAAGATGATGGGACGCCGTACCGGGTGTTTACCCCCTATTCCAAGGCGTGGCGTGCGGCGCTGTCATCCTCCCGTTTGGCAGAAAAGCGGGTTGAGTTGCGTGGTCGGCTGAGTGCATTTGCTTGCGTGCGTGATGCAGCTATGGCCTGCGATGCATTGCGCGTGATTGATCTGGATGCGGGGGTTGAAGCTGCGCTGGAGCAAGTGGGGTATCGTCTTGCTGAGTTGGGTGAATGGGGCGTCGATGACGTGCCGAGCCGACTGACATATTTTGTTGATCACCATCTTTCTGACTATAAAGACCAGCGCGATTATTTGAGTGTGCCGGGGACGAGTAAGCTCTCTCCCTATCTGAGGTTTGGGCTGATATCCGTGCGTGAATGTGCGCGTTTGGCGGCGCATCAGCCATCGAAAGGCAGCGACTGCTGGATCAATGAACTGATCTGGCGTGAATTCTATGCGATGATTCTGTATCACTTTCCAGACGTGGTGACTTTGGAGTTTCAGGAGAAATATCGCGCGCGGTTGCCGTGGAGTCAGAATGAAGAGGTGTTGGTACGTTTTAAGGAAGGCCGTACCGGATTTCCAGTTGTGGATGCGGCCATGCGCCAGCTGTTACACACCGGATGGATGCATAATCGTGCACGCATGATTGTCGCCAGCTTCATGACCAAAGATTTGCATCTGGACTGGCGGTTGGGTGAGGCGCATTTCGGACAGTATTTGATGGATTATGATCTGGCATCGAACAATGGCGGATGGCAGTGGGCAGCCTCTACCGGTACCGATGCGCAACCCTATTTCCGTGTCTTTAATCCGGTGTTGCAGAGTGAACGGTTTGATCCCAAGGGGGACTATATTCGCCGCTGGGTGCCAGAGCTTGCAGATGTTGACACGCGTTTTATTCATGCCCCGAATTTGGCGAGTGATTTATTTTCAGCTTCCGGTTATCCAAAACCCATGGTGGATCATGCAACGGCTAAGGCGCAGGCGATTGCCATGTTTAAGGTAGGAGAAGACATGGATTTGAAAGCGGGGGCATCCTGATGCAGGTAGATATTCCAGAAGAGTTACCGCAGAAACCTGATTGGAAAAAGAAGCTGGTTTCATTGCTCAAATATCCTGTCGCCGTGTTGATTCTGGTCTATGTGTTGCGCCAAACCGAGCTGGATAAAATTGAAGCCTATGTACGCACCTTGCCGCCATTCTGGTTTATCCTTGCATTGCTGGCATTTTCTATTGCGCAGGTCTTCAGCACTTTACGGATGAATTTGTATTACCGTGAAGCTGGCCGTCATATTGATTTTTGGTATGCGATGAAGCTGTGTTATGTGGGGTTGTTTTATAACATCATCCTGCCCGGTGGGATTGGTGGTGACGCCTATAAGATTTTTCTGCTTAAGCGAGCGGCAAATTTTCCCGTGAGAGAAGGGATCCGGATTCAGTTGCAAACCCGCGCCAATGGGTTGCTGGTGTTGTTGCTGATGTTGTACGCCAGTGTGTTATTCATGCCGGTGCCGTGGTCTGGTTTGCGGGTGCTGGGGGGCGTTTTGTTGTGCTGTATTGTCACGCTGACTGCCTATATGTTGCTGTCGAAGTGGCTGCTGAAAGAATCGTCTGCAATGGGGTTGCGTGCTTTGCCCTATTCGGTTGGTGTGCAGAGTTTTAACGTATTGAGTATGGTGATTTTGTGGAAAGCGCTGGGTGCGCATGGCGAGCTGGCGGACTATGTTTTCTTATTCCAGCTGGCCGCGGTTGCGGGCATGATTCCAGTAACCATTGGCGGGCTTGGTATTCGTGAGTTCACCTTCTTCAAGGGAGGTGAGCTTATTGAATGGTTGACGGGCACAATGGTTGATGGTGAGCTGGGGGTAACCATTTCACTGCTGGTCTTTGTTATTACCGTGGCGAGCGCACTATTTGGCCTGCCATGGATAGGTCGCATCGCTAAAATGAAGCCTTGCCATGCGTCAGTATCCTGAGTTATCTTTTTTGCTTTAGCAGGGGGAACGAAGACATGGTTGCATTGGAAACACCGGCCGCGCGATTGGGGTGGAAGGCTCCTGATTTTTCACTCATTGGCACAGATGGTTGTCGCTATAGTCTGTCAGAATGCCGTGGTGAGCGTGGGTTACTGGTGATGTTTATCTGCAATCACTGCCCTTATGTGCAAAAGCAGCTGGATCGCATGATTGCGCTGGCAACGGATTTGAAGGCGATTGGTGTGGGTGTGGTAGCCATTAATTCGAATGATGCGCGCAGCTACCCTGAAGATTCGTTTGAAAATATGAAGAAAATTGCTCAGGAGAAGCATTTTAGCTTCCCGTATTTGTATGATGATGCGCAGACCGTTGCGCAGTCTTACGGCGCAGTCTGTACACCGGACTTCTTTGGATTCAATGCCGCGCTGGAGCTTCAATATCGTGGGCGTCTGGATGAGTCGTGGTCAGGGGTACTGAAAGCTCCCAAGCGTGAGTTGCTGTCTGCCATGACAGAAGTGGCAACCAAAGGCAGCACGTCTATTCCGCAAAATCCGAGTGTTGGTTGCTCAATTAAATGGCGACAGCCTGCAGCCTAGTGTCATCGGTGGTGCTTTTGCTGCTGTAACCCAGCGCTGCGGCGCGTCCAATCGAGTGGTAGTCAAATCCGATGCGGGCCATTTCCTGCGGGTTAAACAGGTTGCGCAGATCTACCACGATAGGAGTTTTCATGGTATTGCGAAGCGCTTCCAGATCCATCATGCGGAAGGCATCCCATTCGGTGACGACCACGGTTGCATCGGCCTGCTTGGTGGCATCTGCAATGGAGTCACACCATTCAATCGGACCGTTTAACATGGTTTTGGCATTGGCCGTGCCTTCCGGATCAAAGGTAGCTACTTGTGCTCCCATATCCAGCAGGCGCGGGATAACATACAGGCTTGGGCTCTCGCGCATATCATCGGTATTGGCTTTGAAGGTCAGCCCCAACACTGCAACGCGCTTACCTTTCACCGATCCACCGCAGGCGGTAACCACACGGTCCGCCATGCGTTCGCGGCGCTCGCTATTTTCATTCATCACATTATGAATGATGCCGGGTTCCAGCCCGTATTCATCGGCCAACTGGACCAGCGCCAACACATCTTTAGGGAAGCAGGAGCCGCCATAGCCTGGCCCCGGCTTGAGGAATTTATCGCCGATACGCGTATCCATACCCATGCCTTTGGCGACCATCTCAACATTTGCGCCTACGGCTTCGCAGATATCGGCCATCTCGTTAATGAAGGCAATTTTAGTCGCCAGAAACGAGTTGGAAGCATATTTAATCATCTCCGAGGTTTCAATTTCGGTACGCAGCAACGGGAAACCTTTATCGGTTAGTGGTTTGTAGAGTTCAGCCAGTTTGCGCCCAGCCGCGTCACTTTCCACCCCCACCACAATACGATCCGGATTCATGAAATCGCTGATTGCAGAGCCCTCACGCAGGAATTCCGGATTGGAGGCAACATCAAACTGCGCTTTTGGGTTAGCCTTGCTGATGATGGATTTAATTTTCTTGCCCGTACCAACGGGGACAGTGGATTTGGTTACAATCACTTTGTAACCAGTCACATTGTGCGCAATCTCTTCGGCAGCGGCAAAGACGTAAGACAGGTCAGCCTTGCCGGTGGTTTTATGTGGTGGTGTGCCCACAGCAATCAGTATGATATCGGCGGCGCCTGCCGCTTCTGACAGCGACGTGGTGAAAGTGATGCGGCCAGCGGCGACATTTTTCTCGATCAGGGCATCAAGGCCGGGTTCATAGATCGGCACAGCCCCTTTCTGGAGTGCGGTGATTTTGTTTGCGTCTTTATCGACGCAGGTGACATGAAAGCCCAGATCGGCAAAACAGACCCCTGAGACCAACCCAACATAACCGGTTCCAACAATTGCGATTTGCATCAGGCGGCTCCTTTTTTCTTCTTAGCCATATCTTCCGTAAAATAAGGTGTCAGACGTGCGCGCACGCGCTCTGCCAGTCCTTCTTCTTGTAGGGCGAAGGCGACATTGGCTTCGATGAAGCCTGCGCGCTCGCCACAATCAAAGCGCGTACCCTCAAAGCGGTAGCCATAAAAATCAACGGTACCGATCATAGAGCTCATGGCATCGGTGAGCTGAATCTCACCGCCAGAGCCTTTGGACTGCTTTTCCAGTTGGTCAAAAATAGAGGGCTGTAGAATGTAGCGCCCGGTAATAGAAACCGTTGACGGCGCTTTTTCTGGTGCTGGTTTTTCAACCAGACCACGCGCTTTTACAATGTTTCCGGTCTCAGACTCGATGTCCAGAATGCCATATTTATTGGTGTGTTCACGAGGAATGTTCAGCACAGCGGCCATGTTTCCAGGCGCTTCGTGGTAATGGTCAACCATCTGACGCAGGCAAGGGGTATCAGACAAGATAATGTCATCGGCCAAAATCACAGCAAACGGCTCGTCACCGACCCAGTTTCTGGCGCACCATACGGCATGACCAAGGCCCAGCGGTTCCATTTGACGGGTGAAGATAATACTACCGGCTTCTGGCAACCAGCTCTTGGTCAGTTCCAGTTCGCGCTCCTTATTTTTATCGCTCAGGACGCGTTGCAATTCATACGAATGGTCAAAATGGTTGCTGATAGCGTTTTTGTTACGTCCGGTAACAAAGATAAACTGCTCAATCCCAGCGGCCACCGCTTCCTCAAAAGCATAGTGAATCAATGGCTTATCTACCACCGGCAGCATTTCTTTAGGCATAGACTTCGTGGCAGGCAGAAAACGCGTGCCCAAGCCTCCGACAGGAAATACGGCTTTTTTAATCTTTTGTTTCATTATTTTATCCTTGCTAACCATGTGGTTTTATCAGGGTTTACCAGCAAAAAACAGACCATAAAGCAATGGCGCTGAAGGTCAAGCATTTGCGTGGCAAAAAAAAGCAGGTCTAAAGCGCTTGACAAGCCTTAGGAAATTAGTATCTTCCGCCCCTGCTGTTTTGAGGGTTTTAGAACATGGCTAAAAAGAATATCATTTTGGTGAAGCTCGAAAGTACTGCTGGTACCGGCTTCTTTTACGTGAAAAAACGTAACCCACGTAAACAAACGGAAAAGCTAAAATTCCGTAAGTTTGATCCGGTGGCTCGTAAGCATGTTGAGTTTGTGGAAACCAAACTGAAGTCATAAGTCTTCGCTTGCGTCCGTTTGTGCGGTCGGTATAGTCCTTCCTGTTTAATCCCTTTTGTCAGAGATGATTATGCTCCACGATCTTTTTGTATCTACTGCGATGGCTCAGGAAACGACGGCAGTGGGTGCGGGTACGGCTGCAGCTATGCCTTCCCCGCTTTCCAGCTTTATGCCGCTGATTCTGGTTTTTATTCTATTTTACTTCTTGCTCATTCGTCCGCAGCAGAAAAAATTTAAAGCGCATCAGGCTATGCTCGATCAGATCAAGCGTGGCGATAAGGTGATTACCGGTGGAGGCATTCACGGTAAAGTAACTAAAGTTGAGGGTACGGTAGTGAGCGTTGAGATTGCATCCGGTGTGGAAATCAACGTTGAAAAATCAACCATCTCTGAAGTATTGACGAAGCCCGAAGCGACTGAGGCGAAGAAGAACTAATGCTGGATTTCTCCCGCTTTAACAAAATTGTGACGCTGGGTACGTGCCTGTTCTTTTTTGTGTTGGCGCTGCCCAATCTGGTGCCTGGTTCCGTGCTGGAGGCCATGCCCGGTTGGATGCCAACACGTAAGCTGAATCTGGGTTTGGACCTCAGAGGCGGCTCACATCTGCTGCTAAAAATTAACATTGATAGCTACCTGAAAGAGCAGATGGGAGTCATCCGCGATGAGATTCGTGTGAAGCTACGCGGCGAGAAAATTGGTTATACCAGTCTGACAGCAAAACCCGATGCGGTGCAGTTTGGGGTGCGGGTTGAAACCCTGCCGGAGGGGCCAACCATTGAAGAATTGGTTGCACAGGTGGACCCTGACCTGTCGGTAGAAGAGGGAGATAAGGGTGCCTACAAAGTGTTTTATGGCGATCAGGCGATTGTTAAAAAACAGCATCAATTGCTGGACCAATCGATGGAGATTATTGACCGCCGCATCAATGAAACAGGTACCAAAGAACCCAATATTCAGCGTCAGGGTAATGACCGCATTCTGGTGCAGGTGCCAGGGGTAGAAAACCCTGAACAGTTGAAGGCGATTCTGGGTAAAACAGCAAAAATGACCTTCCATCTGGTCAATGAAGATGTCAGTCCATCTCAGGCGGCTTCCGGTGCAGCACAACCCGGTTCTCGCGTTTTACCGCTAGCATCCGGTCCGGGTGGGCATGTCGAAAAAATTGCGATCATGAATACGGTGGCTCTGAGTGGTGAGTTGTTGACGGGAGCGAACGCCAGTTACAATAACGGACAGCCGGTGGTTGAGTTTGCGTTCAACGCGCTGGGTGCGCGTAAATTTGGTGAGGTGACGCAGGCGAATGTGGGTAAGCGTTTTGCCATTGTGTTGGATAATCAGGTGATCACGGCGCCGGTAATTCGTTCGGCAATTCTGGGTGGACGCGGCATTATTGAGGGTAACTTTACCGTTGAATCAGCCAATGAGCTGGCCATTTTGTTGCGCGCAGGCGCATTGCCAGCGCCGTTGGATATTATTGAAGAACGTTCGGTTGGTCCAAGTCTGGGAGCGGATTCGATTGAAGCGGGCGCTATGGCGTCGTTAATCGCGGTGCTGTTGGTGATGGGGTTCATGGTCATGGCCTACGGCTTGTTCGGCTTTTACGCTAACGTAGCGATGCTGGCTGCGGTCGTCATTATTCTGGGAGCGCTGTCGCTATTTCAGGCGACGCTTACCTTACCGGGTATTGCCGGGATTGTATTGACCATGGGTATGGCAGTGGATGCTAATACTTTGATTTACGAACGGATGCGTGAAGAGATGCTAAACGGAAAATCCGTATTGGCGGCACTCGATAGCGGTTTCCGCATGGCCTTTGGCACGATTGTGGATTCACATATCACCACTCTGTCTGCGGCTTTTATTCTGTTTTTTGTTGGTTCAGGCACCGTGAAGGGGTTTGCGGTCACATTGTCGATAGGGATTCTGGCTTCACTGTTTACTGCGATCCTGATTACACGCTGGATGGTGGTGGCTTGGTTTAGAAAAAATAATCCCAAAACATTACCCATTTAATCATGGATATTACGCCCATCGTTCCTGACAAAGCGCAGCAGGTTCAGCGCTATGGCGGCGGTGCGTTTGTCATTAGCGGGGATGAATATCGGGGTGCGGTGCTGGTCACATCGGGACAGACAGTGCCATGGCAGGCGATGCAGGGACACCAGACGCTCACCGATACGGCATTGGCTGAACTAGCCGCTCTGGCAGGTGCTCACGAGATTGTGATTGTTGGAACTGGCCCAAAATTTCAGCTATTGCCAATGGCGTTCAGACAGCAGATCAAATCATTGGGTGCCAGCGTGGATGCAATGGATACCGGCGCTGCGTGTCGTACCTATAACATCCTCATGAGTGAGGGACGCAAGGTATTGGCTGCGTTAATTGCGGTCTAGATAAAAAGGGCCAGACGTTGCCGTCCGGCCCTCTGGCATCTTGTGCGGTGTGGTTAGGCTGCCGCTTTCTTTTTAGCGGAAGCATAGTTCTCCGCCGCAAAGTCCCAGTTCACCAGCTTATCCATGAAGGTGGTCATATAATCTGGGCGCTTGTTTTGATAATCCAGATAATAAGCATGTTCCCACACATCCATGGTCAGCAGCGGCACATCGCCTTGCGTGAGCGGCACTTCAGCATTTGGTGTTTTCTTCACTGCTAGCTTGCCGTCTTTACCCAGCACCAACCAGGCCCAGCCGCTACCAAATTGCGTTGCGCCAGCATTTTTGAAGGCTTCAACAAATGCATCAAAGCTACCGAAATCTTTGGTGATAGCATCCGCCAGCTCACCGGAGGGCTTACCGCCGCCTGCTGGTTTCATTGAGTGCCAGTAGAAGGTGTGGTTCCACACCTGCGCAGCATTATTGAAAATGCCTGCTTTAGAAGCATCGCCTGCTGTTTTCAGGACAATATCTTCCAGCGAGGATTTGGCCAGATCGGTGCCTTCGATCAGTTTGTTCAGGTTCACCACATACGCATTGTGGTGTTTGCCATGGTGAAAATCGATCGTATTGGCAGAGATATGTGGTTCCAGTGCATTTTTTGCATAAGGAAGTTCAGGAAGGGTAAAAGTCATGGTGTCCTCTCTTTTCTTAGGGGTGCTGGCATAAGACGGCGCTGCTTTGAACGCCACCGCTGCCAAGACAGTGCTAGCAGACAGACAAAAACCGCGGCGTGTTAGGGTCAACTCCGTTCTTAACATGCAGGCGAATTTAGTGTGAAACGGTGGTAATTGCAAGGGTTGCGGCAGTATGGCCAGAGGCAATAGCGCCCTCGATGCAGGCGGGAAGACTGGTTTGGACATAATCGCCCGCTAGAAACAGGTTGGTAAAGTGTGTGGCTGGCGGTGGGCGATGCGCCTGATTGTCTGGAGTGGCGCGGAAGGTGGCTCGCTTCTCGAAGACGATCCGGTATTCTGGCAGCGGGTGCTGGATGCCCAGTGCGCGGGCCAATTCACTCCACAACATTGCGGCGAGTACATCCTGAGCGATATCGCTATACGCATCGGCGGCGCTGGTGGTGGTAGAGATCAGCCCCTCCTTGAAGAAGATCCAGTGAATCGTGCCGCCAATGATGCCTAATATCGAACCGGTCGGATAATCATGATCGCACACAAAGTGACCATTCAGGATGGGGCTATAAGCCTGCGGTACGCTGATCTCGGGACAGAGCTCTGAGGTAACGGAAAAGGGGGAGGCGAGGATGACTTTGTCGCCAGCGGCAACGGTGACGTTCGTGCGCGGGAATTGTAATTCTGTGATGCGGTCTTGATCGCTGATCAGTTTCTTCAGCGCATGCTGATAATAAAATCCACCCCCTTCTTTCTGAATAAAAGCCGTTGCGGGGTCAATCAGCGCACGTTGCCAGGATTGTACCGGTACGAACGGGCTGAGCTTGCCGCTTTTGCGCAGGCTTTGACGCAGTGTGGCGGCTAATAATGAAGCAGACGCTTCCTGCGGATGTGTATTCAGTGCGGATACGCAGAAAGGTTCAATAAAATTGCGGTAGCTATTATTTTTGCTGGAAATCACCTCCTGCACGGTGCGGCTGGGGCTGGCCCACACCAGGCGCAACAGGGAAAGGTATTCGGTAACAGGAGCTGCAGGCAGCCACAAAGGCGGCCTGACTCTGGTTTTTCTGAGAGAGTCCAGATGCAAAAATTCCAGATGGTCATGGGGACAGTGTAGCTGATCGGTGCTGCCGATGCGTTCCACATAGCGCCAGCTATGGTGATTCGCACCAATGAGCAAATGATTGCCGTTATCAATCTCTCGCTCGAGGATGGGGTCGATGAAGGACCGGCAGCGCCCGCCCGCCTGAGAGGTGGATTCATACACGCAGATACGGTGTCCTTGTCCGCTGAGTGAAACCGCAGCAGAAAGCCCAGCCAGTCCGGCGCCAATGATATGAAAGGTGGCCATGTCGGGAAAATAGCATGATTCACGGCTGGAATCTTGGCCATTCTTGCGATAGAGATCAGCGTGAACTATTTTTGAGTCGGCATGAATCCAGAATTACTCACTTTAGTCAAACAGCGCGACCGTGATCGGTATGTGTGGGTGTTGTGCCTGCCTGCTAAACATCAGAAAGCAGCGCTGGGGTTGCTGGCGTGGAATGCGGAGATTGCACTGGTTGCCGAGATAACCAGCGAACCGATTACAGGGGCGATTCGCCTCAAATGGTGGCAGGATGCTTTGGAAGAGATCTATGGCAATCAGCTGGTGCGTCAGCATGCGGTCGCGATAGCACTCGCAGAGGTGATTGGGCAACATCAGATTCCCAGAGGGCTGTGTGAGCAGCTGATTACCGGCAGAAGCTGCGATCTTGAAGTGACCAAAGGGTTTGATCATGAGGCGCAGTTTTTTGCCTATCTGGATGATACTGCGGGCGCATTGCATGGATTGTTGGCGTGGGTGTGTGATGCCGAAGCTGCGCAGGCGCATCGCAGCACCATTGCAGCGATGGCTCAGATTTATGGCATTTGCGGCTTGTTGCGCGCCACACCCTATTTAGCGCAGGCAGGGATGGTGCGTTGGCCAAAAGACAGCCTGAGACTGTTTGGATTGGGGCCGGAGGCGATTGAAAACGGCACAGAGACAGAGCGTTTCACTCAATTTATCACGCATTGGACGCTGGAAGCGCTGGATCGCGATCTTGCGCTTGCACCGCTGCCCGTGTCGCTCAAGCCGCTCGTGTTGCTGCATCACATTGCGCTCACTTATTTGCATCAGTTGGTGCGCAACCATTACCAGCTCAGCGCGGTACCGGTTCATTTGCCGTCACTGCCGCTGCGCGTGTGGTGGAAGTCTGTAGTGGGTTAAGCGGCTTCCCGCTCGGTTTGGATTTCAATCCATTGTTGCAGATGCTGTAGGGCGCGCTGCGTATAGGCGCGGGGGCGGTCTGCTTTCTTCATTCTGCCTTCGAGTTCCGGAAATAAGCCAAAATTCACATTCATGGGCTGAAAGCTTTGTGCGTTGGCATCGCCAGTAATGTGGTGCAACAACGCGCCAAGCGCAGTGGTTTGCGGGGGCGGGGTCATGGTTTTATGGAGCAATTCGGCAGCGGCGAAGCGTCCGGCCAGCAAACCGCAGGCTGCGCTTTCGACATAGCCTTCCACACCGGTGATTTGTCCGGCGAAGCGCAGATGCGGTTGCGATTTCAGGCGCAACTGACGGTCCAGCAAGAGCGGGCTGTTGATGAAGGTATTGCGGTGAATGCCGCCAAGCCTTGCAAACTCTGCGTTCTCAAGGCCGGGAATAGTTTTGAAGATGCGCGTTTGCTCACCCCATTTGAGCTTGGTCTGGAAGCCGACAATATTATAGAGCGTACCGAGTTTATTATCCTGCCGCAGTTGCACCACCGCATAAGGTTTATCATCTAGCCGGTGTGGATTGGTCAGGCCGACCGGTTTCATGGGGCCAAAACGCAAGGTTTCTTCGCCGCGCTCAGCCATCACTTCAATCGGCAAACAACCATTAAAGTAGGGGGTATTTTTTTCCCATTCTTTGAATTCGGTTTTATCGCCGTGCCGGAGTGCTGCCACAAAGGCATGATATTGGTCTTTGCTCATGGGGCAGTTGATGTAATCTTTGCCGGTACCGCCGGGTCCGGCTTTATCGTAGCGCGATTGGAACCATGCCACATCCATGTTGATACTGTCTTTGAACACGATGGGGGCAATGGCATCGAAAAAGGCGAGATAGTCGATGCCGCTGGCGCTCAAAATGCTTTGTGCGAGTGATGAAGAGGTCAGCGGGCCGGTCGCCACAATGACCGATCCCCACGAAACATCTGGCAATTCATGCAGTTCGCCGCGCTTGAATTCAATCAGTGGGTGAGACTGCAACGCGTTCGTGACTGCCTGACTGAACCCTTCGCGGTCAACAGCGAGTGCGCCACCGGCAGGGACTTTGTGTGCATCGCCCATTGTCATGATCAGCGAGTTGGTGCGGCGCATTTCTTCATGCAGCAGACCAATCGCGCTGGTTTCCGCATCATCGCTGCGGAACGAGTTGGAGCATACTAGCTCTGCACAATGATCGGTGTGGTGGGCGTCGGTTTTAACCGTTGGGCGCATTTCGTGAATGGTGACGTGCACACCGGCGCTGGCGGCCTGCCACGCGGCTTCACTTCCGGCAAGGCCTGCGCCGATGATATGCAGATGGGGAGGTTCGGATGCAAGCTTCATTGGCCAACCGTTCAATTTCTAGAAGGGCGGTTGTAGCAGATCAAGCACTTGGCTGTGAAGCATTTTGTTAGTGCAGGCAACCACGTGGCCTGTGCTGTATAGTGTGAGGGGATTGCCAGACCAATCGGTGATGATGCCGCCTGCGCCTTCCACCACGGGCACTAATGCGCAGAAATCATAGGGTTTCAGCTTGGCTTCGATAGCGATATCAACGGTGCCGTTGGCGAGTAATCCAAAGGCATAACCGTCGTGATTCAATATCGTCGTGTTCGCTGCACGTTCCAACGATGAAAATGCCATGGCTTCCAGCGCACTGAAATAGGTCATCGACGTAGTAGCCACTGTTGCATTCGAGAGTGTTCTGTGTAGCAAGTGAGGCGTTTGGGCGCCGTTAAACAGGGTGTGGGTGGTGCCAATCCAGCGCTCACGACGGATGGGTTGATCGATAACACCTACTATGGGTTTACCATGGTGGCACAGGGCGATCAGGGTGGTAAAGGTGGTTTTTTGGCCGATGAAGGCGCGTGTGCCATCAATGGGGTCAATCACCCAGACATACTCTGCGTCGGGTTGGTAGGGTTCGGTTTCCTCGCCCAGAAAGCCATGGGTAGGATGGTGACGCAACACCTCATCTCGAAGCGAGGATTCTATCGCCCGGTCGGCTTGCGTGACGGGACTGTCATCGGCTTTGATGTCTATGGGAACGGGTTGGCCAAAATACTGCGTGGCGATGGGGCGCGCCAGATCGGCAAGCGCATCGGCAAAGGCTACGAAGGTTTCCAGATGACTCATGAGACGGTTGTCACAGCAAGCGCTGGCCTTGTCAAGACAGGGAATTCTTAGTTTGCAAAGGCTGGGATACCGGTTATGGCGCGGCCCAGAATCAGCGCATGAATATCGTGCGTGCCTTCATAGGTGTTGACCGCTTCCAGATTATTCATGTGACGCATCACATGATATTCGTCGGAAATGCCGTTGCCGCCGAGCATATCGCGGCATTGGCGGGCAATATCCAGCGCTTTGCCTGCGGAGTTGCGTTTGATCATGGAAATCATGTCGGGATGCCAGTTGTCTTCGTCAATCAGGCGGCCCACGCGCAGGCACGCCTGCAGAGCAAACGCAATATCTACCATCATATCGGCCAGTTTTTTCTGGATCAGCTGGTTCGCGGCCAGCGGGCGGCCAAATTGCTTGCGATCCAGCACATATGCGCGGGCGTTCTCCATGCAGCTTTCTGCGGCGCCAAGCGCTCCCCAGCCAATGCCATAGCGGGCTTTATTGAGGCAGCTGAAGGGGCCTTTGAGACCGGTCACCTGCAAGCGGTGTGAATCGGGAACAAATAAGCCATCCATCATAATCATGCCGGTGGCAGAGGCGCGCAATGACAACTTGCCGTTCAATTTTGGGGTTTCCAGTCCTTTACCGCGTTCAAATACGAACCCGCTGATCGTTCCGTCCGGCGTGTCTTTATCGCCATACACTTTGGCCCACACCACGCCGACATGGGCGACGGGCGAATTGGTAATCCAAGTTTTGGAACCAGACAGGCTGTAGCCGCCATCGACTTTTTGTGCGCGGGTTTGCATACTGCCGGGGTCTGAGCCGTGATCGGGTTCGGTGAGGCCAAAACAGCCAATCAGCTCGCCGGTGGCCAGTTTCGGCAGATAGTGCTGCTTAACGGATTCCTGTGCAAAGGTGGCAATGGGATGCATGACAAGGCTGGATTGCACGGATAGGGCAGAGCGGTAACCGCTATCCACCCATTCAACTTCGCGGGCAATCAGGCCATAGGCCACGTGTGATGTTCCGGCGCAGCCATACCCTTCAATGGTTGAGCCAAGCAGGCCCAGCTTGCCCATTTCCTGCATGATAGCGGTATCAAACTGTTCGTGGCGGTTGGCTTCGATAATGCCGGGGAGCAACTGTTCGCGCACAAAGCTGCGGGTGGTATCGCGGATGAGGCGTTCTTCTTCGGTGAGCTGCGCATCCAGCTGCAGCGGGTCTTGCCACTGAAAGTCAGCCATGTGACGCTCGCCTACAGTACGATATTCAGGATGGAGCCGCGATCCCAATAGACACCACGGGAGAGCGCTTCGAGTGCACGTTCAATCAGGCGGCTGAGCTGGTCGGGGGTGGGGATATAATTCAGCGCTGCGCGACCGCGACGGTAATAATCGCTTTTTTCTTCAACTTTTTTCTCTTTGGAGTGCCCCACATCTTTTTTGGGAACAGAAATCGGACGCGCATTAATCGCAAGTTTCAGCAGATCGCTCATAATTAAAATCTCCCTGAAACGCTACGCTATCAGAAATGGTCGGCAAAATCTACCGACATTGCAAAGAAAATCACAGCCCATGGACACGCAGACCGCCAAGCTCATGATTTCTAAACCAATCTGCTACAATGCCAACCTGGCTTGGGTGATACAGCGCAGGGGCATGACCTGCGCCCGGAATGGTAACGTTAAAGGCACGCAAATGATTGGAGCGCATGGCGCTGACCGTTTCTTCATTCAGCAAGTCTGATTCTGCGCCCCGGATAATCAGGGTAGGGGCCTTGATCTTTTCCCATAGTCCACTCAGGTCTATATCATTGAGCGACTCAAAGTTTGCGGTTTCTTTGCGCACGGGGTCAAGGATGGCGGGATCGTATGCAAGCGTGAATGTACCGTCGGGCCGCTCAACAATGGAATGACGGAAAATATGCTCCCATTCGGCATCGGTTTTAAGTCCAAAGGAGCGATAGGAATGGCGGGCGGTGAATTCTGCCTGTTCGCGCGAGTCAAAAGACGCCGGCGCGGCACTCACATAATCCATGATACGTTTAAGAGCCTCTTTGGGAACAAAGGAGCCGACGTCGTTGAGTGCCAAGCGATGAATGCGTTTGGGGTGGATGGATGCCATCATCATCCCAATGATGCCGCCCATCGAGGTGCCAAGCCAATCCACGCGGCGCAGATGAAAATTATCAAGGAAGGCAAGGCAGTCTGCCAGGTAAGTGCCGTAATTATAATGGTCCGGATTTTCCAGCCGGTCGCTTTGCCCGCGCCCCGGCATATCAATGGCAATCACGCGGCGGTCTTTCGAGAGTTCCTGCGCGACAAAATCAAAGTCGCGCGCATTACGTGTCAGGCCATGCACGCAGATTAGCACGTCTTCATGGGCGGGGTCGCCCCAATCGTAATAGGCGATACGGTGAGTGCCGCTTTTATCAGGGTTCTTGGCCGTAAAAAATGCTTGGTTTGGTTCCATGCGCTCAGGCATAGCGTGCAAGGGTTAATCCTTCAAGTGAGATTTCAGGGTCTTTGCCATTCATGATATCGGCCAGAATGGCAGCCGAGGCAGCGCCCTGTGTCCAGCCGAGTGTACCGTGCCCCGTATTCATAAAGAGATTGTCATACCGTGTTTTGCCGATAATGGGCGGGCCATCAGGTGTCGAGGGGCGTAGGCAGGCCCAATGATCGTGAAACTGGAGATTCGCTTTTGGGAAAAGGCTTTTGATACCACTGACGATGGGGTCGATGCGCTTGAGTTTGACATCGGTATTGTAGCCAGCAAACTCGGCGGTACCCGCGACACGGATGCGGTTGCCAAGCCGCGAATATACGATCTTGCGAGCATCATCGGTGATGCTGATATTGGGGCTGAAGTCATTGGCCGGGAACGTAACGCTATATCCTTTCATCGGATAGATGGGAACCTTGATGCCCAGAGGGCGCAATAACAACGGGCTGTAGGATCCCATGCTCATCACATACGCATCGCCGCGCATATTGCCGCGATTGGTAGAGACGTGCGATATTTTTCCGGATTCGCTATGTAACCCCAGAATTTCCGTATTGTAATGAAACTGCGCGCCAAAATGCTGTGTACAGTATTCCGCCAGTTTCTGCGTGAACATACAGATATCACCGCTTTCATCCAGCGGAGAGTGGATGCCGCCATAGTAAGCCTGCTGGGTATGGGCCAGCGCAGGCTCCAGCTTCAGGCATTCATCCCAACTCATCACCGTTTCGGGACAGCCGTGCTGATGCTGAAACTCGGCTTGCTTTTGCGCGTGGTCAAATTCTTCCTGACTGCTGTAGACATGAAGAATACCGGATTTCAGATGTTCAAACTCGATGTGTGTTTCATCTACCAGCGCATTCATTTTCAGTTTGCTGTGCAACCCAAGGCGCAGCATTGCAAGGCTGTGGCGTTTGGCGGCTGCAGGTCGGCAGTTGAGCAGGAACCGCAATCCCCACTCAATCATATGTGGGTCCAGTGAGAAGCGCAGCACCAGTGGGGCATCGTCCTGAAACATCCATTTGAAGAGTTTGGGGAACACATAAGGGTTGGCCCAAGGCTCCGCGTGTGAATAGCTGAGCTGTCCGCCATTGGCGAACGAGCATTCGCGTGCGGATTCGGGTTGGCGGTCGATGACTTCTACCTCATGACCGGACTTTCCCAGATAATAGGCAGAAAGAACCCCAGAAATCCCTGCACCCAAAATGATGACGCGCATAACACACCCGCTGTTATTTTGCTTGGCATTTTACTCAGGATACAGAAGAATTGCACATAAATTATAGGGAATCTGCGCTTGTGGATAAACAGATCGTCATATTAACAGGGGCAGGAATTTCTGCGGAATCGGGATTGCAGACGTTTCGTGCCAGTGATGGGCTGTGGTGCGATCATCGGGTGGAGGATGTGGCAACGCCAGAAGCGTTTGAACGCGATCCGGCGTTGGTGCAATCCTTTTATAATATGCGTCGTCGGCAATTGACAACGGTTGCACCAAACGCAGCGCATCTGGCGCTGGCGCGTTTGGCGGCAGACTATGCCGGTGAGGTGTTGCTGGTAACGCAGAATGTAGACGATTTGCATGATCGCGCCATGAACGCATATCCCCATACCGGAAAGTCTTATCTGCTGCATATGCATGGAGAGCTGGTGAAAGCGCGCTGCACCATCAGCGGAGAAGTCTATGAATGGCGCGATGATATAGAGGTGGATACGCCATCGCCTGCCAGCGGCATTGCGGGGACGCTGCGTCCTCACATTGTGTGGTTTGGCGAAATGCCACTCGAGATGGAGCGTATTTATCGCGCGTTACGTGACTGCGATTTGTTTGTTTCCATTGGCACTTCCGGCAATGTCTATCCGGCTGCGGGCTTTGTTGCTGAGGCGGGGCATTATGGCGCAAAAACTGTAGAGCTGAACCTTGATCCATCGCTGGGGGCAAGCTTATTCGATCAGGCGATTTATGGGCTTGCTACGCAAACGGTGCCAGACTTTGTGCAGCAGATTCTGGACGGTAAGGTGATTTAATCCGCTATAGTGCCTGCGCCGCTTTCAACACGTCACTCACGTGACCTTCCACGCTTACTTTTGGCCAGCTTTTGGCAATGTTTCCGTCGGTGCCAATCAGGAATGTGGCGCGCTGAATGCCCATGTATTTTTTGCCATACATGTTTTTCTCAGTCCACACGCCATAGCGTTCGCACACGTCGCCCGCCTCGTCAGACGCGAGTGCAAAGGGCAGGCAGTGTTTTTCTTTGAATGCATCATGAGAGGACACGGAATCCTTTGAAATACCAATGATCACAGTATTGGCTTTTTCAAAAGCCTCCAGATAATCGCGGAAATCTTTCGATTCGGTGGTGCATCCCGGTGTGTCATCTTTCGGATAAAAATAAATCACCACGTTCTTTTTGCCTTTATAGTCGGCCAGATTGAAGTTTCCGCCACCATCGGTTGGCAGATGAACTGCCGGAGCGGCTTCTCCTGCTTGCGGTTGAGTGGACTCGGTTTTGGGTGCTGCTGTTGCCATCACGGATCTCCTTCAAGTCAGAGTGATATCTGAGAACATAGGGAGCTTTTCTGCTAGGGACAAGGGTTAGTTCGACAATAACTCATGAAAAATGTGCAGCACCTGTTGTTCTGTCATGATCAGTTGTTGTTTCATCGTTTCAAAATGCTCAAAACCAAAGCGTTCTGTCAGCAGGCTGATCATTCCAACGGGGCTGGTGGCTTCATCAAACTGATCGTTATTGCACAGGCGCAGAAAATGCAGCAGATGATTAAGCAGGTGATATGCATGGCGTAGCGCTATAAAGTCGGGCTCTTTCAACAGAGACAAAGCGGCAGCCTGTCCAAAGATATGCAGCGACGATTGTGTTATTATGGATGGTGCGTTGTGTGCGTGCAGTAGCAACAGATACTGGGCGATGAAATCCAGATCGACGCACCCTCCGCGATGATGCTTAACATTCCACGGATTATTGGTGACATGTTGCGCGGCCATTTTTTGCCGCATGTCTACAATGTCATGACGCAGTTTTTCACGCTCGCGCGGTTTGCTTAACTGCTGTTTGACGCGGGCTTCGACATGCTGTTTGAATTCATCTGCCGATGAGGCAACCACGCGCGCACGTGTGAGTGCCATGAATTCAAATGTCCAGGCAGATTGATTGAAGTAGTTTTCGAAGGCGGCGATATGGGTGGCCAGCGGCCCATCATTGCCGGAGGGGCGGAGTCGGGTATCGACTTCATACAGCGCTCCTTCTTTGGAGAGCATGGTGTAGGCGCTGATGATGCGTGAAAACAGGCGGTTGAAATAGCTGCGTGCATCAACAGACTTCTGGCCGTCGGACATGGCGAGCGAATCTTTGACATCATAAAGGAAAATCAAATCAAGATCGGAGCCGAAAGTCAGTTCGCGGCTGCCCAGCTTGCCGATGGCCAGAATCGCCATGGCGGAATCTTGAATCTGGCCATGTGAGGCTTCAAATTCATGCACGACCAGCTTGACCAGATGTTCGGTGATGGCCTCTGCGAGATCGGATAGAAATGCGCCAATAGTTTCATGAGAGGTGATGCCCTGTAACAATTGAATGCCAGCCTGAAACTGGCGCTCCGCTTTAAATTGGCGCAGATAGCGCAGGGCCGCTTCGTAATCGGCGATATAACTGAGTTGATGAGAAATCTGTTGATACAGCTCTGTGCGGCCTGCCAGCGGTTCATAGAAATCGCCATCCAGAACCGAATCCAGAAGCTCGGGTTGTTTACCCAGAATTTCGGCGAGAGCCGGAGCGCTACCAAGCAGTTTTGCCAACAGATCCAGCAATTCTGGCCGCGCAGAGAACAAAGAAAATATCTGCACGCCGGCGGGTAGCTTCTCCAGAAAATTATCAAACCGGAAAAAGGCATTGTCCGGATTGGCGGTGTTGCCCAGCGATTTCAAAATAGCAGGGACGAGTTCGGTGAGAATTTGACGTGAGATTTTGCTTCTTGTGGCGCGGCGGCTGCCGCGATGCCAGTTTTGGATGATATCGCAGATGCTTTCGACATTGGTGAAGCCCATTTTCTTGAGCGTTATAAGGGTTTCCGGATCAGGATCCACGCCCGTGAACACCAGATTGCCTTCGGCAGAAAGTGGCGGAGTTCCCTCCATGGAGAGCGAATAAATCTCGTGAACCGTAGTACAGTGTTTCAATAAATCGGCGATAAAAAATTGCGGGGATTCATATCCCAGAAAAATTGATAATTTCTCGATCTCTTGCGGCTGTTCCGGCAGCGTATGTGTTTGCTGATCATGCAGCATTTGCAAATGATGTTCCACCCGGCGCAGGAATAAATAAGCGTCAGTCATTTTTTGTGCAGTGATGGTATCAATCAGTTCGAGTTCAACCAACTGCTGCAAGGTATTCAGCGTTGGCTTCGTGCGCAGCTTGGGGAATCGCCCGCCCCAAACGAGCTGCTGGGTCTGGACATAAAATTCAATCTCGCGAATACCGCCGCGCCCCAGCTTGATATTGTGCCCGCCCACGGCCATGGCCTGACCGACTTTGATAGTCATCTGCCGTTTGATAGAGTGAATGTCTGCGATGGCGTAGAAATCGAGGTTCTTTCGCCAGATATAGGGGATGATGTGGCGATCAAAAAACTCTCCGGTTTCCGGGTCTCCTGCCACCTGCCGTGCTTTGATCATGGCGGCGCGTTCCCAATTCTGTCCCAGCGTTTCATAGTAGGTGATGGCGGCATGAATATTGACGGCGGCAGGTGTTGACCGTGGGTCTGGCCGTAGGCGAAGGTCGGTTCGGAATACGTAGCCATCGGGCGTGCGTTCTTGCAGAAACGTTGCGATATCCTGTGCAAACTTGGTAAAAAAGTGCTGAACATTTCTGGCGCCACGGTAAGGTGCCAGTTCTTTATCGAACAGCACAATCAGGTCAATATCGCTGGAATAATTCAGCTCATACGCTCCCAGTTTACCCATCGCCAACACCAGCAATCCGCTCCCCGCCTGCGGCGACACATGGTCTACCAGCTCGAATTCGCCTCGCATGGCGGCCTGAATTAACAGGAAATCCGTGGTCACATGAATCGCTGTATCGGCAAAGACCGATAAATAACGGGTCACGGTCATCACATCCCAGATGCCGGTAATATCGGCCACGGCAGTCAGCAGTGCAATGCGCTGTTTGGCAACGCGCAGCGCCTTCATGAATTCAGCCTGAGCGATTTCATCCAGAGATAAGTTATTGAGAAACGCTATTTCTTTCTCGAACGATGTTTTGGGACCCAACAGACACAGTTGAGCAAAAAAACGCCACTGATTGTCTATCAGTCGCGCCAAAAAAGGTGCATTCCCAGCCACAGCGGTCACGATGGCGCGAGTGGGCGGTTCTTTCAGCAATTGAGCCAGAAGCTGGGCATCCTCATCTGTATGATTTGCCAGCTGTTCCAGCCGTTCCATGGTTTTCTCGGCATCGACGGGAATGCTTGCTTTTGGCAAGGTTGAAATGCTATGGAAAAGAGCAAATTGTACCATTGTGAACCCTGTGAGATCAGCGTTGAATCTTAAACCCCTTTATTTTGGCTGCAAGCTATTACTCGCGCTGATATCGATTGTCGTGGTAGCCTTGCTGTGCGTGATGGTGTGGGTTAGCATGGGACCGCGCACGATTAATCATCTCAATGACTATATCGCACACTCTATTTTGCCTGAGGGCAAAGCATATCAGCTCAACATTGAAACGAGTATTCTGCAGTGGGACAGTTGGAGCAAGCCGCTGGCGTTGCATTTGAAGAATACGAAGTTACTCAAGGAAGACAAGCTGGTGACTTCTTGGCCTGAACTTGTCATTACCGCCAATGTCACAAGCTTATTGTTTGGTAAGGTGGAAGCGGAGCAACTGCTGCTGGCCAATCCCCGCCTGTCAATCGTCAGGGACGCTGAGGGCGATTTTTACATTCAGGGTGATGAATTTAAAATCGGCTTCAATGAGCTGGTCGCGGCAGGAGAGCATTCAGGGAGCACTCGCTTGCCGATTCGTAATGTGGCTATTTATGGCGCAGACATTGATTATGAAGATCAGCAGAATCACCTTAAATTAAAAGCAGAAAGAGCGAGCTTGGAATGGAGCAGCGAGCAGGATCATCAGGTATTGAAGGCAGATTTGCCTGCCACTATGGGGATGCAGCAATTTGATATTGCGTTAGGGATTATCCGCTCGAAAACGGAGCAGTCAACGCTGACCTTAGACTTGAAAAAGGTCAATCCATACAGCGTGTGTCAACTGGTAGAAGTATGCACGGGGTTTCCGGAATTGAATATTGAGCTCAGTGGCAATCTGGAGTTGAGCATGGACGCCAATTTTGTTGTTCAATCGGTTACAGGAACGCTGGCTGGTGAAAAAGGAACATTGGCCTATGCGCCAAACTTTCCAGAGACGCTCTCACTCGATTCGTTGCGCTTGGAAGGAAAATATGACCGTGCAGCGCACCTCTTCATGCTTTCAAATGCGCACACTAAAATTGGCGATATGACATTGACGGCCTCGGGCGAATATAAGACCTCCGAACAAGGACCAGAGGTGACGCTGAAGGGGCAGGCCGCGAATATGCCCATCAATGATCTATATAAATACTGGCCCAGTCATAAAGCGCCTGAGTCGCGGGCATGGATTACCTCATCGATTCGCGATGGCATTGCCACGGAGGCATCGATCGATTTGAAATTGACGCCGGATGATTTCAAAGCGGAATATATTTCAGATGCGGCGATTAAAGCGGAAGTAAAACTCAAGGACGCTACCGTGCATTATCTGAAAGGGTTTCCTGAGGCAAAAGAAGTCAGCGGTGTGGTGCATTTTACCGGCACCACCATTATTGCCGATACGGATCATGCGACGCTGATGAAAGGCACATTAGTGCCCAAAGCGAACTTCACTTTTTCTGATTTGAATCATCCCAATGTGCCGTTGACTATTACGCTGAGTGCAGAGGCTCCAGCGGGTGATGTGCTGGAATTGCTTTCGCCTCCGCGCTTCAAGTTATTCAAATCACGCGCCATTGATTTTAGCCAGGCAACCGGCCAAACCACGGGTGAAATCAAGCTTTCATTCAATACGTTCCGTGAAGTGTCTGATGCAGAAAAAGACAAAGCCGATCAGGTGAACTGGGATCAGGTGGAATATACGGTGGATGCGCAGCTCAAGGATATCAGCGGTCTGTCGATTAAAAAAACCAACCCGATTCAGAATGCGAATGGAACATTCTTCGCGAATAAACAGGAATTGAAGCTGGATTTAAGCGGCACAATGAAAGAAGCGCCGATGCAAATCACCGTGCATGATAAAGGCGATGGTAACAGCGATGTGACGCTCAAAGGGCAGTTTGAAGTTGGGCAGCTGGTAGCGCTTGGCTTTCCCAAACGTCCGGAGATTTCCGGGGTAGTGGGAGCGGATATTTCGCTCAATGAGCGAAGTGGTAATGATGTGTTTGAAGCAGATCTGGATCTAACTGGTACGGCCATCATGATTCCTGATATCAAATATCAAAAACCGATGGGCGTGAAGGCAAGCCTGAAGGTTAAGCCGATGTATGATGCACGTCATAAGTTACTCGATGATATGACGGTCAATTACCTTTCCGATATGTTGGAATTTGGCGGAGATGTGCGCTTTGATATGGAAAAAGGAACATTGGCCAGCGCTCAGATGGATCGTATCCGCTATGGGCGTAACGATGCGTCATTGCATTACGTGGCTTCAGAAGATGCACCGCGCCTGACCATCAAGGGCAAAGCATTCGACTATGCAATGCTGGCATCTGAAGGTGACGCGATGACCATTAGTGACTTTCCGGCAATACAGATGGATGTCGATGTGGGAACACTCTACTTGCCTAAGAATCAGCAGCTGCAAGCAGTGAAGGGGCATATTCATTGCGGTAAGGTGCGTTGTGAGTCTGCTAATCTGGCGGCAGGATTTGCCAAAGGTGGTGATATGTCGCTCAAAATTTACCGTGAGGGACCTGCTCGTAAATTCTCGCTGCAATCGAATAATGCAGGATCCTTGTTGCAGACCTTTGATGTGACTGACCGAATGTTTGAAGGTGGGTTGGATTTATCGGGGGATTACGATGACAGTAAATCTGGCAATCCGCTGGATGGTCGACTGCTGCTCACCGATTTTGTACTCAAAGATGCACCAATTCTGGGGCGCATTCTCAATCTGAGTTCTCTTACAGGGTTGGTCGAGTCGCTCTCTGGCAGTGGGATTCGCTTTGATAAACTGGGTGCCGATATCGTCTTTGTCAAAGATGTTGCTACTATCAAGCATGCCAAAGCAACCGGCCCATCACTGGGCATTCTTGGTAAAGGTAATATCGACATCAAACAGTCTAAAATTGACATGGAAGGCAGTCTGGCACCTGCGTATGCGATTAACTCTGTGGTGAGCAAAATTCCGCTCATTGGTGAAGCGTTGGTGGGCGGTGAAGGCGAAGGGGTATTCGCATTCAGTTATTCCATCAGTGGAAATGTGAACGAACCGAGTGTGATAGTGAATCCGCTGTCGTTATTTACGCCAGGATTCATGCGCAAATTCTTTGATATTTTTGATGCACCGGAGTCGGCTAAGCCCGCGCTAAAAGCCGCGCAGGAGCGCGAAGCTGCGACAGGAAAGCCCAAACAGATCATGCCGCCCTTGACGATAGAAAAACCCGCAGTGAAGCCGCAGTCAGCGTCCAAGCCCAAAAAGAAAGCAAAGGCCAACCCTGTTCAGTCCGGCGCGCCGGTTTCTACCAGTGCTCCGGTTCCTGCACCGGCCAATTAGGCGGCTTTGATCAGCACATGTTTCTTTTTGCCTGCGGATAGCTTGATATAGCCATCGGCGGTCATATCGCGCAGTGAAATCAACTGGTCTTCGGCCGTGATGGCGGCGTCATTCATTTTCGCACCATTGCCTTTAATCAAGCGGCGCGCTTCACCGCCGGATGTAGCCAGATTGGCCGTCACCAGCAGTTTGAAAGCGGGAATGCCTGCATCCAGCTCGCTTTTATTCACCAGCACTTCCGGCATAGCGCCGCCCACGCCGCCTTGTTCAAAGATAGCACGCGCTGTTTCAGCGGCCTGTTCGGCCTCTGCGCGGCCATGCAACAGCGCCGTTGCTTCGGTAGCGAGCACTTTTTTCGCGTCATTGATATTACCTGCCAGCAAGGTTTCAATCTGTGCGGGTTCCAACTCGGTAAACATCAGCAGGAAGCGCTGCACATCGGCATCTTCGGTGTTGCGCCAGAACTGCCAGTAATCATAGGGCGAGAGCAGGTCTGCATCCAGCCACACTGCGCCATTGGCGGTCTTACCCATCTTTGCGCCGGAACTGGTGGTAATCAGCGGTGAGGTGAGTCCGAATAGGGACTGCCTATCATTGTATTCTAATTGTTGATTATAAGATGCAATTACATTCTCTGCCAGTATACCGCCTTCAACGAAGCCGTCTTCGAATGTTTTTCTGTATTCAGATGTTCTTTTGTGAAGCTCTGTCCCCATCACAATGTTGCCCCATTGGTCAGACCCGCCGATTTGCAGGCGGCAACCGAGGCGCTGGTTCAGCTCCACAAAGTCATAGGCCTGCAGCACCATATAGTTGAACTCAAGAAAGCTCAGGTGCGATTCACGTTCCAGCCGTTGCTTCACACTATCCATGGTAAGCATGCGGTTGACCGAGAAGTGACGGCCATAATCGCGCAGGAATTCGATGTAATTGAGTTTATCCAACCAGTCTGCGTTATTGACCATGATGGCGTCAGTGGGACCATCGCCGAAGGTCAGGAATTTTTCAAACACGCACTTGATGCTGTTCAGATTGGCGTTGATATCGTCCTCGGTGAGCATTTTGCGCGATTCGTCTTTGCCGGATGGGTCGCCCACTTTGGTGGTGCCGCCGCCCATCAGCACGATGGGTTTGTGGTCACATTTTTGTAGCCAGCGCAGAATCATAATCTGCATCAGGCTGCCCACATGCAGGCTTTTGGCGGTGCAGTCAAACCCGATATAGGCCGGTACCGCTTGCGCGGTCATCAGCGCGCGCAGTCCGTCTTCGTCGGTGCATTGATTGAAGTACCCGCGGTCACGACAGACCTGAATGAAATCTTTAGCCACAGTATTGTCCTTAAACTCTTGGTGGCGGCATCAAACATGAACTTCCAAGTGACGATGCCGCATGAATCCGTTATAGCTTGAGGCAAGACATAACCAAAGCCTGAAAGAAACGCAAGATGTACGAACCCGTATGGGCCATGGGCATGATGAGCGGCACGTCACTGGACGGGGTGGACGCGGCCCTGCTGCGCACCGATGGTGAGAAAATTTATGAATTTGGCCCCAGCCTGACCCTACCCTATGAACCGGAATTCCAAGAAGAGCTACGGCTGGCGCTGAACCAGTCGGGCGATATTCCGGCGGCGGCGCGTGATTTGACCGTGCGCCATGCTGAGGCAGCCATGAATCTGCTGCACAAGGCCAATATGAAGGCAAGAGATATCAAGGTGATCGGATTTCACGGGCAAACGGTGGCACACCGCCCCAACCACGGCATTACCTGGCAGATTGGCGATGCAGCGCTGCTGGCCAGCATGACGGGCATGGATGTCGTGTTTGATTTTCGTAGCATGGATGTCGCGCAAGGCGGGCAAGGCGCGCCGCTGGTGCCACTGTATCATGCGGCCATCTCCAAAGAAATGCCAAAGCCCATTGTAATTTTGAACATTGGCGGTATTTCAAATGTCACCTGGATTGATAAAGATGGCGTCAAAAAGTGGATTCAGGCGTTTGACACCGGGCCGGGCAATGGTTTGATCGATGAGATGACGCTGCGTCGTACCGGCAACGCATATGATGAGGGCGGTAAACTCGCGCTTCAGGGAAAGGTCGATGAAACGGCGCTGAAGGGCTATATGTATGATACCTTTTTTGAAATGCCGCCGCCCAAGACGCTGGATCGCTATGATTTCGGTGTGGAGCCGGTGATGCATCTTTCAACGAATGATGCGCTGGCGACGCTGGTTGAGTTTACGGTGGAGTCGGTGGTGCGTGCGCAGGATTATTTTTAT
>Ga0214923_10002098_pt1 | contig 27158 bp, 25 predicted proteins | sample LL1510_MetaG_FD_177993 | JGI IMG/M metagenome (GOLD analysis project Ga0214923, IMG submission 177993) | Freshwater microbial communities from Lake Lanier, Atlanta, Georgia, United States - LL-1510 | ecosystem: Environmental > Aquatic > Freshwater > Lake | place: USA: Georgia | collected...
TTTCTTTGGGTCGAGCCCTGTATTGTTTATGAAGGACGTTTTTGTGTATCCATACTTTTTAATAATAGAATTCATTGTTGCGAGAAATGTTTTTTTTCCTACTGGCTCCATGAATGCAAGCCCCGCATCATTACTTGAGCGTACCAACAATGCAGTGAGAAGGTCGTCGCGAGAAAACACCGCCCCTGGAACAATACCCGTAGTGTCTCCTAGTGCTTTTGAGGCGGTATCAGAGATTGTAAATGTACTATCTGCACCGTAGAGCTCCTCAACTGCTTTTGCGGTGATGAGTTTTGTAAGACTCGCAATAGGAAAAAGATAGTGTTCCTTTTGAACATACAAAGGCGTTGCTACCCCATCTTTCCATCCATACACTGCAACCCCTTTTGCGGTGAGAATAGGAGCTGTCTGCGCAGAAACAGTTCCCACAATAAAGAAAGCAATAATCAATGTGAAAATTAACACTTTTTTCATACACAAAGTATACCAAAAAACACCGCAATTTTATACAGTGTTTTTTGGTAGTTAGAGTATTTGATTAATTTAACTTTGCTCTCGTAAGTGGGCCTACTACTCCATCTCCTTTCAGGTTGTGTGCGAGTTGGAATTTTATCACTGCAGCTTTTGTTTTAACACTAAAGAGTGTTGTTTCTTTACCTATCGAACCTGGACCAGTTGGAGAAACGATGAATCCGTGTGTGTTGAGGTATTGCTGGAGACACTTCACTTGCGCCCCTTTGCTTCCAAATTTTAGAGTAGTAGTAATCGGACAAGTCGTGTTGTTTTCGTTTGGCGAGTTGGTAGCGGTTTGAACTGTGGGTGTGCTAACTGATTGCTGTACCTGTGCAACTGTTCCACCACCTGTAGAGATTCCTCCAGTCGGCGATGCTCCAACGATAGTAAACGGACCTACTTGAAGTATATTTGATTGACTGTTTGTAGTATTGATACACCGGAATCTTACTGAGTACGTTCCTCCATTTTTCACTCCCACTATACGCAGAGTGAGATCTTCATTGGGTACTATAGAATCGATAACAACTTCAACACCATCGTGCTTACTCGCCTGAACTTGCTCTGCAAGTGCATCACATTCTTGATCAGAAATAAAGTGATATATTGCATTATTTGCGGTCACCTTCGACGGGATTTGCGACACTTCCGTCAACACAGGAGCGCTACTCGCTTCTGTTGTAGTAAGTGTAATCATATCGGTATTGAGTGAGTGGTGGTCTTGAGGGGTTTGTGACGTTCCCCAATTGATGACTCTTGTATTGTAGGTATCTTGATATGACTGATGGTCAGCGTCCGTCGGATAGTGTTCAATGTCTTCGTGATAAGGATAGTTACTCATTGCATTAAACGGCAATGGTCCAATAGTGTCCCCAAGTGCGTTATGTGCTGATTTGTGATAATCCCATGTGTCATAAATGAAGTCGCGTTCTGTTCCATCAGCTTGCGGAGGGACATCGTACCTAAGAGAAATTTCATCTCCTTGTACCAATATCACGTACTTGTCATCAACTGAAGCAAGGAGGTCTTTTACATCACCGTATTTTGTAGCATTTCCAGAAAGCGGATTTCCCATTCCTATTGTTTTTACGACTTGATAATAGTCTGGTTGAAGAAGCCGTTTCATTTTTGGATCACCAGGATTTGTTGGCACTTTTTCAGAAACTCCACGTGAATGCAAATCTGCGTATGAAGGAGCAAGTTTTGTAACAGTAACTGATTCATCAGGAGAAGTGTCCACTGCAATCCAATCAATGTCACTTTGTAATTGTCTATTTGTAACAACAAATCTTATTTCATTATCTTTAATGGTAAGTCCCGACAAATCTACAACCTTTGTATCGGTACCATAGTTGTTTGTGAGAATTCTGTTGGTGGTATTTGAACCAGTTCGTTTCCCAACATACGGATTGAGGTTTGATGGAACGTTTACAAACACCCCACTTGCATTTTTGTATTGGAATGAATCTGATTGTTTGTTCCCTTGGAAAAGTCCTTCTTTCGCTTTCTTTATAACCAACTTAATATTTGCAGGTGTCGTTGCGCCATTGGTCAGTTTAATAGTGAGATACGAAGGATCATCGAGTTTGGAGCTATGCCAATACACATCATCATTTTGTGCAATAAGTGCAGTGACATCATTCCCCGATGCGTCCTTTACCCATATTGGTGCTGGCGCGTTCTTTAAAACAGTATGGACCTGTTTGTTATTCCTATGATCAGGGAACACATCAACATTTGGACTATGATCAATAACCTCTAGCGCAGCTTGGTCATAATAATTAACCTCATTTAATTCGAATGTTGTCCTAATGTCGTAATATGTACCACTTTCATCTGTAATTGGAACCAACTTCCCGTGGGGGATTTTCACAAATGATTCAGGGTTTGGGTATGATGGCGTTTTGAAAAACGGATTTTGCGCCCACAGATCTTTATCAAGTCCCTGCCCCATTGTTCCCGAACTTGAAGCATCGATGACGAAGTTGTACTTATTCCCATCATTGGTAAATATAAATGGGCACGATGATGTCGTCTGGAACCGAAGTGAATATTCATCACTGATCGCGTACGCACCATCTTCCTTTGCAGATCGAACGCGGTAATACCACACTTGTCCTGTTTGATTTTCAAAATTGTTTCCTTGATCCGAAGATGACCAAATATCCCCAAGGTCCTGCCCTGCGTATATCTTTTCTCCTTGATCTGAAACAGTAGTCCCCCACCAACATCCATTCATTGCTGAGTGGTTAACCCACGATGTTCCACCATCTGCTGATGTTTCAAAATCCCCACAATCACCACCAACAACAATAGTATTTCCATCCGCAGACATTGATGCAGTGCTCCAATTACCTCTTCCCAGAGAAACTACCGAATCCCATGTGGCACCACCATTGGTCGACATTTGAAGGTATTCATTATTCCCCTTTGAAGCGATAATTTTTGTCCCATCAGATGTCATCGAAACAGCTCTCCAATATCCGATACCAGAAGAGTTTCCGTTTGTCGTCCATGTTGCCCCACTATCAGAAGAAGTATATATATACCCATTTTGATTATCAGTAGCAACCAATTTCGTACCTGTAGGATCAGAATCAACAGACGTCCAAATTCTCGACCCCGAAGAATTTCCATTTGTGGTCCATGTTACCCCACTGTCACTAGAAGTATGTATATACCCATTCGCATCATCAGCTGCTATAATCTTCTGACCATCCGAAGACATTGCTATACTAAACCACGAACCTAATCCAGAAGAGTTACTATGAGTCGTCCATGACTCTCCACCATCTGTTGAGATGTAGATGTACCCATTGTACTTTGCCCCAACAGCAATAATTGATCCATCTGAAGACATCGCGGCAGAACCCCAACATCCATATCCGAGCGCATCATTTTGTGCCCATGTTGCACCACCATCTACCGTCTGCCATACGTCTCCACAGTATGTTGTTGCTACTGCACTACTTCCATCTGACGAAGTTGCAAACGATGTCCACTCTTGACTATATCCACTTGAAAGTTCAGGGGAGATCGTATGTGACGTAACAAGTGCCTGATCACTGAGATGATAACTATAGTCGTCCCAATTATTATGAGATTCTGTATCGTATGCGATCATAGACGTTGCATCAACATCGGTATCCCACGAAATTGGTAATAATCCTCCATTCCCAGAAACGTTCGAAATAACTGGCGGGCCATACGCACTATCTGCTTTTGCCCAGATCCAACTAGTTCCGTCTTCGCCTTTATATTTCGTCCCCGATAGATGCCCCGACAATGTACAATCTTCTCCGCAATGATTGGTAGTAATTGTATCCCACGCTTCATTCAAAAAGTTCCATATCGAAAGAGAGACGCTCTTGTCTTCAGATGTAGCACCGTGACCTATCCAACTGACATTAAATTGAGGGGTCGTTAGTCCATCAGTATCAGGAGAAAACTTGTATACTTGGGAATCGTACCCATCTTCTTGATTGGAAGATGCAGTAGTAAGATATGCTCCATCATGTGCAATGACATTATCTGTATCTGCCTCTACTCCAGGACTATCAGGTGTTACTTCCGCATCAGCGCTTTCATATACATTATCAGGAATATTCTCTGATGGTGTAGAAGAAAGATTGTATCCAAAAGTAATATGGGCAGTACCGTCGTTCTCATAGTATTCAACAGTAATCAAATGATTCCCTTCTGATACATCAACCGTCGTATCACCACCGCTATTGAGCCACCCATCCATAATAATCGCACCATCAAGATAAATTCGAGCACCATCATCACTGTCAGCATAAAAATAATAACTTCCCGCATCAAAATGAGTCACTTTATTGTAACGAGCAATGAAACCATCAGCATTGAGCTCTGGTGCGGGCGGAAGCATTTCCCCAATCAGCATCAATTGTAGCTGTTGTAGTTGCTACTACTGGCGCACCATAAGGAAACTCTGGCCCCGAACTTCCCTTATCTCCCGCATTCCAAAATTGTGCAGTATAGGAAGTTGAGACATCACCATCAAAAAGAGGAGTTATCATCATCGAATAATTATTGTCAGTAGAGGTATAGTATGATCGCGAATACCCCTGTCGACTTGAAGAAATCGCAGTGAGATAGCCACTTTTACTCAATCTAAAAAGAATAGTGTCTGCTTCGCCACATCCCGCTCCTCCAGGAGGAAGCCCTGTTATCATTCCGTTACTATCCGTTGTTCCAAATTCAGTCCAATCATCACTACAAACCGCTTCAACTAAAACCCCAGGGACCGCACCCCCATCAGGATCCTTAATTGTTAATGTTATATTGCCAAATGTTCCGACATTATCATTCCATGTTACCCCACCATCATTAGAAAGTGACAGTTTTGAATTTGATCCTGCGACAAGCTTAGTACCCGTACTATCTGAAGCGATGCTGTACCAATAATCATTCCCTGAAGAATTACTATGTGTCGTCCATGTTGCTCCACTATCTGTTGAAGTATAAATGTACCCATTTCCCGCATCAATAGCAGCCAACTTCGTTCCATCTGCAGAAGAGGAAGCACCGTACCATGCATGTGTTCCAGATGAATCCCCATTTGTACTCCATGTTGCTCCACTATCCGTTGAAGTATAAATATATCCATTATAGTCGGTTGCAACGAGCTTCGTTCCATCAGCAGAAGACGCAACAGCATACCATGAATGAGACCCTGAAGAGTTTCCGTTGGTGCTCCATGTCACTCCACTATCAGTCGAAGTGTAAACATACCCATCATTTGTTGCTGCAACAAGTTTCGTTCCATCAGCAGAAGACGCAACGTTGCGCCATAACAGATTCCCACTAGTGTACCTATCGATCCATGTCACTCCACCATCAGAAGATGTATATATTCCTCCGCCATCTTCTGTTGCGACAAGTTTTTCTCCAGTACTATCTGATGCGATACCAAACCAACTCTTTTCCGGCCCACTTCCAAGTTGTTTTATCCATGTCACTCCACTATCTACTGAAGTATAGATATGCCCGTCATTTGAATTGATCGCTGCAAGTTTCGTTCCATCAGCAGAAGATGTAACGTTTTTCCAACAATGATTTCCTGCATCTGATTGATTTACCCATGTTGCGCCACTATCTGTTGAGGTGAATATTGGGCCACACCAAGTTACCGCAACAAGTTTTGTTCCGTCAGCAGAAGACGCAACCCCAAACCATGCACTAGCAGGCCCAGCAGCGTGAACATTTGTTTTTTGTATAAAAATATATGACGCTACTATTGCTAAAAACAAAACGGTAACAAAAACACTTACTTTATAAAATTTATTGTGTGACATGATCAAGTTGGACTGCTAATAGTAAAAATTTTTCCTCCTAAAAATAGACTACTTATAATTCTATCATCTTTCGTTACAAAATATCCAATTAAAATGGAGGATAACTTAAATTTTTTTACTTGCGCGAACGGCGGGAATCTTTCCTTCGACTAAAACTATTGCAATAGTTTTTTCTAGGCACCGACTCAGTTGTTTTCTCTGCTGAGAAAATATACTTCCGTCGTTCAAGTCCCGACACAAGCCAAAGCAGTTTGGTTTGTTCCTTATCGAGCATAGATACAAAAATACCCAGGAATGAACCTGAGTATTTTTGATCTTGCGCGAACGGCGGGACTTGAACCCGTAACCTCCCGCGTGACAGGCGGGTGCTCTAACCAGTTGAGCTACGTCCGCATATACCTTGCGGCAACGCGATTGTATCACAATTTTTTAAATTATGATGTGTCGAGGGTGGGAGTCGAACCCACGACCTTAGCGTTATGAGTGCTACGCTCTAACCATCTGAGCTACCCCGACAAGTGAGTATTAAAACATAGTGTACTATGTTTTATGCGAACGCCGTCGGGGAAAGCTCCCTTACCCCGACATTCTTCGATACTCGACATGGGGAGGCATGTCACGTGCCGAATTGTTGCGGGGACAGGAATCGAACCTGTGCCTTAAGGTTATGAGCCTTACGAGATGCCACTTCTCTACCCCGCGATATAATATCTACTCCACACTAATATAGTGGATATATAGTGACTGCGATTATACAAGTAATTTGATTATTTCGCAATAACTCTTACTTATTCGATTGCACCAAGATCACGGAACACAATTTCATAATACGAAAGTACTCTGCGTGCTTCCGGCTGTGTGAGGGTATAATCTTGTCCATCATGGGCGATACGGTTACGAACCTTATGCGCCTCCCATGCAATATTGAGCGAAGGGAAATCGTTTTCATTCATTGATTTCAATTTGTCTCCAAGTGTATCTCCATGCGCCCCTCTATCGTTAAGTAATCGATCAAGATAAATATCTGCCTCAATAATTGCAAGACGCCAATCACTGTGAACATCAGAGAGGAGTTTGGTACGAATGAGCGTCCATGTTTGATTTTCTTTTTTGGAAGGGGTTGGTTGCTCAACGTTTACCTTCGCAGAAGAAGTAGGAGGCGAGAAAAGTGCTAGTGGTTGTTTCTTTGGTTTTCCTTCTTGCTCAATTTCATACAGACGTACAAGTGAATACAAAACAGAAGTAATCAAAAGAACAATAAGGACCGACGCAACGATTTCAAATGTTCTGACGAATTGTTCAGAAAAAATATACGCGCCTATCTTTGCGAAAAGCGTGTAGATGATATTGAAAATATATTCAAGATTGAGGAATACTGGTTCTGGAGTTTGTGCCATAACGTAAGTATATCGCGGAACACTATTGTTGCACTAGCGTGTCGTATATACGAACTTTTTCCACCACTGCACCAAGCGTGAAAAGAAGAGACTCTCCGAAGCGTGGACCAATAAACTGTACCCCCATTGGAAGCCCCGCTTCCGTAGTTCCTGAAGGAACCGAAAGTGCAGGATGCTGGGCAATATTGGCAGGTACTGTGAAGAGGTCTGCGAGATACATCTGAACAGGATCGTTTGCCTTCTCGCCTATCTTAAACGCTGGGGTCGGAGTGGTTGGAGTAAAGACGGCATCGTAGTCAGTAAGAACATCTTCAAGCTCTTTACGAATGAGCGCACGAAGTGCAACTGCTTTGTTGTAGTACGCATCATAGTAGCCATGTGAGAGTACGTAAGTACCAAGCAGAATTCTTCGACGGACTTCTTTTCCAAAGAGTGCTCCTCGGGTTTTTTCGTACATATCTTTTACTGATGCATCACTCTGACGATCGCCATAACGCACCCCTTCGAGTCGTGCAAGATTTGATGAAACTTCTGCGGGCATGAGGATATAGTACACCGCAAGTGCATCACCAAAGTGTGGGAGATCAACTTCAGAAAAAGAGAATCCCTCTTTTTCCATCTGCGTCTTTATCGCAAAAAAGTTTTTCTGTACTTCTTCATCAATACCACCCTGATCAAACATCCCTCGTGGAATTGCAATTTTTTTCTTGAGCATCTTTCCTGATACACGATCTGATTCTTTCACTGACGTTGCATCTCTTGGTTCGTAGCGTGAAATAGTGTTGTAGAGAAGTTCTGCGTCTTCGACAGAGTGTGCCATCGGTCCAATAACATCAAGTGAACTTCCCATTGCGATCAGTCCGTGACGAGCAACAGTGCCATATGTCGGAAGAAGCCCTACAATACCGCAAAATGCTGCGGGTTGTCTGATAGATCCTCCCGTGTCTGATCCAAGCGCAAGTGGGACAATACCAGCAAGCACTGAGGCGGCAGATCCCCCAGAAGATCCTCCAGGAACACGCGTCTCATCAAGTGGATGTTTCGTTACGCCATACGCAGAGTTTTCAGTACTTGAACCCATCGCTCCGTCGTCCATATTGGTACGCCCAATAATCACAGCCCCTGCATCAATGAGTGCTTGCACCGCAGTTGAGTTGTATGCAGCTGTGTGATGCTCAAGCATTTTTGAACATGCACCCGCAATATGCCCTGCAAACATAATGTTGTCTTTGAGAACAATAGGGATACCAGTGAGAGTCGTAGCTTTCCCTTCTTTCAAAATTGTTTCTGCGCGAGCGATTTGTTCATCAATATCACTAAACACTTCACGAAAAATATTTCGCGTATCTGCTTTTGCTTTTGCAACTGATTCTTCTACCAATGCACGTATTGTAAGCTCTCCAGAAATTATTTTTTTGTGCAATTCTTCTACCATATTATTCTCCTATCACTTTTGGTACTTGTACAAACCCGTCTTTGTGCATCGGCGCCGCTTCAACGAGATCGTATACGCTTTCAAGAGGTGCAACCACATCATCACGCGCAACATTTTTTTGAGTAAAGACTTCCTCTGCACGAGGACCAAGCGCTACCTTTTGTATCACATCGACAAATGCCACCATGTTACTAATGTCGGTACGGAGCTGTTCTTTTTCTTCTTCTGGCACCTCAATGCGTGCAAGGTACGCCAAATGGTCAAGTGTTTTTTGATCAATCATTTCAATACTATACCAAAAGAGTATTTATTTGACTATTTTCAAAAATTCATCTTCAGTAGGGATTTTTTTGTTGATTTTTTCTACACGACTAGGCAAGACCTAGTCATTTTTTATTTCACCATTTTTAAAAAGTCTTTTTCTTCAAGAATCTTTATATTGAGCTTTTCTGCTTCAACAAGCTTACTTCCTGGGTTTTCGCCAGCGAGTACGTAATCGGTTTTTGTAGAGACACTACTTGCCACCTTGCCACCACGCTCTTGGATCATCTTTTTTGCGTCTTCACGAGAAAACGTCGAGAGTGTCCCTGTCAGGACAAAGGTCTTGCCTTCGAAGACTCCCCCTTTCTCAACGGTAAGTGGTTTTGGATCAACGCCTGCATCAAAGAGTTTTTTTATAAATAGTTTTCCGTGATGACTGTGCGTGTATTCGAGAATGCTCTCTACGACTGCAGGACCGATATTTTCAATACTGTCGAGATCTTCTGCTTTTGCATTCCAAAATTTCTCCCATGATCCAAAATGAATGGCAAGGTCTCGCGCCGTTTGTGCACCCACATGCATGATGCCAAGCGCAGTGATAAATCGATCAAGTGGTGGTTTCTTTTTTGATTGTATTTCGCGAATGATGTTTTCGGCACTCTTGGCGCCAAAGCGTTCAAGTCCGGAAAGATCAGCTTCGGTCAGTGTAAAGAGATCACCCGCATCACTGATGAGTCCTTCATCCTGAAGTCGCTCTACTATCTTTGGACCGACTTCATATATTTCCATTGTATGGACAAAATGCGTAATCCCTCGTGTTTGCTTTGCGGGGCACGTAGGGTTGGTACAGTAGTAGCCAACCGTTTTTTCTTTTGTTGCGCCATCACGTTGCTCTACACTTCCCGCACATTCAGGGCACACTGACGGCATCGAAAAAGTCTTTGTTTTCTGTGGACGAAGATTTTTGAGCACCTCTACCACTTCTGGGATCACATCTCCTGCTTTTTGTATCACTACTGTATCACCGATGCGGATATCGAGTCGTTCTATTTGTTCAATATTGTGTAGTGTTGCTTTTGATACAGTGGAGCCTGCGACCTTGGTCGGCACAAAATGCGCAAGCGGTGTCAGTATTCCTGTACGCCCAACCTGTACTGTGATATCAAGTACAGTTGTCGTTGATCGTTCAGCTGGATATTTGAATGCAATCGAATACCGAGGTGCTTTCCCCACAACGCCAAGTTTCTCTTGTAGTGAAAGTTCATCGACACTTACCACAACTCCATCAATATGAAACGGGAGCGTATCGCGAACTAAAGCGATATGTTTAATAAATGCTTCTACCGCTTCAAGTGAGGAACCCCGCGCATCGTGCTCGTACATCGGAACGCCAAGTGATGCAAGGAACGTATGCTTTTCGGAATGTGTGTGAAAAAGATCCTCTTGCGAGGCTGACGCAATATCGTATCCAAAAAAATCAAGATGTCGTTCTTTTACAAGTTGTGAATCAAGTTGACGAAGAGACCCTGCTGCAGCATTTCGCGTGTTTGCAAAAAGAGGTTTCCCTTCCTGTGCGTTGGATTCATTGAGCGCGCGGAGTATTTCTTTTTTCATGATAACCTCTCCACGGATTTCAATCTGCGCGGGGTACGGCGGGAGCAATCGAAGTGGGAGTGTCTCAACCATCTTTAAGTTTTCAGTAATGTCTTCTCCTGCAAATCCATCACCTCTTGTTGCACCTTGCACAAATACTCCATTCTCGTACCGAAGTGTTACTGCAAGTCCGTCGAATTTTAGTTCTGCAAAATAATGATACGGTGCATCGCCAAGCAATTTCTTTATTCGTTTCTCCCACGCGTAGAGCTCCTCATACGAAAATGCGTCTTGCAAAGAGAGCATGCGCGCACTATGGGTAACCTTGGTAAATACATCAAGTGGCGCACCTGCAACACGGTCAAACGTATCACTGATGCGAAGTACTGGATACTCTTTCTCAATTTCTTTTACCTCACGAATCAATGACTCATACACATCATCGGTCACCGATGGATCATTTACCACATGATACTTAAAACGCAACGTTTCAATCTGCGCTTTTAATTTCAGCAGTCTCTGTTTTGCAATCTCTTCTTTCATACATTAATACGTTACTTTGAGTGTACGCTCTACTTGTCGGTCACTTTGTGTGCATTCGTTGTAGCCATGTGCTTCAATCACATTTTCTATTGGGTCAGATTTATCAAAAATAATTTTGACGCAAGGAAATGTTCCACTATCAGCGGTATAAATAAAATAGTCATCATTACTTCCATCAGCAAAACTTTGCAACGAGAGTGTGATCCCTCCGCAGGTGATCGTAGCGTAATTTGATTCTAAGAGACTATCGAGTGCAGAATTTCTCGGAAATGCGCCACGAGTAACATCATAATAAAGTCCACACTCAAGTCCTGCATCTGCTTGATAAAAGGCAATTTGTGAATCTTTTGCAAGTCCTGAAAGCACTGATTGACGGTAACTAATATCAACAATAGTAAGCGTAAGTGTAAGAACAATACTTACGATAAGCACAGTAAAAAGAAGTGCGAACCCGTCCTTCGGAAGAATTGAAAATATTTTTTTGTCGTATTTTTTTATTTTCATTGCTTTATAACTTGCGAGACTTTATGAACTTTTAACTACTATGGCGTCCAGTTGGCAATCACAATCGATTGCGATTGTGTCACTGGTTGTGCGCCGTTGAGCCAGTCGACGTGAGAAGTTACCACCACTTGATCAGCGCCTCCACCAGCAGGAGTAATAGTTTGCATCGTTACAGTTCGCGCAAATGGAGTAATATAACAATCAGGATCATTTATATTCTTGTACGTTCGGCTATATCCATAAAAAACCGCGTTGGGGCAATAGGTAATATTTGGACACCCACCATCTGGGCATGCAGTCACCCGTTGTTCCTGTGATGCATAGGGATCGATAAAGCAGCCATCTTTCGTAAAACAACTCTGGTAAAGAGTATTCCACTGCGCCCATGAGTCCCCATTGGTTGCCTGTTGAACAAGGGTATCGCGTGTGCTTCTGATATATTCAAGAGATTCTTGCATCAGTGTCGTTGCAATCATTTGGTTTCTGGCATACCGAACGATAGAAAAATTATTTTTCGCAACCGTCATAAGCGCAGTAACAGATACGACCAGTATCAATATAGCAACAAGTGTCTCAACAAGGGTAAACCCTTTTTGATCGTTCATTTTCGAGGTGGGATAGTGAAAAATATTCATAGCATTATTCTACAACACGAACCGACACAAAACTCTGTAATGCAAATGGCGCGGTATCAGCACCGACCTGTGCCACCCCTTTTATCATAAATGCAACTGATGGTTCGACGTTATCGGCACTATCTGCACCGTTGACATAAAACTTCAATGTTTCAATATTGATCTCTGGTGCAGTGATTGCAACGGAGACACCTCCATCAACCGTCTTTACGATTTGCCAGACTCCATCAGTCCTACGAAGTGCATACGTAATCACTTGCGATTGCCCTTTAGGAAGTCCAATGGTTGAACGTACTGTAATAGTTTTGTTATTCCCTCCATCATCAAACGTACAGCTCGGTCGTTTTGTATTATCAATCGTTGACGCTCCTCCGCATGAGACTGCTTCAGCAGTGTGAATGGTACGCGTCATCGAATCAACGGCAAAGTTTAAATTGTCGAGCACATTTCGCATTGCATCCACTTGGTGCGCAGCGTTGTTAATAGCAAACACTGCACCAACAGAGGCAAGTACCACAACAGTAAATAGCGATAATGAAACCATCAACTCAACGAGTGTAAACCCACTAGAATGATTATTTGAAGAATGTTGTTGTAAGAAATATTGCTTCATATTATTCAACACTAATCTGTCCTGTATTCCACACCGTAATTGTTTTAGTAACATTTTTTATCGAGACAAGGTGAATTTTGGTAAAAGATGCAGGAGTAGCGGATTTATCAGCATAAATTGTCGCATCAGACACCGGGCGATTAAACATGATCGTTACCCCACTCGGAGAAATTGCATCAACATCAATACTCCCGATTCGATCACTTGAAGTAATACTCAGTGCTTCAACACATTCGTTCCCATCGGTCGGTACACCACAAGACGCACTATTATTGTCGTAGCGTTTGTTCCCATTGATGTCAGCAAAAATAATAAATCGCTTATCACTTGGCGCGAGACGGTTTTTGAGATCATCTGATTCTTGATCAGTTGAAAACGCCACACCATATGATGAAAAATTTTCAGTCGAAAATGTCCCCACCGTACGCGCACTTGTTGCATACGTTTGTCCTTTACGAATCGTGAGCGCGACTTGCTGAGTGAGTCCGCGAATAGATACGTTTGAAACAAAATCTCCATACTTAAAAAGAAGTATCGCTGCCACAACCATAACAATCGCAATCACGACAAGCATTTCTACGAGCGTCAGCCCGCTTTGTCGCAATCGATGAATTGTATAGTGGTGCATCATATGTAAGGGAAAAAGGTGTGCAATGTTATATGGAAGCACACCGCAATTGCCAATCCAAGAATCATAAAGGGTGCAAATGGGACTTCGGAGCGCATCTTATATTTTTTGGTGAGCGCAAGGAGAAAAAGCCCGAGCACTCCCCCAATCCAAAACGACATAATGAGTGCCGCCGTCGCTTGACTCGGCCCTACAAGCCACGCAAACGCAAGTGCAAGCTTCACGTCTCCAAATCCCATCAAGCGACCTTTTGAAAAATACCATAGACAGAAAAATGGAAGCGCAACCGCAACACCAATGAAAAGTTCTTGTCCGATGAGTGCAGGAGCAGGAAGATTTCGCCAGAGTACCGCAAGTACCGAAAGGATGATAAGTGGGTACACGACGGTATCGGGAATAATCTTGTGTCGCAAGTCGTACACGAAAATAACAATAAGAAACGACAGTGCAACAAGCGCACCAATATATGTCACCCACACTCCGAACACAAACGGAGTTGGGAGCACTATGAGTGCATAGAGTTGTAAAAACGCAATCGCAGTCACAAGCTCAACGATCGGGTGTTGAAACGAAATCTGCCCCTTGCAATGACGACACTTCCCCCCAAGCCCAAGAAATGAAACAACAGGAAGGAGGTCATACCACGCAATCGTTCGCGCACAGACATCACACGAAGATCTCCCTCGTACAAATGTCCGTCCAGTATTGAGACGAATAATAACAACATTGAGGAAGCTTCCGACCAATAATCCAATGAGAAATAAAAAAAGTGGAATAAAAATCATACACTCAGTGTATCATAGTGTGACGTATTGTTATTAACAACTTCCATCGGAACAGACAGTAGCAGTATCCACACAGTGCCAGTCACCATCATAGAAAACACTCCCTACGCTTCCCCACCCTTTTGAATCAACGCACCACAACCCACCGGACTTTAGTGTCGCATCAATTGCCCATGACGCACCATATGGTGCAACCGTACATCCCGGAGCTTTTCCTGATCGAAGCGTGATCTGCGCAATTGCTGAAGTGATGAGTGAATCGGAAAATAGTGTATTTTTATTGGAACAATCTTGAACAAGATTTTTGTTGGTTCCATACGCATCACCATGTTGATCTTTATACACTTCTGCTTGTACTTGAATATTGGAGAGATTGACCTTCACCGCGGCATCATCGCCTTTCTTTCTCGACTCTGCCAAGTTCGCCAAAATAATCGCTGCTAAAATACCGATAATTGCGATAACGACTAGAAGTTCAATAAGGGTAAACCCCTCATTGGTTGTAAGTTTTAAGTTAGAAGTTCTACGCATAATATTCATACGAACAGTATACCACCTCAAAAAAAAGAAACCCCCGTGTGGGGATTTCTTTTTGATTGAACTAGTCAATCTCAGGAAGGTAAGACCTTGCTGATTATAGATTTGTACAAGTCATTGTTGTTGAATCAATTGGAGCAGTTGCGCCTCCGGCAACATAAGCTGCTGTTAGAGATGTGCTTGTTGTTGTCCGTGATGAACCAGTGTAATCAACACAAGCCCAAGCACCAGTACTCAATTTTGCTGAAACGGCCCAAGTACCTCCGTTTGTTGGTAATGTACCGTTACTTACACAACCTGTATTAGAAAGGGTTAACCCAGTAAGAAGATTTCCTAAACCATTGTTAGTTGTTTCAAACAAACTACCTGCGGTGGTAGCACAAGCAGCCGCAGCAAATGCTGTTCCTGTTCCTGAATAAAGCTGAGCTTGCGCACGCATTGAAGAAAGCTGAGAAGAAATTTTACCATCAAGACCTTTGTTACGAGCACTTGAAAGTGAAGCGAGAACAACTGAAGCCAAAATACCAATAATTGCGATCACCACCAAGAGTTCGATCAAGGTGAAACCGGCTTGTTTATTTTTTAATGTCATAAATTCGTATCTAATAAATTGAAATATTAATAATCGATTATTACAAATTACTTTGCAATAGCTATAGTATAGCAAGGAAAGTCTTGTATGGTGCAATCAAGGGTGTGTAAAAGTCCTAATTTTGATGAAACCTTGCCTATGTGCGAAAGTGCAGCATGAAAAAAATCGCAGTTTATTGAGCAAAAGTGCTCTGTGCGAAAAATTCGCATACCTACATCCTTTCGCGAGAGCTACACACGCAAAAAAGTGCATTCCGCAGGCTTTGCGAGGACGCACTTTTTTGCGTGTGTACGAAAGTGATTTTCTTAACTAATTCCCCCCGCGATGTTATAAATTGGGACCAAAATCGAAACAAGCAATATTCCTACCCCCAATCCCAGCGCAACAATCATAAACGGCTCGATAAGACCGACAAGCGTATCTACTGCTTCATCCACCTCTCGCTTATAAAACTTTGCCAACATTTTAAGAATCGACCCCATTGATCCAGTTTCTTCTCCAACACGAACGATTTGGGGCATGATGGTCGGAATTTCAGGGTGCCCTTCAAGTGCCTGAGAAAATGCTTTCCCCGCTTTTACTGATTCCATTGCACCAACAAGTATCTCTTCATAGCGCTTATTCCCCACTACCCTTCCGGTAATTTCAATCGCACGCACAATGGGAATCCCCGAAGAGAGCATGGTATCCATGTTATCCGCAATACGCGCAAGGTAGAGTTTTTTGAACAAGTTGCCAACAAGCGGAACAGAGAGTTTCAATTCGTCTATTAGTTTTGATCCTTTTGGCGTACGAGAGAGGTGAAGCACATACCCAACAGCAACCGCAAAGAATATCAACAAGAAAATACCATAATTAACCAAAAACGTGCTAATTCCGAGAATAATTTTTGTATAAATAGGAATCGCCTGCCCGCTCTCAGTAATGATTGCTGCGAGTTTTGGAACAACAACAGTAAACATCGCAATCATCACCACAAAGAAAATGACGATAACAAACGCAGGGTACACAAGCGCATTTTTTGTCTTTGAGTTCAGTGCGTATTGGCGGTCAAGGTAATCCGCCATGTATGAAAACACTTGCGTCAAGCGTCCACTTTCTTCTCCCGCGCGCACCATGTTGACATAAAAGTCTGAAAAAACGTCCGGGTGCTTCGCAAGCGCATTTGCGATTGATGACCCTGCTTGAATGTCGCTCACGACGACACTGAGCTTCTTTTCGAGTAGTTTATTTTCAGTATTCCCCGCAAGGAGCGTAAATGCTTTGAGTGCAGAAACCTGCGCTTCAAAGAGTGTTGACATTTGCCGAGAAAGAATCACAACGTCTTTCATTGGGACTTTTTCAAAGAGAGATGTTTCAAACCATTTTTTTGATTCAACTTCATCCTTGATCGAGGTGACAATGAGTCCACGTCGTCCGAGCCCAGCTATCGCAAGTTCACGATTGACCGCTTCGATTGAGCCTTCTTTTTTCTCTCCCGTATTGGTGATTGCGTGGTAAGTGAAAAGCATAGCGATTACATCAACCGTTCAAGGTTTTTAGGGTTGGTCGAATAAGCGAATGCGTTTTCAATGGTAATCTCCCCGCGTCGCACCAAATCAAGAAGCGAGCGGTTCATATCTACCATTCCCTGCTCAAATCCTGTTTCAATCATTGTATCTATCTCGTGTGTACGTTTTTCTCGAATAATATTTGCGATTGCGTTGGTCATGAACATAAGCTCATATGCAGGAACGCGTCCTCCGGAAATGCGAGGAACAAGACGTTGAGAGAACACACCGATGAGAGAAGATGCAAGCTGAATACGAATTTGGTCTTGCTGTTCTGCGGGGAATGAGTCAATAATACGGTCGATTGTCTGCGATGCAGTATTGGTGTGCAGTGTTGAAAGCACAAGGTGTCCTGTTTCTGCAGCAGTCACCGCTGTTGCGATTGTTTCTGTGTTGCGCATCTCTCCAATCAATATCACATTCACGTCCTGACGAAACGCCGACTTCAATCCACTGGCAAAATCTGCAGTATCAATTCCTACTTCACGCTGATCGATAATTGCTTTCCCCGCTTCATAGACGTACTCCACCGGATCTTCGATAGTGAGGATATGTGCGGCTCGTTCTTTATTGATAATATCAACCATCGAAGAGAGTGTTGCAGATTTTCCTTGTCCAACAGGTCCTACACAGAGGAAAAAGCCTTGGCGTTTTCGTGCAAACTCTGCCAATACTGCGGGCAAATTGAGCTCTTCGAGTGTTTTAACGCGCGGAATAAGGCGAAGCACGATAACTGTTTTGCCTTGTTGGACAAACGCATTTCCGCGAAAACGCATCCCCGGTTTGTATTCGTATGAAAAATCAAGTTCTTGGGTTTCTTTGAAATGATCGAAGTGCGCTTTTGAAAGTACTGCTTGCAACATCCCATCGAGCATTGCTTGGTCGAGCTCTTTCTCTGACATCAAAAACGTCAGTTCGCCATTGACGCGCACCGCAGGGTATCTCCCAGTGGCAAGATGAAGGTCTGATCCATCTTGAGTAATAACGATATCGAGGTATGTGTGAAATTGTGCTTTATAGTCCATATAAAAATTATTATTGGTGTTGCACCGCTAGAAAAAATGTATGTTCTGTAACGGGATCCATACTGGTTATTGTACCAATTCTTTTTGTTTTAGAATAGTACGGACCTGTTCAACAACATCAGATGGTGTGGATTGCGCTTTGATAATATATCCCGCAGCTCCAAGAGATTTGCCACGAACAATATCTTCTTCGCGACTAAGGTTGGTAAGAAAGATTTTGGTAGTTGAAACAAGGAGTGCTTTTTGTGAGAGCGCTTCGACGAGCTCAAACCCGTCCATCGAAGGCATCACTACATCGAGAAGTAAAATATCGGGAGTCATCCCTTTTGTAATTTTTTCGAGCGCATCTTTTCCACTCGATGCAGTTTCTACCGTAAACCCTGCCTGTGCAAATCTCGAAGAATACAGATCAAGAAGAAAAAGGTCGTCATCAACAATCATAATTGTACGCGGGTTTTCCTGTTCCATAGCAGAGAGAGTATAACGCAAAACGAGCACTCTCGTCTATTGTTACAAAAGATACACGTCTTGCATCATCACTTCCCCATTGAGCGCCTTGAGAAGCGCATCTTCGCGAAGCGTTAACATTCCTTTTGAACGCAATAATTTATACAACTCCGGCTCCGTAGGACTTTTAAGAATGAGCTCCTGCACATCACGATCAGCAGAGAACATCTCAAATACGGGGATACGTCCCTTTGTACCGATTGGCGCTTCCGCGGTCGGTCGAATATCGTACATGTGATCGGGAATATTAAGCGTAGAATGATACTTTGGATCGAGGTCTGAGAATTCTTTTTCAATGTACTCCTTCGTTGCTTGATCGATAGGAGTCTCATGACGAGCACTTGGATGTACTCGACGCACGAGCCGTTGAGAAATACCCAAAATAAGTGTTGGCGCAATGAGGTACGGATCAATTCCCATATCAATAAGACGCGGGACAATCCCAATAGAAGTGTTCGTGTGAATAGTCGAAAGCACCAAATGCCCCGTGAGTGCCGCCTGGATTGCAAGTTGTGCCGTTTCTTTATCACGAATTTCTCCCACCATAATGATATTTGGGTCTTGTCGCAAAATAGAACGCAACCCAGCAGCAAATGTATACCCAATCTCTGGCAACACTTGGGATTGTGTGACTCCAGGGATCTGGTATTCGACAGGGTCTTCAAGTGATACAACATTTTGTCCCTCCTTATCAACCGCATTGAGGAGTGCGTAGAGTGTTGTTGATTTTCCACTTCCTGTCGGACCAGAAATAAGCACCAATCCATACGGACGTTTGATTGCGGCTTTCATAAACGCAAGGTGTTCAGGGGTTAGGTCGAGATCCTCCAATGCTTTGACTCCTTTTTCCGCATCCAAAATACGAAGCACTACCTTCTCTCCATAATACGCAGGGAATGTCGAAACACGAAACTCAATTTTCCGTCCCTCGATAACGGTCGCAAAACTTCCGTCTTGTGGCTTTCGTTTTTCATCGAGACGCAATCGAGCCAAAATTTTGATGCGAGCAACGATGCCGTCAAATGATGTAAGGGGGAGTGTGAGTGTTGTGTGTAATGTCCCGTCGACACGGTACCGCACCTGCACTTTTTCTCCTGTATTTTCAACATGAATATCAGACGCGTTCCCTTCCACCGCGTGGTTGATAATGACTGCAACGATCTTGATGATCGGCGCATCTTCGACAATTTTTTGCTCTCCGGGATGCTCCCCTTCTTTGACAATCGCTTTCTTATCTTTATCTGATGCTAGCTCTTTGTTGGCAAGTTCAAGATCACTGTTGAGCTCCGTTACCGCTTGATTAATTTCTTGCGATCCTGTTTTGTAACTCTCAAGAACATGTAAGAAATCAGTATTTGAGATAAGAAATACCTTAAATGGAAGTCCGCTGTTGACTGACATAAACTGCAATGCGTTCATTGCTTCAATGTTTTCTGGTTCAGTAACTCCAACAGAAAGCACGTTGTCAGCAAGTGCAATTGGAACAAATTTATAATGACGTGCCGCCTCTTCTGGGATATAACGAATCACGTCGCCTTCAACAGAGTGTTGCACTACTTTTTGATAGGGAACTTTGTAAAATTCTGCTTTGGCGCGGGTGACGGCATCTTCTGAGACACCATTTTCAATGAGCCCTTTGGTGAGGTTTCCTTCATATGTAGTCGAAAGTTCTGCGAGTACTTTGTTGTACTGCGCTTCAGTAATGACTTGCTGGTGGAGCAAATAATCGAGAAACATTATTGCGATGTGGTGAAGCTCATAGTGTTGCCCTCGGTCGATATCGATCCTTTAACGACACTCGCACGGACATAATACAGTGTACCAGGAGTAAGGCCGGTAATAGAAGAAAGGGTTGTGCCACTTTTCGTTGCAGTAAGTGGACTAGTGCCAAAATCAAATACATCACTTGAAGTGCCATATTCGAATATGACACTCACTGGGCTTGTATCGGGGAGTGTTACCAGCGCGCCAAGTTCCGCAGTAGTCTTGGTTATTTTTCCTGGTTGTAACGTTTGAATACTTGCAACCCCAGGGCTAAGTACTGTTGCCTGATCAGTTCCAATTGCAAGAAACGGATTTGTGCGCCCAATAAGGTCAGTTCCTAAAATAATCGGATGGTCTCGAAGCGAGAGATACGAAGGGTCTTGAAAAAGTGTTGTATCAATTGAGATTGATTGTACTGTTGAAAGAAGTGATGAAAACTCATCAATGCTTCCATCATTGACTCCCCCTCCCCCCGGGATAACTGGCACCCCAGAAGATGTTGAAAGACTGCTTGCACCAACAGGAGCAGTTTTTGTTGGTACTTTTTTTCCAGTAAATGCAAACACTGCAATTACCAGTGCAAGTCCAAGAACAATAAGTGCGAATCGTTTTGTTTTTTTACTAATTGCGTTCATATTATTATTGTTTAAGCCAATAGGTAGTAATATCGACTTTATACGTCATAGTGCCAGTCGGGATCGTTTTATCAACAAGCGGAGTAAAGCTCACGCTCGTCACATCAACAAGTCGGAGGTTTGCTTCAATATCAGAAAGGAATGAAAGGAAGTTTTTATACTGTCCTGTTGTCTCAAAAGAGATCTTAAACGCACCGTACGGAAGTGAATCAGTAGTGTCATCCTCTACCACAACTCGCGATGTCGTACTTGAAGAAGGCTGTGCGGTGGCGCTTTTATCAGCATCGTATGTCACATTACGAACTGTTGAAAGGCCATTTTTTTGTGCAAGCGAATCAAGCTGGATAATGAGTCGGATGTTATCAACACTATCAGGGAGAAGAATTTTTAGATTATCGAGATCAACTTTTTGAATACTATTATATGTAGCAATTAATTCTTCACGAGACGCCTGCAATGTCTGCGCGGTGGTAAGCTCCTTGTGATAGGTCGCAAGTGATGTTCGAAGCGTTGCAATAGTCGAAAACTGCGGGTTGATAAAAATAATAAAAACTCCGACTGATGCTGCTATGAGAAGTAAGAAAAAGAAATATCGCATAGTTATTGGGGAGTACTCCCTGTTATTGTTTGCGGTGTCGACACTTGCGGTGTGCTAGTTGCAGAAAGACTTGCGATAAATCGCTCATACGAAAGTGCGTCTCGATCAACAGAAAAGGCTAGTTTAAAATTAACAATGTGAAGTTTGTCATCAATGGTGAGGTTTGAGAAAATAGGATTCTTAATCAATGCGTTTCCAAGAAATGCATCTGACTGCAATGCAAGGCTTGCGTAATTTTTTGTTGTTCCATCCAGTGTCACGCTGACGTCTTTGCCTGTAGTAGAGGTAGGGTCGAATGAATAGGTAAGATTTTTATACTGAACTGAATGAAGTGTTGTTGCTTCAAGTGCTTGGAAGATTGGAGTAACAACAATGTGTTGCGCAAGGAGAGTCTTTATACTGGTGATGCGGTCGTCGAGACGCTTCATATCAGTTACAAAGTCAGTACCAATCCCGTCGCGTGCTTTGGCAAGTGCATCTTTGCTTTGTTGCACTTGTATCGTAAGCGTCTTTTGATAGAAGAACGTACCAACATATGAAATGACTGTTGCCAGTACAATAATAAATGTAAGAAATGACGCGACGCTAAACCGGCGATGCGAATGAACACTTTGATCAGCAACTGCAGTTGGATCGATTGGTCTTTTAGGAATAAATGATGTAGGAAATGATGGCTCCATGTATGTTAGTAGTATATAAAAAAACTACTCATCTGCACAAGGGATAACAGGGTGTTATTTATTGTGAAAGGTCTTTGAGCGCAAGTCCGATTGCGATAGAGAACTCAGGACCTGTCGCTTTTAATACACCAGAGAGAAATTGTGGCGCCTCTACTTTTGAAAATGGATCAGCAATGGTGATGTCAGCCGAAAAATGTTCTTTTGCATACTCTTTGATTCCATGCAACATTGCACCACCTCCTGTGAGAATTATCTCTCCGATATTTTTATTGTATCGCTTTTCATACGCAAGAATAGTGCTCGATGCTTCCTGAAAGATGGTGATGAGTTGCGCTTTGATGATATCAGGAACCTGTGGGTGCTCAGGAGTAGGAATTAATCCATATTCCTTTTTTATCTCTTCAGCTTTCGCAAAAGGAAGTTGCAGTGCATGAGAAATGGCAAGTGTACTATCATTTGCCCCTCGATTCTCAAGACGGAATGTCTCAATAATCCCGTGCTCAACAATAGAGAGCTTTGTTTTTGATGCACCAAGATCAATAATCATCACAGGGAAAAGCTCTCGTGTCATACAAGAACGAATGTTTGAAAACACTTCAATTTCAAGTGCATTCATTGCAAGCTGACTCTCTTTCATCACATCAGCATATTTTGCCAATGTCTCATTGAGTGTTGCAACAACAAGTACAGATATTTTTGCTTCATCTCCACTTTCGTGTACCATCCTACTTTCAACCCCACTCTCTTCTCTTCGCGGAATAATGTACCAATCAAGCGATACATCTTCAAGTGGGATCGGAATAAACTTTTTTGATTCGTTTGGAATTACTGTCGGAAGATCACGCTCTTCAATCGTTGCAGGAAGTGGTAATATAAAAATAATACAAGATACCGACGGAATACCAAGCACTACTGTTTGACTTGTCACATTAGTCTCGCGCAAAATATCCTTCAGTGCGAGCGCGAGTTTCGCCGCAGAAAGATTGGTGACCTGCCCAACAACCCCGCCTTCCTCATATTGCCCAAGAGCGAGTGCGCCATAGGTATCAAGCACCGCCCGGCCATCTTGTCGGCTCATCTGCACAATCTTGATTGCGGAAGTGCCGATATCAATTCCAATAATTGCACCTGGAGTCTTTCCTCCTACCAAGGAACTGACCGCACGTTTTATACTATCGAGTAGTGACATAGGAGTTTAGTATACCTTGATTGTACACTATTTTCTAGATACCACGGGCGGTGCTAGTATACAGTGGTATGCGATGGCTTCTGCAGTTTCTTTTTCCATCACAGTGTCGAGGATGTGGTGCTCATGGAAGTGCTCTTTGTGGCAATTGCAGTAGAGACATCCCGCTTGCTTCTCCTACCGAACACTCATGGATATATGGCATATTTTCATATCAGTCTTCTCTTGTACGCACCATTATGTATGAATGCAAGTACCACAAAAAAACAGCAGCATTTGAACTCCTCGCCGAAGCGGCAATACCAGAAATCAAATCGATTATTGCAGAAAAAATGATGAGTGAAGCACATACATCAATCGTATTTGTTCCTATTGCGCTTTCTCGTACACATAAGAATCGAGGATTTAATCAAGCGGCAATCGCTGCGAAAACGATTGCACGGGCTCTCAATGGAGCAAGTGCGCAAGAGCTTCTCATGACCACTAAAAAAGTTCTCCCGCAAGCAAAGATACAGAAGAGATCGTTACGTCTTTCAAATGTAAAAGGAAGTATGAAAGCAAAGAAACGACTCAGTGCAGAGAATACTTATATTATTATCGATGACGTTACCACCACTGGGGCAACTTTTATTGAGGCGAAGCGCGCGCTCCGCGAAGCAGGAGCGCGCGCCATCATCGCCATCGCACTCGCGCATGGATATAAAAATACTCAATAAGAAAACACACTCGACAAGCGAGTGTGTTTTCTTTGTTCAAACGTACAATTACTTATGAACGAAATGGTCGGCGGAATCCACCTGCACCACCTCCATTGTTTCCACGAGGTGCACCACCTTCGGTCTGAGGACGAGCTTCAGAAACGCTAATCGCGCGTCCGTCGAGTTCCATACCATTAAGAGTAGCGATTGCTTTTTGTGCGTCTTCTTCAGTTTCCATTTCAACGAAACCGAATCCGCGTGAACGTCCAGTCTCACGGTCTGTGACAACACGTGCACTTGTTACATTACCTGCTGAAGCAAAAAAGTCACCAAGGGTTGCGTCGGTTGTCGCCCATGCGAGTCCACCAACATAAAGTTTTGTAGCCATAGATATAGTCTATATAGAGAGAATTATTATTAACGTAAGATATCCTTATACACTTAGAGCACAAGCACCAAGGAGAAGAGGAGCGCTTACTTACCAAACATCATACCAGAGAATTACCATATTGCCTAGTAGGATATCTTTTGTGCTATACTTGGCAGATGAAAATCCTTATTGTAGAGGACGATTCATTCCTCTTGGAATTGATGACAAAAAAGATTGCTGCAGCTGGATATGAAGTACTTTTTGCATCTACTGTCCCTGATGGGATGAAAAAGCTCGAGGAAACACCCTCCCTTGCGCTTCTTGACCTCCTTCTTCCAAGCGGAAGCGGGTTTGATATCTTAAAAGCAATCCGTGGAGACGCACAACTCAAAGACATTCCTGTTATCATTTTTTCAAATCTTTCAGAAGACAAAGACATCCTTGAAGCAAAGACGCTCGGCGCGACAGAGTTTATGATAAAATCAAATTTCAATCTCGATGAGCTAGTGAAGAAAATTGATACTTTATTGCATCGGTAAAACAGTCTCTTCCTTTTTAGGAACTATATTATCCGTCTTTTCTTTTACAACAATTTTTTCTTCCACGTATCCAGTGTGTGCGTCAAATGCATCTGTCTGATGCACCGGAGTATACGTCTCACTTTCAAGTGAGTCTCGCTTCAACACCTTCGCATAATACTTGCCTTTTGGTACCAACCCCAAGAAACGGCCGTACGCACTCGTTACTTTTGTTGCAATTTTCTGATCCAAGTTTGCGTTATAGATTTCTACAAGCGCATAGGGGTATCCTGCACCACGAACATCAATAACGTGTGCCGTTTTTGGTTTCAATATATTAAGATGTTCAAGAATAAACACTACGAGATACACACAGACAACGACCAAATTCCAGAATAACGGGCTGAGTACATAGGTGAAGATTGCAAACAACAACCCGAAGAAAAAGAGAATGTTTGAAATAGTCCGAAATAGATTCTCATGCATTGAATAAAAATCAAGAAGTCCTTGTTTGCGTTTTGCTACCTCATTCCAGTCAACCGCAATCGGGTCAAGGGGGATATTTTTGAGAATTGTCTGATCTTTGTTTGTAACAACAATTGGTGCACCAAAATACAAATCTTGATACACCGCATCGTGATCTTGACCTGCAAGACGAACTGAAGGAAATGCGTAGTGGGTTTTATTAGCAACGATTGTATATGTTCCCGGAGAAACCAGGAACCCATACCTTCCTTCAATATCAGTAATAGAGGTTGCAATTTCATTGCCCGCCATATCTTTCAATACAACATACGCTGGATCGATTGGTTGTTTTGTTTGCGAATCATAGACAACTCCCCAGTGCTTTTTTCGGAATCCAAAAAATGAAAGAATGAGTCCCCATATATCAGCGAACAAAAATGGACTATTGAGAAGCGCTGAAAATATACCAACAAGAAGCGCTGAACCCAACCCAACAGCAGAAACTGTCTTCCCTACTGTTTGTATTGGTGTACTTTCTGCAAGAGAAGCAAACGATGGAATGGATCCGTCAGTCGGCTGAATTCCTCCTCCACCGTTACCACCTCCGCCATTACTCCCACTTCCATCATTTGGAATAATCACCGTGTTTGTTTCGTCATCATCTGAAAAACTATCACACCCTTTATCTGAAGGAAAATCAATTAATCCGTCTCCATCGTTGTCGATACCATCGGAGCATTGGTACACCGGTGGCGGAGTGTTGTATTCACTACTATCTTGCGCACTTACACATCCGGGATCAGAAGGATAGTCAATCAACCCATCGCCGTCGTTGTCGATACCATCAGAACAAGCAGAAGAAACAACAACTGCATTCGTTTCATCATTATCTGTTGCACTTGCGCATCCAGGGTCAAGAAGATCTATTTTCCCATCGCCGTCGTTGTCGATACCATCGGAGCATTGGTACGACACCGAAATAACATTGCTTTCACTATCATCATCAACATCAGTACATCCCGGATCTAAGGGAAAATCAATCAGTCCGTCTCCATCGTTGTCGATACCATCGGAGCATTGTGCAGGTGTTCCACCCCCACCACCACCATTTGTCTCATCATTGTCACCTCCACTTGTACATCCCGGATCTGAAGGAAAATCAATTAATCCGTCGCCGTCGTTGTCGATACCATCGGAGCATTGTGCCGGTGTTGTTCGATATGCAAGAGGGATATAGTCCGTTGTCACACATGAATCAACTGTCGTACAATCAAATTTAATCCATCCAAAACTCTGGCTCCACGCATACCCTGCAGGACTCGAAGTCCCTCCAAATACTCCTAAAGCACTGATTTTCACCTGTTCAGTTGCACTATTTGAAAACGGACCAAAATTTATCCACCCTGCACCCTGCCCCCATGCATACCCCGAAAGAGTTCCATCTGACGCAACACTCACTTTAAAATTGCCATTCGTATTGGAGCACCCACTAACCGTGTCGAGACAATTTGTCACCGCCCACCCAAAGGCTTTCCCCCAAAAAAAACCGCGCAATCCAGTATCCGAAACGGTAATGTTGTATGCTGATTGTGTTGTAAATTTCCCAAAATTAATCTGTGTATCATTTGCAGCAAGCGCCGGGTCATGCACAAGTTGTGCAACATAATTTCCTATATTATTTGGATCAATTATTCCAAGTGTCGCACTTGCAAATACGCGACCATTTTGTAAGAAAAGTGTTGCAAAAAAAAGTATTGAGCATACAACAACAAAACATATGGTATTGCGAAAACGATACATCCCTATAG
>Ga0214923_10002099_pt1 | contig 27130 bp, 26 predicted proteins | sample LL1510_MetaG_FD_177993 | JGI IMG/M metagenome (GOLD analysis project Ga0214923, IMG submission 177993) | Freshwater microbial communities from Lake Lanier, Atlanta, Georgia, United States - LL-1510 | ecosystem: Environmental > Aquatic > Freshwater > Lake | place: USA: Georgia | collected...
AATATGAAGCAATTAATCTTATAACTTCTAATGGGATATTCATTATATTAAATTAAATATAATAAAATAATAATGTAAAATATAAAATAATCAATTTTTTTATTGATGTAATCTAAAATATGAATTATTTTATCTAAATTTTTTTAGAGTAAATCTTACTACACCATGTTCTTTGGCATTTTTTTCATAATTACCATTGTCAAAAGCATTATATATTTTTATAGCTTCTTCATTTGATTTTGCATTAGGTAATAACTTTTCATATCCAGTATCTTCAATAGCTTTTTCAAAAGATATATATATTTTGATATCAGTAATTTTTGTTCTAATTTCTGGTAATTCATTATCATCATTATGTTTGAATACCCATTCATCACCAACTTTTATTTTCTTTCTTTTGTCATCATATACACGCAATTCATATATTTTAACACCATCACGAATATATTCATAATATGGTGATTGTAATTTACCTTCATGAACAGTTATTTCACTCATACCAATTGCTACTACACCATATTTTTTTTCATCTTCTTCTGTATAAAATCTACGATATACCTTAACACCTTCTGCATCATTTTTGATAGTTGGCAATACATTTTCTAATTGTTCTTGTTTAATCATTTCACTAAATGACTCATATTGTTTAATCTTTATAACTTTAATTTTATGTTTCAATTTTTTACAAATCCATACTATTTCATCACCTATTTCTAACTTACTAAATAAACCTTTGTTTAATCTACCTTCAACAGTTTTTTTACCTTCTTTTATTAAATTGAACCATGGTTGTCTAACAGTTATGGTATATGGTTTTTTTGAACCACCATGTTGTATATTTTTTAATTGTATATATTTTTGTTTATATTTTTGATATTTTTGTAAATAATCCATATATATATATATATATATATATATTAGATAAAATATTTTACCTTAGTCGTCAATATCTATTTAAATTTTTTTAACAATTTATACTGATCGATTTTATTATCATATTGTGTATTATGTTCAAATAAAACCATTATTTATTTATACATAATGTTTTTAGATATAAATAAATCAATCTCTTTTATATGAATTAAAATTTTTTATAATATTATCAAGTCTATTTATATTTACAATCTTTTTATTATATTCAATATAAACATTTTCTAAATTATTTGTTTTAATTTCAAATTGTAATATTGTTTTACCAAATGTTGGACATTTAATATAATAATTTCCATTGTCATGTTCAACATAATACATATTTTTTATTTGTTGATTGATGGTATATTTGTTTTTATATAATCTAATGATTTTAGATAAATTTTCATCATTAAATTCATATTCTTTAAAATTATATTCAAACACAAGTTTATCATAATCTAATTCATCACACTGAAAACGAAATAATATATGTGTTGTATATTCTTTATTTGCAAATAATACATATTTTTCAAATAATTTATCTATCAATTGAAAATAAATGTGATTATATGTTACAAATATAATTAAATATACATTTGGCAAAACTTTGTTAATACAATTATAAATTTTTTCAATAATATTATTTATAGTTATATTATTTCCTGAAAAAATTGTTAGATAGTTTATTATTCCATCAGATATCGATTTATTTAATAAGTCTTCAGCTATTAAACAATTTCCAATACAAATAATACAATTGGAATATATATTTCTTTGTGGAATTTTAATTACATTTCTTTTATGATCATATGGTTCAATTGAATATATAATTTTATATTTATCACAAAAATTTTCAAATGTATTTTGGTTCATCATTTATTATTATATATAAATTAATTTATCAATTTTTTATATATGTATTATTTTATCTATTATCCTTGCTGTTTGATAGGGTATTTATCATTTCAGATGTCATTACTTCCATTATTTGTATATAATAAAATAATACTATTAATTGTTTAATTATCAATTTTTTTAACCTATTCTCTCATAGATAATCTATCTTTAACACTTGCTCTACAATTTGGACAAGTTCGACTAGTTTCAATCCATTTGAATATACACCTTATATGTCCTAATTCCTTTTTACAACATGTACATTTAACTGTTTCTATATTTGAATCATCAATTTCTTCCAAACATATTAAACAAGTTTCATCAACTTTTGATTTATCAACAATGTCATAACCTAAAATTGTAATTATTAAATCTCTTTTTTTAATTTTATCAATAATAATATTTATTTTTTCATGTCTATCTTTAATTAAACCTATAGCATCAACATAATCTTCTGGTTTAATATTTGCTATAATTTCATTAAACTCTTTGATTGATGCATTTTGATTTATATTGAAACAACTACCAATAATTACCATAATTAAGTTTAATTTTACTATTGTATTGAGTGTAATTCGAATTATATGCATAATATATTTCTTATATTTTCTAAATATATTATACACTTCTAAATAGTTGCAATTATTATGTAACATAACAATGTAATCTGTAAAAATACCGCTTGTAAATTTACTATTGTTTTCTAGTAAATTTTTTAAATAATTCATGTAATTTGAATTATCTTTTTTTATATCTCTCTCAAAAGTCAGTCTTACTATTTGAATACTATAATTAAACATATCTGTAAAATCTTCATAAGGGGGTTTATCGATTGGATATTCCGCATATTCATATTTTTTTTCAAATCTCATTCTGTTTAACTGACAACATATATTCTTAAAATATAATATATCACTATACATTTGCATATTTTTATTTGGAAATAATATATCAGAACATTTTGTAATACATTTAATATCTTGATTATCATTTTTCATTTGTATTTCTGTAATATTATATTTAATCCAATTTGTAGCAACATTTGGATATTTTTCTTCAAAAATATCGGTTTGTTTTTTTATTAGCTCTATATTTCTTGTTCCAATTACTTTATTCATATCAAGGAATGATACACATTTTTGTATAATTGGATGGTCTAAATATTTATGTACTTCTTCAATCTTACGTGTTAATACATATGAAAATAAGATTAAAATATTTGTATGTGGTTCTGAATTATCTTTGTTTTCTTCAAATATTTTATCAAGTTCTTCATATATCAGTGCTAATGTTTGTTTAGCATAATTATAATCTTCTTCAAACTCAAAAAATGTATTATGTAAATTATAATTATTGATAAGTAGTTGAACTAATGGATATGGATTAGATGTTTTTATTTCTTTCCATGAATTTCTTAGCATGTTAAATTTTTTGCATATACTTAAATCCAGAATATCATATAATCCATCATATTCTGGTATTGTCTTAATCTTTTCTATAAATTCATCTGTAAAATCAAAATCATTAAAATGAATTTTATTAATTATATACCAAAGAGCTTGTTGGACGTTCATTATGTAATAATTAAAAAAATATATTTTTTTATATTTTTTAATCAATTTTTTATAAAATAATAATGAAATTTTATTGTAAAATATGTTATAAACAATATTTTAAATGTGTAATTTTTCATCATAATACAGTAGGGGGGTAACTTACCCCCCTATTAAATAAATTATTATATTTTTATTTCTAATACTTATATATATATATAGAAACTATAATAGATATATTTAATAATACTTTGATTTATAATTCTAATATAATAAATTATATTATTGATATTGAAAATAATATTTGGTTTAAATTTGTAAATTTAGCAAATTTATTAGGATATAAAAGTAGTAAAGATGCTTTAAGAGATTTAGTTAGTAAAGAAAATAAAAAATTATTAAAAAATATTAATTTATTAATAAAAAATAATGAACATCCAAATACAGTTTATATTAATGAAAAAGGTGTATATAGTTTTCTCATAAAATCAAAAATGAAAAATGCACAAAAGTTTCAATTATGGTTAATAAATGATGTATTACCAAACTTAAGAAAACATGGTAGATTTGAATTAGATAAAAAAATTAAATTAAAAATAAAAAATTTAAATAAAAAAATAAAAATTTTAGAAAAAAATAATAAAATATTAAAAAACAATATGACTAAACATAAATATCCAAAAGGAACTTATATTTATATTATTGAAGATGATAATAAATATAAAATAGGATATACAGATAATTTAGAAGAAAGACTAAGAACATATAATACAGGAAAGGCAAATAGATCAGATTATGTTTATTATAAAAAAACAAAATGTGGAAAAGAAATTGAAATTTGTTTAAAAGCAATGTTAAATAAATATATTTACAAAAGTAACAAAGAATTTTATGATTGTAATGTTAACATAATAATAAATAAAATATTAAAATGTATTAAGATTGAAAAAGATTGTATAAAATGTAAAGATATAAAAAATATTAATCAAGAAGGTGGAAAATATGACACTAATGAGAACAATGATATTATAGATTATCTTATTAATTATTATAAACAGAAATATAATTATTATAATAAATTTTTTGATGCTAAATTACAATATAATTCTTGAAATTCAATTAATAAGTATTTGAACTAATGGATATGGATTAGATGTTTTTATTTCTTTCCATGAATTTCTTAGCATGTTAAATTTTTTACATATACTTAAATCCAGAATATCATATAATCCATCATATTCTGAATTTGTTTTAATCATTTCTATGAATTCATCTGTAAAATCAAAATCATTAAAATAAATTTTCTCAATTATATACCAAAGAGCTTGTTGAACGTTCATTTTTTGTATTAGTTATAGTAATTAGTTATGTTATTTTAGTTATTATATTTTCAATTTTTTATAAAAAATTGACTAAAAAAATGTATAAATATAACAATATAAATAATAAATAATATATAATTTATATTATATTATGAGTTGGAAAGATACTATAAGTAAAAATTTAATTAAATCAGTTAAGTTTGGTATTGGTAATGTTAAATTTATTGATGATGACATTATTGAATGTTATAATTGTAGAAATGAATTGAAATACGAACGTTATATTTCTTGTGATGGTAAATGTTATTGGTGTTTCGAATGTTGCGAATATCAACATATTAACAAAGAAAATAAAATAACTAAAGGACATAATATTACTTGCGATGAATATTATAACTGCGATGAATGTAATAAAACAACAATTGGAATAGACAATAATAATTATATTGATTTTATAGATAATGATTTTCCAGATGAAAGTTTTATATTCGACAAAGATATAAATACCAATATTAAATATAACAATAAATATTATCATTATGAATGTTTTTGTAAATTTCTTGGTGATGATTATATGAATCTTGTTTGTAATAAATGTAAAAGATATTGTAAAGATATCAATAATATGCGTGATATAAATAATGATCCAAAAATAATTAAAGGAATTAATGTATGCGTTGAATGTTATGATAATACTGATATTCGTAAATGTTATAATAATTCATGTAAAGGAGAACGTGTTGTTATGCAATGTTATTTTTATAGTCAATGTAAAAAGTATGCAAAAGGTTGTATAGAGTGCACTAAGAACGACTGGATTAAAGAATATTGTAATGAGTGTAGATAATGTATGTATTACATTATTTAATCCTATCTAAACTATTTAATGGTGTAATAAAAAAAATCAATAAAATATATAATATAAATATTAAAGAATTAGAACCAACAATAAAAAATATTTATACTTATATTAAAAAAAATTATTCATGTATAATATTATTTCATTGGATTGATGAAATCAATGAAACATGTGGAGATCATTATGCAATGATAGAATCAATAGATGAAAATAATAAATTTAAAGTAATTAATTATTCTTTTGACGAAAATATTAAATATTTATCATATAGAGAAATTAAAACAATGTTATTACCATATAAAAAAAATGATGAAGAATTTCCTAAATTATGGTTTTTTCAAAATCACACATAATAAAGATTTATGATATAAACTTTCAAATATTAGTTCAATATTATTTTCTATTTGTTTTATTTTATCATTATTATAATAATTATATTGTCCTCCTCTCCATTTTACTACACATTCATTTGGTTTTACACATACTAAATCACCTATAATATTATTTATATTGATTGTTTTATTATAAATTACTATTTCTCCAACTAAATCATTGTGATAAGAACCATCTATAATATTATTTTTTAATGGTAATTCATCTATCATAGGTGATACTATATTAAAATTTATTAAATTATATTTTGTTCTCATTATATAATTTATCAATCGAGATGGAAATAATGCATCTGTTAAATTACATAATACACATACATTAAAATTATATTCTGGTATTATTAACATTGCTGATGAATATCCAAATACTGAACCAGTATGGCAACGTGTTAATTTATTTTCATCAGCAGTCCATAATCCATTACCATACCAATTATTATTTAATTGTAAAAAATCTTTTTTAGTATTTAAAAATTTTAGCCATAATATCAAATCATTTGTTGTTGATATTATTCCACCTGCAAAACCAAAAACAGATGTTTTTCGAACCAAATTAATTGGTTTAGTCATATAATCTGTATCAGTATAATAACCTTGTACCATATCATCAGTAAATCCTGTATTATTCATTCCTAGTTCTAAAAGTAAATCATTAAACATAGTTTTTGTACCACTGATTTTTTCTATAATTATTTGTAGTATTATATAAAATATATTATTATAATTAAATTCTTTATTTTTTGTTGGAATTTCATCACTCAATTTTTCTTTAATTATATCAATATTAAAACCATAATCTATTAATTGTGTAAATAAATGTGAATCATATGGTGTATTATGTTCAATTAAATCTCTTAGTGTTATATCCGAATTTAGTGGATAATATTTAGAAACTAAATCTTCATAATTACATAATTTTTTTTAAACTAGACTATATAACAAATAAGCTCCAAATGATTTACTCAATGAACCTATTGCAAATTTATCATTTGAACCAAATTTAATATCATCAATAATTACACTATAATTATCAATTGATTCTAATGATGCTAAATATTTAATATATTCATTCATATTATCATCTAAATTGCCTTTTGTTTTTATAATAAATATGATATAATATTTTCTAAATTAACAAGTTTTACAAATACAATGTAATTCTATCAATGATATCTGCTTTACATTCACTACAGTTAGAAATATTCTCTGAACATTCAATACAAGTAGAATGCCCACATTTAAAAACTATTTTTCGTTCATTCAAAAAACAGATAGAACATGTAATACGTTTAGCTAATGTATTTTTATAATCTAGATCATCCTCTTTTACTACATTATCAATTAATTTATCTGATTTCAATAGTCTAATAATATCGACACTTAAATCTTGTAGTAATGCAAAATCATAAGCAGTTTTATTAGTATCTGCTTTAATATCAATATTTGCATTATGATTAAGTAGTTCTACAATAATATCTTTTTTTTTCGCTAAACATGCATAATGTAATGGCGTACAATTACTTTCATTCTTAGCATTTACATCCGCATTACGTTCTAATAATTGGATAACATTATTTGTACGACCATTTGCAGCAGCATTATGTAATGGTGTAGCACCATTATTATTTGAAACATTTAGTTTTGCACCACGATTTATCAATTCAATTAAAATTTCATTATATCCTTTGGCAGCAGCATGAGATAATGATGTATCACCATCCTTGTCCATAGCTTCAATATTTGCTTTTCTATCTAATAATTCACATACTACATTTTTATGGTTTTTGATAGTAGCATCAATCAATGGTGTATAATTTAGATTATTAGTTGCTTCTATATCTGCATTTCTGTTTAATAATTCAATAACAATCTCTTTATAACCTTTATTAGAAGAATAATGTAATGCAGTAGCATCATCATTAGTTTTAGTATTTATTGAAGCATTTCTATTTAGTAATTCAGTAACAACATCTAGATGACCTTCTAAAGATGCATATTGTAATGATGTTATTTTACCATCACTTAAATCTTCGATATTTGCATTTCTATTTAGTAATTCAATAACAACATCTTTTCTGCCTTTCATTGAAGCACAATGTAGAGATGTATAACTTTGTCCATCTATCTTATTAATATCAGCATTTCTATTTAGCAATTCAATAACAATATTAGTAAAACCTTGATAAGATGCAAAATGTAATGGTGTTCTATCTTCGTCATCAACACAATTAATATTAGCATTGCGATTTAATAATTCGATCGCAATATCTAATTTACCTTTTATTGCACAATATTGTAATAGTGTTGTTCCATCAGCTTGTTCTGTTTCGATATCTGCATTTTTGTTCAATAATTCAATTACAATATCTAATTTATCATTTGATATAGCCTTAAAAATATCCATATTTTATTATTTTATATTGACATTGTTGTCTATAAGTAATATTATCAATTTTTATTTATATATTGTTTTATAGTTTCTATAATTTCATCTGAATAGTCTTGTTCTATCCATATAAAATGATTGGCATCTTTCATAATAACATATTCTTTCATATTTTTGTCTTTTTCAAATAATTTTTGTTCTTTCATACTATATTTATTCCAATCATCCTTATTTTTTTGTCTTCTGAACCTCCATAATAGTCAATATTGAAAAAAGGTTGATTAAAAGTATATGTTTTGCCAATTTTTTTAAGCTTGTCTAAAAAATCTAATTTTCTCAAAACTGGTTTATCTTCAAAAGAATAATTCCACCATAATTTTGAAGAACTGAAACCATTAAATAATATTATAATATATTTATCTTTGTTCATATATTATACATAATAAAATAAATCATATTTTATGTTAATAATTAATTTTTTAATCTAAATTAATTGATAATTGCCTTGTATTTTGTGTCATAACCATTATAAAAATATAAGTATACTATCAAATTATAAATATATATAATTTTAGTTAATTAATTTACATTTATGTTTTGATATTGTTTCAAAATTATAATTTTTCAAACAATATCCACATTTAATATTATCTATATCAGTTGAACATTTATTTATAAATTTTAATGCACTGTTTAATGTTATTTTATAAAATTCTTTATTCTTAATATATTCTTCATTTTTCATTATTTTTTTGATACATTTATCTATTTCTATATTTTCAACTTTAATAATATAATTAAAATATATTTTATTTGCATTTCCTGTATTGTATGTTTTTATCCTTTTATTAAGATTTTTAGTATAACCAATCTTATAAAAATTTTTTTGTTTGATAATATAAATATGATTACCTTCAGGATAATCTATATTTTTTAAATTAAGTAATAAATCTTTATTAGATAATTTTATTGAACTCAATTTTTTACTAATTTTAGTTAATTTTTTTTCACTAGATTCTTTAACAGAATTTAATTTTTTATTAACTTTATCAAGTTCTTTTTTTGATTTTTTATCTAAAATATATTTACCAGTTTCTCTAATTTTTGGCATAATTTCAGTAAAATATTTATTCATAAATATTTTTGCTAATGGTTTTGTAGAAATGCTTAAAACTTGGTACAATCCGCTTTCGTTTATGAATTTTTTATGTGGTTGGATTGTATAGACCGGTACCAGTCTAATGGTACCCTCTTCATTCTTATTAATTTTTGAATATATTTTTACATTATTTTCTGATATTTTTAATTTAGTTATAGCATTTCTTACATTATTATATTTTAGAGATTTTATAATATCTCTCAAACCAAACCATATATTACCTTTTTTATCATAAATTATACTAATTTCAGTATCATTGATCTTTAATATATCATTAAAAATTTCCATAAAGAAAATACTATCTTGTTTTTTACTCATATGTATATAATATAAGTGAGAAAATATTATTACATATATTAAATAATATAATATAAAAATTAATTTAATAATATTTATAATATATGTCAGAAAGTACAACTAAAAATAAATTTCATCATAAATGTGAAAAATGTAATTTTGAAACATATAAAGCTGCTGAATGGCTAATTCATATAGAAACTGCAAAACATAAAAGAGATGGGAAAGCCAAAAGTAAAATATGTAAAACTTGTAATATAGAATTCGCAACACACTGGTTACAAAAAATGCATACATTAAAAATGCATGCTACTAAAGAAGAACGTTCTAAACATAAATATTATTGTAATATTTGTGATTATATATTTTTAAATAAAATATATTTAGATAAACATACAAATGGCATTGTTCATAAAAATTTAGCTAAAGCACTTGATAGTATCAAATCATAAGCAATAAATCCACTATGTGATATTATTATACTATTCTAAACTAATCAAATGTTCTAATATTTTCTTCAAATCATAAAAATGTTTTACAATAAATATAACACTTTCTAAAGGAATGAATTCATATAATTCTACTTTATCATTTATTCCTAGTTGTTCTTGAAATTTTTCAAAGAATAATATTTTATACAACAATTCTTGAAAATAATTATAGTTATCTTTTATCCATTTAGAATTATCTATTTTTATATTTTCTAAAATTGGATTTAATGTTTTAGCATCTTTATCAGATATCAGCACTTTTTTATTTATATCTATTTCAGGATATTTATTTATTAAATTTTTTAACATTATCTTGAAAATAATTTTATAAAAGTTTGTATATAAATCATTGTCATATTTTAATGCAGATTCTTCCCATTTTTCTAATATATATTTTTTATGTAAAACCATTCCATAATCTATTGCTGATAAAATATAACCATGAGTTAAAACTTTTTTATCTAATATCTTAATATATTTATCTTTTGTTTTAACAACACCAATATTTTTTGGATGTAGATCTCTATGATAATATCCTTCTTTATTTATTAAATAAGCAAGATTAACAACTTGAATAAACAAATCTAAAATAACTTTTTTATTATTTATTTTATAAATAATATTATGTAACATATTATCAACAATATTAGTTATTTTGATAGAACAATATGGAGAAGCAAATAAATCTTTGTAATATTTTTTTATTTCTGGATTCATAGATTTCCATTTTTCTTCACTTAGATGATGAACATAATTACATTTTTTATTTTCATAATCATATATTTTCATAAATTGTTGAGGATATTTTTTTGACATATTTTTAGCAAAATCTATTTCTCGCCATATAACAGATTTCAAATTTTTTTCTAAATCTTTCTCAAATACTTGTTCTACTTTCATAGCATATTTTTTATCTTTATTTTTGACTAAATAAACTGTTCCATGCATACCTGAGCCCAATTCTTTTATAATTTTATAATTTTCCATATATTTATTAGATTTTAAACTTTCATAAATAATTTCTTTGAATTTATTAATGTCAATTATATCAACATTATCATAAATAATTTTCATATCTTTTCCATTATTATCAAATACCAATAATTTATTAATTTTTACATTATTACATCTTTCAATATTATGATTCATTATACAATTTTCATATAATTCAAGTAATGTTTTTGCAATATTTTTAACATTATTTTTTATAATTGTTTTATCTAAATTTGGTATTCTTGGTGCTGGTTTACTATTGTCATCCATAAAAGCTTTAACAGCTTGTTCCAATCTTTCTTTGTTTCTTTTGATTAAATTTTTAACAGATACCAATGAATAAGCTATAATAATATTATAATTTTTTGGTGTCCACTCTCTTGATAATATCCATTTTGGGATATTTTTTCCAGTTGTTTCTATAACAATATTTTCTTTATTCTTGATATATTTTATAAATTTTTCATCATTAACTTTATTATAATCATATTTTTTTCTAATATCAAAATAAACTTTTTCAAATGATTCTAAATTATTGTCAGTTTTTATTATTTTTTTTACTTTTCTCTTATATTCTTCATTATTTTCAATTAGATCATCAACCAAACAAGTTTTATAATTTTTATCAAGATTCAAATATTCAATAGTTTTATTTATCAATTTTGTTTTACCAGAACCAGAATGACCTACTGTAATAATTATATACATATTATTTTAGTATTAGATAAAATATTCTGAATAATCTGGATGATTTCTAAAAGATGGATGAATTTTACTTTCATCAGTTGTTCCAGAAATACCTACACATTTTTCATAAGAATATACACGATGTGCCCAACCAAATGGAATATATATAAAATCACCTGCTTTTGCTCTACCAACCCATATGTTATCTTTCAAATAACCATCACATACTGACATCAATTCAGACCAATTCATTGCCATTATATTTTCAATTTGGAATCCTTTTTCTGATAAATACTCTATATTTTGTGGTGGAATAAACCACCATAATTTATCACCAGCATATAAATACATCCAGCCATCATATGGATCAATATGAAATTTTGTAATAGCATCTTTATTAGTTAGTACATAACTAATAGCACATTCCATTTCTTCAGGTTTTTGTTTATAAAATTCTCTTAATTTATCAGGAATTAATTCATAATGATAATTAGCAGAATCTACAACATTATATTGAGTGGTACCATCTAACCATTGATTATATAAATCTTTAGCATTCATATCACCACTAAAATAAACATTATGACTAGTTTCTTTATGAGAAAAAATTGGTTCAGATTCTTCTGAGAAACATTTCAAAACATGATTAGCATTATATTTATCAAAACCACTAATATTTCTAATAATATAAGGATGTTTATTATCAAAATTATCTAATTCAGGCAACATTATACATTCTTTTTCATTGAAAATCATTATATAATTTTTATAATATTTCTTTTATTAAAAATTTAATAAATTATTTTTTTTAGTATATATATAATCACCTTATTTATAGCTTTCATATAAAACTACTAACTACACTTAGTTATAACAGCTAATAATTATTTCATTTACAATTATTTAATATTAGCTAATAATAACATTATCTAGATAAGTTTCCAAAACTTGTTTTATTAAAAGATTTTCATTTTCTTCATTCATAAAATTCATCATATAATCTGTTGCATTTTTAGATATTTCAATACATTTATTTTCATTATCAATCGCCCATTTATATTTTTCTTCTAAATCACTAAAATCATTATTTAATGGTATATAATGTATCCATTCTATTAATTCATATTCCATACACCAACTAGAAATAGTTGGTTTTTGCATAAACACAACAGAATTGGATAATAATTGCCATTTTAAACCAGTTGCTACATCATTACCTTCAATACTTATTATAAATTTTGATTGTAATTGTTCTTTATAATCCATAAAATTTCCTAAAATATATTCTTTTTTATCATTGTTATAATCTTGACATAAAAAATTAAATTTAATATCAATATTTTTATTAGGATTGTCTTGAAATTTTTTTACTAATATTTCTCTAGGATTATTTCCAAAACCATAATAACCAGTAGTTGTGCCTCGCCATATAATTTTATTATTTTTTTTATTATATGGTATATCTATATTACTAATACTTTTTAACATCCCCCAATGTCTATCATGTTCTATTTTTAATACAACTCTATTAGAATCATCTAAACCTATTCTTCTAACTTTTGATATAATTGGTATAGGTGGTGTCATTTTGCTCTCATCTCCAAATAATGTCATAATATTTCTATCTTTATATTTATCATCTGTCATACTAAAAAATCTTATCATATCACTATGATAATCTCTATTTATTTTACTGTGTCTATTAAATATAAAAAGATCTTCACTAACATTCTCATTAATTTTATAATTAGTTTCAGCTAAATTTAAAATATTTTTACTTAAATTACCTAAATAAAATTTTAATCTATATTCATTTGTCATTAATTGTTTATTATATTTTTTATGATGAAAATAAAATCCTAAACTTTTAGCATCATTTTCATCTCTATATCTTTCATGTATATATAATTTTATTTCATCATCATTTAATAATGATTTATATTTTGGTTTATTAAATAAAGAAGTTAATACAATTTCTTCTGGAAATATAGAAAAGAATGTCCAGCCAATATTAACCATTTCATAATATTCATCTATTAAAGCTTTCACTAAAATATTATCAATATTTAATCCAAATACTATTGTTTCTACATATCCTGCTGTATGTAAATTACTCTTAGTTAATCTATTTAATAATTTTATAGTTTTATCAAAAGACATTGCATTATAATTATTACCATATTTAACTCTTTTTGTTATAGTTGGTTGTTTTTCTAAAATATCAAATAAATATTTTGGATTATTTAAAGCAAAACAACCAGAATCAACCCAAATAATTTTATTAAATCCACATTTATAAGCATCTAACATCATAAATATTTTGAAAGAATAAGGAACACCAATATATTTCATTTCTTTTCCAGTTGGATTAGGAAATCCTCCATATTGTATAATTAAATGACCATTATATTCGACATTTTTTAATGATTCTATTATATTTTGACTTGCTAAATATCTAGAATTATCATTATTAGTAGAATATGGAACACAACACACAATACAATTATTATCATCTCCAAATTTATATATTTTTCTTTCAGGTAATTCATTATTTATTATTTTTTGTCTAAATCCTCTATTTAATCTAGATTTGAAATCATCAAGTTCATAAAAATTATTATTATATAATTTTTCTACTATATTATCAACATTCATATTATCAAGTTTTTTTTGTATATCTTGATATTCTTCAAATGTATATTCTAATTTATCTGGAACATCTATTAAAAATGGATTTGGTTCTATTTTATTAACAAATGGAGGAAAATTTAGATCAATATTTGTATTATTTGGAAAATCTAAATATTTATCAGGTAATGGATTTATATTTTTAGTTAATTCTTTATCAAATAATTTTTTATTTACATATGTAATTTCCATTACATTTGGTAATCCATTATAAGCAACTAAATCATGATTATTACCATGAACATGGATAATATAATGTGTTTTTGATAATTTTTCAAGACATTTTAATTTATCTTGTCTAGTACAATTAAAACTATCATAATTAAAATTATTATGATATGTAACATTAGTTAATCCATGTAATTCTATTGTTAATTGTGAAATTTTATCTAGTTTGTCACATTGTAAAATCCATGGCCATTCACTACCCTCTATATCCATTTTTAAAAAAATATTATTATATTTTTCAAATATATCATCAAGATTTGTTGTAGTATCTGTATTGTCTGTACCTATATTCTTTTTTATAAAAGTTATCATATTGGAAATATTATTAGGAATATGATTAATTGTACCATCAAAACCAAAATTATTAACTGTTTTATATTTTTCAACAAAATATTTTGTAAAATTATTACTATCTGATATACCAGCACTAATATAACAATCATAATTAATATCTAAATCTGCTATAACATAACCACTATCTTGGTTATCACCAAGTCTAATTTTATTATCTATATGATATGTAGTAAAAAATCTATTATCGTAATCAAATAATGTATCATAATTTTCCATTATTATTATAAATATTTTATAATAGTAACAAACGACACTAATAAAAATTTTTTATCATTTTATAATAAGGATTATATGTTTTATAATTTATAAATTTTGTAATTTTTATATGTTAAAAGGTACCGTAGTTAATTGCGGTACCTTGGCGTCTAATAAGGTAGCTTTTCTATTTTATATAATAATATTGAAGCTTTTAATAAATTATAATAAATATATTATTGATAAATTATTTAATTCAGACAACATTATATATTCGTTTTCATTAAAAACCATTATGTATATAAATTATTATATTTGCCTATAAATAAAAAAATTGAAAAACTTTGTTTTGCTCAGTTTTAGAAGTTTTATTTCATTCGCTAACTCTCATAAAATAAAAATTGAAAAAATAAACTCTAGATAGTAGAAATATATTATATATTTTTGATGGTTGATCATTACTATCAAAAAGATAAAACGTTTAGTTCAGTATTTTTTAATATCCCAATAGAGGATCGCTTAAGTTGTCATTATCCTAATCGTATGATTTCATCAGTAGTATTAACAAATGAAAAAGGCTTACCGCAAATATCAGAAGAAGAAGGTGAGAAGAAATTTAAAACACACCTTGGACGAGTGTTTGTTGAAAAAGCATTAGATACAATTCTATTTGCTTTCTATGGTGGTGTTGAAGGTGCTAAAAATGCAATGAATCAACTACTAAGAGCACAGCTAACACCTTTACGAGGAACACCTTTAACTCCAGCTCAAAAGGAAAATGTACTCCAAACATTAAATGATTTCTATGCCAACTATAGGAACGAATTCCATTATGGTGCCAGTGGTAACTCTAATGATGTGTGCGAAAAATGTATGAATTATTATGATATAATTTGTGCAGATTGTTATCATTTGGAGAATATGGAGATAGCTCGTACGCCAATTTCAGAAGATTTGCTGTATAAAGCTGTTAGTAAATTTGTATCAATTGGCTTTTATCCGCCTGTTTTTAGCTTTTCTACTTTTATATAAAGCTGCTAATTGTATCTAGTTTTAACAGCTAATTATTTAATTTAGATTTTGGAAGATTTAATATTATCCAATTAAAATTTATTTTATAAAAAATCTATTATCATAATCAAATAATGTATCATAATAAACAAAAACAATTAAAAAAAAATAAATTATGATAATAATAATGAATTTGTTAAAATATTTTTTTCCTACTAGAACATATAATAGTAAACAACCAGTTATATTTGAATATATTTGGTTAGATATTGATAATAATTTTAGATCAAAAACTAGAGTTATTGAATTTGAAAAAGATAAAAATATAACAGTAGATAGTTTACCAATTTGGAATTATGATGGTTCATCAACAGGACAAACTTGTGGTAGTGATTCAGAAATATTTTTAAAACCTCAAGTAATTTATTTAGACCCTTTTATTAGAGAAACAACATCTTATTTAGTTTGGTGTTCAATGTATAGACCAACAAATTCAGTTAAATTTAATTCAGATGGTTCAAGTAGCACAATTGATATAAGTTCAATGTTATCAAATTCAAATAGAGCACTAGCACTAAAAACATTTTCACACCATACAGAATTAAAACCTTGGTTTGGTATTGAACAAGAATATTTTATAACAGATAAAAATAATAATATTTTAGGATTTGATAGTGAATTACAACAAGGAAAATTTTATTGTGGTGTAAATGCTTTTAATGGTATTGGTAGAAAAATAGCAATGACACATTTAGAACATTGTTTATATTCTGGTATTAAAATATGTGGTGTAAATGCTGAAGTAGCACCATCTCAATGGGAATATCAAATTGGAATTTGTGAAGGAATTGAAGCAGGAGATCATGTTTGGATTTCTAGATATATATTATGTAGAGTAGCAGAAATGGAAGGATATAATATATCTTTTCATCCAAAACCATTACAAAATTATAATGGTTCGGGGTGTCATACAAATTTTTCAACATTGCCAATGAGAGAAGAACCAAATGGTATTAGTTATATAAATCTAGCATTAAAAAAATTAGAAAGAGCTCATGATGAACATATGGCAGTTTATGGTAATGATAATCGTTTAAGAATGAGTGGACTACATGAAACATCACATTATGATAGATTTACAATTGGTAGAGGTGATCGTGGTTGTTCTATTAGAGTAAATAATGATACGATTAATAATAATAGAGGATATTTTGAAGATAGGCGACCAGCAGCAAATTGTGACCCATATATAGTAACATCAGCAATATTTAATACACTAACTAGAGATTAAAAAATTGATATATTTATTTATAGAATTAGTATTTTTCATTATTTTATTAATGGATACTACTACTGATACTTGTCTATGTGAAAAAACTATATGTTTTTATTGTGAATTAGTCTATTGCCCTGAATGTGTTCCAATAAATTGTCAAATGTGTATAAATAGTTATATAGACCCATTTATAGACCCTGATTCAATGGCTTGTCCAAATTGTTCTAGTACAGAAGAAATTTTAGATACATTAATATGTCATCAATGTTTTTATAATATGCTAACAAGTGGTCAATTATCATATTGTTTAGATTGTGATGATTATATAATGATTGGAACTGCTGAATATGTTATATTTGATATAGAAACACAACATTTTATAATAACAGAAGATTCATACGCCCATCAAACACATAGAATTATATATGGACCAGAACAAAAAGATATAATGATTTCATCAACGTTAAATAAATATCCATTGATGAGATTTAATAAAAAACTTGGTTGGGGGTTGGGTAAAATTAATTTTTAAGTAATGCTTGTTTTAAATTTAGATATTTTAATTTATATTTCATATATTTCTTTGTAAAGTCATTATATACTCCAATTGTTTCACTGTTAGTTGTTGAAAGTAAATCTAGTTCTCCTATTTTTAAATCTGGATTCTTTCCTTCTACACCAAGTTTAGTGTCCCTTTTTATATATGAATGGGGGTGCATATTAAGTTTAGGGGTTACCCAAGTTGTTGGTAAATCATCACCCTGTTCTAAACTACCTAAGAAAGTAGCTGCATTTATTTTATATATTTCTTTTGCTAAAGCAGATCCATCTAAGCTTTTTAATTTTTCCAATTTTGGTGTATAATAATTACTTTTTTTAGCGTCGTTTACTAATTCTGCTAATATTTTAGTTTTTAATTCTTGTTGATTTGAATCATTTTCATAATCATTTACAATTTTATCAATATTTACATACGGTATTTTAGGTGGATTATTAACATTATCAGATACATTAATAACAGTAAATATAAACCATTTTAAACTTTCTAATGTTGATTTTATATTTTGTCCTTCACCTATTATATCATTTATTGCTATTGCAATAGCACCATATTTCTCATCATGATGAGTTTTTCTTCCAAAAGCAAAATATGGCCAATGATCTTTCATAATATTTCTTAAATATGGAAAAATCATTTTCCCACCAGCATTACCAGCTGTATTAGATACTATATCTTTAATATTTTTACTAAAATCAGTTAATGATTTATTAATAAATTTACCTTCGTTTAACCTAAACTTACATTGATCATTTAAAAAATCCTTAACTAGTGTACAGTTTGTATAATAATTATTCATTTGAATTATTTTATTTATACAGCCTATATTATTAGGATTAAACACATCCATTAAAAACATTTGTAAATCTGTTATATTACCTGCTGGGGTGTTTGTAGTATCTGTGGGAAATTGTGTTAATGTAATATTTATATATTTTTTTAAGGCTACTAAAAATTTGTCCCAAGTTATATTAAATATTTTTGATTCATATACATGGTCTGATGATAAATACCATATATAACTGCCCGTTTTTAACATAGGGCTACTATTATCAAACCACTCATGCATTGGACTAGTTTTATGTTTTATTATTAAATTATTAAATAGATCTTGTACTTTTTGTACATTCTGTGTGGTTTGTGTAAATTTTTTCTCATGAATAGATAAATAAAATTCATAAAGCTTAGAAATATAATTATATATATTTTTTATTTCTTCTACATCTCTATAATTGTCTTCGCCTTTGACTTTATCTTTGGGTACACCTGTGTCTGTGACTTCATCTTTGGCTACGCCTTTGCCTGTGACTGTGTCTTTGGCTTTACCTTTGGATACACCTTTGGCTACGCCTTTGCCTGTAACTGTTTCTTTTCCTCTAGAACAGGGAAGTTTTTTTAAATGACATGGATTAGTGTCTTTAGGATTTTCAAGATTTTCAGCGATTTTTTTTAACTCCTTTGGATCACCTACATCAGATCGATTTCGTTTATTTTCTTTATAAGCATTTATATATGCATCTTGAAAATCAATAATTTCATCAAGATTAGCACAATCAAATTCATTTTCATAACCAGCTAAATCACATACAATAATTTTTGATTTTTTGTCACCATTAAAAGTTATTTCAAAACATATAATTAAATGACTTCGTGAACTTTCTATATTATTTGGTGTTGGTTGTGTTGATCTAACATTTGAACTCATTAATCCAATTATATCTTGACCCATTTGTTTTATTTGGTCTATTTGGCCTTGTGAACTTATTGTATATTCTTTTTCTTGCAATGTGCCCATGTTATATGATTCATCTTCTTTTTGTTCTAATGCTGCTTTACTTCTTGCATCTTGATTATATTCTAAAATTCTATATGTAACTTTTATTGATTTAATAAATTGTTCATTTATTTTAAATAACTGTAATATAATACCTTCTTCTTCTTTTCTCTCTTTAGTTTTTAAATATATTAAACTTGATGTTTTACCACTACCTGACTGCCCAAAACTTACAAAACATAATGGTGGTGATGGGTGTGTTTTAAACATCGCTTTTAAGGCATCTAACTCATTTAAATTAGATGCAACCTCGCTATTTAGTCTATTATGAAATCTTGCATCATATGGACCAAAATAATATACATCACCTCCAACATCTGCACCAACTTTTACAGTATGATAATAATTTTTATATGTTCCTTTATCCCCGTTTTCTTTTGACCTAAATATTTCATTTAACCTCCCTCCATCATTTCTACTTATTAAATATGAAAATATTTTTTTATGTTTTCTAAAGGTTTCCTCGTAATTATTTCTAATATTTACATTTTGAGATTTTAAAGCGTCGAACTGAGAAACTATATTACAAAATACATGTATTATTTTTGCACAAAGTTTAAGTAATAGATTTGCATTTTCAATATTAGATATTAATTTCTGATAATAAGTTTCATTTAATAAATATATAATTCTCGTTACTAATATATATTTAGGTTTAGATTCAGAGCTTTTTCCCAACATTTTATAATATATTTCAGTATCCTTTGTAATATCTGCTTCCTTAAAAGAACCTAAAGAACCTAAAGTCTTTATATATTCATATTCTTCAGTAATTTCAATAAAAAATAATTCTAATATTTTTTTTTTATCATACTTAACAATGTCTTTACATAATTTATTAAATCCAGTGGGAGCGGTATCATAAAATAATTCACTAATATATAATAATGGTTCTAAAAAATATAATGAAGCAATTTTTATCATTTGTAATTTTATTTTATCTATGGTATTATTAGTATTTAATTTAAGGGTATCAGCACCTTCTTTTATTATATCATCTTTAATAAATTTTGAAAAGCGTTCTAAAAAAACTTTTTGTATATCTTCTACATTATACACATTAGCCCCTATTGGATCTATTGGGTCTATTATATCATCTATTTCATCAGGCGGTAGTGGGAATGAAGGAACTTCTGATGGTGTTCTACTAAAAGGTGTGTCTAATGGAGTTCCTATCAAAGAAGGAGGGGTTCTAACAGGCTCTTTACGTTGATTTGGTACTACACCATCTCTTAATGATAAAGCTATCTGTCTATCTGATTGTTTACTTGATTGTTTTAATAAATCAGTTACTTTTTTTGTTTTAGAGTTAAAAAGCTCTACTAATAATTTAATAATACCTCGTAGTTCTTCTATAGTTTGTGTTGTTTTTAAACTAGATATTTGCATTTTAGCAAGACTATCATAAAATGTATTTAATAAATCCACATTAACATGTTTCCCTAAACTACTTTTAAATTCTCTTAACTTTAAATCTGCTTCATATAATTTATTAATATGAGGCGCTAATTCTTGTTTTATTTCACCCTCTTCATGACTTGATAAATTAGTTCCTAATCTACTATTTATATTTGATATTATTTTTTGAAAATCCATTATATATATTTACAAAAAAAAATGATTTTTATAATTTTTAGAGCATATAAATATTTTTATAATATAATATAATGAAAATATATATCATTTTTTTATTAATATATTTAACATATTTATTATTGAAAACATTAGATATAGAATATTTTACACAACCTTCATATATGTTTGGCATTATGCTTATTTTTAAGAATGAAGAAGATTATTTAGAAGAATGGTTAGATTATCATATTTCACAAGGTATTGACCGTTTTTATATGTATTGTAATGATGATAATATTAATAAATATAAATATTTTGATAAATATAAAAATTATATCAAAATTATTGATTGGACAAATAAAAAAAATGAAGGAGATTTAACTATACAAAGACAAGCGTATTATGATTGTGTTAGTAAATATAGTAATGAATGTAAATATTTAATGATGCTAGATGCAGATGAATTTATTTTAAATAAAGAAATAAATTCAACCGTTGTAGATTATATTAAAAAATTAGATTATGATAAAGTAAAAGCTTTAAAAGTACAAAGATATAATTTTGGTTCAAATGGACATTCAAAAAAACCAAATGGTAAAGTTATTGATAATTATAATAAACGTGAAAAAATATGTTCTAGTTTCAAAACTATTGCAAATACATCTTTTATTGATACTAGTAAACAGTTTTTTGGAGTGCATGATTTTAATTTTATTAATAAAGATGGTATTATTTATAATAAATATTTAAATTATGATACTTCTTATCCTAATGGATGTAATAAAGATGATATAAATGAAATACCATTAGTAATAAATCACTATTTTACTAAATCATATGAAGAACATATGGAAAGATGTAAATTATGGAAAAATGGAGGTATTAATCCTTATGGTTATCGAACAGATTGCGATGAAAAATTTAAATCAAAAGATAATAATGATATTAATGAAATATATGATGATAGTATAATTAAGAAGAAATCATATCTTGTGTAATTGGATAACTATCTAATATCAAATCTAATATTGATATAGGAGTCATTGGTTGACCTGACATAAAAACTTTTAGTAAATCTGATGAAAAACCTGATATTAGTGCTACATTTGGTTCATTTGCTGAAGCAATTGGAAAACCAACCGTATTAGCACGTAGATTCCAAAATACAATTTGAGGAATGTTATAACCTTTCTCTTGAAATTTTAATTTATATGTTTCAAATATAGTTTCATATGGAGAATAAGAGGAATGACATTCATTAAATTGCATATCTGAAAATACAAATAGAGTTGTTGGCATATCTTGTGGATTAATTTTATTTTTCACTGCTTTATCTAAAATCAATTTAAATACACTTTCAAAATTTGTTGAACCACCCCAATGCATATTTGATATTGATTTCAATTTCTCATAATATGAATTACCCATAACTTTATGCCATTGTGGTTGTTCACTAAAAGTTAATAGAAAATTTTTAAAAGCTGGATGAGCAAGTTCTGAAACAACCAATCCTAAAGCAATTGAAACATCCATTGGTGTACCATTCATAGAACCAGATACATCTGCTATAGCAAGACATTTACCCAAATTACCACTTTCTTTTAATTTATTTATAATTGTGTCTATTTGTGATTCTAATACTTGGTCTTGTTCTAACATTAATCTTTTTGTTAATTCATGTATTTGAACTCCTTGTGAATTAACTTTTGCTTTACCATTAGCTAGTTTCATTTGATATTCACCAAAACGAATTTCATCATTTTTTGTAAAAGCTTTTCTATTTAACATCATTGTTCTTGATGGAACTTTTTCATAATCAATTTTATCCCATTCTCCTGCACATATTAATGTTTCTACTATATTTAAATATTTTCTCAATTTTGTGATCATCATCCTATAATCTTTATTTGGTGTAGATGATTCTGGAAACATTAATTTTGCTAATTTTTGTGCTAATCTTCCATTTGTATTATGATCAAAATGTGTTCCTTCTGTTGGAGCCCATTTAGATGCTAGTGAAATAGCTGGTTTTTTTTCATCTGGATTTCTTTCATAATATTCTACAAACAATAAATCATTTTCTAATTGTTCTTTAAAAATTGATAGTTCATTATTTATTTCTGTTGTATATTCTTGAAATTTAATAAATTGTGATTTATCAAAAACTCCTTTTGGTTGACGTTTTCTAATTCTTTCTGATACTGGTTTACAAATTGGTTTACTTGAACCTTCTGTTTTCAATTCTGAACAAATTTTTAATAGGTCTACATAACAACCATATTCAAGCATTTTATTAATATTTAAATAATATGTTGATTTATGATTTTTACGTAGCCACATAACTTGATTAATGAATTGGTCTTTTTCTCCTTTTCCTCCTCGGCAATCACGAGTTTGATATATAATTTTTAATGTTTTCAATTTATCAAAATTCCACGCTTTTTCTAAAAGTTCTATCATATTTTCTTTATTATAATTTCTAAGAGTTTTGAAAAATAATTCTACTAAAGGATTATCTAAACTATCATAACAATTGGCACCATTTTCTGTTTTTGTTAAATTATTCATTGAAGTAATAAAAGGATTCATTATATGTTTAATAAATAATATTTTTAAATATTATTTAATAAGAAAAATTATTATAAAAACAAATAATATTATTTACTTTAGAGAATGTTATTAAATGGTTTCTTGTATAAGGAACTTTTCAGCAACTCACTCTAAAAATGCGATTATATGGTTTCTTGTATAAGGAACTTTTCAGCAACTCAACCTAAATAATGCGATTAAATGGTTTCTTGTATAAGGAACTTTTCAGCAATTTACCCACAAGAATGTGATTAAATGGTTTCTTGTATAAGGAACTTTTCAGCAACTCGACCTAAATAATGCGATTAAATGGTTTCTTGTATAAGGAACTTTTCAGCAACTCAACCCAAATAATGCTATTAAATGGTTTCTTGTATAAGGAACTTTTCAGCAACTAACCCACAAGAATGTTATTAAATGGTTTCTTGTATAAGGAACTTTTCAGCAACTAACCCACAAGAATGTTATTAAATGGTTTCTTGTATAAGGAACTTTTCAGCAACTCACTCTAAATAATGCGATCAAATGGTTTCTTGTATAAGGAACATTTCAGCAACTCAATCAAAACCAATTTTTATAATTTCTAATAGAAATTATTCAACACCTTTTATAATAAATATACGTATTTATTAAATTTCTGTATATCAACTTATACATTTTCAACATGCCATTTTATGATGGATTTTACAAATTTATCAATTTCATTTTTGTAAATTCTATGAGGAATTTTTATATTATAAAGCATATCAATATCATAATCAAATTCTCCATTTCCTTTATCATCTCCAGTATATGTAATTATTATAATAGACCTATTAAATGTAAATTGTAATTTACGACAAATAAGGTCATCTATAATTTCTGTTGTCTCTTTCTTAATATCAATAGTATCAACTAAACATAAAAAATGTTCTTTAATTTGTTCTGACATATCTTCATTAGTATCAATTTGATTGATAAAAATATCTTTAATATAATCGGTTTTATCAATTATGATTTTATTATTTAATATTATTTTAGCTTGTTCTAATTCACTAATAGAAAAAGCGTTAATCAGTTCATTGAAAAGATCCATTATTTTAATAATTATTTTATTTTTTAATATATATTTAATATAATATATGCCAATAGATAATACTATTGAAAAAATTATAAAAAGTGATAAATTGAAAAAATACGAAAAATTATCTAGAATTTTGTATTATATTTTTGTAAAAATATGTAAAATAGATCAGAGTAAATATTATATTCTAGGTTCATATGCTTTAAGAAAACATAGAGAAATAAATGATTTAGATATAAATTTTTGTTTCACTGAGGCATCAAAATTAGAAAAAGCAGTTGAATTAGGTTTTGGTAAAATAGAATTTTATAATGGACAAATAAGGTGGTTTTTTGATATGACTAGTGAATATAATAAATTATATGATAAAACAGCAAAAGATTTTTCAATTGAAGCATTCTTCCAATTAGAAACAGATGGTTATCCAAATGATAAATTTTCATTAAAATATTTAACAAAAAAGAAATTATTAGATGTTGATAATAAAGGACATTTATATTTTAGTTTGGAAACATTATTGAAATTCAAAAAAATATTGAATAGAGAAAAAGACCAAGCAGATATAAAATTATTAGAAAAAATTTTGAAAAAACAATAATCTATTTATAGAATTGTAATAAATATTATATAATGTTGAAACAAGATTTAAATATGTTATCATTTGCTACTTCAAAAACATGTCCTTTATTTTCTCTAAAAGGTATTAAAACAATGGGTAAAGCAATTGATATATATGATGGTGATACATTTGATATAGTTGTATGTGTTGATTCAAAATTATATCATATGAAAGCAAGGATGTATGGATATGATAGTCCAGAAATGAAACCAAAATTAACAGAAGAAAATAGAGATACGATTAAAGCAAATGCAATATTAGCAAAAACAAGATTGTGGACATTATTGACTAGTGAACAAACAGGGATGAGCGATAATCATACTATTGTTTTTCCAGTTATATGCCATACATTTGATAAGTATGGTAGATTGCTAGTTTCTGTTTTTAGTCCAACAACTAAATTTGAAGATATATCAAAATGTGAATTGGAAAATATAGATACATGGTTTGATAAAACAATTAATTCACAAATGGTAAAAGAATTTCATGGTGTTCCATATTATGGAGGAACTAAAGAATAAATAAATATTATTAAATTTATAAATAAAAATTTTAAAAATTATATTTAAAAAATTTGAAATAATTTTCTAAATATATATTAATATGGATAAAAAAACTTGTAAAAAAATGAAGAAACATTGTAAAAAAGAAAGTTCGTCAAATTATTCTTCTTCATCTGAATCAGAATATATTGAAAAAAAAAATAAAAAAGATTATCCTAATGATAATTACAATGATAAAAAAGATAATTGTTGCGATAAAGAAAAAACTAGAGAAAATCAATGTATTAAAGAAATTAAAGGTGAAAGAGGAGATAAAGGTGATAAGGGTGATACTGGTGATAAAGGCGATAAAGGTGATAAAGGTTGTAAAGGTGATACTGGTGTAAAAGGTGACCAAGGTAATAAAGGTGATAGAGGAGAAAAAGGTGATAAAGGAGAACAAGGGGATTGTGGTGAGAAAGGTGATAAAGGTGATTCTGGAGCTAAAGGTGATCAAGGAGATAAAGGTGATTGTGGAGTTAAAGGTGATAAAGGCGATAAAGGTGATTGTGGAGAGAAAGGTGATAAAGGTGATTCTGGAATAAAAGGAGAGAAAGGTGATAAAGGTGATTGTGGAATTAAAGGAGATAAAGGGGGTAAAGGTGAACGTGGTGATAAAGGTGATAGAGGTGAAAAAGGTGATAGAGGA
>Ga0214923_10002100_pt1 | contig 27124 bp, 29 predicted proteins | sample LL1510_MetaG_FD_177993 | JGI IMG/M metagenome (GOLD analysis project Ga0214923, IMG submission 177993) | Freshwater microbial communities from Lake Lanier, Atlanta, Georgia, United States - LL-1510 | ecosystem: Environmental > Aquatic > Freshwater > Lake | place: USA: Georgia | collected...
ATTATAAAAATAAAGAATATATAATGAAAAATGAAGAAATTTACAATCAATGGACTGAATTTATAAATGATGATAAATACAAAATATATTTTATATCTAATGAAGATGTATGGATTAATACTTTAAATCAAGTAAAAAAATATATTGATGAGAATAATAAAAGACCATCAACAAAAGATAAAAAGAAATAAAACAATTAGGACAATGGATATTAAACCAAACTGGAAATTATAAAAATAAAGAACAAATAATGAAAAATGAAGAAATTTACAATCAATGGGATAATTTTATGAATGATGATAAATACAAAATATATTTTATATCTAATGAAGATGTGTGGATTAATACTTTAAATCGAGTAAAAAAATATATTGATGAGAATAATAAAAGACCATCATCAGAAGATAAAAATAAAGAAATAAAACAATTAGGACAATGGATATCAAACCAAACTAAAAATTATAAAAATAAAGAATATATAATGAAAAATGAAGAAATTTACAATCAATGGACTGAATTTATAAATGATGATAAATACAAAATATATTTTATATCTAATGAAGATGTATGGATTAATACTTTAAACCAAGTAAAAAAATATATTGATGATAATAATAAAAGACCATCATCAGAAGATAAAAATAAAGAAATAAAACAATTTGGACAATGGATATTAAACCAAACTAAAAATTATAAAAATAAAGAACATATAATGAAAAATGAAGAAATTTACAATCAATGGGATAATTTTATGAATGATGATAAATATAAAATATATTTTATATCTAATGAAGATGTATGGATTAATACTTTAAACCAAGTAAAAAAATATATTGATGAAAATAATAAAAGACCATCATCAGAAGATAAAAATAACGAAATAAAACAATTAGGAAAATGGATATTAACCCAAACAAAAAATTATAAAAATAAAGAATATATAATGAAAAATGAAGAAATTTATAAAAAATGGACTGAATTTATAAATGATGATAAATACAAAATATATTTCAAAAAATGTTAATCTTTTTAATATATATGAAACAAAAATTATTATTTTTTATTAGTTTAGTAATTGTTACATTTTTGTTATATTTTTCATATAAATTTATAAAAAAAAATTATAATGAAGGATTTACATTAGAACATGCAATTGGAAATATAAATTCCGGACTATTATTAGAAGATATTTATCAACCTATTGATAAAAATACAATTTCAAATAAAAATGTAAGTAGTATATGGTGGCACTATCCAACTTTCCATTTAGGATCATATGAACAAATAACAAATAATATAAAATATCCAAATAATCCAGATGTAGGAAGATGTACACCATCATCAATGTGTGGTGCATTTTACCATGATAAAAAAGAAAAAAATATTATAGAACTATTACCTCCTATTGTTGAAAATACAAAAACAAGAAATGGTTATTTTACAACAAACGAGAGAATTATTACAGGATTACCTTATTATACAAATTTACAAAATATATTATATTAGAAATGAATATTATAATCTAATTTTTTAATATAAATAATATATATGACAAAGTTATTATCAAACTTGTTTGGTCCTTTACATAAAAATTCATGTGTATATTTTTTAATAATAACTGTTATATTTTTTGTAACTTTAGTGATAATAGTAATAAATGAATTATTTTATTTACTATCAAATATAAATAGATTAAAATTTAGAATGATAACAACTACTGTAATTGTTTCATTTAATATTTTTATAGCATATTTTGTAAATAGATTATTATATAGCATGTGTATAAAATCACTTGATTAAAAATTATTATGTTGTATTTATTGGTTTCAAATATTGGTCTCTTGTACTAATATCACAAATATAATCATTTGACAAAAACGGATTGTAACCAATTTGCTGTATCATTGCACGATTAGATAATTTATCACCAATTTCTTCTCTCTTATTTGTGAATTTAAAATTTGCATCAAAATTAGTTTGATTTAATATTTCCCAAGTATTTTCATCATAATTTAATGATGATGAATATGCATGTTTATTCATATTTTTTACAAATTCTTCATTTTCAATATTAATTAATTCTTTCATTCTTTTTGTTCTCTCATATGGTTTTCCATCTGTCCATATTAAATTATATTTTTTTTTATGTAAATTATAGTTATTTTCCATATAATTATAATTATTATTATATTTTATAATTTAACTAAATTTAGATTTTTTGTGAAAAAATATTTAACATCATTTGTTCTCCTTCTTTTTAAATTGCAATTTAAACAGGCTAAATAAAAATTATCACAATTATGTCCAAACTCATTATTTATACGGTCAACACTCCATTGTCTAATTTCTCTCGAAATATCGTATAAAATATTCATTTCAAGATTACAATAATAACATTTTAATTTTGTTTCCATTATTTTGTCAATAATTGTTTTAAAATTAATAAATTTGTTTTCATCAAATAAATTTTTGAGTATATCTTGATGTTTATAACTGTAAATTTTTTTATTTATTTGTTGTATACAAAGTTTTGATATATCATCATAATATTTATATTTATTATTTTGTATATTCTGTATTATATTTATTTGGTTTTCATATTCATAATATTTTAAATCAAACTTCCAATTCAATGTTTCAACTCTTTTTTTATTTTCATTATGATTTCTATTTTTTTTATTGTTTTTTTTATTATTAAAAATTATTTTTCGTGTTTCATTATTGTTGCATTCATTAATACATTCATTTGTATATTCATTAATACATTCATTAGTACATTCATTTGTACATTCATTTTCCATATTATAATATGTAATAATATTTAATAAGTAATTTAAAATACATTTTTTTATAATATTAAATATATTATAAAATTGAGTTAAACTTATCTTTATATTATATATAAAATGGATAAAATACATAGTGAATGTCAAGAATTAAAAAATATTAAATATAAAACAATGTTATTAAATGGTGTTGCAATAAAAGAAATTAAATCTACCGAAAATTTATCTAATTTGGAGAGATTTTTAGAAAATGAAAAAAATAATAATAATAATGAACCTTGGTGTAAATTAAATAAAACAATTAAAACAAAAAAATTATTAGATTTTGTAACAATTTATAAAGAGAAAAATAATTTGGATAATGAAGAATGTATTTTATTAACAAATTTTTTTAAAGATTGTCTTGAGAGAAAAAAATTGCAACGTGCAAAAGATGTTATTTATGATAAAGAAAATGGAATTATTAAAGATATTCCAATATTATCTTATGTAAAAGAAACTAAACATTTTACACTTAAAAATGTTGATAAAAGAATATCAACTTTGAAATCACTTACACCAAAAAAAATGCAAGGTACATTTAAAATTAAAAAAAATGATATTGATTCGGAAGAAGATGATTAAATTACACCGACCGAAAAGAAAAATGAGACAAAAACATAATTATTATTTGTATATTTTATAACTATGTTTCAAACTTCGTAAAGAAAATATATAAATCATAACTTATAACTTGTAAAGTTTTGTCTCATTTTCTTTTCGGTCGGTGTAAGTATATAATATTATATTTTTGGTTAAGTTTAAATTTGATTACATAAAAAAAACAAAACAATTACTATAAAAGTGTAAAATATATAAAAATATATTTTAATTGTATATATGATTACTAATTTATGCGATTTGGAAGAATTAGAAGATATATTGGATGAATTAATATTTGAAGATTACACTTCTTTTTTTTCAGATGAATATATATATGATTTTATAGAAACATCTTTCCATTTGATTGAAAATTATTTGTCAAACAATCCATCATTAATTTTTGAACAAAATTTTATTGAGATTTTATTTGAAGATTTGAGAGAATTGTTCTATATTCAATTTGAAGACAATATAACTGATGAAGATGAAGATGAATTTGATGATTTTTTAAATGAATTATGTCACATTTATAGTATAACATTTTATCCTGAAAAACCCCTTTTATTTGAAAATATTTATTTGGAAATTCCAGAAAATAAACAACAAAAAGAAGAGGAACATAAAGAAAAAGAAGAGGAACATAAAGGAAAAGAAGAAGAACATAAAGAAGAAGAAGAACATAAAGAAGAAGAACATAAAGAAAAAGAGGAAGAACATAAGGAAAAAGAAGAAGAACATAAACTAAAAGAAGAACAGATTAATGAAATTCAAAAAAAAATTAATAAATTGAGAGAAATTCCGCAATATGCACAAAGGACAAAAGAATGGTATGAATTTCGTTGGAATTTAATTACTGCAAGTAATGCTTGGAAAGCTTTTGACACACAATCTTCAATAAATCAACTTATTTATGAAAAGTGTCAACCATTGAAAGAAAATGACCAAAAATTAGTAAATACAAATTCAACATTACATTGGGGACAAAAATATGAACCATTATCAGTAATGTTATATGAATATTTATATAATACTAAAGTTGATGATTTTGGTTGCATTCAACATCCAATATATAAATTTATTGGAGCTTCACCAGATGGAATAGTTATTGACCCAAATTCTAATAGATATGGAAGAATGCTTGAAATAAAAAATATTGTTAATAGAGAGATTACAGGCATTCCAAAAAAAGAATATTGGGTTCAAATGCAACTTCAAATGGAAGTTTGTGATTTTGACGAATGTGACTTTTTAGAAACTAAATTTATTGAATATACAGATTTTAATGAATTTAAAAATGATTGTTTAATTGAAAATATACATGATAAAACAAAAGATGGAAATTATAAAGGAATTATTTTGAATTTTCATAAACAAAATGGAACACCGCATTATGAATATATGCCACTAAATTTAAAAACGAATGAAGAAATATTACAATGGGAAGATAATACACTTAATAAATATGAAAATGAACCATATTGTTATGTTTTTTTAAAATTTATTTATTGGAAATTAGAAAAAATAAGTTGTGTTTTAGTGTTAAGAAATAAAGAATGGTTTGAAAATAATATTAAGAAATTAGAAAATGTTTGGAATATAATTGAAAAGGAAAGAATAACTGGTTATGAACATAGAGCACCAAAAAAACAAAAAAAAAATTATGAAAAAAATTGTAAAAAAGACGAAAAAGATGAAATTTGTTTTCTTAAAGTTATCAAATTAGAGTAAAAATAATAAAAAATTAAAAAATAATAAAATTAATGCACATTATATTTTTCTAAAAAAATTGATGAACATATTTTACCTTGTTCAAATAATTGCCGTCTAACATCAACATTTGACAATGCATTTTTTAATGTATCAAATGTCAAATAACTAGTATCGCAAATTATTTCGTATTTTATTGTTGGTTGTTCATAATTATTTTGAACATTAAAAATAGATTTGAATATAAAATTTAATAAAAAATCTAATAATGTTGATTTTTCATCTATTTTTGTAATATTTTCTTCATATTTATTTTTAAATCCTAAAATTTCATCTATATTGTTAACATTTTCTACACAAAAATTTAAGGGATAATTGCATGCTACTCCTCCATCTACAAAACATTTACCATCTATAAATACTGGTTTTAATAATATTGGCAATGAACAAGTCATTTGTATTGCAGTTAATAATTGTAAATTTGGATATGTTTTATATGAAATATCTTCTATTTTATATTGATTAATTTCAAATGAAAATAAATGTAATTCTAAATTTGTTAATTTATAAAATTCATATAAAGTAATATCAAGTGATATATTTTTAGCATCAAATAATGGTTTAAAACATTTTTCAATAGTTTTAATATCAAAAATACCTTTATTTGTATAAGCAGATAATATATTTTCAACATTTATAGGAAATACATCATGCCAAGGTCTTTTTATAATATAATCATTTATTGTTTCCCAATCATATTTTAATGATATTAATACGCCAACAATAGCACCAGCAGATGTTCCATAAATAGTTTCAATATCATTCATATTCAAAAATAAGTTTTTTTCTAAATCTTGAATTGCCGAAAGTATTTGTATCATAATTGTCCCCCCTCCTGAAAAAACTAAATGTTTTATAGTCATATAAATTAAATTACTTTATTATTTTTAAGCATTTTTATAATTATTTATCTAATCTTGGCACGAATGTCTCTCCAAAAGAATTCATATGTTCTAATTTTTTAATGGTATTTTCAAAATTATTTGATTTCATATTTAAAAATAAATAATCAGTTCCTCTTAATTCTTCATTTTTTTTAATTTGAACATATACAGAATCTATTTTTTGTTTAATAATATTAACCAACTCTAATTGTGAATGTCTAATTATTTCTTTTTCTGGTGTAAATTTTTCACACAAAATAGATATAGCTAAATACATTATATTTTTTCGTTTTTTATAGCATCCAGATGTATATTGCAAACAAAATAAAACCAATAAAGAATTTATAAGTTTTTGTATAATTTTTGCCCGTTTTTTAGATTCATTTAAAAAAACATCCCAAATTATCCAGACAATATCTTTTTGAAATTTAAAATCAACTTTGGGAAATGATCTTCTCTCACAAAATATTTTTTCTTTAAGTGCTTTACAACGATTTTCATATTCAAAAATCCATTCAATCCAATAACATGCTGTCATTTGATTATTTCCTGTGACTGAAACACTATAAGCAAGTTCATTAACAAATGGGAATAATTCTTTTGGGTCTTCTGTTGTTAGAACTTCTTCTCCATAATCTGCAGTTGGTGCTTTAAATTTATCTTTAATTGTAATCATATTTAAATCATCATTTTTTATTTTTACACTATCAAAACTATGGCGTCTTTTGGCATCACATAAAACACACATTATTTCGCAAAATAATTTTCTAATTTTTTCATTATTCCTTAATTTTAACATATTATCAGAATAACCATTATTAACAATACCTTTAAAGTCATTAATTCTCATTTCAAGATATGTGCTAATATTAGAATTTCCTAAATGCACAAATTTACTGAAAAACAACAATATAATTTCCCATAAATCATAATAATGACCTGCACATATTAATTCAGCACTCCAATAACAAGCAGGTTCAATTTTTGAATTAATTAAACTATTTAGTAACTCTTTTTTTACTTCAGTTTTTTTAAATTTAGAAAAGGATATTCCTCTAAATTCACATTCTCTTCGTAAGTCATTAATTTCTGAATTTTGGTCCATATATTTTCTTTTTATACAAAAAAAATAACAATAATACATATAGATGGAAATAATTAAATCAATTTATAAATGTTATAAAAAAATGTCTAATTTTGGAAAAATTCTTATATTTATTGTTTTATTAATGATTATTGTTATTATTTTTAAAAATGTAAAACCATTAAAAGAAGGCTATGAAAATGCAGATGTAAATATACAAAAAGAAAAATTTCTATTTAAAGAAAGTAACGATGTTTATGATGATTTTTATGCAAATATTTACGATTATTTAGTATTTAATAAAGTAAAAAATGATTATGAAATTGGTATTATTATTAATTCAACAAATCCAACAGAAATAAGCAAAATAGCCGATATTGGTTGTGGAACTGGTCACCAAGTTGCACAACTTAAATCAAACAATTTAGATATAATAGGTATTGATATATCTCCATCAATGATAAAAAAAGCAAAAGAAAATTATCCAGAGTTGGTAGATAATTTTAAAATAGGTAATGCATTAAATAGTCATTTGTTTAGTTATAATTCGTTTACTCATATATTATGTTTATATTTTACAATTTACTATATAGATAATAAAATTGCATTTTTCCAAAATTGTATGAATTGGTTAATGCCTGGTGGTCATTTAATTGTTCATTTAGTGGATAAATATAAATTTGACCCTATACTTCCTCCAGGGAATCCATTGTATATTGTTTCACCTCAAAAATATGCAAAAGAAAGAATTACAAAAACGAAAATAACATTTAATGATTTTATTTATAATTCAAATTTTAAATTAGTAGATGATAATTTAGCTATATTCGATGAAAGATTTAAATTCAATAATGGAAATATTCGTAAACAAGAACACAAATTATATATGGATAATTTGACAGATATAATTGATATGGCGAGAGATGCAGGATTTATTATTGAAAGTAAAATAGATATGGTAAAATGTGCTTATGAAAATCAATATTTATATGTTTTTGTTAAACCGAGTTAATAATGCGTATTATTTCTTTTTTCTTTTTATATGTTTTTACTAGTAACTTATAATAAAATGTTTGAATATATATCTTATATTTTTTGTTTTGCAATACTAATTTTATTTGCAATATATATATATATACGTTTAAAATTTGGATTTTGGTATTTACAACCTGTATTTCATATATATAATTTAAATTACATGTTATTTCCTCCAGGAATAATTGATGAAAATTTGCCAATTAAAAATAAATATACTAATTTTAAAAATATAGAAACTATTTTATTTTCATCATTGACATCAATGCAAAAGTCAAGATTTATAAATCTGATTAAATTAAATTATTTGCAGAATAAAGATAATTTATTTTCTCCAAAAAGTGAAAATGTGTTTTCTTATTTTATAGGGTTTAATGAAAAAACATTAATATCTTTTTATTACAATGAAGAAAATATGCTTGATATAAAATATGGAAATTTAATTTCAGATAAAAAAATAATAGGTGCAATTACATCAAGACCAATGGAAATTATAATAAACTGTAAAAAAGAAAAAACACAAAAACATATAAATGCATATTATGTCGATTATTTATGTGTAGATTTATTGCATAGAAAAAAAGGGATTGCACCACAATTAATTCAAACTCATCATTATAATCAAAGACATATAAATAAAAATATAGTTATTTCACTTTTTAAGAGAGAAGATGAATTAACAGGAATTGTGCCTTTATGTGTATATTCTACATATGGTTTTTCAGTATCTAAATGGACAAAACCATATTCTTTAACAAAAGAATATAAAATTTTAGAAATAAATAAAACAAATTTTAGGTTTTTATATAATTTTATTTTGGAACATTCTGATAAATTTGATATTATTGTGAAAACACATATTTCAAATTTATTAGAATTAATAAATACAAAAAATATATATATATATGTTGTAATGTGTGACATGAAAATAATATGTTGTTATTTTTTAAGAAAAACATGTATAGAAATTGAAAAAGGATTAGAAGTATTATCTTTATTTGCTTCTATTTGTGATTGTGAAGAGAATATTTTTATACAAGGATTTAAAATAATTTTTTGGAATTTGGCTGCTGAAAAAATGTTTGGATATTGTGCTATTGAAAATATATCACACAATGATATTATAATAAACAACATAATACAAAAAACAAATCCAACTATAATAAGTCCAACTGCTTATTTTTTTTATAATTTTGCATATCCAACATTCCAATCAAACAAAACATTAATTATAAATTAATTTTATTTTTATCTTTTTGTTCTTTCGTTTTTTTTAATGTTCTTTTCTTTTTTTCTTTATTTTTTTCCAGTTCTTTTTCTGTTTTAATTATTTCTTGACATACATCTAAATTAATTGTAATATTGTTATTTGTACTTATATCTTCATTACTATCATTTGATTTTTTATCATTCTCATTGACTTTATCATTTTGTTCATTATCTTCATTTTCATCATCAATATTATACTTTTCACAACATTGTCCTAATTCAATATATGTTTTTCTAATTTCATAAGGTAAACTTTTACATTTACGAATCAATCTATTTGTTAAATTTAAATTGTTTATATCATTTTTTAATTCTTGATTTGGTATAAAAACTTGTGGACCATTTTCCATTAAAAAAATCTGATTTCTTTTATTATAAAATAAAATAGGTTTATGTTTATTATCAACTTCAATTACACCGCAAGTACAATATTCTACATGTTCTACATCTTCACCTTTACGACATCTATTATCAATACAATCAACATCATTAATATAGTCTTCAAAAAAATCTTGTGCTTCTTCTCTTTTATCAAACATAAAAATTTTTGGCGGATTAATTCTTATTGATGTTAAACGAATTTTTTCAAATTCATCTTGATAACATTGAAAATCATAACAACCATCATGTTTATTATGAATAATTAAATATTTTATCATATCTATGATGAAATGTTGAATATTGTTTAAATTGTTTAATTATTATATATAAGTAAAATAAATAACTAAAATACTATTAACGTGTATATTTTCCAGCTTTCACAAAAGTATCTGCAATAAAAATAACAAAAACACCTAAAAAACAATATAATATAACTTCTTCAGTAACATTATTTGTCTTTTCATCCTTTTGTTCTTCTAATAATGTTATCATATAATTTAATTTTTGTAATAATAAATCTTGTGACATGTATTCAGGATTTTTTTTAATAGATTTATATCCTGGCATAACATTTTTGTAATATTCTTCAACTGTTTTATCATCTCCATAATTATTATAATCATTCAATTCTAAATTGTTGTCAATATAATTAGGTGTTGGATCTTTTCCTACATATTTATTTAAAAGTGATGGTAGTCCAGAAAAATTTTCCACTTTTGGTATTGTTTTTTCTACACCTGCAGATACGGGTTTTGGTGGTGGATTAAATAAATCTTTTTCATCATCATCATCTTCTTCGTTATTTTCGTGTATTTTTTGTAATACTGTATTTACTTTGTTTGTGTTAATTTTATTATTGAAATTTTCTATTTTAGGATATTTTTTTTGTGTTTTTTTATGACGTTTTTGATTTAAAATATTATCTTGATTTGAATAATAATTGTCAGTAATCTCATAATTTTCATCAATAGGTGCTGCAAACATTGCTAAAGACATTTCTCTTATTAAAAATTTAGATAATAATTTAAATAAAGACACAGAAAATAATATATAATTTATATATAATGAAATTAATGAAAAATAAGTTAATTATCAGTATATTAACTACTTTGGTTTTAATTGTTTTATTGTGTCAAACATATATTTTCAATTTTTTTTCTCAAACAACATTAGGTAGGTTAAGTTTAATAATAATTATTTGCACAATTGCATATAATAATATATTATTAGGATTTTTATCTGTTTTAGCAATTATTATTGTATATAATATTAATGAAAAAAATATGGTTTACAGTTATAATTATTATGAAGGGTTTGATGTTTCTGGAAATACCAGTGAAAATGGAAATAGTATTGCCTCAATTGTTTTAGACGACAAAATAAAAATTATGAAAGCAAAAGAAGATATTTTAAAACAGCAGTTAACACAATTGGACAAATTAAAAAATGCAAATGTAAATACAAGTGATACAAAAACAACAACAGATGTAACAACAGATGTAACAACAGACGGACAAGCAAATACAACAACAGAAGGTTTTTGTATGTCAGATAGAGAATTGAATATATTACGTGGAAAGCAATCAAACACATTGCCGGTATTTAATAAAAATAGAAAACAACCTGAAAATATTGAACCTAGTGATAAATATTCATTTTCAGGTTTATTTTCAGTTTTCTAATGTTTACTTTAATTTTTATATTTAATATAAATATATTATATGAAAAAAAAGCTAAAAAATTTTTATTTATTATTTATTTTATTTATTTTATTAATTTTTACATTTTTATTAATTTATAAACAACAAACAAATATAGAACAATTTGTTCCAAAAAAAATTAAAGAATATTACAGACCAATTGATAGAAAATTAAGAAACAAATATAGAGAGTTTTATGATAATTCATCAAAAAAAATATTAAATTTATTAAAAAAAAATGGAATTATATAAAATAAAATAATATAATAATATATTATTTTATAATGGCAACATCAATACAACCAACAAATACAAATATGGATTTAAATAAAATAGAACTACACCAAATAGGTGGAAAAACAAATATATTTACACCTTTATTTAATGGAATATCTTATTTAAATCATCATATATTATATCTAAATAATAGTAAATTTTTTGCAGGTATTATTATGATTTTGCTTAATGTTGGATCTAAATTTATACAAATACAATTTAGCAAATCAACTGAAGAATATATGAAATATTCCGTTACAAAACAATTATTAGTTTTTGCAATGGCTTGGATGGGTACACGTGATATTTATACAGCATTAGGTTTAACTGCAGTATTTACTATTTTGTCAGATTATCTATTTAATGAAGAAAGTTCAATTTGTATTGTTCCACATAAATATAGAGTTTTACATAAATTAATAGACACTGATAATAATGGAGTTGTTACAGAGACTGAGATTTCGGAAGCAATTGCTATATTAGAAAAAGCAAAAAAAGAAAAACAAAGAAAATTACAAAAAGATGCTTATTCTAAATTTAATTTTGAGATATTTTCAAATGGATATTAGTGTTGTGAATAAAAAATTATAATCTTATATTTTAACAATATTTGAATAACCTAAAATTTTATTAAAAAAAGAGTTATTTTTTAAAAATGTTTTTATTACAAAATGTTTGGGAATAATTATGACTAAATTTTGTTTTTTCATTATATAGTAAAATATATAAATATAAAAATTATAAAATTGTAGATTATTTATATTTTTTTGTTTTTGAATTTTTAAGTTGTATTGTTTGTTTTTTACGACAAGTAAATTTACCACGAGTAATATTTTTTTTATTAAAAATATTTTTGGTACATATTCCAATTGCAATTTGTTCTTTTAATTTTTTATTTTTGTTTAAACTTTTAATACAACGACATAATTTATTTGCTAATATATTCTCAGTAATTATTTTTAATGACTTTTTAGATTTTGGTATTGGTTTATTGTAATATTTTAAAATATTTGAATATTCTTTTTCAGTGAGTTTTGACATTATATATTAAATAAATATTATATTATTTGTATTTCAAAATATGCGTATAATTTTTACACCTTTTCTTTTACTAATTCTAAATATTTATTTAATGTTGTTGTAGTTAAAATAAATAAACCAGCACTAAATGCAATTTTTCGGTCTAATTCTGTAAATTCATAATATTTTCGAAACGGATTAAAACGCCATATTAAAAACAAACATATATATATTCTAATGTAATAATCCAAAGAATATAAATATGTTATTGAAAGTCCAAATGAAGATAATAATAATAATAAAAAAGAAATATAAGTAAAAATATCAAAAAAAATTTCTTGCAATTTATGTAATATTTTTTTGTTCATATATTATTTATATATTTTTATATCATTATTAACATTATTATCATTATTAACATTATTATTATTAACATTATTATCATTATTATCATTATTATCATTATTAACATTATTATTATTAACATTATTATCATTATTAACATTATTATAAGAAACATCATTGTTATTGTAAATATCTAATGTTCTTGCACTTGGATCATTTGCATTTGTATATTTTGGCATCCATAAATAAGGTAAAATGTGTTGACAATTTGGAAAAAAATCTTCAAAAATTTTTTTGTAATATATTTTTTCTGTTTCAATATTAGGTTCATATACAATTTTTCCATTTATATTTTTTTGTTCATTATTCATTTTTTGTGAAATTTTTTCTTGTAATATTTGAAATAATGACCTTTCTTTTGAGCTAACTCCATCACTAAATGCTTCTTTTTTGCGCCAAAGAATTTCATCTGGTAATAATTGCTTTCCATTAACATTTTTAAAATATGTTTTTTCAAAACTTTTTCTTAAAATATATTTTTCAATATTATTTTTTTTTAATTTTCTAAATTCAATAGGCATTGACAAAATATAATTCACAAAATTTTTATCTAAAAATGGGGTTCTTGGTTCTAATCCATTAGAAGAAATAGATTTATCTGACCGCAATACATCAAATAAATGAATATCTGTTAATAATCGTCTTATTTCTTTATCAAATTCTATATAGTCAGTACAATTATTCATATATAAATAACCACCAAATAATTCATCTGAACCATCACCATTAAATATTACTTTTGCTTCTGAATTATTTGAAATATATTTACCAATTAAATAATTTCCAATACTTGCACGAACAGTTGTTGTATCATAACTTTCAATAGCATAAATTACTTCTGGTATTGCATTAAACATTTCATCTTCAGTTACTATAATTTCCGTATGTTTTGTATTCAAATAATCTGCAACAATTTTAGCATATTTTATATCTTCTGAATTTTTTAAACCAATACTATATGTTTCTATTTGTGTATTTGTAGAAATAAAATAATCATTAACAAGTGCAGTAATTAAACTGCTATCTAATCCTCCACTTAATAAACATGCAACTGGTCTATCTGTTGTGTGACATCTTTTATATACAGCATTATATAAATATGTTGATATATTAGAATAATATTGATTAATATTTAACTTATTACTATGAATAAATGACAAATTAAAATATGGTTTATTTTTTATTTTTAATTGCCATTGAGAGTTAACTATATTTCTATATTCAAAAACTGAATATGTTCCAGGAATAAATTGCTCTATATAATTTTCATTTTTTTCATATTTAATGTTATAAAAATATTCCAAACATTTTAGTTCTGATGAAAAACCATACAAATTTATATTTTTATTATATAATTGATATAATGGTCTTACACCTAATGGGTCTCTAGCGACATAAATATTATTACAAATATTATTATTTATTCTATTATCAAATAAAATAAAAGAAAATACACCATCTAACATAATAATAGTTTGTTCTATACCATATTTTAAATATAAATGTATTATAACTTCACAATCTGAATTAGAAATAGGTGTTACATCTTTCATATATTTATATAAACTTTTATAATTATATATCTCTCCATTACAAATTAAAATAATATCATTATAAACCAATGGTTGGTTAGATTGCTCATTTAAACCATTAATTGCAAGTCTATGAAATCCAATTACCATTTTTAAATAAGAAAAATCTAATTTAGAATATTCAGGACCACGATTTTTGCCTTTTTCAAATTGTTTTTTAATAATAATTTTATTGTTTTCATTATCATTATTATTATTTAGAAGAGTAAAAATTCCACACATTTAATAATATACAAATAAAATCTTTAAATTTTTATATAATAATATATAAATGCAAGACAACATTAGTTGTGTATCAACTATTCATAAAGAAACAAATACAAGAATTTATGATAGAAATTTACCCTCACAAATTTTACAACCATATATTGATGCAAGACCAGTTTCGACCAAATATTCTTATTTCCCAATTGTTGATCCAAGAAAAAGCATCCAAACACCATTACAACAAATGCCAAAATATAATATTCATCATGTTTTCAATCCGGGAAATACAAAATCACCATATTCAGGATTTTCCTCAAATATTAACAAAGAATCTGAATTAAGAAATCAAATATATGCTATACAAAAATGCAGTCAATCAGTTTATGTTCCAAATATAAATAGTGATTTATATGAGTATAAGTTTAAAACCCCAGTACAATATAATCCACACCAATTATTATTTCAAACTGAAACATTTCAATCATTTAATCCAAACCCATCACCAAACATTTGTGGAACTGGAATTTTTTATAATAGTACAAGATGTCAAATAAAAGATACAACAAAACATAAATATGTATAAATTCTATAAATGAAATTTCTATAAATGAAATTATAATAAAATAAAAAATTGAATAAAAATAAATATAATAATATATTTATTATACTTATATGGAACAATATAATCTTAGAATTTATCAATTTAATACTTATACATTAATGGATGCTCTTGCTGATGAAGAAGAGAGTAATAAAAAAGATTGTAATGTTTTTATGATACAAATATATGGTATTGATGAACAAGGTTGTACTTATTCTGTTGCATTAGATGGCTTTAATCCATTCTTTTATGTAAAAGTTGGTGATAAATGGACAAAAAGTATGAAAGAAAATTTTATAAATCATTTGAAAGAAAAAATGGGAAATTATTATTCAAATTCAATTATTTCGTCAAAATTAATTGAAAGATATAACTTATATGGTTTTGATAATAAAAAAAAACACAAATTTATATTTATTGAATTTACTAATATGATTGCATTTAATAAAGCAAAAAATTTGTGGTATACAGATTATCAATATGGTTATAAATTATTACCAAATGGATATAACTACATGGATACAAATATATTAATATATGAATCAAATATACCCCCATTATTAAGGTTTTTTCACATAAAACAAATTAGTCCATCTGGATGGATAACTATTCCTAAAAAAAAAACAAATATAATAAAAAATGATTTCAAACTAGTGAATTGTGATTATGAATTGTCAACAAACATAAAAAACATTAAACCATTAAATGAAAAAGAAACCAGAGTTCCGTATAAAATAATGTCATTTGATATTGAAGCAAGTAGTAGTCATGGTGATTTTCCAATTCCAATAAAAACCTATAAAAAATTAGCAACTAATATAATTGAATATCTAGAAAAAAATAAAATTAATTTTGAAAAAAATAGTAAAGAAATTATGCATGATATTTTTAAAAATATCATATTAACTGCTTTTGGATATAGCAATGTTGAAGGGATAGATTTGGTTTATCCAAAAAAACATCCTGAAACATTAGATAAAGTTATTGAATTATTTGAAAAATGGATTAAATTTCCAGTTAGTAATTTAATAAAAACAAATGATTATGAAACTGCAAATAAAATAGAAACAGCATTTAAAAATATAGAGTTAAATTTTCAAAAAAAAACGATAAATGAACTGGATGAAGATGAAGATGAAGAAACAGAATATGTTGAAAGTGATAGCGAAAGCGAGAACGTAAGTAACAATAATGAGAATGATTATAATGATTTTGATGTTTTTAATAAATATAATAATTCAAAAATAACAGAAAACACAAAAGAAAAAGAACATATTGATAAAAAGGCAACAATTATTGATATTTTATTAGATAATAAATTTAATAGAGAAGAAAAGGTAAATGAATTAAATATATCTTTAAATTCTATATTTCCAAAATTAGAAGGAGATAAAGTAACATTTATTGGTTCTACTTTTATGAAATATGGAGATAAAACACCTTATTTAAATCATTGTATTGTTTTAAATAATTGTAAAGAAATTACAAATGGAAATATTGAAACATATCAAACAGAAAAAGATGTTTTATTAGCATGGCAAAAATTAGTTCAAAAAGAAAATCCAGATATTATTATTGGTTATAATATATTTGGTTTTGATTATGAATTTATGTTTCGTCGGTCTGAAGAAAATAATTGTGTTACTGAATTTTTAAAATTAAGCAAAAATAAAAATGAAATATGTGGAAATTTTGATAGAAATACAGGTAAATGGAATATTACAGAAAGTAGTATACAATTAGCAAGCGGACAACATGATTTAAGATATATAAAAATGAATGGACGATTGCAAATAGATTTATATAATTTTTATAGAAGAACTGAAAATTTAACAAGTTATAAACTAGATTATGTCGCAGGTAATTTTATTGGCGATTATGTTAAAGATATAGAACATAATTTCAATTATAGCACAATAAAAACAAGTAATTTAACTGGTTTATGTATTGGAAGTTATATTCATATTGAAGAAATAGGACATACAACTGATTATTATAATAATGGTGAAAAATATTTAGTTATTAAAATTGATAATGAAAATATGTCATTTATAATTGACAAAATAATTAATCCAGATAAAAGTAAAAAAATTAGATGGTGTATGGCAAAAGATGATGTTACACCAAAAGACATATTTAGAATGACAAATGGAACAGATGAAGATAGATCTACTATTGCAAAATATTGTATTCAAGATTGTAATTTAGTTCATTACTTATTTAATAAATCAGACATTTTAACAGGATTTATTGAAATGTCAAAAATTTGTAGTGTTCCAATAGAATTTCTTGTTATGCGTGGTCAAGGTATTAAATTACAAAGTTTAATTGCAAAAGAATGTCGTGAAAATCGAACATTAATTCCTGTTTTACAAAAGTATGAATCAGATGATGGTTATGAAGGTGCGATTGTTTTACAACCTAAATGTAATATTTATTTGGACGTACCAGTAGCATGTAATGATTATGAATCATTATATCCAAGTTTAATGATGAGTGAAAATTTATCTCATGATAGTAAAGTTTGGACGAAAGAATTTGATTTGAATGGAAATCTTATTAAAGAATGGGGTTATAAAGACGATAATGGCAAATTTATGTATGATAATTTACCAGGATATGAATACGTAAATATATCTTATGATACATATAAATATGTACGAAAACATAAAAATGCAAAAGCGGAAAAACAAAAATGTGGAATAAAAATATGTAGATTTATACAATTTAATGATGAATATTCTATCATGCCTTCAATATTGCAAAAATTGCTTAAAGCAAGAAAAGACACAAGAAAATTAATTCCTAATGAAAAAGATGAATTTATGAAACAAGTTTTAGAACAAAGACAATTAGGTTATAAAGCAACAGCAAATTCACTTTATGGATGTTGTGCTGCAAAAACAAGTTCCTTTTATGAAAAAGATATTGCATCATGTACTACAGCAATGGGACGTAAATTGTTGACATATGGAAAACGAATTATTGAAGAATGTTATAAAAATAGGATTTGTCAAACAAAAAACCATGGTCAAGTAATAACAAATGCAGAATATATATACGGTGATACTGATTCGGTATTTTATACATTTAATTTAACAACACTAGCAGGAGAAAAAATTAAAGGTAAACTAGCGCTTGAAATATCAATTGAATTGGCACAAGAAGTTGGCGAATTGTCTGCAAAATTTCTTAAATCGCCTCACAATTTTGAGTATGAAAAAACATTTATGCCATTTTGTTTGCTATCTAAAAAGAGGTATGTTGGAATGCTTTATGAAACAGATATAAATAAATGTAAAAGAAAAGAAATGGGAATTGTATTAAAAAGAAGAGATAATGCACCAATAGTTAAAGATGTATATGGTGGAATTATAGATATTTTAATGAAAAATCAAAATATACCTGATGCATTGCAATATCTGAAAAATTGTCTAGATAATTTAGTTAATAAAAAATATCCAATTGATAAGTTAATTATTACAAAATCTCTACGTTCTGGATATAAAAAACCAAATCAAATTGCACATAAAGTGTTAGCAGATAAAATTGCAATGAGAGACCCAGGAAACAAAATAAGTTCTGGCGATAGAATACCATTTGTTTATATTGTAGTCCCTTCAAAAAAAAAAGAAAAGATTTTACAAGGAAATAAAATTGAAACACCTTCTTTTGTTATCGAAAAAAATTTGAAAATAGATTATTCATTTTATATTTCAAATCAAATTATGAAACCTATTCAGCAATTGTTTGCATTAGTATTAGAAGAAATTTTAACAATTCAAAATAAAAAAAAAGATATACTTATATATAAAAAAAATTTAGAAAAACTAAAAAAAGATTATGATGAGGAAGATATATTTAATAAAAAATTAGAAAAATTTAGATGTAAAGAAATTGAAAAACTATTGTTTAAAGAATATTTAATAAAGACAAATAGTGAATTAACTGGAAATCAAATGATTACTAATTTCTTCAAAATGTAAAAATTTATATAATTAAATAATTTATATATAAATATTATTTTTTCATTTTATATTACACCGAAAAGAAAAATGAGACAAAACATATTAAAAAATAAATTCATAACTTGTGAAAATCTCATTCATTAAATATTTCCTTTCGGTATTTATAACTTTGTGTCTATCACTCGTCTTGTGATATGTGTTTGGGTTTCCTGTTCTTTAGCCAGATAAAACATTACAAAAAAGTCCAAATACTTATGAAGATATACATGAAAGAATAAAAAATATATTAGAAACAATTTAGAAAACAACATTTAACAATCTACTTGAAACATAGTTATAGAATATATAAACCATAACTACATTTTGTCTCATTTTTATTTTCGGACGGTATAATTAAAATTGAAATAAAATAACATAATATATACATAATATATAAATATTATAATGGATAAAAAAAAACGCAAATTACAAAATATTTATTCAAGAAATTTATTAACTAAAAAAATTATATTACCAATGGTTGTTATTGGTAAAAATTTAGATGATGTTATTGAAGAATATATTTCTAATAACTTTGAAGGAAAATGTATTGTTGAAGGATTTGTCAAACCAAAATCTACAAAAATAATTTCATATTCTTGTGGTGTTATTGTTAAAGGTAATAATATTTTAATTAATGTTGTTTTTGAATGTGATATATGTTTTCCAGTTGAAGGAATGTTGATTTCTTGTGTGGTAAAAAACATAACAAAAGCAGGAATTCGTGCCGAAAGTTCAGATGATGTTCCATCACCAGTTGTAATATTTATGTCTAAAGAACATCATCATAATAATTCATATTTTAATGATGTTAATATTGGTGATATTATTACTTGTAGAGTAATAGCACAACGATTTGAATTAAACGATCATTGGATATCAATAACTGGTGAATTTGTTAAAGAAAAAGAATTTAACGAAAAAAAAAATAACCAAAAACAAAAAAAACTTAAATTAACAATTGAAGATGATTAAATTGTATTATAAAAAATTGTATTATAAAAATTAATATAAATATATAAAAACATATTACTATAAAGTATAATGGAAGAAATAAATAATTATTCGGTTAATGAATTAATTTTTTTAAGAGAATCTATTGAAAAAATGAATAAATTTAATCAAATTGAAATATTAAAAATTTTAAAAAAATATAAATCAATAATTTTAAATGAAAATAAATATGGAATACATATAAATTTGACAGAATTACCACAAGATATTTTACTTGAATTATCCACATATGTAAATTATGTTTGCATACAAGAAAATGTTTTAAATGATGATGAAAGAAAAAAGGAAGATTATAGAAATACATATTTTTCAAAACTAAAAACTAATTAAAAAATTGAATTAAATATATCCATTTATATATTATAAAAATATATAAATGAATATTTTTCATAAACAAACACAAACACAAACACAAACAAAATCACAAGTAATTAAATATCAATTAAATGATGATTATAAAGATTACGTTTTAAATGAAAAAAATATATTAAGTTATTTAAAAAGTGATACAAATAAAAATGAAAAAAAATCAAATAGTTTATTTGAAAAAATCCCAGAACCTAAAAAAATATTTATTCCAAAAGAGCATGACAGTTTATTTTGGTGTTATTATATTATTGTAAATGGATTATTTAAATATGAAACAATTAATTATAAAAATTTATTGTTTATTAAACAATCTAAAATTGATTATGTATTTTTAATACGAGAGAATAAAAATATAATAAAAATATATAAATTTGATTCAATTTCTAATATTGAAAATAATTTGACAAATGAAGATTTTATTAATCTAAAAACTGTAATGGCACTTTTTGCTATTCAAAAAATAAATGTAATTTATGTTTCTAATAAATCTTACTATGAATTATTAATGGAAGACAATAAACCAATTTATATTATTCGTGTATTTGAAAATACTGATACAAATAGTAATTATAAAAATAAATCAAAAAAATATGGTTTTGAAATTGCGGATGAGAAATATTTAAATGAAATTAGAACAAATTTATATAAATTAGACAGTTTAAATAAACAAATAAAATCTATATCATATTACAAATTAGATGATTTAAAAACAATTGCAATAAAATTAGGTATTGAAATTGAAAAAAATGGTCAAATTCGTAAAAATAAAACAAAAAATGAATTATATGAAGAAATTATACAATATTTTACATGATATACAATATTTTACATGGATTTATTCATATTTTGTTATGTATCAATACATACATTCATCATATATAAATTTATAAAATGAAGATTCTTCATTTTCTTTCAATTGTTTTTCTGTAAATAAACTATAAAAATTTGATGGATTATATTCTCCTGAAATTTCAAATATGCCATCTTTTTTATTTGCTCCATTTGAGTAAATAAAATGAAATTTGGATGATGATAAAATATTTCTAAATTCACTTGTTAAAGAACCATCATTTAGAAAGAATGAATTAAATGGCTTTCTTGCATATTCAATTATTCTTGTTTTTATATTTAAAATAAATTTTTTTAATTCTTCAATTTCATTAACATCCAAATGCGTTTCATTGTAAATACCATTATAGACTTTATCAATAATTGTTTTATTCGTATATTTACACCCTTGAAGATTTAAAACCGCACCTTTCGGAGCAATAAAAAATCAAAAAGGTTTGCTCTTCGCAGAGCATGTAAATTTTGGTTTTACTGGTTCGTCTAAACCAGTTGATAAATTCTTGCTTCTTGATAAATAATTGGGTCTTTCTTTATTATTTATCGCATTATAAGCTATTTTGTAAATATTTGTTGCTCCATTCACATCTCTATTCCAATAACCGCATCCGTTCTTACAACAAATCAGTCCGTGGATTAAGACATTACCGCTTCTATATGGTTTTGGATTTGCCCTAACCATTGTCTTTTTACAAATACCTACTTCACATTTGGAACACATACAACTTGTCCTGAATTCATCTACCAAATAAGTTTGAAAACCTGCTTTTCTAAATAAGGTTCGCATTCCTTTTCCTTTGGTTGCTTCCTTATACTTCATTTGTTGCTTTTGTTCGTAATCCCCAAAGCAAACAACAACTTCTTTTTCATTTCCAAATATGCGTTTGAAATTGTTTAACATTCTTTGTTCGCTTCTTTTTGTGTTTCTATAACTTTGTAAGCGTAATTTTCTGAAAATATATTTTTCATAAAAGTTAAACAACATACTATTTATTTCACTCTTCTTTTTGATATATTCCTTAAATTTTGTTATGTTAAGTGATTTTCTGTTTAATTTTGATAACTCAGTTTCCCATTCTATTATTGTTTTACCCTGTATTTTTTCTTGTTTTAATTCTAATTGAATTTTGGAATACTTCTTTTTCTTGGTTTCTTTTCTTCGTTGGTCTTGTGAATAACGGAACTCATTTGCTTCTTTATTATCAGCATCTACGCAATAAATTAAATCACATTTTCCAGGGTCTATTGCTACAATCTTTTTGTTTTGTATTTGTGAATAATCATTTAATTCATCAATATATATTTCAGTTGATAACCCTTTTTTCATCATCGGTAATTTCTTACCGACTAAATCTTTACGCAATAATAACAAAGAACAACTGACTCCGTCTGTTTCTATCATATGGTGAAATTCATAATATTTCTTCTTAAAAAAATTTTGTTCCGTTCTAAAAAAGAATTCCCATATTTTATCTTCTTTGCGTTTCAAATTCCCTTTTGTTAAATAATCACTTTTATTTCCTTGTTTCTTTGTCATAAGTAAATGAACTAATGTAGTTGTATCCAATCTTATATGTTTTGGTATAACTTCACTTCTCATAGGAAATACATTATAAATAGTTTGTTCTTCCTTTTCAATTTGTTTCATCATAAAAATCATACAAGGAAAATAATCAAATGGACTACACATTAAGTCATAAACAATATTATTCTTTTTATAACTTTCTTTATTTGGTGTAATAAATTGTTTGTGTTGATTAATCCATTTATGATACATAGAATGAGATTTGTAATTAGTTGTTTCAACATTCAGTAAATCATTTTTAATTTTGCGTAATTGATTACATAAATTATTTACTCTTTGTTCTTTTGCTTTTTGTGTAATATTCAACTTTTTTATTTTATTCATAATAAATTTCTTTTTCCAAACTACATTTACATATCGTTCAATATATTCTACATAATGTAATTTAATGTTATTCTCATACATTGTAAGAATATCAATTGTAAGATAATCTAAAATTGTATTCATATGGGTATAATCTAAATTTTCATTTTGAATAAGAGGTTGAAAATCTGTTTTGTAAAAAGCAGTTAATTTATCTTTGAGTTCTTTAATTTCTTTCTTTGGTGGTCTTCCAGACGCTTTTTCATTACATAAGATTTTCATACAAGAGTTAATAAATTCGTCATTCATAACTGGTAATGTATTATGCTTATCATAATGGTCTAATAAAAAAAGTTTCATAAACATCATAGTTTGAATAACAATTTTATTACACTTTATGAGAGCATTAGTAATTTTCGGTAAATTAATGTCAGGATGTTTCAAGACACTTTTTAAGGATGTTTTAATTCCTTTAAAAAAGTCATCAGGTGGTTTTTCTTTAATTTCCATCCTTTATAAATATACTAAAGTTTTTATTTTAAGTAGTTTAACGAATAAATTAAAAATTGAAATAATAATTTAAATGTAAATTAAACAATAATAACATATGAATGATAATACATTAATTACAAGTAAAAAATATAAAACACTTGGTGAATTATTAAAAGCACCTATAAAATCTATTTTATTAGTTTCTAATAATGAAAAAAATAATGAGATACAAGAATATTTATATAATTGGTTATATGTAAATCATTATAGTAATATTGAAATGGAAGGCACTTTGACTAATCGTGTTCATAAAATAGCAAATAAAGCATGTTATCATTATATTATGAATAATTGTTTTGATAATTTAAATATAATGAATAATGTGGAAATCATTAATATTTTAACTGATAATAGTTGCAATTTTATTAAAAAATTACATAATATTGAACCATCATTAAGTGGGTGTTTTTTGGATTATTTAATAAGAAGAATTATTTGCGAAATATTAAATTTAGAATTTAATGATATTCGTGCATCTAGAGAATGTTGTGATTTAAATAAACCTGTAAAAATATATATGTTATTTGATAATACAATTGAATACAATATTATTAATGCGGATGATTTGTTTAATGGTAAAAAATTAAATTTACCAAAAACTAAAAAACAGTTCAAATATAATTTTGATATTATTCATAAATTAGAACCAAATAGTATTGTCTTATTTAATCAAGACAATTTAGATAATGAAAAAGAAATGTATAAGAGAATTTATAATGAAAATGAATATACAATAAATGGTTGGGGAATGCATAAGAATGTATCACAAAATTTTGTTTGTAGTTATTTTGTTTTACAAAATAATATTATTCTTACTACTGTTGATGCATATAATAGTGAAATTAATAAACTGCATTCAATGCCCAAAACAGATAAAATTACAAATTTACCTATTAATATGTATGAAAGTTATATAAAAACTAAAAATACATTATTACATAAAACCGAAAATATACTGCTTGAAATTTTTATTACATCTTTATCCCATACATTAGCTTTTGGAGGAATTCCAAAAGAAGATAAAATAAATAATATAATTAATTTAATCAATACCACAATTGATATTAATGAAATTTTTATTAACCCTTTAAAACATCTTTGTAATGACTTATTATATAAACATAATAACATTTTATTAAATCCAATATTAGGATGTGAATTACCTATGTTAAATACAGGTATTTCGGCAGATTGTGATTTAGTAATAGATAATACATTAATTGACATTAAATGCACCATTGGTGACAAGTCAATTTATGAAATTTTACAACTATTAGCATACACTTGTTTGTTGCTTTACAATCCAAAGTTTAATATGAAAATAAAGAATATACAAATAATTAATTTGTTGCAAGGAAAAATAATAAAATATGATATATCTGGTATAACTAATGAACAATTAATGAAATATTTAAAAATTTTAACAAACAAAGTTATTTACAATGAAACGGATTAAAAAAAAATTGAAATATATAAATAATTATTAATTATATTAAAGAATGAATGAATGTGAAATTAATACATATTGTAGTGGATTTATATTAAAATCCATCAAAAATATATCAAAAAAAGAATTTGTATTGTTATGTCATAATTTACAATATAAATTTAATAATTATTATAATACAAATGAATATTCATTTAGTCCAGAATGTATAACAGAAGGAGGGATTGTATTTAATAATTTTAATAATGAAACTAAATACAAAACTATGAGAATGTATTTTACAGATGAAAAGGGTTGGACGCGTATAAAGAATTTATATGGATTTATTAATAATGATATAAAAGAAGAATGGAAAAATGATGAAAATATTTTAATTAATAATAATGTATATATTGGAACTTATCTAAAAAGTTTTCGTGATGCACCCAAATACACAAATAATGAGTTAAAAATTTTTAAAGAATGTTTTGAAAATATAGGATTATATATTGAAAAATTACCAACCAAAAAAGAATTAAAAAGATTAAAAAATTCTTCTTATTATTTAGATTTATTTAATCTAAATTTATAAATATGTGTTCTAATATATTTTCCGTTGTCTGTAAATTGAAAATCTTTACTTTCAATATCATATTTTGATTTTAATAAATGTTTTATTATACTTAACCAAGGTCTTTTTATTTTATTCGGTTCTCCGACTGCTTTAATTCCATTAAAACTAAAATATTTTCTTATTTCAGGTATTAATTCCATTACTTGTTTTTGGATTTCTTCATTTTTATCTAATTCATAAAGTGTATATTCTGTTTTATTTTCTAAATCTAATATCTTTACAATTTTATCTACTATTTCTTCTTGCTCTTTTTTATATAATTCACTTTTAAGACGCATCGTAAATATACTTAAAATAATAAATAAAGTTTAAGTATGTTATTTATAAATTTTTAGTTTTCTTCGTTGTGTTGATGGTTTCCTTTTTAATTCATAACCTTCTTTCGAATTATAAGCATATTCAAAGTAATTTTTATAATTTTCAGGTTTTACTTTATCAATTGCCTTTTCCACATTCTTTTCTAATTCTTGAAAATTTGCTACATTTCTATCTTTTTTCAAATATGTTTTCACTTGGTTAAAGTATTGCTCTATTGCGTCTGTTTTTGGCGTATAAGGAACCGCAAATAAATAATGGTTTCCACTTTTTGTTATGGCATTTTTAATTAACTCGTTATTATGGCTTCCAGCATTATCTAAAATAATAAGATGGTCTTTATATTTTGAAAATACATATTTTTCTAAAAACTCTAATAACCTTTCTTTTGTCATACCACCTTTTTCATATAATTCTTTACCAA
>Ga0214923_10002101_pt1 | contig 27124 bp, 24 predicted proteins | sample LL1510_MetaG_FD_177993 | JGI IMG/M metagenome (GOLD analysis project Ga0214923, IMG submission 177993) | Freshwater microbial communities from Lake Lanier, Atlanta, Georgia, United States - LL-1510 | ecosystem: Environmental > Aquatic > Freshwater > Lake | place: USA: Georgia | collected...
AGAATTGATTAACAATATTGCTAAGGGTCACGGTGGCTTGTCAGTTTTTGCTGGTGTTGGAGAGCGCACACGTGAAGGGAACGACTTGTTGCGAGAAATGTTGGAATCAGGCATTATTAAATATGGTAAAGACTTCATTCACTCGATGGAAGAGGGCGGATGGGACCTATCAAAAGTCGATCTAGAGGAAATGAAAGAGTCCAAAGCAACTTTTGTGTTTGGACAGATGAATGAGCCCCCAGGAGCACGTGCTCGTGTAGCGCTTTCAGGATTAACAATTGCTGAGTATTTTAGAGATGGGGATGGAGAAGGCCAAGGAAAAGATATTTTATTCTTCGTTGATAATATCTTTAGGTTTACACAGGCTGGTTCTGAAGTTTCGGCACTCTTAGGCCGTATGCCTTCGGCGGTTGGATATCAACCAACTTTGGCTACAGAAATGGGCGCGATGCAGGAAAGAATTACTTCTACTAAAAATGGATCTATTACTTCCGTTCAAGCAGTTTACGTGCCTGCGGATGACTTAACAGACCCGGCTCCAGCGAATACGTTTGCCCACTTAGATGCAACAACGGTTCTTTCAAGAAAAATTTCAGAGTTAGGTATTTATCCTGCAGTTGATCCGCTTGACTCTACCTCTCGAATTCTTACACCAGAAATCGTGGGAGAAGAGCATTATAATTGTGCGCAGCGCGTGAAAATTACCTTACAGCGTTACAAAGAGTTGCAAGATATTATTGCTATTCTAGGAATGGATGAATTATCCGAAGAAGATAAATTAGTGGTGCATAGAGCGAGACGCGTACAACGTTTTCTTTCTCAGCCTTTTCACGTGGCAGAACAGTTTACGGGAATCCCAGGCGTTTTAGTAGATATTCAAGACACTATTAAGGCGTTTAACGACATATTAGACGGAAAATACGACAAGTATCCAGAGGCAGCGTTCAACCTTAAAGGAGGAATTGAAGATGTTATCGCGGCTGGTGAAAAAATGTTAGCTGAGGTATAAGATGAAATTGGAAATCATAACACCAGAGTCTGGTATTTTCGTCGGCGAAGCCACCTCTGTTTCTCTTCCAGGAACTGATGGGGTTTTCCAAGTCTTAAATAATCACGCGCCAATTATTTCTTCTTTAAAAGAGGGTATTGTGAAAATAGAGGCGACTGGAAATGTAGACATAAGTCATCCTTCGATAAGAAAAAATGGCACCTCAGTGGAAGTTTCAATCAAAGGGGGAGTGGCAGAATTAATGAATAATAAATTAATCGTATTAGCGGATTAGCACATAAAGTAAGCAAGAAAAGGGATTGGGTGTATTCTAATCCCTTTTTTTGTGTTAAGACATGTTAATGAATCTTTCAGAGAATTTGATAGAACAATATAGAATAATTAACTTCGTTATCTTACGCTGAAAAGAGCCCGATATTGAAAGACTTAAATCAAAATAAAATCCCACGACACATCGCTTTGATAATGGATGGGAATGGACGTTGGGCTAAGCAAAGAGGGGAACATCGGTTGTTTGGACACACGAAAGGGGTTGATGCTGTAAGAGAGGTTTTAAAAGCAGCGAAATCATTTGGTGTAGAATTCTTGACCCTATATGCATTTTCAACCGAGAATTGGAATAGACCGCAAGAAGAAGTAGACGGACTAATGAACTTGTTAGTTGATTCCATCACCAACGAACTACCTGAGCTACAACTACAAGGAGTAAGGCTAGTAGTAATTGGAGATCTTAAAGGGCTACCGGGAAACTGTCAGCAAAGTCTTCTGAATGGAATGGAATCAACCAAAAACAACAAAGAAATAACGTTGGTGTTGGCGCTTAATTACAGCGCGAAATGGGAAATTACAGAGTGTGTTCGCGAAATATCATTAAAAGTTGCGAAAAAAGAGCTTTTAGCGAATGATATTACACCAGAATTAATTTCTGCCCATTTAACAACAAGAGAAATTCCAGATCCGGAATTATTAATTCGAACAAGTGGAGAACACCGAATAAGTAATTTTTTACTTTGGCAATTGGCGTATGCTGAATTTTATTTCACCGACATCCATTGGCCGGACTTTGGTAAAGAAGAACTCAAGGCGGCAATATTATCTTATCAATCAAGAGAGAGGCGCTTTGGAATGGTCTCTGAACAACTTTCAGAATGAAAATATTTTACCTGTTAAGCTTTATTGTTTTTGCCTACATTTCAGTAGAGGCCCAAAATGGACCAAAGAATTTAGGCGGAATGGATTTTGGTTACGATGCGCCTCGGGAATTTGAATTAGGGCCGATCAGAGTTATAGGAGCAGAAAATTATGATCACCAAGCAATAAGATTAATTGCCGGGCTTCGACAAGGACAAAAAATAATGGTGCCAGGTCAACCCATCACCAATGCGATTAAAAACCTTTGGGCAGAAGGAATTTTTTCAAATATTTCTATTTATGCTGAAAAAGAAATTGCAGGTGTTTTATACCTGGTAATAGAATTAACGCCACGACCAAAGTTGTCTAAATTTAAGTTTAAGGGTATTTCACGAAGAGAAGCGGATAAAATTCGTGAAGAGATTTCTTTATATGCGGGAAAAACAATCACAGAAAATTTAGTTTTTCAAACCACAGGAAAAATAAAAGGGTACTTCCGAGAAAAAGGTTTTTATGAAACAAAAGTTCAAATTAACAGAGAAAAAGACACCTTAATTAATGATTCAGAGTTGTTTTTAATTGATATTGCAAAAGGTCCTAGAATAGGAATTAAAAAAATAGAAATAATAGGTAACAACTCAGTTCCTTCCTGGAAACTGAAAATGGCCATGAAGGACACAAAGGCAAAATTGTTTTTCCGATTTTGGAAGCGTTCAAAACTCACGGAGTCGTCCTTCGAACGGGATAAACAAGCCATGATGGAAAAGTTTAATAAAGTCGGTTTGAGAGACGCGATGATTGTCGAAGACACCATACTAAAACTTGATCCTAAAAATCTTCTAATTCGCATCAAAATTAATGAAGGAGAAAAGTATTATTTTGGTTCGTTTGATTGGATTGGAAACACGAAGTACCGATCTAGTTTTCTGGATTCATTGATTGGCATTAAAAAAGGAGATGTTTACAATAAAACATTGTTAGAACAAAGATTAAACGGAAGTCCAGACGAAAGAGATGTAAGGTCCTTGTACATGAATCGAGGGCACTTGTTTTTTAATCTTATTTCTGTTGAAACAAATGTCACAAACAATGAAATTAACCATCAAATTCGAATTCTTGAAGGAAAAGAAGCAAGGATAGGTGATGTGAGCATAAGGGGAAACACCAAAACAAACGACAAAGTAATTCTACGTGAAATACGTACCAAACCCGGAGATATTTTTAACAAATCTGACATTATGAGGACACAAAGAGAGTTGGCTCAGTTAGGATTTTTTAATGAGCAGGCTTTTCAGGTGAATCCGATTCCGAATCCAGCTAATGGATCGGTTGATATAGAATATGTGGTAGAAGAGAAATCATCAGATCAAATCGAGCTTTCTGGTGGCTATGGAGGAGCGGGCCTAACAACAAGAGGAGGGGTAATTGGCACTCTTGGTCTTACATTTAATAATTTTTCTACGCGTAATTTTTTCAAAAAAGAAGCATGGTCTCCTCTTCCGGGTGGAGATGGTCAACGACTATCGATCCGCGCCCAAACGTCAGGAAGGTTTTATCAAGGGTATAATTTCTCGTTTACCGAACCTTGGCTAGGAGGAAAAAAACCAAATTCTCTTTCTTTTTGGGTCAACCATACAGCGCTTTCATCTAGCGGAACTTTGCGAACAGACCCTAATTACACTGGAGTAGGAATTACTGGAGTAGGAATTGGTTTGGGCCGAAGAAAAAAATGGCCAGACGATTATTTTTCTGCCTACTATGAATTGGGTTACCAATATTACGACGTGGTAAAAGATTTTAGGTTTCCTCTAATTGAAAGCGGATATGCAAACGACATCTCATTAAAATATGTGTTAACAAGAAGCTCTGTAAGCTCTCCGATTTACCCGCAAAGTGGTTCAAATTTTTCATTTACCGCTAAGGCCACCTTACCTTATTCTTATTTTGACGGGGTTGATTACAAGAACGCAAATACAGCTGAACGAATTAAATACTTAGAATATTATAAATTCAAATTAACAGGAGAATGGTTTTTACCAGTAAGTCCTGACAAAAAATTGGTGTTGATGTCACGTTTTGGTTTTGGATTTATGGGCGCATACAATCAAGACAAAGGAGTTACGCCATTTGATAGATTTGTTATGGGAGGAAGCGGATTGACAGGTGTTGGACAAATTGGGGGAAGAGAAATTATTGCGATGAGAGGATACGAAGACCAAACAGTGTCCTCGGATGGAGGAGACCCTTTAATTTCGAAGTACACACTCGAACTGCGCTATCCAATTTCCTTAAATCCCTCAGCAACCTTTTATGCCTTAACCTTTTTGGAAGCAGGTAATACATTTCCAACCTTTCAAAAATTCAACCCTTTCAACGTTAAAAGAGCTGCTGGCGTCGGGATACGGGTATTTTTGCCCATGTTTGGAATGTTGGGTCTTGATTATGGTTTAGGCTTTGATCAATTGGATAATTGGTCGAATGGATTTGGAAAGGCCTCTGATCAGTCAGTAAAACAGAAAGGGTTTTATCCTAAACTAAGTTTTACAATTGGAATGAACCTAGGTGAGTTATAGAAATAAGCAATAAATGTGTATCTTCGCCGTTCTTAAAAAACAATAAAAATACATGGTGAGATTTTGTTTTGTTTTAATTTTTGTTCTTGGCATCACTTTTGTCAAGGGCCAATCCTACGCATTTATCGATTCGGATTATATTTTAAAAAATGTACCCGAATACGCTTCTGCCAAAGAAAAACTGGATAAGTTATCTGAGAAGTGGACGAAAGAAATAGAAGATAGATATGCGGCAATAAAAACAAAAAAGAGCAACTTCGAACGCGAAGAGGTGCTACTGCCAACGGAAGAAAAAACAAAACGAAAGGCAGAAATAGAAAAACTTGAAAAAGAAGCAATAGATTTGCAAACACAACATTTTGGCTCTAACGGAGACTACTTTCAAAAACGTCAAGAGCTGGTAAAACCCGTACAAGATAGGGTTTACACAGCGATGAAAAAAGTGGCCAAAAGGGACGGATATGCGTTTGTATTCGATAAGGCCAATCAAAGTAATTTACTTTATGCGGAAAAAGAATACGATATAAGTGAATCGGTGCTTGAAGAAATGGGAATAACTAAATAAATATAAGAATGAAAAGAATCGTAAGCATGTTGTTTTTGGTAATGGCGTTTGGGACGAATGCACAACAAAAAATAGGACACGTAAACTCTCAAAAATTACTCGACACCCTATCTTCGTATAAAGAAGCGGGTAAAAAATTAGAACAAAAAAAATCTGAGGAAATAGCGAAATACCAAACCTTAGAAAAAGCTTTTCAAGCAGAATATAACAAACTAATGGAGGAAGCTCCAGAAATGCCAAAGTTAATGCTGGAACAAGAGCAGCAGAAGTTAATGGTTAAGCAACAAGAGTTGGAAAACTTTGAGCCTGAAATGACACGAAAACTACAGATGTATCAGCAACAATACATGGAGCCCATCCTAGAAAGAACGCAAAAAGCGATTGCAATTGTAGCTGAGCGTAAAAAAATAAATTACATATTTGACGAAACTGTTTCTTTATATTTTAAGGGCGGAATTGACTGCACAGCAGAGGTGATGACAGAACTACTTAAGCTTGACGCAGAAGCAATGAAAAACAAGTAATATAATAAGATATAAATGGCGAAAGGCAATCCATCGGGTTGCCTTTTTTCTTAGCTTTGATTTTTCAATGGGACCAATAGGAATTTTTGACTCTGGATACGGTGGCCTAACAGTGTTGGGGAAGATAAGAAAGGCCTTGCCTAATTATGATTTTTTGTATTTAGGCGATAATGCCCGAGCGCCATATGGAAATAGGTCCTTTGATGTGGTTCATGAGTTTACTTGGCAGGCCGTACAATTTTTATTTTCCCAAGGATGCCCTTTAATTATATTAGCATGTAATACAGCTTCTGCAAAAGCTCTTCGCACCATTCAGCAGACCCAACTTCCGATACATTTTCCAGATAAGAGAGTTTTAGGAGTTATTCGCCCAAGCACAGAATCAATAAGTGAATGGACGAAAACTAATCATGTGGGAGTTTTGGGCACACAGGGAACAATCCAATCCAACTCTTATGCAATAGAATTGGAGAAATTCGCTCCAGAGGTAAAACTTTTTCAGCACGCTTGTTCGATGTGGGTACCATTAATTGAGAATAATTATCACGAATCACCTGCCGGTAAAGAAATAATTTCAGATGACGTTAATCAATTATTAACAATGAGTGAAAAAATTGACACGATTGTGCTTGCGTGTACCCACTATCCACTTATTGAAAACCAGATTTCAAAAATTGCGGGCCCAACAATTCAAGTTTTCTCTCAAGGAGAAATCGTCGCGAAGAAATTAGTCGCGTATTTGCAAAATCATCAGGAAATAGACGCGAATATATCAAAAGATGCCAGTATAAGTTATTTCACCACAGAGCACCCATCTGTTTTTAATGATAAAGCTTCAATGTTTCTTGGAGAGAGTGTTGCAGCATCTCATGTTCATTTGTAGCTTACAAACCAACCCTTTTCCTGTTTAATCTTTCAATAAGCCGCTCTTGTAAATTGAGTATAATTTCAGGTTGACTGGCATAATATGAGAAACTTTCTTCGTATTGTTTTTGAGTAACACCATTTTCTTTAAGTATAAGCTGATAACTACTGTCTAAAGTAGACTTATATACACTTGGACTTCCAAAAGTCATTTGATAGTGGTTTTCAATGAGGTATATTTCTTCCATTAACAATAACATCTTTTCTTCGGGCAGAACATCCGGTTTTTCTTTAGAATTACAAGCCGTTAAAATTAAACCAAAAAAAACTAGGCGCTTCATGAAAAAGTAAGTCGTTGTCCAGCGCCATGTTCAAAAAGTTGGTTGTTATCCCAAACGACACGTCCATTAACCATAGTGGTTTTTATTTTATGAGAAAATGTATGACCTTCAAAAGGCGACCACCCACATTGATAGAGCAGGTTGTCTTTTGCTACACTTGTTTGCGCTGATGGATCTACAATCACAAGATCCGCGGCATATCCCTCACGTATAAAGCCACGATTTTCAATTCGGAATAAAATTGCAGGTGAATGGGCCATTTTTTCCACAACTTTTTCTAGGCTAATTTTTCCTTCCTTTACCTTGTCAAACATGGCAAGAAGTGCATGTTGAACGAGCGGCCCGCCAGAAGGGGCAGACGCATAGGGCTGTGATTTTTCCTCAAGGGTATGTGGGGCATGGTCGGTGGCTATAACATCGATTCTGTTATCTAAAACTGCTTTCCAGATAGCCTCTCTGTCTCTTGCAGACTTAACGGCAGGATTCCATTTTATTAAATTACCTTTATCTGCATAGTCTTCTTCAGAGAACCATAGATGATGAATGCAGGCTTCTGCTGTGATTTTTTTGTCTTTTAATGAGATGCTGTTGTCAAACAATGACAATTCCTTTGCTGTTGAAATGTGCAACACATGAAGTCTAGCACTGTGTTTTTTTGCCAAAGAAACGGCTAGTGATGAGGAGAGATAACATGCGTTTTCATCGCGAATGAGAGGGTGAGCACTTACAGGGATATTTTCCCCATATAAATCTTTGTAGTGAGCAAAATTCGAACGAACGGTTTGTTCATCTTCACAATGTGTAGCAATGAGAAGTGGAACGTTGGCAAACAATCCAGTTAGGGTTTTTTCATTATCAACTAACATGTTACCAGTGGAAGAGCCCATAAAAACTTTTACCCCACAAACATTTTTGGGATTTGTTTTCAGCACTTCTTCAAGGTTGTCGTTTGATGCGCCCATGAAAAAAGAATAATTAGCAATTGAATCTCTTTCGGCAATAGCATATTTATCAGCAAGCAATTCTTGAGTTAAAGCATTAGGCACTGTATTAGGCATTTCCATAAATGAAGTAATACCTCCGGCTACAGCGGCCCGCGATTCTGTTTTTATACAGGCCTTATGTGTTAACCCCGGCTCTCTAAAATGCACTTGATCATCAATACAACCAGGCAATACAAAACATCCTTCTGCATTGATTTCCTGATGGTTTGACGGAACATCAATTATTCCGCCTATTTTAATGATTTTTCCTTCCTCAATTAAAATATCACCTGTAGAAACCACGCCCTCATTTACAATGGTCCCATTTTTAATTACGGTTTTCATAAGTCCATTTTTTTCATTTTCCAAACACCAAAAAAAGCCTCTTTGAATATTTTTGTACTCATTTTTGATTCCCCAAATTGTCTATCTACGAATGTTATTGGAATCTCTTTGAGTTTAAAACCTTTTTTAATTGCTGCATACTTCATGCAAACTTGAAATGCATATCCTTTGAAAGGTATATTTTGAAGTTTGATCTTTTCTAAGACCTCTCTTTTGTAGCATTTAAATCCAGCGGTAGTGTCTTTGATACCAATCCACAATATTGCCCTTACATAAACACTTGCAAAATAAGAAATCAACCAACGAGAAAGAGGCCAATTTTCGATTTTACCGCCTGCACAATACCTCGAACCTATGGCTAGATCTGCTCCGTTATCACAGGCTTCTCTTAGTCTTTTTAAATCTTTTGGGTCATGTGAAAAATCACAATCCATCTCAAAAACATGTGTATACCCTTTGCTTAAACAATAGTTGAAACCATGAACATAGGCAGTTCCTAATCCAAGCTTTCCAGAACGTTTCTCTAAAAAAACCTTACCATCAAATTCTGTTTGTAAGCTCTGAATTTTATCGGCCGTTCCATCAGGGCTGTTGTCGTCAATAAATAAAACATGACAATCGAGCTCTTGACTAAATATGGCGCGCGTCATGGACTCAACATTGTTAATCTCGTTGTAAGTAGGAATAATGATTATCGAACGCGTCATACTAGGGTATACGTCGAAGTTAAACAATAAAAAACTAAAAAATAAAAGCGGGAAGAAAAAAACTAAAAAAAAAGGCTGTGTATTACACAGCCTTTTTAAAAGAAAAGAAAATTATTATTTAACAACCACATTTTTTGTAGTAGTCGCACCATTCGAACGAACAGTTACGATGTAACTACCTTTCGCTACATTATCTGTTGCGAAAACGATGGTTTGAGTTCCATTAGCGTTCTCAATAGTTTGAGAAGCTACTGTTCTTCCTTGTAAGTCTGAAAGAGATACAGCGTAATCAGAAGCTGTTGCTTCAAACACAACATTTACAGCTTCTGTTGCAGGGTTAGGGAATACATTCAAAGCAATAGTATTCAACTCATTAACTGAAAGAACACCAGTTTTAAATGCAGAAACCTCATTGTCTGCAAATTCACCACCTGTTGCCAATACCGTTCCATTCACGTCTTTTACGGCGTAAACCCCATTTCCGTATGAACAGCAGATACCGTCTCCATACGCATCTAAAATTTCAAATGTATAACATGAGCTTGGTTGTAAGTTTGCAGTGACCTGTGGTCTTACTGTTGTACCATTTGCGGTTAAATCAGTCCAGGACCCACCACCTGAAGCAACAACAGCGCCTGCTGCATTTTTGATATTCCAAGATGTCTCAGAAGCATAACGATCTGTAGTAATATCTACAGTTACTATTTGAGAAACCGCATTAACGGCTAATCCAATTGAAGCATTAACTACATTGTTTATCGCTTCAGCATCGCCTGTTGTTGTAACGGTCACTGCTAAAGCTCCTCCTGTAAAGTTAGCGATTGGAGTACAATTCACAGTTGCAACACCATAGGTAGCTAAATTTCCAGAATAAGTGCCTGTTGATACCGTATTTCCACCTTGAGTAACTGTTATAGTCGCAGAGGTTAAGGCAGTAGTTCCGTTATTTTGAATTTGAACTTTTGGCGTGTAAGACCCTTCGCAATGTACTAAATCACCCTTGTATGACAATGCAGAAACATCAACTGGTTGAGATGCTGGAGGAGGACATTGCCCTAAGTAGCTTGCTAAATTAGTAACAGAACCAATTGCTCCTGCTACTCCTGATGCAACAATTACGCGATTAGGACAAATAACATACATTTCAGGAAAGTAATCAATCGACATTCCAGTATTTTCGAACGATGCCGAAGTGGCCAAGTCAATGATTGGCATGTTTTCACCTGAAACCCAATTTCCTTGAGTATTGGCGCCTGTTCCATTTAAGTCAGCAGATGTCGTAGATGGATCACCCTCTACAAAGAAAACCATAGCTTGATTTGTTCCACTTGGGCCATATTGGTTATAGAAATTATTTAATGCACCAGTGTTATGATATGACCAACAAGGTCCACACCAAGTTGCAGATACATCAATGACAACCATTTTACCTGCGTCCAAGTAAGAAAACAAGTCGTGTGTTGTTCCATTGATATCTGTCAATGTGAAATTGTTAACTACAGTTCCAACAGGAGTTTGAGCTTTTAACCCACCAATACCTGCAAAAACAGCGATACTTAGTAATAATTTTTTCATAGTTGATTTTTTTAATATTATTAGAGTGGTAAATTTAACACAAACTTTCAATATGAAAAAGAAATTAGTGGTTTTTTCAGGAGCAGGTATGAGTGCTGAAAGTGGAATTTCTACTTTTCGCGACAGTGGTGGTTTATGGGAAAAACACAACATTGAAGATGTGGCAACACCTAAAGCGTGGAAAAAGGATGCAAATTTAGTATCTGATTTTTACAACCAACGCAGAAAACAGATTCTTGAATCATTTCCAAATGAAGCACACATTCAACTTGTGAAATGGGAAGAAAGCTTTGAAACATTCGTCATTACGCAAAACATAGATGATTTACACGAACGAGCTGGCTCTCGTAATGTGCTGCATCTTCATGGTAATATAAGGATGGCAAAATCCTCTGGGCCAAATCAAGAAAAAAAGTATTATCCCGTTAACGGATGGGAACTAAAAATAAGTGATGTATGTGATGATGGATACCGCCTTCGCCCTCATGTGGTTTGGTTTGGAGAAGATGTTCCAGCTTACCAACAAGCAGCAGAAATTATCGCTTCAGCTGATATTTTACTTGTCATCGGAACCTCCCTTCAGGTGTATCCAGCTGCAGGGCTCATTCATGAAGCGTCATCAAATTGCCGAAAAATAATTGTCGATCTACATGTGAATGAATTTAACATACCAAGTTTTTTTGAACAATACCAGGGATCAGCGGTAGAAGTTTTACCTAGTTTAAACTTAACGTAACTTACTTTTTTTTCAGCTGCTCTTTTATAAACAACTCAATTGCTCCCACCATGGATGGTGCTTTAGGATGTGGGGCGTGAACATCCAAGCGAAGATTGTGTTTCACCACTGCATTTGCCGTAGTCGGCCCAAATGCCGCAATCACTGTTTCATTTTGCTTAAAATCCGGAAAATTCTTGAATAAAGATTCTATTCCCCCTGGACTAAAGAAGACTAACATATCGTAATAAACATTCTCTAAATCAGATAAGTCAGCAGCTACTGTTCTATACAATATAACTTTTGTGAATGGTAATAATTGCTTTTCTAAGGTGTCGGGTATATTGTCTCGAAGAATGTCTGTACATGGAAGAAGAAATTTTTCCTCTTTGTGTTTTTTCATGATATCAGCCAATTCATCAATCGTTTGTTTTCCGAAGAAAATCTTGCGTTTACGATACGCCACATATTTTTGTAAATAAAGCGCTACAGCTTCAGTAATACAGAAATATTTCATGGTGTCTGGAACCTCAAAACGTGTTTCTTCAGCTATTCTAAAGAAATGATCTACCGCAACTTTAGAAGTTAAAATAATTGCTGTATGGTCTTGTAGATTGACTTTTTGAGCACGAAAATCTTTTGCATCAACACCTTCAACTTTTATGAATTGTCGAAAGTCAATTTTCAGTTTATATTTTTCCGCTAAATCGTAATAAGGTGATTTTTCACCTTCTGGCTTGGGTTGAGAGACTAAAATACTTTTTATTGCCAACGCTCAAAGTTTAAATAAAACTATCTCCTTTATTGAAACTCTAGCCAGATGATTCTTGAAACAATCAAAACAGGTAATATTTCAATGGTGCAAAGATATAAAATTAAATAATACCAACTTATTTTCTGACGAAAAGTAATGTTTAAGCCTTTGAAAATCCGAATGATATAAAATATAAACAAAAAAACTATCAAAACCCAACTCAACAGATAGGTCAAATCGGGGTTTAACGCCCAAATCAACGCCAATATTAAAAGAAAAACGCCACCAAAATTCAGGAGTGATGAACTTATAAATGATAAGTTATCGATAAGTTTGGATTCACCAGAAACCACTGAAACAATTCGAAAGCCGATTTGATTAATGGCAAAGTAGGTGAGAGCGCCTCCTCCAGCAATAAGTGTGGCTAGACCAACGTCAAGTTGGTTTTTTGCAAGAAGAAACAAACTTAAACCAAGACTAAAAACAAAGTTGACATTCAAAAGCAGACTTGTTCCAATGCTGATTTTTTTATCTTCTCCAAATGAATTATCAATAGGTTTCATTCGGATGAAATTTTTAAGCAGTATGCTAAATAGATTCGGGTAACTTAGTCGAGCAAGACCGATTAGTAAAAATCCAAATAGTACGGCAAAAAGTAAGGCAGAGGTCATTCCAGTATTGCGTTCATGCAAAACCAAGTCTAAGGAATAAAACTGTACAGACAACCAAATCATGTGCGCGAAAATAATAAGAAATACGATGGCTTGTCATTGACTTTATGCTTATTTTTGCAGTCAAAATAATAAAGTTATGAGAACTGATCAATATGTTCACCCTGATTATTACAACATGGACGATTTGTTATCCGATGAGCACAAATTAGTGCGGGATGCTGCGCGTGCTTGGGTAAAAAAAGAAGTGTCTCCAATCATTGATGAGCACTACGAAAACGCTACATTTCCAATGCATTTGCTGAAAGGTCTTGGAGAAATCGGTGCGTTTGGCCCTTACATTCCTGAAGAATATGGAGGTCCTGGTTTGGACCAAATATCTTATGGATTAATAATGCAGGAATTAGAGCGCTGTGATTCAGGATTGCGTTCAACGGCATCAGTTCAATCGTCTTTGGTGATGTATCCAATTTGGAAATATGGCTCAGAAGAACAAAAGAAGAAATACCTTCCAAAATTAGCGACTGGAGAAATGATGGGTTGTTTTGGTTTAACTGAACCAGATCACGGCTCTAACCCAGGCGGTATGATTACTAATTTTAAAGACGCGGGCGACAATGTTATCTTGAATGGTGCAAAAATGTGGATTTCAAATGCACCTTTCGCTCACATTGCTGTTGTTTGGGCTAAAGATGAAGCAGGGAGAATTCATGGATTGGTTGTTGAACGTGGGATGGAAGGTTTCTCGACACCAGAAATGCACGGCAAATTGTCCCTGCGAGCTTCAGCTACTGGAGAACTTATTTTTGTAGATGTCAAAGTGCCTAAAAGCAATATACTTCCCGGAAGAACTGGTCTTGGTGCGCCTTTAAGCTGTTTGGATTCTGCACGTTTTGGAATTGCATGGGGAGCCCTAGGTGCTGCAATGGATTGTTATGATCAAGCGCTGCGTTATTCCAAAGAACGAACGCAATTTAATGTTCCAATAGGTGCGTTTCAATTAATTCAGAAAAAATTGGCTGAAATGATTACTGAAATCACTAAGGCTCAATTGTTGACGCTACGTTTAGGTCAACTTAGAAACGAAGGGAAAGCAACATCTGCTCAAATTTCAATGGCCAAAAGGAACAATGTAGAGATTGCCTTAAACATAGCACGTGAAGCGAGACAAATTCATGGCGGAATGGGTATTACGAGTGAATATTCTATGATGCGGCATATGGCAAACTTAGAATCTGTCGTCACCTATGAAGGAACACACGACATTCACTTATTGATAACAGGGATGGACGTTACGGGAATACCTTCCTTTACGCGTGAAATGCCTAATCTTTAATCAAAGATCGTCGTCTATAAATTGGTCGCCTCGTATAGCTCGAACACGTTTTCTAGCTTCAGCACCAAATAAACTCGATTTATAATCCATTAACAAGCGCTTGTAAATTTCAAGCGCTTGTTCTTTTTCCGACAATATGTTTTCTTTAATATCCCCGATGCGGAATAGCGCATCATCAGCTAGAATGTCCTTAGGGTGAAGTTTCAACACATCTTCGTAATACGCTATGGCATCTAGCCATTTTCCTTGCATTTCCATTGCATTTCCCTTACGCATCATCATTTCGTCGGCCAATGAATGATAAGGAAAGTTGATGCGAATACTATCCATTAATTGAAATGCCTCGTTGTATTTGTGCTGTTCAATGAGAAGTTCAGACTTTGCAAACCAAAACATGGCTTGAAAATTACTGTCTAAACCAAAATTATCGGTGATCGTTACCGAAAGTTGAATGGCATCGTTCGCTATCAATTTAGATGTTGATTCTTTCAACACATCCAACTGGGCCTGAGCATAATTAAATTCTCCATCGTAATAAAAGATCCTGGCATTTTTATACTTTGCTTCATTTCCAATTGCTTCAAATTTAAAATCCTTATCGATTTGCATATATAAAAGCGAGGCTTCCCAAATATCATCACTTAACACATAGATGTCTGCAAGTTGCATTTTTAGTTGAGCTTTCTGCATATCCGTTAATCCGGAAATTGCCAAAGCTTCTTTTAATAGGCTAATGGCAGAGGAAGATTTATTAGCATAATAGGCCAAAATATGCGACAATTCTATAATTATCGAATGCGTCTTTACTTGCTTACCATACTTACTCAAGGCCTGTTCATATTCCAAGATTGTGGCAGAAATTTCCTGCTCGTTGTAATTCCTATTCGTTGTAAGTTCTAGGTATCTAGCATTCAGCAAGCCTCGTTGCGCTTCAATAATATACTCAGAGTTTGGTTGATTTAATATGTAGGAGTAACATTTTCGAGCCGCCTCATATGCTTTATTTTCCATACAAATTACCGCTAAATCATAAATTCGATATCCATCTCCTCCAAGACGTTTTTCTAGGGAAACAGTTTGATTGTAAGCAGCGGAGAAATTTTTGGATTGTATGAACATCCACGTTACCAGTTCGGAAATAATCAAAGGGGAATTTGACTTTTGGGCCGTCGATACTAGTATTTCTTTTGTTATTAAATAATCGGCACTCGACGGATCTTCAAGATTTAATTTACTTGCCAATAATTGTTGCACGTTGTCGAGCATCTCGGGATTCTGACCTAAAAAAACAACAAGAACTTCAATCATTTCTTTTTTCTCTCCTCTTAAAAAATGTAGTTCTGAAAACTGAAGTTCAAAACCCGAGGAGGTTATTTTTTTTCCTTTCTTGAGGCAATCGAAAGCTAAGTCTAATTTTTTTCTTGAGAGGAATGATCGGTATAATTCAATGATTTTTGTGGGAGAGGGAGGTAAATTTTTAATTAGATTTTCGTAAATGGAGGTTGATTTAACAGGCTCTCCGATATCCTCGTAAAATTGTCCAAATGAGACCTGAAGGTCGAAATCTTGTCTGTTCGAGTTAATTTGACGTTTGTAAATTTTTTCAATGGTTTTATATTGTTTAGATTGCATTAGACAATCTACATATCGAAGAAATATTTGTTTTGACGGATCTTTGGCATATAACTTTTCGTAATAAGTTGTTGCCTTCTCAAAATCTCCATTTGAATAATAATACTGTGCTAATTGTAGGTCGTTTTGACCTGCAGGCTGTGCAATGCTTGAGGAAGAAAACCCTAAGAATAAAATTACCAACAAAATTCTAACTTCAGTAGGCATCATTTTTTTGTCAACAGGGAAAGTGAAAATTCATTTAATTCTGGATGTAGCGTATGGAATGTATTCATGTTCTTATTTTTCTGTTTGATGTAATCATCAATAAGTATGCTAATTTTTTTAACCTTTTCTCTTTCGAAGGAAATGTAATCACCGTATTTTTCTCTTTTCCCACTTCCATTTTCAATATCAGTTCTAAGTTTTTTTAAGGTCTCGCGTTCTTCTCGCAACGATTTTTTACCTTTTTGAAATTGTGCGCCTAATGGGCCTAAGGCACGCCTCATTACTTTATATTCATTAAGTTTTTTTGCTAAGGGCATATTTATGGTATCCAATACTAAGTAGTTTTTAAATCGTAACTCTACAGAGTTTGTTGCCCGCTGCAGTGCCGCTATGGTGTCAATTTCATTAGAAAGCAATTTGCTCTCTAGGGCATTAATTTCACTTTCAAGTTGGTCTAGTTGATTAAAGTACTCCGTTCTTTCCTTATCTAAAAAAGAACAAGAATATACAACTAGTAAAATAAAAAAAGACAAAAGTTTCATTTGTTAAATAAGGGATAAAAATAGTTCAATAAAAATGAAAATACCGCTGCTACTGCCCAGCCAATATTAAGTTGCATCAAGGTATGTTTGTTTAGGATATACCGAGAGCTCATGATGAGTCCAGAAAGCAATACGCTAATTAATACAGGTTCAACAGAAGATTGTATATGATTAGCTTGAAACGCCACCAAATAACCCACCAATATACCCGCTCCACCGGCATGTAAGGAGATTTTAGTCCAGTTGTTTATTATAGCAAAGGCTAGCGCCACAGCAGCACCCGTCAAGGGTAAGGAATTCACATAACTTGGTAGAAGATGTTGAGGGTCTTTATACCAGAACAAAGTGTACATGACCATACAATAAGCGAACATAATAAATAACGGGGCATTGCGCTCCTCTTTATCGTCCATTTCGATAGAAGAAATAAGCTTCCTTCGGTATAAGGTATAATATGAGATGGCAGGAGCCAAGACAGCAAAAATGAAAAATATTCCGATAATAACTTTTTTGATTTGCGGAGGAAGTAAGTAAAGAGATTTCGTATCAACCATTACCTCTTCAGCGGGTAAATATAGCGTTAACCACAAACCGTATAACGGAGTTATAAAAGGGAGAAACAACCAAGAAATAAGTTTTGCAGTTAGCTGCATATACTAAAGTGCTTTTCTCATTCTCGCTACCGGTAAATTCAATTGCTCTCGGTACTTTGCAACGGTTCTTCTGGCTATATTATAGCCTTTCTCATTGAGCAAATCCATTAATTTCTCATCTGTTAATGGATTCTTTTTATCTTCATTTTCAATGGCATCCGAGAGGATTTTTTTCACTTCTCGCGTGCTTACTTCCTCCCCGGAATCAGTTGACAATGACTCAGAGAAGAAATACTTTAATGGGTAAATCCCAAAATTCGTCTGAACATATTTACTATTTGCTACGCGAGAAACAGTTGAAATATCTAAGCCTACAATATCAGCAATATCTTTCAGTATCATTGGCCTTAACTTAGTTTCATCGCCAGAGAGAAAATAAGGCTTTTGATAATTCATGATGGCATTCATGGTGAGTAACAGCGTTTGTTGCCGTTGCTTAATAGCATCGATAAACCATTTGGCGCTGTCAAGCTTCTGACGAACAAATGTTAAAGCATCTTTGTCTGCTTTTGAAGTTTTAGCACCTTCTGCATATTTACGTAACATCGTTTCATAATCTTTGCTGACCTTTAATTCAGGTGCATTTCTTCCATTTAAGGATAATTCAATCCGGCCATCTGATTCAAATAACATGAAGTCAGGAATAATTTGCTGGTAATTTTTTGCAGATTCCCTACTCGCTCCTCCTGGTTTTGGATTGAGTTTCAAAATTTCATCCAAAGCGTCTTTTAGATCATTTTCTTCAATTTCAAGTTTTTTTGCAATACGTTCGTAGTGTTTTTTAGTAAACTCTTCAAAGAAATCTTCCAAAATTTTAAGTGCAGTAAACCTTACAATATCACCATCTTGTTTTCTTCGCAACTGAAGCAACAAACATTCTTGTAAATTTCTTGCACCAACACCGGCAGGGTCTAGCTCTTGAACAAGTGATAATATTTCTAATACTTCATCTTCTGTAACCGACAGATTCATCGAAAATGCAATATCATCTACGATAGCTTCCAGGTCGCGATTGAGGTAGCCGGATTCATCTAAGTTGCCGATTATTATATCTGCGATGATAAATTGTCTGTCGTCAAGATCTAGCAGATTGAGTTGTTCTGTCAGTTTTTCTTGAAAGGATTGTTCACCAGACAAAGGAATGACGCGTTCTTCCTCATCTTTTGAGTTATTATTTGCTTGTGTTTTATAATCAGCAACATCATCGTCTAAATAATCTGAAAGGTCAAACTCTTCCTGATCATCTTCGTCGTCAAATTCCTCTTGGTTGTCGAATTCATCTTCTTGATCTTCACCACCTTCTTCCAATGCCGGGTTTTCTTCGATTTCTTGTTTGATGCGTTGATCGAGTTCCATAGTTGGCACCTGCAACAATTTCATAAGTTGAATTTGTTGAGGCGAAAGGCGTTGTTCTAATTTTTGGGCTAATTGCTGTCTAAGTGCCATACGTTTGAATTATCCAAATATACGAAATCGTGCGCTTATTGAATAATATCTTGCTTTATAACTTGATAAATTTCCCAAGTTGTACGATCGTAAACATAAATGAGAAGGTGCATATTTTCAGCATTGAAATTTCCATCCAACTGATTGGGAACCAAAAAACTATAATTTACATAATATTTATTTCCAATAAGAGCATCAGGCCCAAGTACTTTTCCAAAGGTCTGACCATCAATATTTCCTCTATGAATGTCGCGATGCACGTAACTACTATTGTGTGAATTATCACTCATTTTTTGATCTCCAACCAATGAATCTTCAAGTAAATAGACAACTACTCCTAATTCATTCGTAAGATTTTGATCCAATTTTTCAATTTCAACATGTAAGAAAGCTCCTTTTGTGGAAGGATAATAATTTAACGCTGACTGGATGTTCACTTTCAATGAATTTTGCGTAAGTTGGTCGTTCATCATTGAAGACCACTGAGCAGGACTTTGGAATATGTAACCGTTGTTGAATCTGTTCACGGTGCCTCTTGGATTTCCAATAAACCCACCATCGTTCGTTCCGAAATAGGTACCTATTTCCAATCCTTGAGCGTTGGTGAAATCTGTGGGGTAATTTGGAAGAGAAACTACTTGAAAATCTCCCATTCCCGTAGGGCCGGAATGAATTGAAGCAGTAAATACGCGGGATGGATTTGATTCATGCAAAGCGTGGGCTAAATCAGCAGCAGCCGGACAAAAAACACATTGATGACCAGTAAAATCTTCAATTAATACATTGCGAAAAAGATTTGTGTTTGGCGTGAAAACAGGCCATTCGTTTGCCACATAGTCACCCCAATTACCTGGGTATAGGGTCGTGTCAAGATCTGTTTGAACTGTTAGTGGATATGGATTTTCAACGCGATCACAGGAAGTGCTTAATAAAAGTATACCACCTAAAAATAAAACCAGAAAATACTTCATTTCATTAAAAACTTTGTGTGAAACTTAACGTTAATCCATTCGATGCAGGAACAAATCGACAAACGCCTCCAACACAAAATAATCCTGCCCGTTGCCGGCCATAATAAATCATGAATCGTGTAGCGTCTTTCACGTATCCAAATGTTACAATTGGATAATGAACCCGCAGTTCCTCTTTTGGATTTCCGTAGTTATATTGATCCATAAATCCAAAAGACCAATGTGGCGAAACTGTATATTCAACGAGTATTGTTGCCCAATCACCTTTATCGTTCGGTTGACCATTTTTGGGCTCAACAATCAACCCTTGTAATTCCGTACGAATAGCGTGTTTCTTATTAATTTTATAGGACCCTTCGATAACTCCAATATGAGCTCTGATTATTCCTGATGCATCGTTAGAGATTTTTGCAACGTCATTATTAATATTGATATTAAAATAACTGAATATCAAACTAAGCTTTTTGTTTATTTTCTTGGTTAGGTTCACGTTAATATCTCGCCAATAAAGACTGTCACTCATAACAAATGGTCTACTTTCGTAAACCACTCTAGAAGAATCAAGTAAATTGATGTTATCCAAAAATTGTTTTGGTCGATAAGTCGTCGAAAAATTTGCATTTAGAGATGTACCGTATTTACCACCTAAAAAAGTACCCTTTTTTAATGTATACAATACCTCAGCTTGGTAAGCAACTTCCCCTAATGGTTGGGTGGCATAAGGATAAAGCGTAGCGACAAGGTTGTACGTGTGGGTTTTGTTTAAAGCGGGCAAATAATTAATGAAAACGTCTTGTAGGTCCTTTGTACGATCTGAACGAAAGCTCATGTTATCAACAGATTTTCCTGAAAGTAAAACACCTAATCCTTTTTGATTGTAACCCAAATTAAAAATTGCGGCGTGTCCGAAATTGTAAATTTTCCCATTATCATTAGAAGGATCTTGTTCTTTTTGAATGTATTCAGCGTCGAAATTAAAATTTTTGTAACCCAATTTTATTCTTCCTCCGTAGGCTCCAACATTCTCTGGTAAAATTAAGTCAGCATCATTATCTGCTTGATATTTACTTACAAAAGACACTCCAATAACGGTACTCAAGGGGAAATTTTCGAGCTTTGAAAAAGTTTCGTTGAGGTTCACCTCACCATCCACACCTCTTACAATCCCATCCCCGTGAATTATTTTCCCTTGTTGAAAGGATAAACGTTGATAACCGTATACTCCCTTCAGCACGATTCCTTTTTTCGGGCGAACAATTAAACGAGCGCCATCCATTAAATTGTCGTATCCAAGTGCACGGTCCTCATAAGCGCGAAAGGAAAGCCCTGTGCCAAACTGCTCGTAAAATGAACCTAGCGTTACATCCACAAATTCATCGCTATAACCTACGTAACGCATACCTAAACCTGTTCCATCAAAACGGTTCGGATACCCTTGAATTCTCGGCAGATATGACTCAACACGCATTCCAGCTTTAAATTTACCTTGAGTATAAAACACATTCATGTATGAATTGATAAGACCTTTCTGAGCAGGTTGATTGGCACCAATAAGTGTATCTTCATTCAAGTATTGAAAGGTGCTTTCTATATTTCCAGTTAATTTGCCTTGAGAATGTGCCGACACGGAAATAATGAATCCTAAAAGGATACAAAGATACTTCATGCTATTTACCGCTCAACTTTTTAATCTCCTGGTATAACTTTTCTTCATCACCCGGAGCATAGTTGTTATGTGTATAAACAATATTACCGTCTTTATCCAACAAGAAGGTATGCGGAACATTATTTACGCCCATTGCTCTTTTGAAATCTCCATTAGGATCTAATAATACAAGGTAATCCCATGCTTTTCCATTAACGTAAGTTGGCACTTGACTTTTTGTTTTTTCATCATCAATTGATACGGCAACAAGTTTTACTCCAGTTTCAGCTTGCCAATCTTCGTATAATTCATGTATGGTATTCAATTCTTTTTTACATGGAGAACACCAAGTGGCCCAAAAACTTATAACTACAGGCCCTTCGAAACCAAGCTCAGCAGTGTTATAAGTTTTCCCTTTCAGATCTTTTAATTTGACAGCAGCTACTTTTTGAGCTTTGGAGTAGGAAGTTAAAAGGAAAAACAAAGAAACAAAATAAATAATTTTCATAGTTTAGAATTAAAGTGTCCGGCATATTCAAAAACCTTGCCGAATTCAAAGGTAGGAAAAAATAGATAGCTAAAAAAATTGGCTTAAAATTTGACAATGACTGAGACATTCAATATATTTGGAAATTAAACTTGTCTAACAATGAAAAAATATACGTTTTTGGCGTCTTTGGTTTTTAGCCTTGCCACTGCGAGCTTATTCGCTCAACAAGATGGAATAGTTATTGTTTTAGAAGGTCAAACCATCGATATTTCTGGCGGAACACATACAATGACGGCGCCAAATAATCAAGTTTTCGATGTTCCTTTTCATGTTGAGAACAATACAGGACAATCTCATCAATGGGTAGTTACAAGATACAAAGTTAATGAACCCACAGGATGGGCTGATGGACTTTGTTGGGGTCACGGAACAGATCCATTCGGAGGGACTTGTTTTTCATCAACTCAAATGAACGGTAATCCGTGGTCAACTCCCGCATCACAAAGCGTTTTATTTACCATCAATGATGGCGAATACGGAAAATTAAAACCACAAATTAACCCGGATGATTTTACAAGCGGTACTGCACACTATAGATATTACATATCAGATCCAGGTTCGGGATATTCTGACTCTGTTGATTTAGTTGTCGACTATACGGCTTCGATTAAACCGGCTAAACAAGAGCCTTCAGTTTCAATTACTCCAAATCCGGCAAGTGATTACATTTCAATAACATTAGCGAACGCAGAATCTGCTCAATGTAAAATTGTAGATTCGTTTGGTTCTTTGGTTATTAAAGAACAGATTTATGGTTCCAAGAAGTTTAACGTAAATGATTTTAAGCCGGGAATTTACTTTGTTACAATTGAAATTTCAGGTTCAAAGCCTTTTTCCAAAAAGTTAATTATTAAATAAGATTAACTCTACATCGTTTATTCATGCTTTTTACTACTTTCGTAAAGCATGTCCAAAAAGAACAAGAAGCAACCTAAACAAGGAGCAAAACCTACATTCAAAAGAAATGCCGTTGTATCCTTAATACTTAAGGTATTCGAAAAGAATTCTGAGGCAGAATTAACGCACAAGCAAGTTTGTTATTTAATTGACGCTAAGGATCCTGCTTCTCGACAAGTTGTATTCGAGGCTTTGCAAAATTTATGCGCAAATAAATTAATTTCTAGATCCAATCACTTTACTTTTAAACTTTCTTCTGCTGAATCTTTCCTTCAAGGAAAAGTTCAAATGACGCAAAGAGGAGCTGCTTTTGTCACGATAGAAGGACGCGAAAAGGATGTATTTATTGCCCCTCAGAATGTTGGACAAGCGATGAATGGTGATTTGGTTAAGATCAGAATTTTTAGAGAAGGAGCTCAGCGAGACGAAGGAGCTATTATATCAGTTGTAGAACGAGAACGCACTCAATTTGTTGGGACGCTTAAAATGCAAGACAGATACGCTCTACTAATTCCAGATAATCATCGTTCAGGCATTCAAGTTTACATTTCCAAAGAGCAATTAAACGGCGCTAGAAATGGAGAAAAAGTATTGGTAAAAATTACAGTTTGGCCTAAATCATCTGAAACGCCTTATGGAGAAGTTATCGCAGTATTGGGTATGCCAGGGTCTAATGATGCGGAAATGCTATCCATTTTATATAGCCAAGGAATAAACCCTGTGTTTCCAGAAGAGGTAATGTCAGAGGCAGAACACATTCCAATTGAATTAGATGCACTAGAAATTAAGATAAGAAAAGACCTCCGAGATATTTTAACTTTTACAATCGACCCTATTGATGCGAAAGATTTTGATGATGCAATTTCATATCAGGAATTAGAAAATGGAAACATTGAGTTAGGGGTACATATTGCCGATGTGAGTCATTATGTTCGACCTGGATCGGCTATGGATAAAGAAGCTTTGATGCGCTCTAATTCTGTTTATTTGGTTGACAGGGTAATTCCCATGTTGCCAGAGCAACTTTCAAATATTGCCTGTTCTCTGCGCCCAAATGAAGATAAATATGCATTTTCGGTATTATTTGAAATGACCCCAGATGGCAAGGTAGTGAAAGAATGGTTTGGCAAAACAGTTATTCATTCTGACCGTAGATTTACCTACGAAGAAGTTCAAGAAATTTTGGAAGGTAAATCGGGTGATCACGAAGAGGTTTTAAGGAAAATTGATGGTATTGCCAAAACCTATCGCTCCAAGAGATTGAAAAAAGGGGCATTGAGTATAGAGTCAGAAGAAATGCGATTTAAACTTGACGATAAAGGTTTTCCAATTCAGGTTCTAATAAAAACATCTAAAGATGCGCACAAGCTGATAGAGGAATTCATGCTTTTGGCAAATCGCACTATCGCGACCTTTCTTTCAAAACCAATAAAAGATCGCGACACCATTCCCATGGTGTATCGTGTACACGACCAACCTGATCCAGAGAAAATGGCCATGTTTGCTGTATTTATTGAAAAGTTTGGCCATAAAATAGATTTGTCTGATTCACGAAATATTGCAAAGAATTTGAATAGTTTATTTGATTCATTACGAGAGGAAAATGAGTTTTCATTGGTTCAAACTATGGCCATTCGTAGCATGGCTAAGGCTACTTATGAAACCGAGAATATTGGACATTACGGATTAGCTTTCGAATATTACACGCACTTTACCTCTCCTATTAGAAGGTATGCTGATCTTGTTGTACATCGCATTCTTCAAACGGAGTTAACGGATAAAAAACATCGATACGGAAATGAATTATCGGATGTGTGCAAACGTATTTCAAAAAATGAGCGCAAGGCAGCAGATGCTGAAAGAGAGTCTACTAAGTATTTTCAAACCTTATATTTACACGAGCACGTGGGTGAAGAATTTGAAGGCACAATATCGGGTATCGCGGAACACGGGATGTTTGTCAGAATGGACGACAATCATTGTGAAGGGATGGTACCAATGAATCAAATACCTGGAGACCGTTATTACTTTGATGCGGAAAAATACAGGATTATTGGAGCCAAGAATAAGAAGGAGTATAATTTTGGAGATAAAGTTAAGGTGAGAGTTTTTGAGGTTAATCCAAGAAAACGGCAAGTAGATCTAGTTTTATTGTGAAGAATAATGCGCTCAAAATATTAAATCAAGAACTGTTACCAATAAACTTTTCTTAATGATTTACAATTTCCACTTGTCCCTCAAGATCAACACCTTGCTTTTTTAGTATTTTTCTAGCCAATGCCGCAAACAAAACAAGGTAACCGAAACAAAGAACAGCGATTACATAAGAAGACTGTATTCCTATCAAATCTGCCAACTTCCCTTGAATAGGAGGAATTATACCACCACCTAAAATCATCATGATTAAAAAAGCAGAGCCTTGAGAAGTAAATTTTCCAAGTCCTGCAATTGATAATGAAAAAATACAAGGCCATAAAATGGAGCAAAACAATCCTCCACTCAAAAAAGCATACACCGCAACTTGACCAGTACTAAACATTCCTATTAACATAGCTGCAACGCCCAAGGAGCCAAACACCATTAGAGATTTGATCGGGTTTTCTCCAACATAGAAAAAGGCCGCAATTTGAACACCAACGCACAGTATATACCAATAAAGCGCAGATACATCTTTTTGTGCTAATAAATTTGCGGCAAGAATAAGACAAAAAGCCACAATTGGAACCAATACTATTAAAAGTGCCTTTGTTGATTTTTGTAAATCAAATGCACTTACCGCACCTGCCCATCGACCTATCATTAAGCTTCCCCAATACATAGAAATATAGGGTGCAATCGCAGAGGCTTCTAACCCTCCGAAATCTTTTTGTTTCAACAACTCTCCTAGATTTGACCCGATTGCGACCTCTACACCCACATAGATGAAAATTGCCAACATCCCTAGAACCAACTGTGGATAACGCATTGCCCCCCAGCCTTCTGGGTTTTTCATTGCAGATCTATTCGCAAACAAAAGCATTCCCACCACTGAAATTAATGCTCCTGATAACCATAGCATTCGTTCTTGTTCTAGGGGTTTTTTCATTTCTTTCACCTTTTCTGAAATGGTAGTATAGGTCAACGATTCTCCTTGCTCCTTTTTTATTTCGGATAAAGCTGTCTCATATTTTGCAACTGCTTTTGCTTTTGACGAATTGTAGCTACTAAATACAGGGGTAAACATAACAATCAAAAGTCCAGTCATTATCAATAAGCTTCTTAAGGCCCTATTTGCTGCCTCCACCGGTTCAGCGTGAACACCAGATGGAACAGACTTGGATAACCCGAATATGGCTGCCGCCAAAATAAATAAAATCCCCACCACCATGTACAAGACAATTACTTTAATAAGATCTAATTCTGCAATCATGTCGTCTGTAACTGCAGCGGATGAGCCAAAGAGCGCAAAAGCAACGATTAGTGGGCCAATCATTGTGCCGAAAGAATTTATACCGCCAGTGAAATTCACACGCGTCGCACCTGTCGCAGGATTTCCCAAAGAAATCGCAAATGGATTAGCCGCAGTTTGTTGAAGTGAGAATCCCAATGCCACTAGGAAAAAACCAATCAACATACCCGAAAACGTATTGCCATAAACAGCCACAATCATTGCTGCCGCACCAAAAGCAGAAAACAGTAGACCGTATACAATACTTTTCTTATATCCCCAATTACCTACCAAGTCACGACCACCAATTGAGCTTGTAATAAATAGTATTAAAGCACCGATGTAGTATGCACCATAAAAAGCGTAATCTACTAATTGGCTTTGAAATTGATCTAAATGAAAATAGTTTTTACAAAATGGAATGAAAATACTATTGCCTGCAGCAATAAATCCCCAAAAGAAAAATACGATTGTTAGTACTCCTAAGGCGCTAAAATTGGTTTTTTGATTGTTCATGAAATTAAATTATAGTCCAAATTACTATAATTATATCTTCATCCTATTTTTTGGGCTAATTTTTTATCCACTTCTTTTATTGCAAGAAGTGTTTTTACCTTTCCTACTATTGCCTTCGCATCAAAGCCACAATCTTCCCACAACTCTTCTTGTGTCCCGTGGTGAATGTACTCATCTGGTATTCCAAGACGCACAACTTGTGCTTGATAACCTTGATCCGCCATGAATTCTATTACGGCAGAACCAAATCCACCCATCAAACACCCATCTTCTACCGTGATAACGTGTTTAAATTTCGAGAAAACTTCATGTAACATCACTTCGTCAATTGGCTTAACGAATCTCATATCATAATGAGCCACTGATACATCGTATGCTGATAACTCTTTAATGGCTTCCTGAGCAAAATTTCCCGGATGTCCGATAGTTAATATAGCAATATCTTCTCCGTTAGTAACCTTTCTTCCTGTTCCCACCTTAATTTCTTTAAGTGGAGTTTTCCAATCGGTCATCACACCATTTCCACGTGGATAACGAATTGAAGG
>Ga0214923_10002103_pt1 | contig 27101 bp, 23 predicted proteins | sample LL1510_MetaG_FD_177993 | JGI IMG/M metagenome (GOLD analysis project Ga0214923, IMG submission 177993) | Freshwater microbial communities from Lake Lanier, Atlanta, Georgia, United States - LL-1510 | ecosystem: Environmental > Aquatic > Freshwater > Lake | place: USA: Georgia | collected...
GAATTGTGGTGACTGTGGCTGGCGTAGGAATTGTGGTGACTGTGGCTGGCGTAGGAATTGTGGTGACTGTGGCTGGCGTAGGAATTGTGGTGACTGTGGCTGGCGTAGGAATTGTGGTGACTGGTGTTTTCAGGCGTGAAAAAAAATTGAATTTTGAAAGCACTTTAGTTCTTGCGCCTTCGATCTCTCCTCTCAAGGTTTCATCCAATGACAGCCCATTTGAATTGTTGTGGAGCTGTTCAGATTTTGATACTTCCTCGCCGATTTCTGGCGCCAAAGTTGAGCCATTCACTTTCCGAGTCTGATCCCATTTTTTTAGAATCTCAAAAGGGCTTGTGCCAAGTTTGTCATAACATAATTGTGAAAAGACAAAGAGTGCTAGAGTTGTACGAAGTTGTTCTTCAGATATGTTTGATGGATCAATCTCTTGTTTTTTTAATTTTTCTGAGTCAATTGGTAGAGCATCTAAGTCCTCTGAACTCAAGCCCCATAGATTCCCTATCTCCTTCGTTGTAACAGTTTTTAGTTGAGTAATTTCTTGAGTGTTTCCTTTGCGGAGTTCAGAGATAACTTTCTGAGCAATGAGATGAGACATTGGTGTGATCGGAGTTTGGTTTTGGTTTGAATTTAGAACTAAAGCAGTTAGTTCCCCGTCCATACGTTTTGGAAGGTTTGATATTTCATCAATGTATCGTGTTTCCCCGTTAGGATTATTTGTAACAGAAATAAGCACTGGGTTTTTGGGTGAGCGCAAAGTTTTGTTTAAAACAAACTCTCCTGACTGATTGGTCAAGACAATCTCAATTGGAGGGTATTTTCTCTCTCCGAGTGGTGATATCGAATACACTGAAACTAAAGCATTTTGGACTCTCCCTAATTGTACAACTCCGGACAAGCTGGGTTGTCGTTTGATGCAACTTAAAGTAAGTAGTGCTATTAGAGATAAACAAACGTGTTTCATTAATATCGCCCGAACGTTCCGATTATCTTTTTAGTTTAGCATTTTCATAAGTTGACTTTCAAACTTTCAAAAAATGTGCCGAAAACTTAAATGTGTTCTTTGGATCATTGAGATTGTGGAGAAAGCCTCACAATCGATCCGCGTACAGTCAGGAGTTTTAAGCAGGTGATTCAGTTAACTGTCTTAGCTCTCTTCTTAAAATTTTACCCACATTGGTTTTGGGAAGCGATTTTCTAAATTCAAAGCTTCTTGGAATTTTGTAGGAAGCTAGTTGTTCTCTGCAGAAGAGCTTGAGTTCTGTTTCTGTGAGAGAAGCGTCTTTGGGGATAACAAAAGCTTTCACAACTTCTCCGGCTGTTTTGTGAGGAACTCCCACCACTGCAACTTCTAAAACCTTAGGGTGTTTGGCAAGAGTGTCTTCAATTTCATTAGGAAATACGTTAAAGCCTGAGACAAGAATCATGTCTTTTTTTCGATCAACGATAAAAAAGAAACCATCCTCATCCATTCGAGCAATGTCACCAGTGCGAAGCCAACCCTCTTTTAAAACCAACTCGGTTTCTTCAGGACGATTCCAATAACCTTTCATCACTTGAGGGCCTTGCACACAGAGCTCGCCCGGTTCCCCGAGCGGTACTTCATTTCCTTGTTCATTCACCACTTTTACAAGGGTCTTTGGCATTGGAAGACCGATACTACCTGTTGGCCAATAGCCATCGAGCGGAACGACATGAGTCACAGGAGATGCCTCGGTAAGACCAAATCCCTGCATCAGACGATTTCCGGTTATCTCTTCCCATTTTTTAGCGACACTTTCTTGCAGAGCCATCCCTCCAGCCAGAGCAAACTTAATGGTTTTAGGAGCTAGAAAGTTAAAAGCTTTGTTGTTGTTGAGAGCATTGAAGAGGGTATTGACTCCAAGGACGATAGTTATCGTCTGTTTTTGAAATGCTTGAACGGTATTCTCAATAGGAATGGGGCGGGGAATTAAAACAAGTTTATCTCCTCGAGAGAGAAACATGAGTGAGTTGATAGTAAGACCAAAAATATGAAACATCGGTAGTGCATTGAGGACCACCTCTTCTCCTTCGATGAGATACGGGTCTATCCAAGCTCGCACTTGAGAGATATTACTCACCAAATTTCCGTGTGTAATAACGGCCCCCTTCGATGTACCGGTTGTCCCTCCAGTGTATTGAAGAAGAGAGGTGTCTTCATGAGAGAGTTCAGGGAAAGAGGCTGGTTTTTTTCTCCCGAGTTTTAAACAGTTTCGGTAGGAAATGGTTTTTAGATTGTTTTCCGGGGTTTTTTGCCCCTTATAGCTCATAACCCAAGATACAACTTTAGACTTCGGAAAAGGAAAAAGGTCGGCTACTTCAGTAGAAATGATCGCTTTAATTTCTGTTTCGTGCACAATAGCATCGAGTTTATCCAAGAAAAGATTAAGAATCACAATGGCTGTTGCGCCGCTGTCCTTGAATTGGTGGAGCATCTCTCTCGGTGTATACTGTGGATTCGTGGGAACGCAGATAATTCCTAACTTTTGTGCCGCAAAGAAAACAACAGGAAATTGGATAATATTGGGTAGGACAATCGCTAATCGATCACCCTTTTTTAGCCCTAATTCATTCTGAAGATAACCTGCAAAAGAGTTTATTAACTCATTGAGCTTTGCGTAAGAAACTTCGTGACCCATGCAGTAGAGTGCTGCGTCAGTATTTTTCGAGTTTAATTTAGTGGATAAAAATTGGGGTAAAGATATGTCATGGGAGTGCTTAAAACTCTCTGACACACAGCTCGGATAGTTTTTTAACCATGGCTTTTCCATAGCTTTTTCCTTAAAGGGTAGGGGATACCACAAAGTTTTTTCGGGATCAAAGGGCAATGAAACACTTTTCAACGTGGATGAAGTTAGTAAGGAAAAGCATTATAATTAAACAACATAGCTTAACTCTTGGAGGACCCCCAGTGAGTTCAAATTCGATAAAAACGACGCTACTGATTTTAGGTATTACCATGGGGTTTCTGGGGCTTGTGGAAGGTATCGGAAGGGTTGCTATCCGTTATGTAGAGTTGAAGCGTCCCTCGGGAATTTTTGGTGAAAAAATTTTAAGCCATCAGGAGCCGATGTTGGGTTTCGGACTCAAAAAAGGTGTCAACGAAGACATGGGGGGATGGGCTGTTAAAACAAATTTATTAGGATTTCGAGATAGTGAACTCACTTTCGAGAAACCCTCTGATGAGATTCGAATTTTTATCATCGGTGGATCAACTGTTTTTGGCTGGGGAGTCAATCAACCCGAAACGATTCCAAGCATTATTCAAAGTAGAATGAAGGAGTTTTCTGGCAAACGGATTCGAATCATCAATGCAGGAATCCCTTGGTACGCATCTTGGCATGAGGCAGCCCTTGTTTTTTTTAAAATTTCCGAGATGAATCCTGACTGGATAATTTCCGTTGATGCTTTGAATGACACAGCTCAAGGGGTCGCACCACTTTGGGAGCCAGTAAGTCGTGGGTTTTTAGACCCTCCTACTAAAGTGGCTTTCGAACGACTTCACACGCGAGGGGGGGCCCGTTTGTTATTTTCTGACCTCCTTTCGCTCAGTCAGACTTACACCTATTTTTCCTCAAAACTCAAAGGGAGAGAGGGGATTAGCAAAGGAAGTTATCACCCCGAGCTTTGGGATCAGTATGTGAGCTTAAAAGAAAAAATTGAAGTTTTAAGCTCAGCCAAAGGAATTAGGTTCACAACTTTCTTTCAACCCGTGATTGTAACTGGAAAAAATCTAACTGAAGAAGAAAGTCGTAACAACGAGACCAACATGAGGCTACCAGACTTTGCTGAAGTTTTTAAAAACACCTATTTAGAAGGGGAAAAGCGGGGGCTTGCAGCTAAAACATTTCGCTTCATTTCGCTTAAAGATGCTTTTAAAGAGGTCAAGGAGACTATTTATATAGATGGGCAACATTACAATGCCCGAGGGAATGAGATATTAGCTAATGAGATTATTGTTAAAGAGATTTTACCCAATCTTAAAAAGCTTACTACTGAAAGCAACAGCCGTACTTAATGAACAACCACTAAAGTTAGACTTTAATTTCTGAAACTTCCGCAGGTATTGTTAATTTAGCTGCAGTGGCTTTTTTAATTTCTTCTACAGAAACTCCTGGGGCTCTTTCTTTCAGAACTAAACCTTCTTTAGTCACATCAATCACAGCAAGTTCGGTCACAATTCGACTCACAACCCCTACACCGGTTAGAGGAAGCTGACACTTAGGAAGTATTTTGCTCTCTCCGGTTTTTGAGACGTGTTGCATAGCTACAATGAGACGACTTCCACAAGCAACAAGATCCATCGCTCCACCCATGCCCTTCACCATTTTTCCGGGGATAATCCAATTTGCAATACTTCCAGTTTCATCCACTTCCATAGCCCCCATGACGGTCAAGTTAACATGTCCGCCGCGAATCATCGCAAAAGATTCGGCACTTGAAAAAATAGCAGAACCGGGGAGAGTCGTGACCGTTTCTTTGCCTGCATTGATATAGTCTGGGTCGACTTGATTTTCTTTGGGGTAGGGACCTACTCCTAGAAGGCCATTTTCACTCTGCAAAACAACAGTGATTCCTTTAGGAACATAGTTGGCCACAAGAGTTGGAATGCCGATTCCTAAGTTGACGTAGTAACCATCTTTGAGTTCTTGCGCGATTCTTTGAGCAATCTGTTCTCGAGAGAGTGCCATAATGCTTATCCTTTAGTGGTCATTCGACGTTCGATTCTTTTTTCGTAGTTTTTTCCCTGGAAAATTCTTTTGACGTAGATTCCGGGTACATGAATGTGGTCAGGATCTAGCTCCCCAGCCGGAACTAATTCTTCAACTTCAGCAATAGTTTTGTAGCTCGCCGTAGCTACATTGGGATTAAAATTTCTAGCGGTACCCCTAAAGACCAAGTTTCCCATCGTGTCGCCTTTCCAAGCCTTCACAATTGAAAAGTCGGCGAAAAGTGAACGTTCTAAAATGAATTTCCGTCCATTAAATTCTCTGACTTCTTTACCTTCAGCAATTTGGGTTCCATAACCAGTGGCAGTAAAAAAAGCAGGTATACCGGCTCCGCCCGCCCTAAGCTTCTCCGCTAGAGTACCTTGTGGGGTGAGTTCGAGTTCCAACTCACCTGATAGAACGAGTTGTTCAAAAAGTTTGTTCTCACCTACATAACTTGAGATCATTTTTTTAACTTGGCGATTTTGCAATAGCAGTCCAATACCAAAATCATCGACTCCCGCATTATTGGAAATACAGGTGAGGTTTTTAACCCCTTTCTTGGCTAACGCTGCAATACAGTTTTCAGGAATTCCACAAAGGCCGAACCCCCCGAGAGCTAAAGTGGCCCCATCAAAAATATCTTGTATGGCTTCGTCTGCATTTTTGACCAATTTATTCATCGTATTTTCCCTCGTAACAACAACGCTGCCCTCATATTAACCAGTTTTTTGGGGTTGAAAATCAAAAAAAAACCCCCTCGAGCCATTTGGCCAGAGGGGGTTTTAAGAGTATTAGACCTTAGAAAGTGCTTGGAAGTGGCAATACGATGAGGTCTTTTTCAGAGATACCTCGGCTGCTCCAAGTGGCTACAGGTTCATCAGCTACAGCTCTTCGAGCTTCTTGAATTGCTACTTCGACTGACATCGTTTTAGACAAAGCAGCTGCTTTGATAGCTCTTTCTCTGTTAACGATACCTGAGCTTGCGACTTTCCCTTTTAGGAAATCTTTAACATCGACTGTGCCCATGAGGATCTTCTTAATCCCAGCGGGGTTAAGACTGGTGTTTTGATCCTTAACGAGCCCAGCGACATTTGTTACATAAGGAGCGGCCATGCTAGTTCCACTCATTTTTAAGTGGTCATCTCCAGGAATGGTCGACAAAATGGCAACCCCAGGAGCTGCAACTTCCACCATTTTTTGTCCGTAGTTTGAGAAAACGGCCAAGGAAGTCATTCCATTGGTAGCAGCTACAGTAATCGTATTGTCTGTTTTAACGTTGGCTGGAGAAGCTGGAATACTGTCGTTGTCAGTTCCATCATTTCCGGCTGCGAAAACAAACAGAGTGTCTTGGGCAGCAGCAACGAAGTCTTTAGAGCCTTTCACAATTTCGCCGACGAAGAACTTCGCATAAGCATCAGTCTCGGCATCTGTAGGCTCGGCTCCAGTAAGTTGTTTTACGAGCTGTTTTACAATAGGTTTAACAGCAGTCATGCTAACACCAAATGAGCCGTTAGCGATTTCTGACTTCACAGCTCCAGTGTATTTACCAACAGTTGTTAGCATTTCCACTTGGCGTTGGGCCAACATGGTTAGAAACATCTTCACCATGGGATTTTCGTCTCGTTTGTCCGATGCGAGTCCTCGGTGAGCAGCTGCAAATTTTCGAACCTCTGCAGCTCCAGGGGTTTCGGTCGGAATCAATTTAAGACCGATCAGAGTCGCTTTTTGAGCGGCTTCGGCAGAGATTCCGGAAACGTGGGTTCCATGGACAAAGTTTCCAAATTTTTGAAGCTCTTTTAGAAACTCAGGATCATTTTTCTTTGTTTTGTACCACTCTTTTTCTTCTTCAGTTGCAGTACCACCTAAGATTTTGGCCTGAACTTCGAAGATTTTGGTGCAATCTGCAGAAAAAGTTCCGAGATATTTGTAATCGATAATTTCGTTATTGTTTTCGGCAAAGTTCCAACCGTGGCTATCGTCTTGATAGGTCGTCCCGTCAGAGTCGACAGTTTTTGCTTCTGGGTTTTGCCAGATATTGTTTTTTAGGTCCTTATGTTTGTAATCAACACCACTATCAATGATAGCAATGTTGGCCGCAAATAGGTTCAAGGATGTAATTAATAGACCAATTGCTAGATGCTTCATTCAGTTTCCCCCAATATTTAGTTTACTTGCCGATAGAACAGTAGCTAACTTGCCGACGAGAACTGCAACCCCTCCAAAGGGATTACATTTTGATTAGATTCTCTATGATCTATTAGGATTTTGTCACGTTTTTGTTAGCGAAACTTAGTGACTTGCCGTGTCGCTAAAGGGCTCATACTAGAGGGGCTATATTTTAAAGACCCAGCTCTTTTTGAATTTGCGACGCCCAACCCTTGACTCGTTTATCAGTAAGATTGTCCTGATTCTCGACATCTATAACAAGACCTAGGAATTTGCCGTCTCTAATGGCTTTTGATTTTTTGAAATCGTAGCCATCGGTGGGCCAGAGGCCTACCAATTTAGCGCCACCTTTTTCAAAGGGTTCTAGAAGTTCTGCCATTCCATCCACGTAAGTGTCGGCATAACCTTTTCCATCGCCCAAACCAAAAACTGCAACTTTTTTGCCTGCGAAGGTTAAAGCTTTGACCTCTGGAAGCATAGCAGCCCAGTCGTCTTGGAGTTCCCCGATGTGCCATGTCGGAACACCGATTATGATGTTTTCAACAACTGTGAGATCGACGGGGTGAATGTCGGTGATATTTTTCAAATAATCTACAGAGCCAAGTTCTTTCTTTAGCATCTCGGCTATATTGGCTGTATTGCCAGTGGATGAACCGAAGAAAATAGCCGTTTTTGCAGGGGTAAGTGTGGGCTTAGTTCGGTCAACAGGGGCTGCGCTGGCAGCAGCAGCTGCTGCTGGTTTAGCCGCTTTGGCAGCAGCTTCAGCTTGAGCTTTGGCCAAGGCCGCTTTTTTCTCTTCTTCAAGGCGTTTTCGTTCCTCTTCAGCTTTTCGTATTTTTTCTGCAATTTCAGTTTTTACTTTTTCACTATGCGCTTTAAGATCGGAATGAGGAATAGATGCGATAGCGCTTGTATCTTGAGCAAGATATCCTTCAGAAATAGTGGCTTGGCTTGGAGTTTTGGAGCCTTTGCCGCGCAAGTTCTTGATAACTTCGGCCAATGGTAGGGTGACCGCGATGGTTTTTTGATTATCTAGAAAAAACTCGAAAGTGATTTGTCCTGAACGGGCTCTGTCAGAACCCACTAAAAATTGCTTTAGTTCCTGAGAAGTCTCAATAGACTGAACAAAAGAATGGTCTTTGGCTGGGGCAAAAGTATAGCTCGCATCAGCGACCTTTATAGAACTCACTTGGCTATTGGCTTTGACCACGACTCGGAAAACCTCAGTTGAGGTATCTTTCCAAACTCCCCATATCCCTAAGTGCCCAGGTTCATCTCCTTTGCAGATGCCGAATCGAGCAGGTCCTTGAGAATTGCCAGAAAGATTCATTTTTTTCAGTAGCGACATGTGGTCTCTATCTCCCTGAAGAATTATTTGCGCTAACGACCTTAAAGGCTATTTGGCCAAAATTCAATATTAACATTAGGTTTATAGAGGTTCCCTAACTCACTTGCTCGTTCTCTCAGCCATGAATTTCACCAATTTTAGATAGATTTGGGCCATGTCCAAAGCATCACTGAGGGCCGTATGGTTAGACTCTGTTCGAATATTGAAAAACTTTAAAAGTTGGCTTGTGGAGCCACCACCTGGCGGCAAAAGTCCTGCATCCACCAAGAAGCGCCCCACACAAGTGATATCTAAAGTGTGGTGGTGAAAATGCTTATCCATGAAAGCTTTGCCAAGATTTTTAGTCAAAAGTGGGATGTCTAAAGCGCTCAGGGATTTGCCCAGGAGTAGGGGACGTTCTCCGCCAAAGAAGGCCTTCACTTTTTCTGAGTTTAAATAGTCGAACATCCATTGAACAAAGGCCTTAGGAGTAATGCCTTCGGAATGAGCTTTTCGGATGAGTCCCTCGTTGTGTTGAATAACCCACTCACTTAAAGTGGGTTTTAGTGTTTCGAAGCTGGGGCATTGAATAAGGACCTCTTTTCCCAATTCTTCCGCAACAAGATTTTTACTACCATCGACTGGAACCACTGCGACTTGAATGAGTAGACAATGTTCTTCTAGGCCTGTTGCCTCTGTATCGATACTTAAATATTTAGCCATAAATCCTTCTTATTTTTTGAATTTCACGATCCCTTGACTCGCCATCATCCACGCCGAAAGCTTGTAAAGCAATCTTGACCCTACATTAGCATCCCAATCATTACTTTTGGAAGGCGATGGGGAAACTTCGTTGAGGTCAAACCCGATAATTTTTTTTCCTGATCTCACTAATGAGGATATCACAAAAAGTGCTTCATTGAAGTTAAGCCCCCCGGGAACTGGAGTTCCTGTGTTGGGGCAGAACCTAGGATCTAGACCATCAATGTCAAAGGACACCCATACTTCGTCAGGTAATTTTGAGATTATATTTTCAGTTATTTTTGCCCATGACGTTCCATTGAATTTTTCTCGGCTTAGATCTTGATCGAAAAATACTGAAACTCTCTCTTTTTGCTGAATGCAATAAAGATATTCCTGCTCGCAGAAATCTCGAATGCCCACTTGAACCAATTTTTTTACTTGGGGGATATGTTCAAGCACATTGTACATGATGGATGCATGAGACCACTGGAATCCTTCAAATGCGATTCGGGTGTCTGAGTGAGCGTCAAAGTGAAGAATCCCAAAATCGCTGTGCTTTTTTGCGATAGCCTTCAGGGCTCCGAAGGGAACAGAGTGGTCCCCACCGATAATGCCGACAAATTTATTCATTTTTAAAATTTTTTCAGTCTCAGAATATACGAAATCATTGAGCTTCCCGCCCAACTGATTCACGATAGAAAGCGATTTTAGAAGGCTTTTACTGTTTCCAATCTCCCCACCTTTTTTGATGATTTTTTGAGCTTCTTGTTTGGCTTTTTTATTCCAGTTTTTAACTTGGGATGATTCAGATAGTAAGTGAAAACCTGCCTCGTAAGGAGTGGTTACATCTTGATCGAAAAGGTCTACTTGTCGGCTCGCTTCTAAAATGGCTTTGGGCCCTTTGGAGGTGCCTCCTCCGTAGGAAGTTGTGGCCTCCCACGGAACCGGTAAAAAGACCAGTTGGGCTTCTTTAAGGGAAAAATCGAGTCCAAAAATACCTGAATCAGAGAGAGCTGCTGCATTGGGGTCGAAAGTCATAGCCATCCTTTAGCGAAATTTTCTATATGATATTGACCCTTTTCAATTTGTCACCCCGAGTAATTAACAAACTGGAAATGCTCTTCGCAACGAGTCAACACAATCTCCATTTTCTTCATTTTTTCAAGCTATTATCTCACATTAAACGGCTTGAGCCAGAGGCCTAGTCTTCCGATAAAAAAAGGTATTGGGGGCTTTAGACCATGAAAGTTGTAATCGCCGATGATTCTTCAAGTATTCGGATTAAATTGAGCCGTTATTTGAGGGATTTGGGACATGAGATTGTTGGAGAGGCAGTCAATGGATTGGAAGCTTTGAAGCTTGTTCAGTCGAAGAGTCCCGATTTGGTGACTTTGGATCTTGTGATGCCCGAGATGGATGGTCTCTCAGCTCTTAGATGTATTCGAGCTGAAAACAAAAATGTTCTCGTGATCATGGTGAGTTCAGCTGCCACCATCGCCAATGAAAAAACGGCCAAAGAGGCCGGCGCCGATGCTTTTCTTCGTAAACCCTTTGATAAACGTTCTTTAGAAAAAACCATTTCCGAAGTTTCGACGAAAAAATCCCCCAATGAGAGAGCTGCTTAACTATGAGTTCATCAGTACTTAAATTAGACTACCGAGTTTTAGAAACTGCGAAAGAGTTTCCGGTTTACACCTTAGTCACTCGAGTGCTTATCGAATCCCTTTGTCCGCTCTTGAAGTCAGAGATTCTTTTTGGCGAAATGGTCCCTATATCAACGGAAGAAAAATTTGCGTATTGGTTGGATGCGAGAGTGGTAGGGGAACTTGAGGGGTTTATCGGTGTGGGCATTGATGTTTCGGCTCTAAAGCTTTTTGCAAATCAATTAAACATTGAAGAAGATTCGGAGCGAGAAACTTTAACATCTACTCTTTCTGTCATTTTTGAGTCTCTCGCAAGCTCTTTAGAAAAACAATTCACCTCCGAAGATTTTCAAGCCGAGCTAAAAAAAGGGGGTGGTCTCCAAGAGAACTATGCCCTATCGCCCGATCGTGGAGCTTGTTTAGTTTGCCCAGTTGAAACACGGTATGGTTCCTTCAAGGTGTTTTTTAGTTTAAATGCTTCTTCCCAAGAACTTCTTGAGGAAATCTCAAGCCGTCAGGCTATTTTGGAGCCAAGAAAAATCCGTGTTTATGCTTCCCAATTGGAAGCGGTTTATAGTCGACTCAAAAATATTGAACTCTTGGAAAGTCGTTTGTTCACGGGTCCTAAGGCTCGTGCACAAATGAGATCTGAAATTAAACGGGTCAAACGAATGATGCGGCAGATGAAATCTGAACCGCTCGAAACCTTATTTGTTCCGGCTCACAAACTGGTTCAAGAAGTCGCAAAAGACCAAGGAAAAGAAGTGGAATTTGTCACTCAAGGTGCGTGGTTATACCTCGACAAATCTTTATTGAACCATCTCTATGAACCGATGTTACACCTCTTTCGTAATGCAGTAGATCATGGAATCGAACTTCCCATGGAGCGCGAAAGAAAAGGGAAGAAAGCTAAGGGAACGATTAAAGTTAGAGCAGCTTTTTCAGAAAATGAACTTCGATTAGTAGTGAGTGACGATGGTTCAGGATTCGATTTTGAGCGAATTAGAGAGAAGGCACTTATCAAAGGCCTCATCACCGAGCGACAGGCCCAATCTTTACTCACTGATGAACTTGCTCCTCTGGTGTTTCAATCTGGTTTTTCGACCCGAGATCTGGCCGACACGATCTCTGGGCGCGGCCTAGGACTTGATATCGTAAAACGGGGTATTGAAGATATCGGGGGCGAGGCTAGAGTTTTATCGAGTTCCGCTTTTGGGACTGCGATTGAGTTGCTTATTCCGCTAAGTGATGAGTTTTCGATCGTGAGTTCTGCAGTCGGTAGCCCCTCTACATTGTTCTCAGTTGCCGAAGAGGAAGAGAAAACACTTCTTCTTGATGAATTGTCAGGATATCTCGACAGACTTACATTGAGTCTACAAGCTGTAGCCAAAGAAAAACGGGTGAGTGCAACTTACGAGGCTTATCGCCTCATTCATAGTATTAAAGGGGTTGTGGGGTTTTTAAATTGGAATCGAATTGCAAGTTTTTGTCATAACTACGAAGATCTCCTGAAGCTGGCTTCAGAAGAAAAAGCGGATCTCGATGCTGCTCTGATTGATCTTATTGTTGAATCGGGTGTCTGTGTTAAGTCTCTTTGTGAAGCTTATCGAGAAAATAATCCGTACTCGATGTTTCAGGTTCGTCGACTAGAGGCCAGAATACTACAGGCTATTTGGGCATCGAATCAGCATGAGGAACGCGGCCACTTCTTTTTAGGGAAATACCATCTCAGTAGCTTGGAAAAAATTCTTGGTTTACAAGCTCAGGGCAAAAAGATGAAAGTTTTACCTGAGCTTGATTTTCAAAAAGCACTTTCCCAACCCTACGGAACTTTGATTCAGTTTAATGGTGAAAGAGTGGGGTACGCGGGTCTTCTGGTGCCCGAGGACACTTTCGAGAAATGCATACTGCCAAGGCTCACTGGAAATCGAAGTCGAGTTTCAATTAAATATCACATCGAAGCTTTGACTGAGTTTGGAAAAAATATGGGCAGAGAGATTTCCGAGCGAAGTACTACTGACGGAGTGTCTATTCGTGCTCTTTACCCACTCTCCTATTTTGGTTGGGGGCAGCCCTTACGAATTCTTGGAAAACCGACCTATTGTTATTCGGTTGAGGTAGATGGAAATCTTTTCTATTTAGTGGGTGATTTTAGGTCGCCACAGGAAATGCAAGTGCCTGTGGCTCTTCCGTCAGGACTCTCTTTCAACACTCGAACTATCCTCGAGGAAGCTAAACGACAGTGCTCAAATCAATTAGGGTCCATAAGTCTTCCACTTACCTATCATCCACTGTCATCTCAGTCCGATTTAATAGGTTTTGAAGGCGGTGTGACTGCCATTATCTCGTGCTCTTCTCCCATTGAAACAGAGCCCGACATGACTCTCTTCTTAAGTTACGAATTAAGCTTGGCCAAAGCTTTACTTGAGAACACCATTAAAGCTGATGGTTTAGATGGCGAGAGCAAAAAACTTGATCTCTTTGATTGTCTCAATGAAGTGAGCAATATGATCGGTGGTGGCTTAATGAGAGAGTTGGAGCAAAGGGGTATCAATTTTCAATTGTCTCTTCCTAATATTTACATTGGAAAAGCATCTGTGAACAACTTTAATCGTTTATATGCCACTCATAAAGTTACGGGAACAACTTCTAAGGGTAGATTTGAGATTCAAGTATTAGTAAGCCATCTAGAGGACTAATTCGTAGTTTCTGAACTCCCCGATTCTATAAGGAACAACAGATTCCCAAACAAGCGTAATCGCATTTTTGATTTCATCTTTATCCCAAACACGTTTTCCTTGCGTGGGGTCACAGTATTTTGAATTTTCTGCGATTTTGTCTTTCATCCATTGGGGATGTGATCCTGTGAAGAGGGAAAGACCGACATGCTTTTTTAATAAGAAACTATCGGGGCTGTTGGAGATTTTTTCTCCCCACCATTGCGCCATTTGTAGGGCTTTTTTTCTCAAAGACTCGGAAGTTCGTACATAGCCATAGTGGAAAACCCGTGCTCCACTAGGAATAACGGAAACTCGGTTTCCATTTTTTCTAAATCCTTGGGCATCTCGAAAAGCTTCAATGCCTCGGTGGTTTTTGAAAGCTCTTACTTCTTTGCGGTACCAGTTACGACCTTCGATTTGGTAAGAGAAGTTTCCGTAAAAATGTAAGTAATCAAACAAAATACCGTCGACTTCAGGCTTGAGTGACGCTTGTTCGATAGCTTTTAAAATAGATTCATGGTCCGCTTCGTGAATAAGCTCGTCAGCTTGAATGTAGAAACACCAATCCCCTTTAGCCATCTGAAGTGCCAAGTCGGACTGCTTTTTTAGTTGAAATCCACCGCTCTGATTTTCCCGAGACCATTTTGTAAAAATGGGTTTGATTTTATCAGGGAACTCTTGGGCCAGTTGTTGGACTATTTCTACTGTGTCGTCATCTGATTCACCACAGTTGATAATAAACTCATCGCAAAGAGGAAGAACAGACAACACCGATTCCCGAAAGGGGTATTCCAAAATAGAGGCATTACGAACTATCGTAAAACCACTGATTGTCTGAGTTTTATTCATCAAACGTTGAACCTGAAGAGAAGAACGTCTCCAGTCTGTACTACGTATTCTTTGCCTTCTTGACGATATAGCCCTGCTTCTTTGATTTTTTGTTCACTGCCAAGTTTAACTAAGTCATCGCTTTTGTAGGCTTCGGCACAGATAAAACCACGTTCAAAATCTGTATGAATGACGCCTGCAGCTTGGGGCGCTTTCATTCCTTTGTTGATAGTCCAAGCTCTCGCTTCTTTGGGCCCTAGTGTGTAATAGGTTGCAAGCCCCAGCAACTCAAAAGCAGCTCTGATAAAACGGTGAAGTCCCGGCTCTTCAAGGCCCATGGTTTCAAGCATTTCTTTTTTTTCATTTTCCGGTAGCTGCGCAATTTCACTTTCTAAACTGCAATCGATCACAATGTGCTTGGCATTCTCTTTTTTGGCGATTTCGGCCACGGTGTTCACGTAGGGCTGCTCCTCAGGCTTACCGCTTGAGTTAGCAACGTAGAGAACAGGCTTTGCAGTTAAAAAGAAGAGGGGAGCAATTCTAGGTTGATCTGCTGGGTCGAGAGGGAATGACCTCACGGGTTTTCCTTCGTTCATGTGTTTTAGAAGCCCTTCAAAGATTTCTGAATTTCTTCGAGCCTCTTTGTCCCCTGATTTTGCAAGTCTTCTGTCTTTATCAATTCTCTTTTCTAATGTTTGCAAGTCGGCGAGCAAGAGCTCTGTGTTAATGACTTCAATGTCTCTTGCAGGATCTACACTTCCGTCGACATGAACAATGTCATCATTGGTAAAACAACGTACTAAGTGAACAATGGCATCGACTTGTCGTATGTGAGATAGAAATTGATTTCCTAGTCCCTCGCCTTTGCTTGCACCTTTAACAATACCGGCAATATCTACAATCTCAGTAGTTGCTGGGATGGTTTTTTGAGAGCTCATGATTTTAGAGAGCTCATGGAGTCTCGGATCGGGCACTTCAACTATCCCCATGTTGGGCTCAATAGTACAGAAAGGGTAATTGGCTGCTTCGGCTTTGGCTGAACCTAGGGCATTGAACAGAGTGGATTTTCCTACGTTGGGTAAACCAACAATTCCGCATTTAAGACTCATGGGGACCTCTTTTTACATTGATAACATTCATCGCTTTTGCGAGTCCATCTTTTAAGATGGCTTCGATTCCCTCTGCAGCATGCTTAATCGCATCTTCAAAAGCAGCTTGTTCCGCTTTGGGAATTTTTCCTAAAACATAATTTTCGGTAGGTATTTTATCGGACTTGCCGATACCCACCCTTAACCTCGCAAAGTTCTCAGTTCCGATGCACTCGATAATGGATTTTAGACCGTTATGCCCACCAGCTCCGCCGGAAATTCTTAGTCTCAGTTGAGCTACGGGTAAATCTAAGTCATCGCTAATAACTAAAAGTTGAGAACTAGGGTTTAATTTGAAAAAGTGGATAGCTTCCTGAACGCTTCTTCCAGATAAATTCATGTAGGTCTCGGGTTTCAGGAGGAGAACCTTCAGGCCGCTTTGTGATAATTGGGCGAAGAGGCCTTGGAACTTAGGTGAGAGGGCAGGGGCTTGCCATTTTTCAGCCAGAGTATCGAGGATTTCGAAACCAATATTGTGGCGAGTTTTGTCATATTTCGGCCCGGGATTGCCCAGGCCGACAATAAGAAACGTCTCAATTGGATTCGCCACAGAATCGGATGAAAGAAGAATTTACTTCTTCTTCTCCTCTTTCTTGGCATCACCTGCAGCTGCAGCTTCACCTTCAGCAGGTTTTTTCTCAGTAATAACTTCGGGTTCAGCTGTCGGAGCCAACGAAGCCACGGCTTCTTCCTCTTTGGTCGGAGGAACGCAAGTGACTAAAGTTGAGTTGAGCTGAGAAGCTTTTTCAATGCCCTCTGGTAGCTTGACGTCATTCGCGTGAAGAGAATGACCGATAGCTAGTGAGCTTACATCCACATCGATGTGTTGTGGAATGGCTGTGGGCAAGCAACGGATTTGCAGAGTTCTTTCGATGAAGTTCAATACTCCGCCTTCACCAACTCCTACTGCTTTACCGGTAAAGTTCAAAGAAACGGTGACTTCAATTTTCTTAGTCACATCAATTTCAAGAAGATCGACATGAACAAGTTTGCGACTTACGGGATCGACATCATAGTCTTTAACGAGTGCATGTTTGCCATCCAAACCAGCACCTTTGAGGTTTAGAATTTGGTTTCTTCCTCCTTCACTGAGCAATAGCTTAGTGATGATGGAGGGCTCCACTGTCACGGGTTGGCTTTTGCCAAGTCCATAAATGACTGCGGGAAGTTTTCCTGCAGCTCTTAGTTTACGAGTGACACTTTTACCAGTGCCTGTTCTGCTTTCTACTGAGAGAGATTGTTGTTCCATGTGTTTCTACCTACTACTTTCGTTAATCAAAAAGACTACTGACCGACTGTCGTGTTTGAACTCTTCGCATCGCTTCTGCCAATATAGGTGCAACCGAGAGGCACTTCACTTTGGACAGTTGGGCTAATGCTGGCGAAAGAGGGATCGTGTCGGTACAAATGACTTCCTTTAATTGGCTGTCGCGAATCCGCTCATACGCCGAACCTGAAAAAACTCCGTGTGAACAAACGGCACTGACCTGTTCTGCGCCGTAGTCGATAAGAACTTTAGTTGCTTGAATTAAAGTTCCAGCTGTGTCGATCATGTCGTCTACAATAATGGCATGTCGACCTTTCACATCTCCAATAAGACTCATTCCACCCACTTCATTGGCTTTGACTCTTCGTTTATCAATAATAGCCAAGGGAACGTCTAGTCTCTTAGCAAAAGCGCGTGCACGCTCAACACCTCCGGCATCGGGGCTCACCATGATCAATTTTTCCGGATTGTAATTTTGGCTGATGTAATTTGTGAGCACGGGCTTAGCAAAAAGATGATCAAAAGGAATATTGAAAAAACCTTGAATTTGGCTTGCGTGGAGATCCATCGAAATAACTCGAGTAATTCCAGCTGCAGTAAGGAGATCGGCAACAAGCTTCGCAGTAATCGGAACTCTAGGTTGTACTTTTCTGTCCTGTCTACCGTAGCCATAGTAGGGAACAACAGCAGTGATGGAAGATGCCGATGATCTTTTTAAAGAATCGGCCATAATCAAAAGTTCCATGAGTGAATCATTCACAGGATGGCAAGTTGATTGAATGATAAAAGTATCAGCACCCCGCACACTCTCTTGAATTTCAACAAATATTTCTCCATCCGAGAACCGACGGACCTCCGCTTGGCACAAAGGGACCCCTAGCTGGTCTGCAATAGCTTTTGAAAGCGCAACGTTTGCACTACCTGAGAGAAGCTTAAAATTTTCTTCGTGGGCCACGGCTACACTCATAAGGGTCGCATCCTATGAAATTCCTTGAAGAATTACAATGGTAAATGCTGGAATAAACGCCTAATTTGGATTTGGATTAAAGCTCAACAAATTCAATTATTTATGTCTGTGTTCTGGTGGATTACAAAGAATCGATAGTTAAAGGGGGGGATAAAACCCTAATCAGACAGGGAATTTGACTTAGAACCGGTGACTGTTCTCTCAGGACTGTTTCTTAGTTTTGGAGCCGTGGTCACCCCCTCAAGGGAGTTGCCCAACTTCATTGCAAGCGATTCCGCAGTCTTGCCACTGGGCGCGTAGACTGGGAACGAGATGGAGCCTGATAAAGATTTTTTCTCATTGCTGAAGGGAGTCGACATTTGCATTTGAAAATCTAGCTTCACAGTTTGGGCGTTGAAATAGGTTTTGTTGTCTTTCCCTTGAATAGCTATTTTTTTTACCTGTCCAACGGGAGTGAGTGTGGCACCCCCAGAGTTTCCGAAAAGTGTTGTCTCAACTTTATCTTTTTCACTTTGAGACAAAAGAGTTCTGGGGGACATAAACAACCCGCGCACTTGTGGAGTTTTACTTGTTTTAGATTTTCCTGCTTCCGGTAACAAAAATGCGACCGTTTCCTTTGGAAATTCCGGGGCCAACAAAGTAAAAACACCGAACTGGGGAACTTTGCCATCCAGTTTTGATTTTACTGTTCCAAACGTAATCTGAATGACTGAATAGTTAGAGAGATCATTTTTGTAGGGCTCTGGAAGCCATTCGCTTTTCAGAACGAGTCCTAAAGCGTAGATGCCAGTGTCTATTCCAAAAGTAATAGTCTCTTTGGAAGTTTCATCTGTGTATATTAAGCTGCCTTCACCCGAGTGAGGAGTAACTGAGAGTAGATCAGTGATCTGTTGAGGCGAAGATTCTTGCGAGACCTCTGCAAAAGCAACGATGGATAAGAGAAAAAATGTTGCGCATTGCGATAGAATTGAAAGTTTCATTGAATCTATTCTCTCACAATCTCCTGCCACAGTGAATCTATGTCTCCCATCGTGACTTCATTGAACCATTGAGTGGGCTTTCCTTGCCGATAGATGGCCACTGTTGTTCCTACGTCATTACAAAACCCTAAGCAACCTGTCCGAGTGACCCAATGGGTGTCGTAGAGTCCTTCCTGTTTGAGTCGATTTTTTAACGCAAGATAGAAATCTTGGCCTCCAAATTTGTGACAACAACTTTTGCCTGGGGGACGTTCATTTGTGCAAACTAACACTTGGACTTTGCAATCTTGAGCCTGTAACTTAATGTCTTTCATATTGGACAGATACTAACCGTTTTTTGAGGAGCCGCCAATGGGCACAAGAAAAATTCATGTTCAAGCCCATCGAGGTGCTTGCTCCGAATTTGCTGAAAACACATTGCCAGCTTTTCAGCGAGCCGTAGAGCTTAGAGTCGACAGTATTGAGCTAGACGTCCAACTGACTCGAGATGAGAGAGTGGTTGTTTTTCATGATTTCGAAGTCACGCCCGAATGGTGTCGAGATTCTCTGGGCAATCCGATTCCGGCATCATTGCCTATTTGGGAGCTGGAATCGAGAGAAATTCAAGAGTTCGAAACTCGAATTGATCGTCGATTGGCGAACAAGCGAGCTTTAAGCGAGGATGAGAGAAAAATACCGACTCTTCGACAGTTGTTTAAGGCTCTAAAAAAGTGGGAAGCGACTTATGGTCAGCTTCCTCTGATCGATATAGAAATTAAGAGGCAAGATCTCATAGAAAAGAAAGCGCCTAGCGCAAAGACTATGGTTGAGAAAGTTGTTTTTGAGATCAAGGAGTATTGGGATCCCAATAAAACAGTGATCCGATCTTTCGACTTCTCGGTGTTGGATGAAGTAAAAAAACAGGCTCCTGATATTTCGATAGGAGTTTTAACCTATCAAGCTCCGATATCTATTGTTGAGATTCATCAGAAATTAAAACCGAAATTATGGGCGCCTTATTACAAAGATCTTTCTACAGAGGACGTAAAACAGGCTCTGACTTTAGGTTTGGAAGTCATTCCATATACAGTTAATACAGTGCAGGAATTTCAGAGGCTCATTGCGCTTGGTGTTACCGGCTTGACAACAGATGATCCCACTTTACTCATTCAGTTTTTGAACCAGTAGCAATTACGGTTACAATAGTGTCATGGCGAAAAACATTTCCCCTCTTATGGCTCGTGAAAACGAGGTTCATGGTTTGATTGCTTGGAGTGTGTTTCCGACACGAATTCTTTTTTACCTTGCGACTGCGATCGGATGTCAGCAGCTTATTTTTGGTGTGATCTCATTCTTAGTACGTGAAAATATTTTGATGGGCACTTGGCAAACCGCTTTGTCTTCAGCCTTTTTCTTTATGGCTTGGCAAGTCTCGCTTTTTTCAAAAGAGTCTGACTTCTATGTGAAATCGGAAAGCAATGAACCTCTGGCAAAAGCCCTGAATTACATGGGGGGATTTTGGAGTGCCTACCAATTGACCCTGTTTTTTTCGGTAGCCCCTTTGATTGCTTATCTGGTTCGAAATTTAGTCGGCATCGACTATCAAGATTTTATTCTTAAAAGTTTTCTGGGAATACCCGCGTTGCTTATTACAATCATTTTTTCATGGACACTATCAAGAGCAAATCGTTTCGATCTCGTAAAAAAAACAATCACTCAATATGTCGAGTGGTTTGCAAATAGAAATTTGTCTAGAACCCGCGGTCTGACTTTTATTTCTATTGGGATCGGAATTTTATGGATTTGGGCCTACATCGGGGATGCTTTGATGAATACCTCGTTAGACAATGCAGCTGTCGCTCTTTCAGGATCTGCTTATTTACTCATGGGAGTTGCTGTCGGTTTTGTATGGAGAGCCGTAAGAGAAATTCAAAGAAATCCGAGTCTAATTTACTTTGAAAGGACCATCGAAAAGATCAACTTCTTTTGGCTCTGTAGTTGTATTGGTTTTTTGATTATTCTGGTCGGTAATTTTTTCTAAACTAAACTTTTCTTATCTCTTCTTCGACAATTTCTAAACCTAATCGAAGCTCTTTCTCGTTGATACAAAGAGGGGGCAAAAATCGAATCACATTACCAAAAGTTCCGGCACTCATGAGAATGAGCCCCCGTTCGTAAGCTCCTTTGATGATCTTTTTTACGGCATCTGGGTGAGGTATTTTGCTGTCTCTATCGATGACAAACTCAATGGCTCTCATAGGGCCTAACCCCCGAGCATCTCCAATCAAGGGAAAAGTTTTTAACCATTTTTCTGTTGTATCCTTGAGGACTTTTTCAACGATTTGGGTATTGGTTTTTAAATAACCCTTTTCCCATTCTTCAAATACTGAAAGTGCCGCTGAACAGGCGACTGGGTTACCGCAGTAGGTTCCCCCGATTCCGCCCTCCGATGGAGCATCCATAATTTCGCTCTTTCCAGTGACAGCTGATAAAGGAAGTCCTGCTGCAATTCCTTTGGCTGAAACAAGAAGATCAGGTGTCACTCCGAGCTGTTCACAGGCAAAAAGAGTGCCTGTTCGTCCAAATCCGCACTGAACTTCATCGAAAATGAGAACAATTTTGTTTTCATCACAGAATTTTCTCAATTGCTCAAGAAAACGTTTGGGAGCGGGGATGAACCCTCCCTCGCCGAGAACAGGTTCGATAATCACTGCGGCTACTTGAGATAATCCTATTTCAGAATTCACAAGAGTTTTAAATTCTAAGAAGCATTCATCGGCAACAATCTCTGGCTGACTTGTGGTGGGCCAACGGTAGGGGTAGGGGAAGGGCGATCGATAGACTTCGGAATTGAAAGGAGCAAAGCCATATTTGTAGGGCTTTGCTTTTGCGGTTAGTGACATGGCCATATAAGTGCGACCATGATAAGCGTGCTGGAAACAGACGACAGCCTGTCGACCCGTATAGGCTCTTGCGATTTTAATCGCATTTTCCACGGCTTCAGCTCCACTATTAGCTAAAAAGCTTTTCTTAACAAATGAACCTGGCATTGCAGTATTTAATTTTTCACAAACCTCGATGTAGCTTTCATAAGCAATCACGTTGAAACTCGTGTGGATAAATTTACCCAGCTGATTCTGAGCAGCTTTGACGACCCTAGGTGGTGCATGCCCAACATTCACTACACCAATACCCGATGAGAAATCTAAAAGGCGGTTGCCATCGACATCGGTGACCCAAACCCCTTCCGCTTTGTCTGCAAAAATGGGAGTTGTGTGAAAAGGCCCTCTAGCGACAGCCGTTTTTCGTCTTTCCATCAGAGATATACTTTTGGGGCCCGGTATCGGGGTCTTTAGTTCAATCATGGTTAGTACCAGTTGAGAGGTGCCTCATCTAGGTTGATATTGATTTGTTTAGTTTCAAGATAACCTTCGATTCCGTGGAGACCGAGCTCTCGACCCCAACCGCTCTGTTTATACCCTCCCCAAGGCATTTCGTTAAAAGTGGGATGGTAAGTATTGATCCAAGTGATACCCGCTCTGAGTTGACGAATAACTCTCATGGCTCGAAAAATATTTTTACTCCATACCGCTGCTGCAAGACCGTATTCTGTGTCATTGGCAATTTTGATGGCTTCTTCCTCGGACGAGAAAGGAATAACAGAGAGAACCGGTCCAAATATCTCTTCTTTGGCAATTCTCATGTTTGTAGTCACCTGATCGAAAATAGTAGGCATTAGAAAGTTGCCTTGTGCATACTCACTTCCCTCAGGAGGTTTACCTCCGCAGATGAGTTTTGCGCCCTCTTGGATTCCGATTTGAATGTAGTTCTGAACTTTCTCCAGATGAGCTTTTGAAACGAGAGGCCCCATTTTTACCCCTGGGGTAAGACCATGGCCGAGCTTTATGCGTGATATTTTTGACAGCATTCCATCGACCAAAGCTTTGTGGATCGATTTCTCAACAAGTAATCGTGATCCTGCGGAGCAAACCTCTCCTTGATTTGCAAAAGCAGCAAAAAGAGATCCATCAATAGCAGCTTCAAGATCAGCATCTGCAAAAACGATGTTGGGGTTTTTACCTCCGAGCTCCAAAGTGACTCGCTTGAGGTTCGATGAAGCTCCTTCTAAGATTTTTCTACCAGTCACAGTGCCACCCGTGAAAGCAACTTTGTCACAGAGCTTGTTAGATGCGAGCTCTTCACCTGCTCCAGCACCTGGGCCCGTGACGACATTGACAACACCTTTGGGTAAGCCGGCTTCATGAATCAATTCGGCCAGTTCTAAAGCGGTGAGCGGAGTTAGTTCTGAGGGTTTTAAAATGACAGTACATCCTGCAGCCAAAGCTGGAGCCAGTTTCCATGCCGACATCAGAAGAGGGTAGTTCCAAGGAATGATTTGTCCGCAAACTCCTACCGGTTCTCTAACTACAAAACTCACGGAATTGGCTGGGACTGACATGGTTTCGCCGTGAATCTTCGTTGCGAGCCCACCATAAAACTCAAAGCAATTGGCGGCATCTGCGACATCAAATTCAGCTTCAGCAAGTGGCTTTCCACAATTTCGAACTTCAAGTTCGGCAAGTCTTTTTGATTCGCGTTTAATGAGTTCGGAAATTTTAAAAAGAAATTTTCCACGATCGAGAGCAGTCGTTGTTCTCCAAGGTCCCATATCGAAAGCCTCTCTTGCGGCTTTGATAGCAACTATGACATCTTCTCGGCTAGCCTCTTGGACCGTCGCTAAGTGTTCTGCATTTCCAGGATCAAAAATTTCTCTTTTGGATCGGGATTTTGATTCGACCCACTCTCCATTAACATACATACGATAGGACTTCATGGCTCTCTCCTTATGGAATCTTTAATAACTAGCTTTCATGGTACTTGGGACCCGAGTAGCGATTTCGCACATAAAAAACCCACAACAAAACTAAAATAACAACGAAGACCCCCATGATTTGACCCGCTTGTTGATTGGGGGGCAGCATGAAGACGACAGTAATAAAGCCGACCCAAGCCACCGCAAGCACAGCGATGAAAGTGCTCAATCTTCCTAAATTCCACGGCCCGATTTTTTCATGTTTTCCAGTAAGTCTCACCCAAAGGCGAGTCGCTATGGGTAGACCATAAGAAATATAGAGAGCCACGGTTGCTATCGAAACTACCGCACTATAAATACTGACTGAAAAAGCTAAGACGAGTGCAGAGATCGCCAATGCCCAAATCGCGGGTGCTGGAGTTTTGTGCGTATCATCGACTTTTGAGAGTAGGTGAGAAAGAGGTAAGCCTTTGTCTCTCGCAAAAGCGTACACCATACGAGAAGCCGAGGTCATTCCTGCTAGCCCGCAGAGCCACATAGCTCCAGCGCAGAGACCCACTACCACAGAACCAAAACTATCTCCTAAGTTGAAGCGAAAAATATCTAAAAAGGCTGAATCGCCTTTGAGAGTAAATTCGTTTAGGTCCGGAATTGAGAGTGTGACGGCCATCAACATGAAAAGGCCACTGAAAAGAGATAGTACGACTGCGAAGAAAATTCCCCATGGAGCTTTTCTTCCGGGATCGACTGTTTCCTCTGTGACGTGAGCCGAAGCATCGTAACCCGTTAAAGTCCATTGGGCCAAGAGAAGCCCAATCATAAAGCTGTAGGACGGCGAGAAACCATCGGTCGAGTTGAAATGGTTTAAAAAACTTAGAGGTTGTTTAAAGCCTTTTACAGCCAGAGCCGAGATGAGAACGACAACGACAACGACATGATAGATCGCAGAAAAATCATTGAGCCATCCGACGAGTTTAATGCCGCGATAGTTTAAAAAAGCATGAGAAAAAAGGAGCGAAGCATAGAGGCTATTTACAACCCAAGGAGTGTCGGGCAATCGCAACAGAGGTATCAAAAACTTCGCAAGGCCATAATCAATTCCGGCCAATATAGCAAACATCCCGATCGCATTGAAACAGGCGGTGAACAAGCCAATTGTTCGGCCTCCGAGAAAACTACTCCAATGATAGAGTGCTCCAGCTGTTGGATAGGCGCTGGCGAGTTCAGCCATCGAGAGAGAAACAATGAGAGTAAAAATACCAACTATGATCCAGCCCCAAAACATTTGACTCGGACCCCCGTGTTGAAGTCCGTAACCATAGAGCTGACTGATTCCAGTTAAAATTGAAACGACAGAGAAAGCGACTGCAAAGTTTGAGAACCCACTTAAGCCCCTGAAAAGCTCTTGGCTATAGCCCAGTTTGGCTAGTTCCTGTTCATCTTTTTTTAATTGTTCTTGATCCCATTTCATAAATTATGACAGCGCTTAGCAGCCCGGTTATTTGAACACTTAAAACTACTGTTGGTAAAGAGGGTTTCAAAGAATTCAATCTTCAGGTTTTACGCTTTGCATTGTGTTTAAGAGTTTGAAAACGAGATTTAGAAAAAGTAGGTTAAGGCATTCAAAAAGTCGAGGTGTGTTATGAAAAAAATAATCGGATTATGTCTAGTGCTAAGTACCTTTTATTTAAGGGCTGCTCATCATCCTTTGGAACCGCTAGACCAAAAGGAACTTGAATTGGCCTCTAAGTGTGCAAGGAGTTCATCTCAATTTCCTAAAGAAGGAATGTTTCCTCTGATAGCTCTGAACGAACCACCCAAAGCCGAAGTACGCGTCTTTAGTCCGGGGAAGCCATTCCGTCGTGAAGCTTTGATTTGGATTTTTGAAAAAAAGAGCAACAAAACTTTTGAAGCGGTTTGTGATCTTAACAAGAGAACTCTTATATCTTGGAAAGAACAAAAGAATGCTCAACCCATGGTTTTGCTCGAGGAGTATGAAAAATTGCCGGTCATTGTGAAGAAAGACCTTAAATGGCAAGAGGCGATGAAAAAGCGGGGAATTAGTGATTTTTCAAGAGTGCAAGTCGACTCTTGGGCGGCAGGGCACTTGATCAACAAAGATTTTGATGACGGACGAAGACTTCTTCGAGGGATTTCATATCTGAAAGATAAAGACATGAATTTCTACGGGCGCCCCATTGAAGGGGTCATCGTTTTAGTCGATATGAATCAAGAGAAGGTTGTGGAGGTTATTGATACCGGAGTAGTTCCAATCGCCGAAAAATCGGATCAGTTTGATGCCCAAGCAAACCGCCCAATCAGAAAAGATCTGAAGCCCTTGATGATTTCCCAGCCCATGGGAGTGAGCTACAAGAAAAATGGAAATGAGATTATTTGGCAAAAATGGCACTTTCGATGGACTTTGCACCCTCGAGAGGGACTGGTTCTGTACGATATTGGTTATGAAGATCAGGGGAAAATTCGTCCTATTCTGTACCGAGCATCAGTCTCCGAGATGGTAGTCCCCTACGGTGACCCCGATGGAAACTGGTCTTGGAGAAATGCTTTTGATGCTGGTGAGTATGGTATCGGTAGGCTGTCAGCAATCTTAGAAAAAGGGAAAGATATTCCCGCGAATGGTGAGCTTTTGAGCACTGTTTTTAGTGATGATCACGGTAAAGCCTACGTTCAGAAAAATGTGGTTGGTCTTTATGAAAGAGATGGCGGGATGATTTGGAAACATTGGGATATCTATTCCAATAAAAATGAAGCCCGAAGAGCTAGGGAACTTGTTATCACTTTTACTACGGCTGTCGGAAATTATGATTACGCCTTTAAGTGGATATTTGGACAAGAGGGTGGAATCCGACAAGAGTTGGACCTCACCGGGATTATGTTGCCTAAGGGGGTAACTGCTAAAAGTGCGGATGACCCTAAACTCCACGAAGGGGGACACCATGGTCATCTTGTAGCTCCTAACGTTGTTGCTCCTCACCATCAGCACTTCTTTAATTTTCGTCTTGATTTCGATGTCGATGGGGAAAAAAACTCGGTCATGGAGATCAATACGACGTCAGCAGACAAAGGTTCTGGTAATCCAATGAACAATGTCATCAAAATGGAAGAGGTTGTCTTCAAAAAAGAGGGAGATGCTTGCCGAAACATGAGCCTCGAAGAGGCCAGAAAATGGCGAGTTTTTAATCCCAATATGAAGAACAGTTTAGGTTACAACCCAGGATATATTGTGATTCCGGAGGATAATACAATTCCCTATGCGCGACCCGAGTCTGGGGTTCGAAAACGAGGAGGATTCATCGACTATCATTTCTGGACGACTCAGTATCATCCTGATGAGATTTACTCAGCTGGGGATTTTATTAATCAAAATAAACTCGGGAATGGTTTGAAACAGTGGGCTTCTAACGACGAGTCTATTTTCAATCAGGATCTCGTTTCTTGGTACACGGTTGGGATTACTCATGTTCCAAGACCTGAAGAGTGGCCCATCATGCCGGTGGCTCATCTAGGATTTAAACTTCTGCCCGGCGGATTTTTCACAAAAAATCCAAGTATGGATTTACCGAATTAAAGGAATTGGGACTTTAGATTTTATACCTGCCCCCTTTGAGTGTGCCTGAGGCGAGGGGAGCTTGAGCGAAAGGCTAATGAAAATGCCCCCCTTGGGATGTTGAAGGGTAGAAGAGTTTACCGTATTTGTTTTATGCGATGACGTTAAAGCGCTATTGTCCCAATAAAAACTGTAAGAATCATCAGGGCTCTGGCATTAGG
>Ga0214923_10002104_pt1 | contig 27101 bp, 32 predicted proteins | sample LL1510_MetaG_FD_177993 | JGI IMG/M metagenome (GOLD analysis project Ga0214923, IMG submission 177993) | Freshwater microbial communities from Lake Lanier, Atlanta, Georgia, United States - LL-1510 | ecosystem: Environmental > Aquatic > Freshwater > Lake | place: USA: Georgia | collected...
AAACAAAAAAAACAAAAAAACAAGAGAAAAAGACGAAATAAAATATAATAGTATAATATATGAAGAATATTACTAATTATATTATACTATTTTTACTTCTTATTGGTTTAGGTATATTATATAGAAGATTTGAAGAAAAGCGAATACTAGAAGAAAATAAAGATAATTATAACGCAATCCAGAAATATTTATTGACGGATGCATCTTTAGCTAAGAGTAAAAAACCTATTTTATGGATTCATGTGCCTTATGAATATAATTCAAGAAAATGGTTGAGTTTTGGCTCTCGTAGTTCATTTGACTTAAATCAACCTTATTTATATCTAACTGTTAAAAGTATATTAATACAGTGTGAGAATTCATTTACAATTTGTTTAATAGACGATAAATCATTTAATAATTTAATTCCTGGATGGAATATTGATATGACTCGTATTTCAAGTCCTGTTTTAGACAATATGAGAAAATTGGCTTTAATGAATTTGATTTATATTTATGGTGGTTTAATATGTCCTATATCCTTTTTGTGTATGAAAGATTTAATTGGGCTTTATGAAAAAGGAACACGTGGAGATAAAATGTTTTTATGTGAAGCAAACAATCGTAACATTACTTCTACTACATACAATTTTTATCCGGATCTTTCTTTTTCAGGAGCCAATAAGGAAAATAATATGGTTAGACAATTGATTGATTTTATGCAACGTAAAATATCAACAGATTATACTGCTCAAAGTGTGTTTTTAGGTGATTTTGACCGTTGGTGTGAGCATCGTATTCGTAAGAAGCAAATTAATATGATAAGCGGTGTAGATATTGGAATAAAAACTGTCGATGATGAACCTATTTTATTAGAAGATTTAATGTCTCAACATTATTTAAACATTTATCCACAAACTTATGGTATTTTGATACCAGCCGATGAGATTTTAAAACGACGACAATACGAATGGTTTGCTCGTTTATCACATAAACAAGTATTGGAAACCGACACCATTATAGGTAATTATTTACTTCTCTCGAATGCTCCAGATGCTAGAGGAGGAATATTGGAACCATTGGAAGTAAAACCAAAAAATTGGGTTGGATTCTGGAAGACACCATTGTATCCAGGTTTATATTCCATCAAGCCAAATATGTTGGGTGATAATTTAATTATGGAAAAATATCCAGGTCATTAAATAATAATAATAATAATAATAATCAAAAAATATATAAATATATTTATTAGAATATATTTATATGTCTCAAAAAACAAAACCATCATTTTATAGTAAATTAATAAAAAATATAAATGTTTATGTTGATTTGAATATCAAATTAACAACAAACGAAATTAATTACATTAATAATTTGAATTTACATTATCCAGAATTGTGTGAAAAAATTAATAAAATTATTGAGGATATAACAGATGATGGGCAAATAGATTTTGATGATATACCTAAAATCGTATTGTTATTATCAGAAATTTATAAATCACATATTGTTGAACATGAAATTGAAAAAATAAATATTTTGAATCTGATTCAATTTACTATGGATACTTTATTAGATTCCGAATTTGTTCTATTACCTGAAGACGAAATAAAAATATGTAAAAGTCTGGTGAATACATCAATACATTTACTAAATACAAATGTTGAAATAAAAGAATTTGAAAAAGAATGTTGTAATTGTTTACACCACTTAAGGTAGTATTTTTACTTCAGTGAATCAATACATAACCTCGCATTCTTCTTCGATAGCTGCTTATGTATTCTTGCGTAAAAATATATAAACCATATGAAACAATAATGAAAACATAAAAAGATATTATCACAAGTATAAGAAAACCGTAAAAATTGATTAATTTTTGAGGTGTTTCATTTTTAAAATAAATAGAACGCAATACTTTATCTTTTTGATAATAATCATTTATTTTATTGTAGTCTTGTAACCAGGTATCGATTGTTTTTGAACAACCAGTTGTAAAAGTTTCAAAATCAAAACAATCATAAAACAATGCATTATTTTTTATATCTATCATAAATAATAAATCATAATGATCACGGTATTTATTTTTCCATTTGCTTATTTTAATATCAAAACTTTGTATAAGATCAATCATTTCCTTATGTTCCCAGACAAGAATAATATCACTATAAGAAAATTCTGTTTTAAATATACTGATTAACATTTTTTTTGCTTGACCAACACAGAAATTTTTATTAATATGAGAACTTATGTTATATGCAGTTATTTTTCTCATATTTTCATAAATTAAATGTGAAGTTAAATACATTCGTTGTGATTTTTGACAATAATAATCGGGATTGCGATTTAAATCCATCATACACACCTTATTTGTATTGAAATTTGAAGTAACAATTTTAATCGAATCTTCCCTGGTTAAATATTTTGTTAGATAATGATCCCAATTTTCAGCGCGTTTATATCCGTATTCACTGCAACAAGGATTTTTATAATCAAATGGTTTATCACAATGACGTATAAACCAAATACGTTTAATTCCAGTTATATTTATGATATTTAAAAATAAACAGAATAAAAACCATCTCATTGCTTGATTATATTACTTGAATAATTATTTATTAAATATATTTAATAAATAAGCTTAAATATATTTACGTTTATAATATAATATACAAATGACGATAACAGACTGTCTTGTATTACATATTGCATCTACATCAGGACCTCAATTATTTATTATTTATGATTGTAAAACAGGCTTATATGAAATAAGAGGAAAAAATGTTAGTGAATCATTAGATTATGCTTATTTTAATTCTTATTCATTTAGCTGTGAAAAAGTAAAACATTTGTCTGAATTTATTGATGCCTTATTTTTTGATAGTAAAATAAATGAGAATAAAAATAAAATTATTACATTATATAATTGTGATGAATTACCTGAAACATCAGAAGATATTACTTTTGAATTTTTAACTCATCATCTTGGCTTAAATAATGAAATATTTTTCAAATTCTATAAAAAATTGTCTAAAAAAAAATGTAAAAAGTTATTAAAAATGATGAAACATATTTATAACGAATATTAAATAAATAAAATCAAAATCTCTAAATATAAATATAGTAAACAATATCATAAGTAGATTTTTCATATTTTATTTGTGATGTATAAGTAATTTTATTGTAATTGCAAATTTGTCTTAATACTGTTGTTAATTTTTTGTAAGTATCTTTACATTCCAAATATTTTTGTTTTGAATTATGATAATATGGTTTGCATTTTTCAAAAAAATGTGTTGAAATATCATTTAATAATCCCTTTTTAAATGCAGCATTATTTAGTAAATAATATTTTTCAGTTTTAAAGCATATACTTTCCAAAAATTGAAAGAATATTTCATTTGGAATTTTGTTTTTAAAAATTTGCGTAGACATTTTATATATTTTAATTATAAAATTATTTTTTTTGCGTTTAATTTAGGAAAAAATTATTTCTTGAACAATTGAATTAAATTATTTGTAAATAACGCAAGTTCAATTTCATCTTCGTGAATATTATTGAATATAGCAATATATTTACATATAAATGGTATAATTTTATATTTATCATCTTCATTTAAAATATTGGTTGTTTTGATAAATAAAAAATAATTATCTAAAATGTCCATTACAGAATAACCTTTATCATATACATCATAAATAAGAGATACAGCTTCTTTTATTTGCCCATTTTTTATAAGTTCTGTGTATTTTTGAAATGATAAGAAACTTATGTTTGTACAAAGTTTAATAGCTAAATCATATGTAATTTTTTCATTCAATAATTTGAATTTTTCCATATAATTAATTAAAACCTTTACAGTATTATTTGAAATAGAAACTATAAATTCTTCTGCATCTGGTTCAATTTCTATTTTTTCGGTTTTTTTTATTTTTTGCATAATTTTAATTAAATTATCTTTTTCTAATGGTGAAATCTTTATAATATTCAAACGCGATTGTATACTTTCAATTACTTTTTGAATATTTGTACAAGAAGCAATAAAATGAACATTTTTACTGTATTTATCAATACAATTACGGAAACATTGTTGGCTTTGCTCATTAATTAAATCAATATCATCTAAAATAATTATTTTTTTTTTATTCTTAATTGTAGAACATGTTTGACTAAATGTTTTCACTTCATTACGATAAAAACTGATGCCTTGGTCCTTTAAATTATTGATACATAGAATATTATCGTTATATTCTTTAGGAGAATAATCTTTATAATATTCACGAACAATCGCATTTAATAATGAAGTTTTACCTGAAGCCATATCACCAACTAATAATAAATTTATGCTGTCGATTTTAATGTATGTTTTTAAAATTTCAATCAACTCTGGTTTTATTTTAAAATCATCAAAATAAAGTGGTTGAAATTTATTAATAAATAATTTTTCGGTAAATTTATTTTTGGAAGTATTTAAATTCATGAATAATTATTATAAGTTAAATAATATTTAAGTATATCTCAATAAATAATATTATTTAAAAATGTCGGAAAATGAATCTTTTTATAAAATTTTAGGTATATCTGAGAATGCGAGCAAAGACGAAATAAAAAAAGCTTATAGAACATTGTCTTTAAAATATCATCCAGATAGAAATGAAAATAAATTAGAATCCCAACAATTATTTCAAAAAATAAATGCTGCTTATGAAACATTAAGTGACGAACAAAAACGTCAAGAATATGATTCAATGCAAAGAAATCCGTTTATGAGAATGAATAGTCAACATGGTGCGCAATTTGGTCATATGAATATTCCAGTAGACGAAATTTTTCAGGCTTTTTTTGGTGGAGGAGGTGAATCGAATTTCCATTCTGGATTTCCCGGATTTCCTGGTTTCCCAATGATGGGTCAAAGAATGGGACACGGACCGGGAAATATTCATATTTTTACATCCGGTTCAGGATTCAATACATTGCAAAAACCTACACCAATTATGAAAAATATAGAAATAAATATGGAACAAGTATTAAACGGTACAACAATACCTTTAGATATTGAACGTTGGTTATTAGAAAATGGTAACAAGGTTTTTGAACATGAGACATTATATATTAATATACCTAAGGGTATCGATGATAATGAAATTATTATTTTAAGAGATAAAGGAAACATAATCAATGATACTTTACGCGGGGATGTAAAAATTTTTGTAAAAATACAAAATAACACATTGTTTACACGTTCCGGTTTAGATTTAATTTTAAATAAAACAATTTCACTGAAGGATGCTCTTTGTGGATTTTCTTTTGATTTGAAATATTTAAACGATAAGATTTATACATTAAATTGTAATAGTGGGAATATTATTCAACCAGGCTATAAGAAAATATTACCGAATATGGGGTTAACGAGAGAAGGACATACTGGTAATTTAATTATTCAATTTTCAGTGGAATTCCCAGAAAAAATAACAGAACAACAAATTGAAAAAATCAAAGAAGTATTGTAAAAATTTGATTTTTATATTTTTCATTTGTAAAAAGGATTTAAATATAATTAAAATATAATATTATTATTATATTTCAATGATAGTAGAAAATTTATGCGAATTTTATTGTTTAAATTACAATAATAAGGAGAGAAAAGAATCAATGATGGAAAGATTTAATAAATTAGACATTTCATGTAATTTTTACGAAGGTGTTGGCCCAGATGATATACGAATGAATAATTCAGCACATACATGGTCTTGTATGTATGGTCATTTGGATATGATTCATCAGTTTTATTATAATACAAATAAAGAATTTGGTATTTTTTGTGAAGATGATGTAATGATTCACAAAAATTTTAAAAATTATTTACCAAAAATATTTGAAGATTTTAAATTGTTAAATCTAGATGTATTATTGTTAGGTTATTTGCTTTGTGATAACATAAGAGATGGTAGTTATAATGGTTATACAGTAATAAATAATGAGTTAGTTTGTTATGAAGAGTTTCCTTATAAATACTATAATTATCCGGATGATTGTTGGGGAACACAAATGTATTTATTATCTAGGGAAAATGCAAAAAAAATTCTTGATAAATATTATATTGGTTATGCAGAACAAACCAGAATAGAAAACAATAATCTTACACCATTTTCTGCTGATTGGATAATTACAAAAGATGGTAACCGTGCTTTATTATATCCATTAATAGTCATTGAAGATGGTAAGAAAACTTTTGATCATCATGGTCAAAACCATCACCATTATTATAGTTATTTTAATAATTATATTGAAGGTGAATTCATTTAATGTGTGAATTTATGTTTTTATAATATATTATTTTTGCAAAAAACTACTTAAAGAAAAAATATATTATATATTTGAGGATAAAACCTCAAATATACAACCATAGGCTAGTGGTAAACTCTCTGCCTTCCAAGCAGATGTCCCGGGTTCGATTCCCGGTGGTTGTAAATCTACTCTATTTTTACTTTATTGTAGAAGTAGATCAAAACCCTAAACTTAGACAACCATAGGCTAGTGGTAAACTCCCTGCTTGCCAAGCAGGTGTCTCGGGTTCGATTCCCGATGGTTGTAAATAAACTTCACTTTTTTAATTTATTATAAAAATGAAGCAAAATATTTTTATGCCTTTTTAGCTCAGTTGGTTAGAGCAATCGCTTTGTAAGCGATAGGTCTTGGGTTCGACTCCCAAAAAGGGCTTTTAATCGATTTTTAGGAAAAGTCGAAAAATATATCGTATAAAAATAATTGATTATAATTATTTTTATAAATTACGTTTTTTAAATTTTAATTTTAATTTTAATTTTAATTTTAATTTTAAATTGTAATTTTGTTTTATACCATATTATAAATTTTTGCTCCATTTTTTTAAAAAGTGGATATATATATAAATGGCTGGTAGACCTCGCAGAATTAGAAGTATACAATCTTATATTAATAATATTGATGCACATACTTTCTCAGGACCCATGAAATCAGGAACATCACCAAGTATAGGTGTTACACATTATTATTGGTACAACTACAAAACACAATGTAATCAGAACCCAAATGCTGTAAAAAAAAGTTATGCAAATATGGTTTTCTTAAATATAAACCCCGCACAAACACCAGTATCAGCTGGTTTTACTCCATCAGTAAATTACAATTATAATTTTGATCCTAGATTTAATTCATGGAATCCTATGTTATATGGTAAAAATTATCAGAAACCATAAAACATAACAATTATAAAAAAATAATACTAATATATGTAATATTAGTATTATAATATTTTTATGTCTATAACGTTTCAACCCTGATTCACTGTATAAGGTGAAACAACCAACCAATTCGTATCCAAACGTTGATAAAATCGTCCACATTTTTTATGATCATCGCAAATTGTAGCTAAACGCATTTTTGCTCTACGAACCGATGTATTTACTCCTCCTACACCGGCGCCAGGAATATATTTATTATATAAATAAGTAGGTTTATTACAAAGTAAACCGTACATTGGGTTTTTTCTGCCTCCCACACCTGTATTTTTTTTGTATAAAAAACCATAATCACCAAACCAAAATTGACCATTTGAATTGTTACCATTTCCAAAACCTTTAAAATAACTAGACATTCTATATATACTACATTATATATAAATATTTTGTTAGGGTTTTGTATTTTTATTTTTATTTTTATTTTTATTTTTATTTTTATTTTTAACCATTTTCTATATAATCCTTACATTTCGCACATTTTTTTTTCATTCCTATATAATGCGGTTTATAATTATTACTATAACAATAATGTGGTATAGTAAATTCTTTTGTAAGCCAAAAATTTTCTAATAAATCTAAATAATTTATTTTCGAATAAGTTATTTTATATTTCTGCAAAAATATTGGTAATCCTAAACTACATCTACATAAGGGACATCTCAATGTACTAAATGGTTTATGATTCTGTTTATTATCATAATATTTGAATAAACAACTACGATGAAATGGATGACCACATCCAGTTATAAAAGCATCTTTTTTCATCATTATTTTTTCTAAACAAATAGAACAATCATCCTTTCCTGGATTAATATAAAACCTACAATTTAATTTACACGGTGTTTGCGTTTCACCAATAAGTAATGGTTGTACACATTCACGTAAACTACACCAACATGTTCCGTTGTTGAATCGTTCGCATTTTTTAGAGGAACATGTACTGTAAATCAAACTTGTTCTCTCATATAAATCATACACATCTTCTAAATACATTTTTTCATATAATTATTTGGATTTATAAATTATATGTTTGCTTATTTTTGAATCAATTTTATTTTATGTATTGAATTAATGTATTCTTAATAATGTAAATTATACCAAATAATAAAAGTATATCTATTTTTATTTACACTTACATGTGAAACAAAATGATTGATACCTTTTTCCAAATCAATTTTAAAAATATTAACTGAACCCAACTTGGGAACAATACTTTTATATATATTATTATCTTCATCACAAAAATGCAAAATACCACCATAACACGGGTTCCAATCATAACAAAAAGAAAAGGTTACTGCTATGTCGCCTTTTTTAACATCATGATGAATGCTTAGAAAATCACCTTTAGTGTAATTACTTAAAAACATTTCATTTGGGGTCATATTTTTACAACCTACAATTTTACATAATAAATCTGTTACAGGAAAACTAGTTACTGTATCACGTAATTTACATACAATACAATTACAATTATAATAGTGATTACCAAAATCTCTCTTGAACCGATAAGTAAAATGGTTTTTCTTTAAGTTTTGATGACATTCCTTGAATCTTTCTTGTAAAATGGGATCATTTAAATTATGATATATTTTCGATTCCCAAACATTATCATTCGGTAAAATTGTATAACACCACCAATTATAATTTTCAATTTCAAAACGTAGATTTGATAATACATTTTCGGAAATAAAATTCGGTATATTCACAATATTTGTATCTAGAAATGTTTGTTTATATTTTTGAATAACATCCATGCTATAAATGTTTGTATTTATAAAATCATAAATCATATTTTTTTTATAAGGACGAATCATATAATTAACAGATGAATAAGGTGCAATACCAAATATATTATTATCTTGTAAGTTCGACGTTTTTTTTGGATATCTCAGCAATTCTGCAATGCGAAAAAAATAAGAACTTCTACATCCAATTAAGTATTTTGATTGTTTCATAATAAATAAATTTTTAAAAGCATTCATCGTTTCATTTTGAGCAATTACATTCGATAATTTATATGTTAGTCTTAAATATTGTAATTCTTCGTCAGATTCAGTATCATCCCACACAACATCAATTTTTTTTCTATTAAAATATTCTTGAATTTCTTTGCATATTTTTTTATCATCAGTGCAAATATAAATTCGATTTTTTTCGTTTCTAAATAGTGAAATTATATCTTCACATTCACGAATATAAATTTCACTTGGAATAAAACATAAAGATTCGGTTATTTTATCTGTTAAACGAAAATGCATTACAATATCCGTATCAACATTAAATGGTGTTTGTTTTACAAGTTTCTCAATCTCATTTTCTATTTCAGGTCGAAATATGCAAATACTATCTTTTAACAAATCTGAATAATCCTCTATTGACCATTTATTTATTTTTGTATTTGGTATCATATCAGGCCAAATTTTGTAACATTTTTTTGTCTCGATAATCGGAAATGAAGTAAAAAAAGAATGCCACGTTTTATCAGGAATATCCAATTCTTTATATGATCCATTTAATCGAGGAATATCATAACCTTCTTTAGTAAAACAAAAAATAAAATGATTTTGTTCTGCATATTGGACAGCAATCATTACGTCATGAATTAAAGCCCCCAAGCCTCCATTATTTTGTTTTGTAAAATCAAAACCATAATACATATTTTTTTGTTAACTTTTTATGTAATATATGTATATATATCAAATATAATTTTAAATCATTTCAAATTATTTTATTATCGCAAATCATAATAAAATAATTTAAGAAATCTTTCTTGTTGGAATATCACTTGCCACAATATATACTGAATTTTCTGTAATAATGATATATTCCATTCCACTCTTATAAAATTTTGATATTTGAGATGTATATTCATCTTCCGATTTCACAAGTAATTTCTCTCCATTTTCTTTTACACCAACCAAAGCCTTTTTATCTAAAGATGAGGTCCAATAGTCCAACATAATAGGCTTATCTTCAACGATTGATAATTTAGCAGCATGTTTCAATGTAACATCAGAAGGCAATCTATAATTTGAATCAGTAACTGGTTTTTGTTCACTCATTTATATTATAACAAAATAATAATCTTTAAATACTTATTTTAAAAATAAAATAATTTTAAAATATAAATGGAAACTAAAAACAATTATTCTAATAATAATTTTTCTTTACATAATATTGATTATTTTAAAAAAAATATATCTTGTAATACACATGAAATTTTAGAAAAATATTCCAAGCTAATGAATGAATATATTAAATTTATATTTGAAAATATTGTAAATAAAAATAAACAATACACAAAATTTATTGTGATTCGTGGTCTTGATACAATCACACATGTATTTCATCATATTTTATATTATACGAAAAACCTAGATATTACTTATTTTCACAGTCAAAAAGCATTTTATTTTTATGTCGAGTTCGTTGGACAAATTACGAATGAGCATAATTCATTTTTGCAGTTAAGTTCAAGAGATGCTGTAATGTATGTATATAAAAAAACAATTTTTGAAGTAAACAATGAATATCGTAAAAAAATAGATATTCCAAGCAAAGAAGAAAATGAATTTTTATTTCTTTTAAATGAATATATTAAAATTTATAAAATTCTTTTCTTGAAACTTATAAATGATGAACAATTTTTACTATGTACAGATAAAAATGAATATTTAATTGAATTATCTGATATAAATGAAAAAATTAATTATTCCAATATGAATAATGATAAAATAAATATTTTTTTATCGTTTATTAATATTTTAAATACAAAAATAAATAATTATAAGATTTATTATGATTGTGTATTATTATTTATAAAAAATATAAATAAAAAAAAAATTTGCAAGGACAATTTTTTTTCAGATGAATTCAATATTTATTTAAATGACTCATCTTGTAAAAAAGACATATTTAAAATAATAAATAGTATATTTGTTAGTTAATTGTGTTGATTATTTTATACTTATTCAGTAACCATTATGTTTTTCTTTCTAATTTTCTTTTTTTTGTCTTTTAAATAAGAATGTTTTTCATTTTCATAAAATGATTTACCTAATTTCTGACTTATATTATTATATTCTGTAATTAATATTTCTTTTATAAATTCATAAACTATTTTTAATACATTTTCATTACATTTACCGACAATTAGTATACTTCCTGTTCTAAATATCATAAAAGAAACTTTGTTAAATAAATCCTTATTTTGTTCTGATATTTGTGTTCCTATTTGAATACCAAATTCTTGATTATAATATAATTTACATTGAATACCAGGATAAGAACAAGGGTCATAAATAGCTTGTATATTGTATTTCATTTTTAAAATATCATACAATATTTCACGATTAATTAAAAACCCACAATTAAAATTAGAATTAATTAATACTGTTTCACACATATCTTTTTTATAAATTAAATCACTTTCAACATGTGGTTGCAATATATTTTTTACAAATTCTAATATCATTTCAAATACATCATCACTTTGAATTCCTGGAATTTCTAATTTTCCCGTATTAAAAACCTTTATATGAAATTCTTTAAAATTATCGTTTACTTTCATTCGTAAAATTAATACAAAACAGTTATAAAAAGCACTTTTTTTTTTACTACGATAACTCATAAGATCCTTCTTACAAATACCAATACTAATTTTACGGATGTCTTTGAATTTAATGCGACCATTTGGGTTATTGATGTTTGTGATAACATGTTCATCAAAATAAACTTCTTTTTTTAATTTTTCTTGAACCGCAATTAATTCATCTATATTCATGCTATTTATTTTTATTTGTTTTTTTATAACGCCATTTAATGGTAATGCATAAGATATAACAGGAATATCCCAAAATATATTTAAATCAATCGGCATATTCAAATAAGCTATTTTTGTTTTAGTTGAAATATAAATTTCTGTAGCTTTAGGAGGGTTATCTAAATTTATACCATCTAAAATTATTTTCGGTTCTAATATTTCAAAATCATCAAATTCTTCGTTGTTATCATCGTCAGAGGATAAATTCATATAATTTGAAATTACAAATTTTTCCCATTCTTTATCAATATTCTGGTTTAAATTTGTAATCATTAATTATAACTTGTAACATATCTTTATATTCTTTAAGTATATTTTATTTCAATTATTTTCTTTATTATAATATAAATGGAAATACAATCGTCGTGTTTTATCCATGAAAATAAAAAAAACAAACCAAATTTTTTTATGTCTACATATAATAATGAAATTACTCATGATATATTATACTTTACACAATCAAAATTTTTAAACATACATGATAATATTATTATCAAACAACCACATAAATTTCAAAATACATCACCTATAAAAATAATAAATAAAAATAATACAAATGAGTATTCATTAAATCAAATTTTCTTTGATCCATCTGAAAGCTCGCCTCCGAATGATTTTTTAAATAAATTATCTAATAGAATGCAAAAATATCAAAAAAATGAAATTAATCTATGTAATGAATAATATACATAAATTTTATTGTTATTTTCTTCTATGTGCATAATATTTTCAACAAAATTTAAAAAATCATTTGATATAATTTCTGGATAATTACGAATTAAATAATTTAAATAATTTTTAATTATATTTTTTTTATCAATATTGTATTTAATACTTATTTCATAAATATATTTAAAAATAATATCGATTTTTGCTTTATTTTTTAGGTATTGAGTCAATTTTATCCAAATATCATCATCAATAATATTTATTATTTTATAATCTAAATGATTTGTTTTTTCAAATTTTATGATTTCTTGATTTGTTTGTATAAAATTAATCATACTACGAATATCCGATTTATATAATTTTTGTATACATGTGAGTGATTCAATATTCATATTTAATTCTTCAACATCCGATATATGTTTCAAAAAATTAATTATTTCATCTTGAGGTAGTTGATTAAAACGTAAACGAATAAATTCATTTTGGAGACCTTCATCTATTTTACTAATATAATTACATATTAAACAAAAACGTACAGTAGTTAAATATTCCTGTAATAAATAACGCAACGCTTTTTGAGCATTATCCGTCATATAATCAACTTCATCCAATATAACAAATTTCATTCCTTTATTAAAAAGTGGAGATGAATTCACAAAACAGCTTATTTGATTTCTTATTATGTCTATTCCTCTATCATCAGACGCATTTAAATGAATTATTAAATCTTTATTTTTTATACCTCTTTTTTCTTGATATGCATTGATCAAATTGATTATAGTTGTCGTCTTGCCTGTTCCTGGCGGACCAAAAAATAACAAATTCGGAAAATATTCTGTATCAATAATATTTTTTAGAATTTTTTTGTTCAAAGGATCTAATATTATATGTTCGAAATTTTTTGGACGAAAAAATTCAATCCAAGGTATTTTACTCATTTATTATATTTTTTATTTATATTTATATTTATATTTATATTTATATTTATAGAATAATATATTTTATTTTTCGATTTTTAATATTTTAATATGATAAAAAAATTGATTTTTTATATTATAAAATAGTAAATGCATCAATTAACAATGTCATCTGAAAATAACGGTATAAAGACTTATTTAGAATTAATCATCGGTCCTATGTTTTCCGGTAAAACATCTCGTCTAATCGAAATTTATAAACAATGTAATTTTTGTAATATTCCAGTTATTGCGATAAATTATTCATTGGATACTCGATACGATCCTCTTTTATTATCAACACATGATCAAATTAAAATTCCTTGTTTGCAAACTAAAGATTTACTCACTGTTAGCAATAATGTAAATGACTATCAAGTTATATTAATTAATGAAGGCCAATTCTTTTCTGATCTTTATGAATTTGTTGAATTAATGTTAGAAAATCAAAAACAAATTTATGTTTGTGGTTTAGATGGAGATTTTGAGAGAAAAAAATTTGGTCAAATACTTGACTTGGTACCTTTATCTGATAAAGTAACCAAATTATCTTCATTATGTTCTTTGTGTAAAGATGGAACACCTGGAATATTTTCATTTCGTTTAACTTGCGAAAAAGACCAAACCATTATAGGTTCAGATAATTACATTCCTGTTTGTAGAAATTGTTATATTACAAAAAAACAAGAATGTTAGTTATATAATTTATGAAAACAATTTAAATTTTATAGCAATTATAAGTTATAATTTAAATGGTAAAAAAAAATACTATTGAAGAAAAACCGGTTTCAAAAAAGGGACGTAAACCCAAAAATACTTCAATTATTAAAGATACTATTACAGATAACATAAATACAAATGATAACATAAATACAAATGATAACATAAATACAAATGATAACATAAATACAAATTATAACATAAATACAAATGATAACATAAATATACAAAAGGAATCAAATGAATTATTTAATAACACAAACCATAATATTATATGTTGTATCGAAGAAAATCAAATAAATGAAAATAATCATAGTCTAATACATGAATTAGTGAATGAAAATGTATCTAAAGAAATTAATAATATAATTATTACAACAGATTTTGGAGAGAAGATCAAGCCAGCGAATAAAAAAAGAGGAAGAAAACCTAAAGGAGGCAAAATAGTTCAACAAATAACACCATTAATTAATAATAAAGAATCAAAACCAAACATTATTTTACATCTTAAATGTTCATTAAAAGATTTACAAAATGATATTTTTTTAAATTCTAATTTTATTGAAAGTTTTAATTTTTCTTCAGGAAAAAACGATTTAAATTATGAATTAATTTCTGATAATGAATCATGTTTTATCAAAAAACAATATATTAAAAATGAAATTGTAAATAATAATTCTTCGTCAATAATTAATAATTATTCAAAAAATAATAATATTGAGTATGATCAGGATCATGGTTATGACCAAGAAATTACAAATTCTAATAAGGATTGTGATATAAAACATATATGGAAAAAATTAAAACAATTAGAATATAATTTACATATTAATAATATTAGTGATAAAAAATCAGCGTGTTTTTGGTGTACATATGATTTTGATAATCCGCCAATATATATACCAAAGCATTTTATTAATAATTCATATCATGTTTATGGATGTTTTTGTAGTCCAGAATGTGCGACAGCTTATTTAATGGAAGAAAATATAGATAGTTCCGCAAAATTTGAAAGATATCAATTATTAAACAATATTTATGGTAAAATATACGAATACAATAAAAATATTAAACCTTCACCGAACCCATACTATATGTTAGATAAATATTACGGAAATTTATCTATTCAAGAATACCGTTCACTACTCAAAAATGAGAGATTATTTTTGATAGTTGATAAACCATTAACCCGTATTCTTCCTGAATTGCACGAAGATAATGATGATTTTATTATTAACAATAAAATTATTCCTTCTAATACAATTCCTTTAAAAGGAAAGTTGCGGAAGAAAGTAATAAATAAAAGCAATATTTTAAATGAAACTTTTGGTATCGCTCAGCAATAATATACAATAATATACAATAATTAATAATTATTGTATAAATTTGAAATTTAGTATATAATAAAAATATTATTTATTATATATATTAACAAATTATGATTCCAAAAATAATTCACAATATTTGGATTCAAGGATACAATGAATTACCTGAAAAAAATAAAAAAAATCATATTGAAATCAAAAAAATAAATCCAGATTGGGATTTTATTATTTGGGATAATGCTATGATTTTACAATTATTAGAAAAATATCCAAAGTTATTGAACTTATATAAAAAACCAGATAAACTTACAGGTATTATTCATTCAAGGGCTACACAAAGTGATATTGCGAGATATGTAATACTAAAAGAATTTGGAGGTTTATATTATGATCTAGATTTTGAATGTGTTTCTTCATTGGATGAATTATTTCAAAATAAAGATGGTGAAATATACGATAACAATACTGTTTATATTGCGAGTTCTAAAATAGAGTTATTAGACTATATTTGGCCATTTTATTTTTATAAACCAAAATATTGTTCTTGTTTTATGGCTTTTCAAAAAAATCATCCTGTTTGGGATAAAGTATTTCAATTGATTGAAAATACTAATTCTAAATATATCATTGGACGAGCGCTTGATAAAAAATTACAAGAAAGTGATTACAATGTTATTGTATTAGAAAAGGTAAATGGGCATTATGCTTGTGGAAGCAAAGATAATATATGTTTTACACCTGTAGAATCATCATGGAATCCTATAAGGCCATTGATACGGTTTTTGAATTGTTATTACAAACAATTTTTTTTATTTATATTGGTTATTATTATTATTATTATTGTTGAAAAAATAAATTTACATAATATTATGAAATTTGGTTTAACAACATTTATACCCGGCCAAAATGTTTCACAATCTCAACCTATACAATCGCAATATGAACCTTTGCAATTTACAAAAAAATTGAAGAAGAATAAAAAATAAATTTATGATTATTTTATCTACATATTTGCTTATTTATTTAATGCTTTTATCTGAATCTTTTCTTGCTTGATATTCGCGCATAGAACTATCTAATTTATATCTTAATTGACGATATATTTCTTGATTTATTGAAACAATCGGTTTTTGTTTTTCATTGATTCCAAAATATTTTTTAATTACTAATAAATGATCATTATTATATTCTTGTAATTTTTCTTTTGCTTGTTCTTCTGTATAATCAGTTTGCCTTAAAATCATCTGAATCTTATCATTTATATTCAAACTATCTGTATCTATTCTATTTGTATTTATTCTATCTGTATCTATTCTATCTGTATCCATTCTTTATAAATTAGATAAATTAATTTTTAAATCATATTAAACGAATTACTATATATTAAAACATCTATAAATAGTCATGATGCTTGAAAAAATAAATTTTAATACAGAATCATTATTACATAATGTTAATAATTGTATTTCAAATGGATTAAATGATTTATTAAAAGATTTTTTGAACGATTATAATAAATATAAAAAAACTCATGAAAGTGTATTGAAATTAGCAGGTAAAACGTCAGAATTTGTTATTGAGAGCAATTCTAAAATAATTACAGAAGAAATGGGTAAATATGAAACTTTAAATCAAAAAATTGATGAACATATTAATAATACAAATACAATAATGGTAAAAATAGTTGATAAAATTGAATTTTTAACTAATGAAATAAAATCACTAAAAAAAATGAATGTTATTGATTTAACAAAAGATGAACTTTTTGATTATAATAAAGTAAAAGTAAAACAAGAACAGGTTGAAAATGAAAATATTCAACTAAAAATTGAAGAGATTATTGAAAATAAAGTTACAAAAGAACAAAGTGAAGCAGAAGCAAGCGAAGCAGAAGTAAGTGAAGCTGAAGAAGAACAAAGCGAAGCAGAAGCAAGCGAAGCAGAAGCAAGCGAAGCAGAAGTAAGTGAAGCTGAAGAAGAACAAAGCGAAGCAGAAGCAAGCGAAGCAGAAGTAAGTGAAGCTGAAGAAGAACAAAGCGAAGCAGAAGCAAGCGAAGCAGAAGTAAGTGAAGCTGAAGAAGAAAAAAGCGAAGCTGAAGAAGAGGAAGAATATATGGAAATTGATATAGATGATGTTACTTATTGTACAAATAATGAAGAAAATGGTTTCATTTATGAAATGGATAAAGATGGAGACGTAGGTAAAAAAGTGGGTTACATTAAAGACGGGGAACCCTTTTTTTATGAATAAACAACATTAAGAAATATCAAATTATCTTTGCATAATATAATAATAATTAAATGATTAAATTATGTACACCGGCTATTATTTATCTTATTTTTTCACTCGTTCAAATTGTATTAGACACACTTAAAGGTTTGTACAATACTGCAATTATGAAATCGGTTGTTATGATAGCAATAACATTTTTATTAAATTTATTATGTGAAGGAGGTATGACTATCATATCATGGGTTATTGTTTTTATTCCTTTCATTTTTATGACGGTAATTGTGGCGATGCTTTTATATATATTTGGTCTAAATGCAAAAACTGGTTCAATAAATTATACATGTAAGAACTATCCAGATAATATTTCAGTAGATAATAACGGCAATATCATCATTTATGATCCTGCTTACAATTATGCAACCAATCCAGCTTTTTATGATGCTCCAAATATTTATATTCCAAAACCTCAACCTCAAACAAACACATATTTAAATAGTCAACACCAACCAATTATTCAATCAAATGTACCATTTGTTAATGAGCCGCCAATTGGTTATTCTAGCAGTCCAGCTTATCAAAGTTAAAAAATTTGATTTTTAAAAACAACTTAAATATTTACTTTGTTAAAACAATATAATATAATGATATTCTTTATACTTGAAAAACCATTGACTACAATTTTATTAGGATATATGTTACATAAATTTATAAGTTACAATTATCCTGAACAATATGAAAAATTTTGTATTTTGTGTGGATATTATGTTATTTATTTTTTCAGTAAATTACAAATGATGTATTTAAAATTAAAACCAAAATTGAATGAAATGATTGAACCTTGTTTAGAAAATGAATTAATACAAAATATGTTGCAAATATTTAAAGAGCCAAAATCAACATATGATTTAGAATTTATTTTAAATGGAGATGTAGTTTTTCGTTGTTTAAAAGAAGATTTATTAAATGAATCTTTATTCTTACCGAAAAATTTTGATTTTATTATTTATTCGGAACCATCCTTAGAAACGGTAAATAAAAAAATACTTTATTCAATCCCTAAAAATATTGATGAAGATTTAAAAATTGAAATATCAAGTTATAGATTCGTGTTATTCGAGTTAATCATTAATGAAGAACATATAAAAATAGATTTTTATACAAATCAATATAATTTTTATGTTGAAAACAATAAAATCAGTAAAAATTTTTTATTATATTTTTTAAATAATTATCATCCACAAATTTTCGCAAAATATTCTTTTGTAATTATACAAAACTTTAATATAATATATTTGGATAATTCATTTTCTGTAAAAGAACTTGAAAATAATGCTGAATTTTTATTTAAAAAAAAGGATTTTGAATTGATAGAAACTTTCAATAAAGTATTAGATAATAATAATATATTGAATAATAATAATAATAATAATATATTAAATAATAATAAAATAAGCGATTACATTCAATTTTCTCATGAAGAATTTCTTAATGAAATAGAAGACGAATATGTGGAGATGCCTGATTTAATACCAATTGATGAAAATTATATAGATAATTTTTCATAAAAGCAAAAATATTATTATTGTGAAACAATATAAAAAAAAAATGTAATATTAACATATCTATGCATAGTCCGCATAATAGTACAAATACAATGGAAGCAGCTAAAATAGAAGAGTTTCATAGACTTTCAGATAAATGGACACTTTGGGCACATTTACCACATGATACAGATTGGAGTATAAATAGTTACAAAAAAATATACACTGTTTCTTATGTAGAAGAATTGATCGCTTTAGTAGAAACGTTACCTGATATTTTGGTGAAAAATTGTATGTTGTTTTTTATGCGCGACGGCATAAAACCGACCTGGGAAGATCCAAAAAATCGGAATGGTGGTTGTTTTTCATATAAAGTTTCTGAAAAAAATGTGTTTGATACATGGAAACAATTAAGTTATGTAATATCAGGCCAAACAGTAAGTAAACAAACAGGTTTTGTGAATAAAGTTACAGGTATTACTATATCTCCCAAGAAAAAATTTTGTATTATTAAAATATGGATGAATGATTGTTCAAATCAAAATCCTGCGATTGTAACAAATGAAATAAAAGATATTACACCTCAAGGTTGCTTATTTAAAAAACATGCCCCTGAATATTAATATATCTTCGGTATATAATATATTTATTTTTAAAAAAATATATTATGTTTAGAAAATTTGAAAATATTTTTGAATCTTATAAAATAATTAAAAATAGAGATACAAAATTATTTCGAGAAATTAATAATAACCAAAATAATATTAAAATAAATGAAAATCATATCAACAAAAATATTATATCTAATTATACAATCAATAATTTTACCAATGATAAAAACAATAAAATAATAGATAATTTGACTTTTAATAAAATAATAAAAAAAATTAATAATGTTTATAAACAAAATTATAATAATAAATTTGTTACTGGTTTTGGTGATTTTATAAGAGGTTGTTACTTTATTTTAGAATTTAGTCAAAAATATGATGTAAGTTACAATATTACTATTTTACATCCTATAAATAATTACCTTAAAAATAAAACAAATACCATTCCTGATTATATTTCAAAAAATATTGAATATTGCGAATATATAAATTATAGTAATGATATAAATTGCATATATAACTCAAATACAACAAATTTATATAAAAAATTATTTGAATATTTTAATAAACAACAGATTTATGATGAAAATATATTTATATATACTGTATGTTATCCAACAATTCAAATAATCGAAGAAAATAAAAATTATATTCGAAATTTAATTGAACCAAATGATGAACTAAAATTAATAATAGAAAATTATCTTAAAAATATAAATTTAATTAAAAAAAAATTTAAAATTATACATATTCGTTCTGGAGATAATTTCTTAAATAATAATGAAAAATATTTAAAAAATGATTATAAATTGAAAATAATTACTGAAATTAGTAAAATTATAAGAATAAAATCTAATTTTTTGCTTATCGCAGACAATATTTTAGTTAAAAAATTGATTCTCGCAAAATTCCCATTTATTAAAATGTATTTTAATGAAATTACACATTTAGGTGAAAATTCAAAATTAAATGATGATAACATTAAAAATACATTGATTGATTTTTATATCATGTCTTACTCTAATAGTATTTTTAGTATATCTTCTTATGATCACGGTAGTGGGTTTAGTAGATGGTGTGCAGTTACTTATGATATTCCTTATAATTGCATACAAATAAAAATCTAAATATTATTCAAATAAAAAGTTAATTTTGTTAAAAAATAAAACATTAGACTAAATAAAACACTCGTAAATAAATAACCATTTATATTATAATTACCGTCTTTTAAAAAAAGAACTGCAAAATATTGATATAAAAATTTTTTAAAAACAGGTAATTGAAAAATAAAATAAAGCACAGATAACAATAAAGGTGTTTGTATTTCTGAATAAATTTCATCCAATGAATCTTTTTGTTGTGTTTTTTTATTGTAATTTTGAATCATCGCTTCAATTTCATCGTCATTTTGAATATAATCTCTCGATGATTCTCTTGTTGCTTGTTGAGGTATATAATTTGGTTGAATTTGAGGATCTTGCGTGATGGATTCTGTATTACGCGGTATATCTCTCGAAGGAAGTTGAGTAACACCTGTTGCACTTGCTTGTTGAAGCCCATTCACAATTTGACTAATAGTAGTTTGATCCAATGTTACAGGCATTGTTGTGTTATTTGAGATTGATTTAATATTATTACTATTATTATTATTTATTTCAGTCGCCATTATAGAAATATTATTTTGACTTGTAGGACCAGCTGGATCAGTCGGAAGTTCTAAAATACTTGTCGTATCACTCATAAATAGTATAAAGAACGTTTGATTATATTATTTACGCAAAATCAATTATTTTTTTTGTTTTATCACACTTTGCTGAATTCGGTACATATTTATAACATTTGTTATCATGTTTGTATATTTTATCATCAATTTCCTCTAAAGGTGGCGCATGAAACACTGTACAATTTCTTCCTTTACAAACAGTGCGGAAAAAAGTAGCTAAACCAAAACCTAATAAAATAGACATGATATATTTCCCTGTTTGTGTATGAACAAATTTAGATAAGTGGACCATTTATATATATTAATATTATTTATAACACATTTTATAATAACAATATTATAATATTGTTATTATAATATTGTTATTATAATATTGTTATTATAATATTGTTATTATAATATTGTTATTATAATATTGTTATTATAATATTGTTATTATACCTGTATTGGAACCTTTGCTAACAATGATGTATCACTTTGACAGTCTACTTCTTCCGGTTTTAATGAAAAACAATTGTTTGCCTTATCTCGGAATAAAATTTTATCTACATTATCTGGAGTTGGATATACATAGATAGTTTTTTGTTCTGGGCCTAAAACATATACAAAAAAAAGACCAATAGCTAAACTTATCATGAAAACTGGTAAAGATATATAATTGAATATCATTTATATATTTTAGTATTATTTTATAATTATTATTTAGTAGTTAATATTTAGTATTTGAATAATCTAAATTGTTGTGTTAATATTTTCTTCAATTGAGTTTCCATATTTGTGGTTGGTTTAAATGTTAAAATACTATCTCGTTGCAATTTTGGGAATTTATTTATTATATTATTAAAGTTTTCATTTCCAAAATCTAATTTTCCATCATCCATTTGTATTGGAGGCAATATAATATTTGTAGGAAGTAAAAATTCTCTTGGTTGTTTTTTTTTTTTCGCTTTTACATAGGATTTCATAGTTTCTTTCAACCATTCTGGATCTTCTTCTAAAACTTTTCGGTAATTATCATCTAAAGATCTCCATATTTGTTGATAAGTAGGATCTTCTTCTAATAATTCTGTTTCTAATTCAAATGAATCATGTTTTTCTTCTGATTCTTCTTCTTTATCTAATGAATCTTGTTCAGATTCATCCTCAATAATCAATTGTTTCGATTTTATATTTAATTTTATGTTTGAATTTATATTTGATTTTATATTTGATTTTTTTTCAATACCTAATTGAAAGCTTATAACCTTGGGATCCGAATAAAAAAGGGTTATTTCTTGTAATGTGTTTTTTTGTTGAACCAAATGATATGTATTTGTATCAGCGTTATATTCAACTACATTTCTACTATTTTTTTTCTCTCTTATTTCTTTTAATAAAGGCATCAATTGATTCACATAAATAGAAACAACATCTTGGATCAATTGTGGATTTTCATTTGTTTTATCATATTTTTGTATAAGTGTTTTCATATCATTTATCATAATATATGACTTTTCAATATGTTCTATTAAATTATCATTTTTATCTTTATTATCAACAATTTGAATGTATTCTTCCAAATAATGAGCAAATATATCCGAAGTATCTTGAATAGATTCTCGTATTTCATCAAATAGAGTGACAGCTTCTTCGGAAGTAATATAACTAAAAATTAACTTATTTTTATTATTTATTATATTGAGTTTATTTTCATTTAATTCTTTTTCCAAATTTCTTATAATTTCTGGATATAAATCACATTGAGTTGACTTTAATTCAATATGCAAATTACATGGTTCACTTAAACTTCCACAAACCGCTTTTAAAAAAGTACATAATTCTTTACTATCATATATTCGTGTAAACCTTGTTCCAACAGGTCTTTTACAATTAATGCATTTGGGTTTTAAACTTTTAAATTCTTGTCGTTTTTCTTTCCAACTTTTGGTCGTATCTTTGATTATTTTTATTTTATCTTTATCATAATTATTTTCATAAGTTGACTTTAATTTGTAAAATTCATCCAATGCTATTAAAAAATCATTATTTTCTCTATTGTTCATTATTTATATTTATTATATAAATAATATATTTTATATTTGTTTTGAATCAATTTGTTCTAATAAACATATTTTCCTTTTTTGTTAATATCTTCGTATTCATTTTCCCAATTTGGCAATCCAGTAATCAACTCTTGATGCGCAATTCTTTTGGCTTCTTGTAAATTTTTGATTTTAGATAAAATATATTGTTGTTTCTCTCTTTCTTTAAATTCCTTCTCTTTTTTTGTGAGACGTCCTTTGTATTTTGAAATCAAAATGATTCCTAAAATCAATAAAAAAAACAATAACATTCCTATATTAAAATAAAAATTATGATATTCCATTTTAAAAATATGAGTTTGTTTCAAGGTTTCATTCAAAAAATATCTAACACCTGGTTCTATTAATTTTGGTTTATATATTTCGTTGTAATTCATAATATTATTCATAGATATGATTTTATTAATTTAATTTAATTTAATTTTATTTTATTTTATTTGTTATATGATATTTATTTGTTATTTATTCAAATATTTAAATCTGTATAATCTATATGGCTACTACTAGTTCTATTATTAATATTATTACATTTATATTGTCCACCGCTTTTTATTATTTAGTATTAAAACCTAAGTTGACATATGATATTATGAATAATACAGAAGAATACAAATCTTATACTAAAAGCTACTATAAAAGTTTAGGTATTTATTTGCTCCTTGTTATAATAGTTCAGTTTATAATAAACATAACCGCTGTCGCAAGTAAGTGTGGTGGTAGTTTAAATACAAATATGGGTACAGCGGCTTTATTTACATTTTTTCCTTGGCTGCTTATTTTTGGTATTATGTTAATTGTTTTAATAATGTATCCTGGTTTTAAGACAGCATTTTCAGATGTTATTGGTTATTTTTATGTTTCTGGTTCAGCAAATATAGTATTGACTGAACTTTTAATCAATAAAAATATTCAAAAGCAAATAGATGAATCCAGTGCAACATTAAAGGAAAAAGAAGATTTAGAAAATGCAGCGGATGCTATTATAAAAATTTGTGGAAATACTTCTATTCTGATCAATCAAATTGTGCCGAATAATTTTGTGAATTATTGGTCTCTCTTAAAACCATTAATGAAAAAACAATATCAAATAGATAGTCCTGAAACAATTGAAAAAAGAAACAAATTATTTGATTTGGTTGTTACAAGAGACACAATCGGAGAGATGGTATGGTATTTATATACTGGTTTATTATTATCATCAATTGTTCAAATGAAAATTTCAACAACACCATGTTATGTTAGCCCACAACAAATGGAGCAAAATTATCAACAGTACTTAATTCAAGAAAATCAAACACAAACACAAACAGCAACTGCCCAAAATTCAGTTTACACAATTACAACCTAAAATACATTTGTTTTATTATAATGAATAAAAATTTATTATAATAATTTTATATTTTTTATTTTTTAAATCCATCTATAAGGTCCTTCACCTTTTAATTGTACAGATGATTTTAAAGGTTCTACATCAACATCACCTCCACGTTTTCCATGAACCAGCCAGAAAAATTTACCATTTTCACCATGAACACTAAATTTATTATTTTTAACTTCTGAAGAATTAAATATTTTTATTTTTTTATCAAAAATAGGTGTAATTTGTACAGTGAAATCTCTTGCTAAATTATCAACATAATGGGGTAATTCAATTGTAACAGAATCGTTATTTGTGATTTCACTTTTACCACGATAATAAACACCAGCTTCAGGTCCTTCCAAACAAACATGAACCAAATATTTTTCTGGATTAATTGGATGTTCAATAATGAAAGGTTTGTTTGAATTATAGTATAAATTACTACCATCATAAAATACACCACCTGTAGGTCCTGAGTAATTAGTAGATACAACAGAACTTGTGTTTTGTGTTGGGATTGAAGGAATATTAATATTTGAAATATACGCAGTAGGGTAAGTTAAGCCTGATGAGTTAAAAGGACAAGTAACTATGGTTTGACCTATAGAAGAAACGGATACAGCGTAAAGTTGAAATAAATAACTAGAATTTATTGAAACAGATGTCCAAGTATTACCATAATTAATAGAATTATAAATATATTGACTAGCAGCAGTAGCGGATTGATATTGGCCATTACCTGATACTGATACTCCAACCCATGAAATACTATCAGATACTAAAGTAAAACTACTACCATAGTTAGAAGATAAATATTTACCACCATTAAAAACTACTGTTTGGTATTGTCCAGATGCTGATACAGATACTATTTGATTTGTAGCTCTATTATATTCATTTGTATATCCACTACTATAATTTAATGTTGCATTAATTACCCGAGTCCAAGTATATCCAAAATCAGCAGAACAATATATTCCACCTGTTCCATTTATTACCGCTGTTTGATATTGTCCAGATGCTGAAATATAAACACTCCACCAGTCAGAACTATTAGGAGCAACTGAACTCCAAGTACTACCATAATTGTTACTAATTTTTATAAATCCATTACCTATAATAGTTACATATTGACCAGAAGAGGAAGTAGCAACACATTGTCCATATAGATTTCCCAAACTAGTAAATGACACTCCAAAATCCGACGAAAAATATAGAGGACCATTAAAATAATCAGTTGCATATTGATATTTTCCTGATGATGAAATCGCTACTGATCTATTAGCTGCTCCAGTTGCTGATAATGTAAAGCTAGATCCATAATTAGTTGATATATAAAGAGTAGTAGTGTTACCAACCATTTGATATTGACCTGATGAAGATACTGCTGAACAAATAACTTGATTGGTATTAGAAGTGGCTTTCCATACATTTCCATAATTAGTCAAACTAACTCCAAAATTAGAAAAAATATCATAAGTTGACTGATTAAATGTGCCTTGTGATCCAGTAAAACCTTGGGGACCTTTTACTCCTGTAAAACCTTGTGGACCTCTTGAGCCAGTAAAACCAGTATAACCAGTATAACCTGTACGACCAGTATAGCCAGTAAATCCTTGAGGTCCTCTTGAGCCAGTGAAACCAGTTGATCCTTGTAATCCAGTAAATCCTTGTGGTCCTTTTACTCCTGTAAAGCCTTGTGGGCCTTTAGAACCAGTAAATCCTTGTGGACCCTTAGATCCAGTAAAACCTTGAGGTCCTTTTGAACCTGTAAAGCCTTGTGGTCCTTTCATTCCCGTAA